>ENA-OUOW01000077-OUOW01000077.1-human-gut-metagenome-genome-assembly--contig:-NODE-77-length-107125-cov-8.749650_pt1 | contig 107125 bp, 110 predicted proteins | sample MGYA00237938_ERZ548769 | MGnify/ENA primary metagenome ERZ548769 (study PRJEB26490, sample SAMN05356870) | human gut metagenome | biome: terrestrial biome; feature: human-associated habitat... | reverse complement strand
ATATCATGCACTCTTAAAATTTTCAGTACTGGTCTGAATTCACAGGCCCATTATACACCACGTGTTGCCGAGCCAGTTGTTGCCGTTCAAGTAGGACAAGCCAGCTTGAGCACCATTGTCGAGGTTGCTGAATGCGAAGTCCGGCCGCCCCAGCTGAGGGAGAATATCTCCCTCTTGTGCCGCTACCGCGTCACAATTCACCCTCTATTTCCGTTTGGCGAAAGGCGGGCCGCGTCGTGCCACCACGCGGCGCCGAGCCAGTAGCTGCCGTTCAAGCAGGACAAGCCAGCTAGAGCACCATCGCCGAGGGTGCTGAATGCGATCCATTCTCACGTATCGACTGTGTTTTTGTTATGCCAGAAGAAATCCCGCGTATACGTAGAGGATGAGCCATTGGTTTCGAGTGGGAAGCAGACACCGTCTTTACCCCACTGCATCGATTTAATATAAGCCTCCGGCAAAGACTGGTCGAATTTTGCACCGCTCGCTTGATAGTCATCTGTGAGGCTTGTGCTCTGCTTTGATGCCGTCTTGCAAGTATACGGCTCATACCAGTATTTCGTGGTATCCGTCGCATCCTGATAGAGTTTGAGGATGGTATCGCCACATACTTCGTAAGCGCCGAGCCCCCATTCGATGCCCTGCAGTTTTACAGGGTATTTGCTTGCTGTCGGGTCGATAGCGCCATCATTGCCGAGCACGTCATCAGTAGAGCCAGTGCGCCACAAATACGTTCTGATGCTCGTTTTCGTGTCTGCTGTATCGCCTGCCAGCGTATCGAAAGTGTTCGATGCGTCAACATAGACAGCTGCGTATTTTGTGCCGTTAATTGTGACATCCTCAACTGCCGTAATTACCCAGCCGTCTGAGCCGCTGATAGAGTATGTATCTGCTACCTGTGGGTCAGTACTTTTTGCCGTGCCAACAAGGATGGATGAGCCGACGATGTAATTGTTTTTCTGCGCTGCGTCAATGATGATGCGCTTTACGCCAGTCTCCGCCACTACTGCCGTGGTCGTATTGTAATATGCTTTCGCATGGTCGAGGATGCCATCAGCTGTCAGAGATGCATATTTGATACGCATCATGAGTTGCAGAAATCCGAGGTCGCACGCGCACATGCCAGAATAACCGGTGCCGGCTTTATGGCTGTATGCGATAGAAGAATTATGTGACTGTCCGCGCGCTTCTGCCACGCCAGAGCAACACGTGAATAAGCCGTTAGTAAGACCAGCCGCATACTTGCCGTGAATTACCCAGGGCCGCACCGTGCCGTCTGGCAATACCGCCTCCGGAAGCGGAGTGCAGTTCGGCTTTGTCGGGTCATTACCAATACGATATCCTTCGATATATTCCTGATTGCTTGCCGCGCCTGGGTTTGTGTAATAGTGGTATCCGGTCATCTGGAGTACGCCAACGTACGTTCCAGCGTCGTACCGTTTGAAATTACCAACGACGCCATCAATCGCCGTAATCTGCGCTTTAAGCGTCGTCGAGTCGATTGTCCAGTTGCAGTCAATAATAGCGAAGAGCGGCAGGCCTGCGTAATCGTCGCGATTGGCGGCCGTTGTTGTACTTGGCGTGCAGCTCATGTCCTTATTGTCGCCAAAGCGAGTGCCGAAAGGGCTCGACGATACCGACGGATCATAAAATTTCGTGCCGCCATCCCACTCAAAATTGTCTTGTAAAAGCTTATAAAAGCCATTCGTGCAGCCCGTGATGGCCGCTGCTGCCGGGTATGTGACTGTACCATCGTCAGCAACGGTATTCGTCACTTTGTGCAACTGAAAATAAAGTTTCATCGCTCGCTTGAAGCCGGGCGCCGTGCCATCGATGCAGGCGAGTACGACGGAGTTCATGTCGCCTGTATCGATCTGCGTTTTGGCATCGATTTTTTGTGCGATCAGGTTTAATGCGGCCGCAATTTCTTTCTGGCCTTCGCGGTTCGGGGCTTTCCCTTTATCGGTTAAAATTTCTACTTCTGCCATTTTGTCCTCCCTTGCGTTAATTAATCATCTCGTAGCAAAGCTCGCCATTCTCATCGCGATAGTAACGGATGCCGGCGCTGGCGGTGCTTAGGGCCTGCGCCTGCTTGAGTGTATCCGCGGCAATGCTGCCGGCTTCTTTGATTTGCGTAAGGCATTCCTGTGCCGTCGCGGCGGCGGTACTCGATGTCGTGGCTGCTGAATTCGCGGCGCTTGCAGCATCGGCAGCGCGGTCGGCGCTTTGCGATGATGCAGTTGCAGATTTTGCTGCCGCCGTCTCAGATGCCGCCGCAGCGGCCTTAGACGTCTCGGCGTTATCGGCGTAGGTTCCGGCGTTGCTTTCACTTGCCACGGCATTTTTCTCGCTTTTCTCGGCGTTTTGAGCTGCTTTCTCGGCCCGGTCGAGGTACGGCTTAATATTGCTGTACGCCTCTGCGACCGCCGCCATTTCGTTTTCATCGAGCAGGATTGCCGTTTCGGTGAATGGGATGTCGTTGTCAGTTTTGTTGACGCGAATCGACAAGGAGCCGTCAGTATTGATGACCAGCAGGATTTCATGCGGCTCGATGGCTGGATTTGCACCTTGCCAGCGGTCAATCGGGTACGGTGTCAGGTGGTATCGTGCCGGTATAGCAATTTTGCTGCTCGTGCCCACAGCCATTAGTTATCGCCTCCGTCCTTCGTCATATAAGATCTATAGCAGAGTTCGCCGTCTTCGTTGATGTAGTACTGTATGCCGCTCGATGCAAGCGGGCGGTGTGTGCCCTGTTTGTTTGCCATCTGTTCCGGTGTCATACCGTGCAAAGACAGCGCTCCGTCAAACGTTGCCGGGTCCGCGCTGTAGATGTCGTAGCCCATCGAGTCATACAGCGTTCGGACTTCGTGCATAATGTCGCGGGCATCGTCACGCCTGTCAGCCGCTTCATCGGCGTCCGCGGCGGCTCTGCTTTCGCTGTTCGACGCATTTGCTGCACTGTTGGCTGCGTTCTTTGCATCCGTCGAGGCCGACGTCGCCGCTGCTTCTGCGGACGCCTTACTGCTGGCCGCTTCCTTGGCCGCGTCTACGCTTTTAGCAGCATTGTTCTGTACCAGTGTTATAATCTCGTCCTGGTCTGCCGGCAATGTGACCTCGACGGTCGGTACGCTCGCAAACGATAGTATAATTTCAAATGTGCTGGTGACACTCACGTTGTCATTTTTCCCAGGTGTGTAGGTCGGGCTGGTGCCTTCATATGACACGGCATACAACACTTCATCGTCCCCATCTTTGGCGAAGATTCCAAGCTCCGTAGCGTTGAAGCCTGTGGCGATGCCCTCGCTGGAGACGGATGCCGTGCAGATGCACGACGTTTCTTGCACTTCTTTCTTCGAGATGAGTAGCGAGCAGACCGGGTCGACAATGTCCGTCTTTTCCGCGTAGTCAGTGAGTGTTTCTACTTTCCCTCTGCCCAGCTTGACGCGTGTCAGGTTCAGTGTTTCTCCTTTTTCGACTCGTGCCTGCAGTTCTCTCCCTTTGGTAGTCAGGATATACCCCGACGTCAAAAACGCCATCTCTCTCCCTCCTTACTTCACCCGCCGCCAGACATCGACAACATATGCCCTTGGCATGACCGGCCACGGTTTGCCGCCGCCTTCGGTGCTGCTGACGCCAGTCCATGTGCGTGATGCATCGAAGTTGATGTATGAACCTTCGCCCGTATCCGAGTCCAGGTCAATACCGTCAGCGCCGCCCACAAGAAATGCGCCCCATGGGTAGTGCTGGCCCGAGTGACGGCCAACCTGCGAGTCGTCCGCTGGGAAGCCGCCGGTGATATTCATCGTGCCTCTGGTATGGCCGTGTGGGAACATTTCATCGTACGTCTGCCGGTGGGTATATTCGCCGGCATAATTATTGACCTGGCAGGTTGTGCCGTTATAGACGCCGCTGGCCATGAGGTATACGCCGGATATCTGCTGCCAGACACCGCCCCATTTGTCCGCCGGCTTGTATGATCCGTCTGTCTGTACGACAGTACCGACGGGGTACGCTGTTTCGATGCATTCCGAGTGGGTGACGTAAGTGTCCATGTCAATCTTTACGCTCACGTCTTCGGTGCTGTCGAAGGCAAGGAAAATCTTTTCTGTGTACAGCTTTACGACACCATTGCTGAGTGCCGGGATAGTGTCTGGGTCCGTAGCGGTCGTAACAGCAAAAAGTGTGTCTGTTTCATCATTGCTGAGCTTTGCATAGAGCCCGATGGCCGTAAGTTTGTACGGTTCAGCCAGACCGACGTTTGTAATCATACATTCCACTTTGATTTCTTCGTCGTTCGTAAGCGTGTTTGACATAATCCCGAAAAAACGTTCATTGCCTGGTAGTTTCGTGAGGCTTTTGACGTCCAGCGCATCCGTCGTATTTGTAGTGGCCACTCTGGTGATAGTGAAGGTCTTCTGGTCCGCGACATGTTTTGTCAGCAGCGTTTTGCCGTTGTTTGTCAGCGCGAATTTACTCCAAATCGCCACGGAAATCCCCCCTTATCTCTGTTTCTTCAATTTCATGTCGGACAATCCCAACATAGATAGTTGACGAATTGGTCCATTCAGTTCGTTCGGACGGGTAAATCGTCATCTTCCGCTGCAGCCGCCGGCGGCCGCTGGTGTAAATGATTCCCCGACCATTAACGGTCTGTGCGATGCCGTCCAGCCAGGAGCGCACGTTCTTGCTGTCTGCGACGACGCGCAGCAGGTCTTGCAAGTGTTTTGCGCTGGTCAGGCCCTCGGCTGTCGTTACTTTGAAGTAATACGGCTTGCCGCTGTATTCCTGCCACTCCGTAATGTCTCCATCCGCCAGGACCCGTCTGATTGCCTGTTTCAAGGCCCATGGAGTGCCTTTATATCGATGGCTTCTAATGGCGTCTTTGACGGCCTGACGCTTTGCCGTGTCGTCGGTGGCTATATCGTATACATCTACGTGGAACTGCCAGGCCAACAGGTCAACGGCTTCGATAGGCAGCGAATCAATCCGGCTGTACACCAAGGCTTTTTTCGGGCCCGTGGCGATGGGTAGGATTTCTTCATCTAAGACCTTGCATAGATCTTGGACGGTCTTGTCCTGGGCGATAGATTGCGGGATGATTTCTTCCAGTTTTTTATCCATTTGCCAGGCCTCCAAACGTTACCGTCTTTTTTCCGCTGACCGCCAGCTGGTCGTCTGTCAGTGCTGTGAGCGTGGGTTTAGCAATCTGCACCTTTACGGCGCCGGCATCTACCATGAGCTGGTACAGCTTCGACGGGTCGATGTCGCGCCCCAAATCGGACCGCTGCCAGGTGATATAGTCATCTACGGCCTTGGTGACGGCCGCCTGAATGTCAGTGATTGCTGCAGCGTCATCCGTGTTGATTTTATACGTTGCGTCGATGTCGTAGCTCACTTCCGTCGGCGCGATACACGTTACATTATCCGTGAGCGGCCGTACTTTTTCGGCGCTGCATATTTCGAGGACTCGTTTCCGCAGGTTCTCGCCGGGGATCTGGCCGCCCTTGAGGAGCGGAATCAGCTGCACCGTCCCCGCCGTCGGGCTGGATACACCCACTGTCATGATGTCGGCCGACGCGGACTTGGCCCAGAATTGGTAGGCGCCGTAACTCCCGGCATCGGAGAATTTTTCCGGGGCTTCGCGGATTCGTTCCCGGTACGAGTCATCCGTTTCTATGTCTGCGCCACCGGACGTCGTCGTGGTGTTGGTGACGCTGGCGACGTACGGCAGCGGGTCCACCTGTTCTGTCAGGTATCCTGCCGGCAGGCCCTCGCCCGTGAGCCCTACGCTGGTGCACTGTGCGTCTACCGTGCCGCTCAGCGACCCGGGGGCAATGACCAGTGGATTCTCGGTTGCAAAAAAAACGTCTTTCTTCGCGCCCGTCACTTTGGTTCCTTTCGGGATGACGACTGCTTCCGGCCGCACCGCAGACAGCGTATACTGCAGAGTTGTTTCCGCGGCTGTCGCAGGAATTCGCTCAACGTCCAGGTAAGCGCCCAGTTGGTCCAGATAGTCCCCTTTGGCATACGCTACGAGGTTCATCTTCCCCGCCTGGTCAATCAGGAAACGCTGCTGAATGATGATGGCCGCGATGCTCAGCAGGAAAAGCCGTACAGGGTCCCCTGTCGCCAGCGTCCGGCCGCTCACGCTTTCATAGGCGCTAATCAGCGCGTTTTTTACGGTCTCTTCGCCGTAGTCAGCAAATGAGACGTCTTTCAGCTTACTCAGATCCATTGATGCTCACCTCTACTTTCGGCGTCAGCTGTCCCGAGATGTCGCCGCTAAAGCTTATTTTTTCCACTTTCACCCGCGGTTCGTATCGTTTGAGCGCCTGGAAGATTTCATTTGTCAGTTTCGCCTTGGCCAACGTCACCGGCAGGTCGATGATGGCCCCGTCCAAGCCGAACTGCCTGTCCAGCGGCACAGTCCCCTTAGCAGTCGACAATATGGTGCGAACATTCTGTAGGACTTCTTCCACTTCGTTCTTCGGTGCAAAATCAATCGTGTCCGGGTCTTTTGCCGTTACTTCATACCGCACTTACAGGCCTCCTCTCCCGAACAAGGTAGTGAGGACGTTATATGCCTTGCCTACTTTGTTCACCATGGATTCTTCGTCCGTGTTGGTCGTGTCGTACTCTTTGAGTTGTACGTTGGCAGTGACAGCGATAATTTTCCCGTATGCATTGTAGATGGAATCGCTCTCGCTCAAATTCTCCAGGTACCAGTAGTTCTGTGAGACCGGGACGCCGCCGATGATCAAGGGGCAAACAATGCCATTATCGCGCATTTCGCGCAACTTCTTCAGCTGTTGTTCCGGCATAGCGTTGTACAGCGTCATGAGGTGCATCTTAAAGGAAATACTTTCCTGGCTCGGCCCGATGAACTGTGGCACGGGCTTCTTCATGATAGTGTCATGTGTCTGCCAGCGCGCCTGGCCGCTCCTTTCCACCTCATCCGGCGTCACCAGGTAGTGTTCGGCGACGCCGAAGATGACTGTGCCGAAATAGCCAATATACATACTCTCGCCTCCTTACGTCGGCTTCCCGGTCTTACTGCCGCCGGATTCTACGCCGCCGTGGGTATGGTTGACCAGGGAAATACCGTTTACTATGATGTCTCCGCCGCTGGCATTGACGACCAGGCTGCCGCAGTTGATGGTCATGCTGCCCGGAATGTTCAGTACTCGCGAGGCGCCGCCCGGCGGTGGGTCTACAGAGCTGTAGATAGTCCCCAGGATGTACCCCGTGCCGCTTCCTTTGCCGCCACCGTTGGCGATGAACAGACAGAGAACCTGGTCGTCGACAGCAGGCATCCAATAGTCCTTGTCCGCCTTGCAGCCGCGCATAACAACTTTCAGTGGCGGTGAAACGATGTTGTCCCTGTCCGGAAACGTTACCCTGACCGAGGCGTCCGCTGTGTCTACCGACGATACTCTCCCTACGCGGACGCAGCGGGACAGCAGTTTATAAATATCAGTAGCCAATGAGGCACCTCCTTATTTCAATGCTGGTGACGAAGCCGCTGCTGCTGAGGTCATGCTTTGCCTGGGTGATGATGTACTTTCCGGAAAAAGTTCCGAAACCTATCATCTCGACGGTTTCGCCGGCGCAGAGGAATGGTTGGCCTATAGTGTTGAAGCTCCCGGTGTACTCCTCGCGGTTCTTTTCGCGCAGCTTCTTCTTCGCCAGCCGTTCGGCTTCCGCCTGAGAATTGACTTCCTGGTTGACCTCCAGTACGGCGCCGCTTTCTTTATTCGGGTCCACGAACGTTCCTTCAATGACGGCCTTGTCTTTATCTTTGGCATATTTGACGTGGCATGCCCAGTAGACGTCGCGGAGCTTCGACTTGAAAGAATAGCCCGTGTTCTGCAGAATCCGTTCCGGCTTTGCCTCGTCGTCTTCATCACTGATGTCGATGACTTTCTGCGTGTCCGGATGGTAGATTTCTATGAGCGGGTCTTCTTCTTCGTAGGCTGCCTCATCAAAGATGATGATTTCGTTCGTCGTTACTTTGAGGGCAAAGCCGGCATCATTGCAGACTTTCTGCAGCATGTCCAAATCGGACTCTTCGTCCTGCTCTACCTTGTCAATGATGGGATCGTCATCGCAGTACCAGCTCAGATCCATCTCGTTTTCCTGGGCAATGTCATTAGCGAGCTTTTGCACGCTGATGTTTTCCCAAGTCCGTGAGTGCAAGGTACTTCTCAGTGTGCTGTCGTCTCCTACTGTGATGGCCACGGCCTTAATGGTAACGACATCCGGGGCGCTCGACAGCTCGATTTCGTCGACGTCGAACATGCCCAGACTGACAGTGATTTCGCCTTCGTAAAGGCTGTACCAGTTGTAAGTGTGCAGCGTGACGTCCAATGTGGCGCCCTTAGTCGGCATCCAGTCGCCCTGCCAGAGCCCGGCTTTGTCTTCCAGCGTCAGGGAAATGTCGTCTACCTGCCCGGATAAATTGTCCGTATAGCTTACGCTAAGCAGGTATTCAGCCAAGGTCTCTGAAATGTCCTTGCCGTCGGCGCCTTTGTTGCTGTAAATTACTTGGAGCCAGGCGCGGCGGGCCATGTGTTCCTGTGCGGCGACGCCGGCCATGGCCTGCTTCTTCAGCCGTTCCATCTCGGCCCTCATCTTTTGCAGTAAAGCCATCCAATCACCTCTTCCACGGCGGCATGACTTTATGCGTGCCGGCTTTGATGTCCGGGCAGGTCAGTGTGATTCCCGCTGAAAAGGCCGTGACGTCTCTGTACTGTGGGTTGGCGTCCAGCAGCTCGCCGACGTATTTCTCCGAGCCGTAGACCCGGAAGGAAATGAGATCCCACATATCTCCCTGGATGGTGTTGTATGTGCTACTCAAAGCTCAGCCTCCTCTGGTTTGCGGCCCACCGCTTCATCATGCTGTCGAATTCTCTCATCTTCTGGTCCATCAGACGTGAAACGGCCTGTTCGCTCCCTGGGCCGCCCTGAACATTGATGGTCGGGGCGAAGTTGATTTCTACCGGCCCGCCGGAAGACGGCGCCACAGCAGGCATATTCGGCATGGTCGGCATCGCGGCCTGGCCGACGCCGAGCATCTGGCCCGCGGTTGCCCAGAGATTATAAGCATTGGCGTCGTGCGTAATCGGGACAATAACTTCCGGGTACCCCGCTTCAGCTACCCAGGTCAGGTACGGGTGGTTGAAGACACCGCCGCTGGCAGACATGCCGGCCGCAGAGGCTGCGTCGCCGTCACCGCCCTTGATGAAATTCACAATGGCGTCGATAGGATGGGAAAAAGCTTCTTTTAGGGCCTCCCATTTGTCGATGCACCACTGAACGCCAGCGTCAACAGCGGATGTAATACTATCCCAAGCACTCTGAGCTGCGCTGACTGCTGCATCCCACACGGCCTGCGCCGCAGCGGAAATAGAATCAAAGCAGCCGACAATAAAGGCATATGCCCCGGATACGGCACTGGTGATGTAATCCCAGGCCGCGGCCGCCGCCGAGGAAATTGTATCCCACGCCGACGATACGGCAGCGCAAATGGATTCCCACGCCGCGATGCACGCTGCCCTGAAGCTTTCGTTTGTATTCCACAGATATACCAGCGCGGCCACGACAATCATGATAGCGATGACTAGGAGCGTGAATGGATTCATCGCCATGACGGCGTTCAGGGCCATCTGGGCCACGGCGGCAATACGCGCGCCGATAGCAAAGGCTCGCTGAGCCGCCGCGGCTGCAATCGTAGACGCCGTAGAAATCTTTGTAGCAATAGATGCTGCAATGTGTGCGTTGCGGACCATGTTAATTGTCGCTACCATGTACTTGTAGTAGGCGACGGCAGCACGGATGCCCAGGGCCGCCATCGTCAACCCTACAATAGCCAGGATAGTACCTGTAATCACCGACGCCAACTGCTGATGCTCAGTCACAAACTGAGCGACAGCGCCTAAAGCCCGGGCCACGCCGCCTGCTACGGCCTTAACCGCCGGAAGCAAGAGGCTGCCGAGATTGACAGCTAAAGCGACTAAATTATTTTTAGCCAGTTGCAGCTGGTTTGCTGTCGTGCCCGCCCTGGCCTGGTATTCGGCTTCCGTAGAGCCCGCGTACTGCGAGGCGTCTCCTACTTTGTTGAAATTGTCCTTTAGATTATCCAGCTGGGTCAACAGCGGCGCGATGGCTTCGATAGATTCTTTACCGAATAAGTCGCTCAACGTCGCCGCTTGTGCTTCTTTTGGCAGTTGTTTAATGCGCGATAAGATATCTACGATAGTACCTTGGGCGTCAGTCTGCATCCGCTTTGCGACGTCTTCTGCCGACAGGCCTAATTGTGCAAAGGCCGCCTGCTGGGATTTCGTAGCACCCGCCCCGGCTACCAAGCCTAGAGCTAAGTTTTTAATACCCGTTGCCGCGACGTCGGACTTGACGCCGACGGCGGCCATGGATGCACCAATAGCCGCAATCTGCGAGGCGCTGATACCGGCGACGTCGCCCAAAGGCCCTACGCGGGTAACAATGTCAGAAATCGCATCACTGCTGGCGGCTGTCGTATTCGACAGGTAGTTTACCTGATCGGCCAGCTGGACGACCTGCCCCTGGTCCATACCAAAGGCTGTACGCCATTTGGCCATCATATCGCCGGCCTGCTCTGCCGATATGTCGAAGGCTACACCCATTTTAATGGCATCGGTCGCGAATTGCTTCAAATCATCCCGCGCGATACCTGCTTGCCCGCCAGCGGCAACAATTTTCGCGATACCTTCGGCCGACATCGGCATTTCCTGGGACATCCGCAGGATGTCGTCGCCCATTTCCTTGAATTGCTGCGGCGTGTCAAAGTCTACGACTTTACGCACATCAGACATAGCCGATTCAAACTTAATGGCTTCATTGACCGCAAGCCCCAACGGCGCGGCAACGGCAGCCGCCGCGACAGCCCCGGCTTTCAGGTTACTGACAGCGGCCGACAGATTCGCCGACGCTTTCTGCTTTGCGTTGATACGGTCCATCGTGGCCTCGTACTCTTTCGCGGCCTGATTCTTTTTAGCGGACGCTTGGAGCATAGCCAGTTCGGTGTCGTACTCGACATAGCCCTTACTGGCCTGCTGCTTGGCTGCCTGCTTTTGCAGGCTGGCCATTTCGCGATTCGCCGCGCGGATCTGCGCCTGCATCTGCTTTGTCTGGGCGATGGCTTTCGTCATGGCCCCGCCTACGCTGCTATCTAACTGCCCTTTGATTGCGATTGCCATTTCCAGCACGCGGTTAGCCATGGCGGCCGCCTCCTTTCCCTGCTTTTTCGATTTCCTTGTTCTGCCGGTCGATTTCTCCGGATACGGTTGTCACCCAATCGCGCAGATCTGCTACCGGCAGGCTAAGGAAAAAGTCGATTGATGTATGTGAGTACTTAGCCATTCGCAGTACGTCAAGCCGCAGCCGGGCCGCGTTTAGCCCTCGTCTGCCTGGTCCTGCGATCCCGTACCGAGTAAAAAACCCTGCGTCTTAATCATGACCGCTGTGAAGTCTTTCGCTGATAAGGCCAGAATATCGTCATACTTGACATTCGCTGCAACGGCGGCGACGTGCGCCTGGTACACCTGAGACAGCGCCGGCACGACGATACTGGCGTCCTCTTTTTTCGCTGCCTTTTCGCAGCGCAAAAGGGTATACCCGGATACCTTGTCAAAATCAAGAATCAATGTTTTTGTGCCGTCCGGCAGCGCCCGGGTCAGCTCGATTTTCTGATCATCCGGGACCGTCTGGACCTGTTCTTCTTTTTTCAAAGCTCATTCCTCCTTACACGCCTAAAGCATCGCGGATCGGCTGCATGATGTCCTCACCGCCGGCGACAAATTTATAAGCGTACTTGTCGACTTCAAGCAACGTCTTACCATTGACCTCGTACTTGATATACGTCGTTTCAATGGTATTCGATGCGTCTACCGTACTTGCCGGCTCCCAGGAGCCACCGGCCATAGCCTTCGAGCGGCCGCGGATAACGACGCGGGCCGTGTCCATGACGTACTCATTCGCGCCGCTGTCCCAGTACTGGTTAGCCCCGCGGGCCTCAAGTGCGACGGCCTGACCGCCTACGAGCTTAAGGTTCCAGTCGCTGTTGATGTTATGTGTGATTTTTGTTTCTAACGATTCAAACTGCCCAAGGACCGGAGCTTCGATTTCACCGCCGACGCCGACGCCTTTAATCGTCTGCGTGATGGATTTAAAGTCCGGCAGCTCGAATTTCGCGATACCGTACAAAGTACTGCCGTTTTCGTCATATACCCGGTAGTCGTTGAGCACTTCCGGCATTTTATTTACATCAGACATCTAATCACCTCCTAATCAAACAGCGCCGTAAAGGCAGAAACATCGAATTCTGAAATACTGTCAATTTCCTGCATCGGTACAGGCGGCGTGCGTTTTTTGTGAAAGCGGAAGATACCGGCTTCGAGGTCCGTCGTCGGATTTTCTTCCTCTAAGAAATCAATGCTACCGCCTAAGATGTATTCACGGGCGATGAGGCCATTCAGGCGGATTCGTTCCGAGTCGAGGATGGTCTTGATGTTGCGCGGCTTGCCCGGCTTATCGAGGCGGTTCCAATAGGTAAGGATAAAAACAGTATCATCCCAATCAAACATGCGGCGGACGCACAGAAAAACGTCTTTCGGGTCCGTCGTCGACGGGTAAGCGCCGGTGTAGTTGCCCCACAGTACCCAGCCTGCCGGGGATGTAAGCGCCGTAACGATGCCCTGGCTGTTCAGCAGGTTCGCCCGTGTCAGGTCCAAAGTAACCTCCGTACCGTCTTTGAGGCAAAGGCCTGTAATCGGCAGCGTCTTATTCGACGGCGATTCATACGGCACGTCATCATTGTCGGCGTCCGTCTGGCCGATACGGCCCATGGCCAGTGTAGACATATAATAGCAATGGTCGCCGATGCGGCCCATAGGCCAGCCAACGTATTCATTGTTGTGGGTGTAGCCATTGCCGGTCTTCCACATGTTGCAGCCGCTGTAAGACTTAACCAGCGTCGTGTCGATGTCGAGCAGGACTGTGCAGCTAAAGAGGCTGTTGAATTTCTTACTTTTGGCTTCCATGACCGCCGCGACTTCCGGATGCTGACTCCAGCCAGGCGCCGCCAGAAGGCCAGGCACTAAGCTGAATTTAGGATAAATCATGTCAATGAGTTCGAGGCCCGTTGCCGCGTCATCGCTGCCGACACCGCCGATGATGTCGGCGTCTTTAACCTGTGTTGCATCAACTGCGTCATAAGCGACGTATACCGACGTAGCACTGGCCAGCGCGCCGTCTTTCAGGAGCGTAATCAGGACGTTGCCGTCGTCATCATAAGCCGCGGTGTAATCCGTGCCGGCTTTAGCCGTGGCCCCGGAAGACGACGCCGATACCGTCAAAGTGCTCAGGATGACGTCATCGGTAATGGTTGCGGTCTTATTGGCTACCGTTACGGACTTACTGGCCACGGATTTCTTATGTTTTGCCGGATTCAAAACGTTAATGAATACTACCGGAGCCACTGCAAACAGCTTAAATTCAGCATACATGGCTTCACAGAGGGAGTATTTATCCCAGTTTTCGTGATAGCCTAAGTATTTGACCGCCTCTGTCCAGCTGTAGCAGATGACGGGTTCATTGATTTTCGGGTCACTGGCCAAATGGACCGGTGCTGTACCAATGACAACGGGAAGGCCTGCGGTCGTCTGCGCAGTGGCAACGACGGCCGTATCAATCTCTGATGTCTTGATACCGTGGAAAAATGCCATATCTATTTACCCCCTTTACGTCTGCTGACCGCGGCCTGGTAAAAGGTATAGAGCGCGGTCCCTTTTGTCTGTACGTCGGTCATTGCCTGATTCAGTTCTGCCGGTGTCACAAACAAATGCTTTAATACGTCATCAGATGCTTCCGGGTCCGGGATACCGTTTGCAAAAATCATGCAATGGTTCAGCAGGGAATCACGGAAGCCAGGGCCGATATAAATAACCGGGCCTGTATATTTCGCGGCGCCGGTGCTGACTGCTGCCGGCGCTGTCTTATTCGTGTCGTCCATGTTCAGGTCCTCCTAGTAAAAACGGGTCAATGCTGGCTGGCTGCGGGATATGTACTTCAAAGTCAATCCGCCCCCACCATTGAGGATAGGGCTGGTCGTCGGGTACTGATGTCTCCATGGTGCCATTCTTGACGTCGTACTTATTGCATACCGGATTTGCATCCAGCAGACAAAAGCGGATATATTCGAGCATGTGGAAAAGCTCATCGGCCCCGTGAATCATATCCGGGTCCCGTGTCACCACGGAAATCACCACAGATACAACAGACTCATCGACCCGGTCTACTACGCCCGCATAACCGACGACGACAGCCGGGCATAACTTTTCCTTTGCTTCCGGCGTCATCGCCCTGGGCAGGAATCCTGTAAAGCATTTGATGGCCTTGCCGTCTATGGTTTGGCCGCTGTAGGCCCTCATTTTGCCCGTCAGGAATGTTTGTAAATCGTCCAATACGTCGAGCGGCGTCATTTAACCACCTGCCAATCGTTCCAGCTCATGCATAAGCCTCTTTTCGTACATTGCCATGCCTTCATCGGTCATCCTGGCCACGACGGCAGGATTGCCGTACAGCTGAGGCACAGCAGGCCCAAACAGCCCCGTTACCGGATGACGCGGCCGCCCTTCACGGGCGACAAAGCCGCGCCCGGGCATATCAAAGGACCTCGGCACGATGGAGCCGCTGCCCTTTTTAATGGATACAAAGATGCCCTTACGGCGCCGGGCCGCTTTGTACTTCGTTACTGGTTCTTCCGGACCTCTGATGTGCAGTGTCGTGCCAAATGCCTCGGTACTAAACGACGTTGCACTTTTCAGGCCCCCGGCCTTGATGGTGTAGGTGTTGCGAATTTCCTGCGCGCCCGCTTTACGGGCTGTCACAGCCGCGCGGCGGGATGCCTGCTTGATAGCTGTCGACAATTTCCTGCCGCCGATAAATCGTTGCAGCACCTGTTCTACATGCCGTACGTTCGACTCGTTCAATTCGATACTAATCAAGCGCATCACCTCCGTCTACGCTACTTCTGCATGCAATTCAATCGTCAGGATTCCCATGTCATCAATGACACTGTCGACGATACAGATAATACCGTCCAAGTCAAAACGCTGATCATACACCGGCACGGCCGATAAGTCGGCCTTGCGGCAGTGCACAATATAAAGATTCCCCTCCAAGCCGTTATAAACGCCGTACTCTTTACCGGTAATCCACCGTTCCTGACTTGTCGGGGACTCGACGATTGCTTTTACCGTGTCGCCGTTCAGGTCGTGTTCATCGGCAAATTCGTCAGAATTGATAAAGGTATCGAGGTCCGCGGCCACTTGATCCTTGAAAGTAACCTTTTTCTCAGCGGCGCGGCGGCTCATTTTTTCCGCAGTTTTTCAGCATCTACCGGCGGCAGGCCGTTTTCCACGGATGCGGCCGGTGCAGCCGGAGTCGCTGGCGTTTCATCAGTGGCAGGTGCATCAACAGCAGCGAATTCTTTCGGCGAGTGCTGAATCAAATCAGCGGCGACGTCGTCCGGAAGATCTGCAACGCTACCGGCGCTGTAGTTCACACCATCATGGCAAAGAGAAAACTTTTTAACTAAAATTTTCATGCTGTCGCCTCCTATTTGACCTTGATGACAGCCCAATCGTCGAGGAATTCCGGGCAAAGAACGCAGCGGCTGGACATGACGAGCGTGCTGACGTCGTTATCCATATCCGGGATGATTTTCGGGACGTATGCATTGCCGGGGTACGTGTGGAACTGACCATCGGTTTCAATCTGTGTAATAGCCCCAAAGAGGCGCTTGCCGCGGCCAGGGACGCCGAGGATGAGATAGTCATCCGGGATATACGGTACGAATTCGCCCTTTTCGTTGAGGTATCCGCCGTCATAGGCGTAGACTTCAAGAGACAGCGCCGAGATATAGCCGACACGGAGCAATTCCGGGCGGACAAACTGCGGCTGAATGCTCATCAGGGCCATGTTGTCACGGCTCGGGATCATCATCGATTCGCGCAGTTTCGTATTATTGACGATGTACTTGGCAACCGTGCTGGAGCAAATGGCCATTGTCGGGACCATGCCCGCAGCACGGCGGATTTTCTGAGATGCGGCGTCCAAATCGGACAGGATATCCGCTGTCGAGTTATCCCACGTACTAGACCCGGACAGCGTTGTTTTGTTCGTGAATTCCGGGAAAGAAATAGTGTCGACGTGTGCAAGGCTGCCGTCATCGGCAAAACCTTCTACGTCGTATTCGCCGTTGATCAGCAGCTGTGCTGCCATCCATTCCTGACGGCGAATGCACATGTCGATGAGCTCCGTCAGGTCATGGGCACGGATTTCAGCGGCGCGTTCTTCCGGTGTTTTCGTGCTGTATTCTGATTCGCCAAAACCACGGATAAGGATGTCCGCTGGTTCGATGTTGCGTTTCGGGCGCATCAGCGGTGCCTTATACGAGCGAATCGTGGACCCTGTACGGGCCATATTGACGCCCTTGCCGCCGGGAACGACGAACGGCGCCATCAGGCGGCCGCCTTTTCTAAATTCCATGTCGACGACTTCCGTGGAAAAGGTCTGCATGTTAGGGAAGAAAACATCTACTAAGGTAGTAGTCGGTGTAAACGAACGCTCAACTGCCCCCAGGAGCGTCCGGGTATCATCAAAACTCATGGTTGCCTCCTTTAGCATTTCAGGCTGGTAAGATAAATACCGGCGCTGCGCAGTTCGGCTTCATGCGCGCCGATGGTGTCGCCGTCAGCGACTACGATTTTTTCGCGGTTGAATTCGCCTTTGACATATACCGCCGCTACAGTATCCGTAGCATCTACCGACGCCGCTAAAATGGCATTCGCCGTAGCAGCTTTTGCCGTTGCGGCAGCCGTGCCGTCGGTAATCGTGAGAAGTGTACCACGGGCCATTGCAGTCCCTGCCGCCACTTTTACGTTATGCATCACGACAGCTACATTCGTACCGCCGATAAGGTCGTCATAGTGTACACCTGTCGATGTAGTTACCAATTCCGCCATTAGCGTTTACCCCCTTTGCTGCTGCCCATTGCCTGGGCAATCATATCCATGACTTTGTCGTCTTCGGCTTTGCTGTCATCAACAGCGCCCGGCGTGATGCCGTCCGTGCCGCCTTCTTTCGACTCGGCCTGCATGTCCTGCAACTGTGTCTGCGCGGCGCTCTTGACGCCCTGGACAGCGGCTACATAATCGCGGACATCATCGGCCGTCTGGCCGTTGCGTTTTGCTGTGCTGATGATAGCTGCTACCGCCGGATTGCCGTCCGCCATGGCGTCGAGGTCAGCCATACGCTGACGTTCCTGGGCTACTGCTTCTGCGGCGATGGCTTTTGCATCTACTGCCGGAGCCGATACCGTCGGCGCCGGAGCCGATACCGTCGGCGCCGCAGCCGGCACCGGCAGCAGCGCGGTCGTGTCATTGATTCGCAGGCCCAGTGCATTCAAGATTTCTTCTAATTTAGATTTACTCAAGACTTCCGCCCCCTTCTTTTCGTCCTGGGCATTCACACAATGCGCCAGGCCCTTCCTGTTTTTATAATTCGTAATGTCGATTTTCAGTGAATTTACAATCAAATTGTTCCCGTCGAGTACCGAATTAATGCGGCCGTCGACGGCATCGGCGAGCCCCATGTCGACGCACTCCTGCGCCGTCAGCCACGTTTCCGCATCCATCATCTGCTCGATTTGCGCCTGATCCACGCATACCCGCTTCATGTACGCCGCGATAATCGACTGACGTACAGCCCGCAGAGCGTTCGCGTATTTGTCGAGGTCATCCGCTGTATAGTGGTCGTCCAGCCCCATAGCCGGGTTATGAATCATCATCATGGAATTCGTCGGCATCGTAATGTGCGCGCCGGCCATAGCGATGATGGTTGCCGCGGAAGCGGCGATACCGTCAATGATGACGTCGACATTCCCGGCGTAGGCAATCAGCTGATTATGGATTGCATGCGCCGCGAAAACGTCGCCGCCCGGAGAATTGATATGGACAGTAACGTCTTTACCGCCCAGGGCTTTCAAGTCATCCGAGAATTGCACGGCGTCGACAGAGTCATCCCACCACGACGCATTGGAGACAATCGGCCCATAGATGTACAATTCGGCAGCGCCGTTGTTGGTACTGTCCTGAAAATTCCAGAAGTGTTTCATCCTGTATCACCTCCTCCGCCGTCGCCGGCATCCGTGTTATCGGCCTTCGGGTACTGCATGCCCTTAGTGGTCCATACGGCGCGCTCTGCGGCGATCTGGTCAACGTTATCATCATAATTCGTGCCCGTAAGCTCGGCAGCCTCTCTTTCGGCCGTCGAAAATCCGTATTTGACGCGCAATGCCGCGCCGTTTACCTCTTTGACCGGGTCCAGCATACCCATAACCGGGCCATACCAGTTCGCCCCGGCCCAGGCCTTAGTAATCAGTGGATCCGTGCCGAATCCCGGCGCCTGGACGCGCCCTAAAGCGATAGCCTCTGTCAGCCAGGCCTCATAGACGGGCTGGCAGAAGTCGCGGGCAAACCAAATGCGCCGCGTACGGAACATAGCTGCCGCCTGCAAGAGCGCCCCGCGGGCGGCGCTGTACGACGACTGGAATCGATTCATCAGCACCTCAGACGGGATACCCAAAGACGCCCCGATTTGTGCAATCAGGGAATTCGTAAAGGCTTCAAACGTGGACTGCGTCCGGCTGCCGTCGATAGCTTTTACATCGACGCCGCTCGGCAGCAGGTTCAAGGTCCCTGGGCCGATTTCCACGCGCCGCAGGTCATCCGGGTCAATCTGTTCTCCTGGCCCGTATGTCTCGCTCAGGACGTCGCCCATGTCGTTTGTCGTACCGCTCGACGTAAAGAAGAGCGTGAAAAACGACTTGATAATCGCCGCGGACAATTCCGCATTAGTATATCTGCTGACCTGCTTCAAAACCTCAATCGCCGGCGCCAGATATGGCACGCCACGATACTGTTCCGGGCGCTCTTCATGCGAAATTTGCAGGACTAAGGGCCGGCCTGTGCGTCGGCCAAAGGCCTCGACACGGGACCAGCGCAGGGCCTGCGAATTGTTCGTAGGGTCATACGGCACTCGGTTAGCAATCCAATATGCCACGACGGCCCCATCGGCATCGATTTCCACGCCGTTAATAATCCGGTTATTTGTTTTCGGGTTATAACATTCGACGGTCATGCTGTCCGTGTTGCTGTAAGCCTGCATAGCGCCTGGGTTACATACCCGGGACGCCTCGAACAGTTGGACCCGTGTCGAGTACAGGCCGCCCGGCGCCGGCTTGCGGTACTTGATAGCCGCCCATGCATCGCCGTCCACCAGGTACGACAGATAGGCGATGTCCTGCATGTCGTAAAATGAATGCTTTTTATACAGGTCGCACTGGACCGAATCCGCCCATAAGCTGAATTCCCGCTGCGTGTGCCGCTGCCATGCTTTAGCCTCGTCGGCAGTCATGCCCAGGATCTTGTAGTCAATCTTAGGGATCACCTGCAAGCCCGCGCCGATGACGTTCGCCCGATTCGTGTTGATAGCGCTGGCCCCAATCGGCGAATTGATATACATATCCGAGGACCGGTTGCGCAGCGTGCTTAAATTAGCATCGATGTCAGCGCGCGGCGACGACTTCATCGGGTTGTACCCGCGCAGTGCCTGCCTGGAACGGCTGGCGGCGCCGTCGCTATAGCCTGTATTCGTAATTTTCGTATTGACGCCGCCTGTCGGCTGCCTTGCGTTGCGTTTCTTTCGTTTTTTGCTCATTGCAGCCTCCTAGTCACGTAGTACCACCTGCCGGGACCGGGATCCCGTTCGTGCGGCGCCGTCAACCGTTGCGCCGGCGGATATCAATCTGCTGATGACGCTCTGTATCTCGGCCAAATCGGCGCGGGTAAGCGTGCGGTTGCCGATTTTATACGACTGACCGCCCGTCAGGATAGCCGTTTCCGCTGCAATGTACTGTTTTAGTCGTGCATTCAGTAATTCGTTCATCCTATCCCCCTCTTAATCACGCCGAATCGAGGCCGCTTACGCGGACCTGTTGGCCGTTTTTCGTCTGTCTGTGTTCCTGTCATCAGTGCTTTCAGCTTGGAAAAGTCCGGAGAAATGGACGCCAGGCAGGCTAAATTATAGACTCGTAAATCGAGCGGTTCGTTTCGATGGTCCTTGGCGATGTTTACCCAGCGGTATACAATGCGGCCGTTCTTCTTTTGCGGTTGTTTTTCTTCTGCTGTCAGGCCTTGGAAATAGATTTCGTCATAGCCCCGGTTCCACAGCACCTCATTAACCGCATCCTGCTCTGGCTTATCGAGCGGAAAATGGAAATACCGCGGCCCCGGCACATCGATGGCCAGGCGGTCCATAATATACTGCTTGCCGCTGTCCGTGCCGATGAGCACCAGCGGAATAGTCCGCCCGTGATAGGCCTGGGCCTTGCTGTACTTATGGATAATCGGCACGCCCATCGTCGACGAGCCGCGGACAGCAAAGCGCTGCCGCGCCAAATGCATGAGGCTGTAGTTATAAACCTCGCTAGTGTAGTGACCGCCGGAGTCGATGAACGTCCGGGCCACCAGCAGCCCTGTACCGTCGGCAAAGTGGTATTCGCGGTCAAGCTGTTCGTCCAACTGCCGCCATACCGCCGCCGTATCCGGCGCGCCTAAGATAATGCCCTTCTTGATGCCCCAGCACTCCTCCTCTTCGCCCCATCCGACGATTTCATATTCGAGGCGGTTATCCTGGACATCGACGGCCGCTGTCAGAATCAGCACGCCGTCGGGAAGTTCCGCGTTGTATGGCTCCCGGCGGGCCAGGAGCTTATCGACATTATCATAACTGCGGGCCCGTTCGTAAGGTTCACCGAATCGGGTATTGACGACTACCTTTTCTCGTTCCGGGTCCCCTTTGGCGTCTACCCATTCCTGCATGACATCGGCCCATGAAATCCACGGCGATGCCCAGCAATTCACGAAAAAACTGCGGACGTGATTCCTGATAGCCGTCGGATTTTTGGCGACGTACTTCTGCGGCTGCCGCCGCATCTCATTTTCGGAGAACGTAAAGCCGCAATCCGGGCAGCGCCAGGATACAGATTTGACATGGATATGTTCTTTTTTCCGGCCGTCTTTGACCGTTTCGGTATCCATGACCATGTTCCTGTGCGTCAATAAATGGAATTCGCTGCAATTCGGGCATCGATGCTGCCATTCCTCCTGCGTCCCTTCCATGTACTCGACTTCGATACGGGATTCGCCGGCATTCGTTGGCGTCGAAAACAGCCCCATCGTGCGGTCCCAGAACGTCGTCATACGTTTGGCGGCCAAATCTACCGGGTCCCCTTCGGTACCTGCCGAGTCAGGGAAGCGGTCCACTTCATCGGCCAGCAGGATTTTGATAGGACGCGATGCTAGTCCTGCCGGTGAATTCGCGCCGCCCATGATGAGGCGGCCGCCCGGAAAGAGCTTACTAAGAATCGTGTTGCCTGATTCACGGCTTTTGACGTCCTGGAAAATATCCCGCAGAACTTTCGTATCGCGGATCATCGGTGCAATTCGTGATTTAGAATAGTCCTGGGCCATGTCTACCGTCGGCTGTATCATCAAAATAGGCGCCGGCGCCAAATGAGCAAAACGCCCGATGACGTTGTTCATGATGTCCGACTTGCCTATCTGGCTGCATGACATGACGACGACGCGGCGGACGTCTAAATCCGTGAACGCATCCATGATAGCCCGCTGATAAGGCGCCCGGTCCGTACGCCAGCGGCCCGGCTCTGCCGACGACTCACTGGACAGCATGCGGTATTGGTCCGCCCAGTCCGATACCGTGAGATTCGGCAGCGGCCGCAGGGACCGTGCGGCGATACGCTGGAAAAGTCTAACTGTCTTCTTTTCCATCGTCGTCATCCCTCCCCGCGAACATTTCCGGGCGATAGTCGGACAGCTCCGTCAAGCGCGATTGAATTTCATCAGTCAAGGCGCTCATGATATGCGCCTCATCCTGCCCTGCAAGGACCGGCGCCATTTTCGCCGGGATGCCGAGCAGCTGGGACCGCAGATTCGTCAACATATCGGTCATGACGAATTCAACGTCCTTTGCCTCATGGACTTTATTATTCCGCTTGGCCAGCTCCAATTCAGCGAGGCGGCGTTTTGCCGCTTCATGCATGGCCTTTTCGCGGCCGTAGTCGACATCCTCCTGCGACGTGTACTTGTATTTAAAGTAGGCGTCGATGTTAGACGGCAGGTCATATCGGTTTTCCTCGTCACGGGTCAACACATGCATGCCCGCCAGCTGATTCACGCGCCGCGACGTAATGCGCAGCATTTCCGCCAAATCCTGAGCAGAGCCCATTATAATTTTCCGTGTCCGTCTGGCCAATACAATCACCGCCAAAATGTGTATCTAAGAAGGAAGAGGCCCAAAAAATCGAAAAAACTAGCCATTTTTCGGGGTGCGAGAGCGCCGCGGAAGAAAATTTCCGGCAGAAGGACCCGCGAATTTTGGCAACAAAAAAGAGGCAACCGGTTATAGTTGCCTCTGTATCAAACTTTCATACTACTATTATACTCACATCGATAGTGTACTTCAATGTACTCTTTTACTTTTTAGCTGACTCGCGACGCCAATGCATCATGATGTACCTGTTCAAAGGCCTGTAGCGCCTGACCGTGTATCTTGAAGACGCCTTTCCAGCTGTAACCCATCTCAACGGCGATAGCCTCCCAGCGCAAGCCGTTGATATACCTAGCATACAAGACTGCCTGATGCTGCGGATCCGGCAGGGCCTTAATCATGGCTTTGGCTTCCATCCTCATATTTATCAAGACATCCCATTCATGTTTGACCTTATCCATGTACTGCTCCAGTCGGATGTATTTATCAGCAATGTCAGAATTTTTGGACCCGCTGACATGCTCGGCTAGGCTGCTGGCCCGGATGGTCAGGATGTCGGACCGGATTTCTGTCAGTTCATGCTCTGTTTGTTTCAAAATAAAATTCTGCCGGCGAATGCGGTTCAAATATTCTTTTGCTGTCATGGCTGCCTCCTGATGATTAATTCCAGTATCTTCAAACTACGCCGGGTACATACCATACGGTACCCGGCCAGCTTGCAGACCAATCCGATGATCTGTAAAACCAAATCCGCCCGGCGGTCATCCTTCCGGATATTCGCCGCGGCCTGCCCGGCTGTCGGGTCCGGGTATCCTTCGTGGTTCTTCATAGGCTTCTCCTTTCACGGACCGGATGCGGGCCTTCAGGCTGTTCAAGACAAAGGCCTGGGCCGCGTCCTTCTTCGTCAGGGCTTCTGCTAAATCTTCATCGCGTGTGCCCTCACAAATCAAATGGTGTACGATGACCGGGTATTCCTGCCCTTGCCGGTGCAAGCGCTTATTGGCCTGCTGATACAATTCCAGGGACCAGTTCAGCCCGAACCAGATGACGTGATGCCCGCCATGCTGCAAGTTCAGGCCATACCCTGTCGATGCCGGATGGGCCAACAGCAAATCCACATCGCCATTGTTCCAGGCCAGTTCGTCGTCGGCGTTCTCGTACACCCGGTACCGCAGTTTTGTTTTGGCCAGGGCTTCCGTCATCCGGTCGCGGTCGTGCTGAAAATTGTAGAAGACTAAGGCATGCTGCCCGTTCAGCTTTTCCACCAGCTCCATAAAGGCCTCCAGCTTGCAGTCATGGACCACATGTACATCGTGCTCATCGTCATAGATAGCACCATTGGCTAATTGCTGGAGTTTGTTCGACAGTGCCGCCGCAGATGTCACGTCGATATCGCCATCCGGCAGGGCAAGGATCATCGTCTTTTCCAATTCCTTGTACGCCTTTTTCGCTTTCGGCGACAGGACCACCGGCACATCGTCATAAATACATTCCGGCAGTTGTAAGTAGTCGGACGCTTTCATGCTGATACAGATGTCAGCGATTTTCTTCATGACAGCATCCTGGGCCCCGTCTTTCGGGTCATAGTCGTAAATCACATCACGGCTGCGGCGCCCCGGCTCAAAGTAGCGCTCCCGGAAATGGGTATAGTAGCGGCCCAGCCGTTCGCCGCGGTCCAGCAGATACACCTGACTCCACAGGTCCATCAGGCCGTTCGGCGACGGTGTCCCCGTCAGGCCGATGATGCGGCGGATATGGGGACGGATGGCCGCCAGGGCCTTGAACCGTTTGGCGCTGTGGCTCTTGAACGATGAAAATTCATCGCATACCACCATGTCAAAGGGCCAGTCGTTCTGATAGTAGTTGACCAGCCAGACGACGTTTTCCCGGTTGATGACGTAGATGTCCGCTGGTGTATTCAGCGCCCGGATCCGTTTCTTTTCGCCGCCCAGGACCGTGGAAAAGCGCAGGTGCTTCAAGTTGTCCCACTTCTGCGCTTCCCGCTGCCACGTCGCCTCGGCTACCTTTTTCGGCGCGATGACGAGTACCCGGCGGACCTGAAAGCGGCCGTATTTCAGCTCATTGACGGCGGTCAGCATGATTGCCGTCTTGCCAAGGCCCATGTCAAGGAAAAGCCCGATGGCCGGTTTCTGCAAAATTTGCCGGATACAGTACTGCTGATATGGATGCGGCTTGAATATCATTTTGCATCCCTCCTAATCGCTACGGTTTCGATTCTACGCCCAATCGGATGGAGTGGACGTCTAAATACTCATTGACGGCCTTTTCGCCCCGCAGAACGTAAACGATGCAATTCCGCTGCCGCAGGCGTTTCATTTGTGCCAATTGCAGCGGCGTCGGTTTGTTTGTTTCCGTTTTCAGCTCGACAAATTCAATCTTGCCGTCCGGGAAAATAACGATTCGGTCCGGTACGCCTGTATTCCCAGGCGATACCCATTTATAGGCGATACCGCCCATGGCTTTTACGCCGTTGACCAGTTTCCTTTCGATGTTTCTTTCCAGTGCCATTGTATGCCTCCCTTGTATAAACCTACATAATAAATAGATTCCAGTTTTTCAGGCGTGAACATTTCTATGTAAAAGTATTTTTTTTTAGAGGATTAGGGGGGCGTCTATACACGTAATGCATACGCTTATTTTCTCTATATGCCCTAATACTCCTCTAATTCTTACTTTTAGCTATTTATATATATATAATGTTCACATAGGTCATTTTTATTAAATAACGTGATAGTAACGCGGCTTTAGGCGTGAACATTCGCCGTGAACAAAACGTTTGTTTGTTCACACTTGAAATGCCTCATGTATTACTTTTAGTACTTAAAACTTTATCAAGCGTTCTTTACGCTTTTTAAGCCCGCCTAAAATCAGCATAGAATGTTCACACCTTACAAGCGCATTTAAATACAATAACTTAAATATTTATTACCTCAAAGCCCCGCTGCACGCCACAATAGCCATAACGCCTGCGGCTTTTGTTCCTCTTCCACCCGGGCAGCCCGGCCAGGATGTAGTTGATGTCCCGCGAGTCGGACCGCTTCATATTCCGCGGATCGCCGCCAAAGCACTCACACCAAATCTCTAAGGCGCATGTTTTCGTCCGCCGCGTCGTCGTTTCGCATTGGGCTGTACCCGCCCAGTACATCCGCCGCGCGGCCAGGCTCAGGCTGTCGTAGTTGTCCGGTATCGGCTTTTCCAAAAATTCGCGGATCATGCCCTCCTTGACGTTGTCCTCGCGGTGCTGTTCCTGTTCGTCCTTAGCCATGGCGTCGAGCTCCGGCGTATCCATGTACAGCGGCTCGCCTTGTTTCCAGTAATAGACGGCTTCCGCCCATAGCTGGTCGACTTCCCCGGGCAGTTCGCTCCAGATGTTTTTCGTCGGCGTGCCGATGCCGACGTCGACAGGCCAAAAGCGGCGGGATCCTGTCGGGTCCTTTAGAAAGTCATGGTCGTTGCAAGTGCCAAAGAAAATGCACTTGCGCAGGAAGCGGCCCGTATGGCGGCCGTACGGCTGCCGGTATACGTCGTCGCAGCGTGACAGGAATTGCTTGATTTCGTTGTCATCGCTCTTGCTGTAGCCCGTCATTTCGCCGATTTCCACAACCCAGATGCCCTGTATCATTTCCGCGGCTTCTTTGCCCCGGAACGATTGCAGGCTGTCGCTGTGCCAGTGCATGCCCATCGTCTTGAGGAACGTAGTCTTACCGATGCCCTGCGGCCCCGTGAAGACAGGGACATAGTCATACTTGCAGCCCGGCGTCATGACGCGGGCGACACCTGCGACAAAAGACTTCCGGGCGACGGCACGGACGTATTTACTGTCCACGGCGCCCAGATAGTCGTGCAGGACCGTTTCCAGGCGGTGCACGCCGTCCCAGCTGAGGTGCTTTAGGTAGTCCTTGACCTCGTTAAAACGGTGCTGTTCTGACACCAGCATCAGCGCGCCCGCGATTTTGTCGCGGCCTGTGATGCCGTAACGGTTTTCGAGGTACCAGGCAAGGCCCGCGTCGTCCGTGTCCTGCCACAGCCGGCGGTCGCCGAGCGGATTCCACGGCAGCGCGCCCAGGACGAGGCCGCGCGTCGAGAAATCATCGATGGCGATTTTCATTCTAAGTTCCGGGTCAAAGTTGAGGATCCGGATAATGTTGTCCATCGTCTTTTTCGGGCGGCCCGTGTTCTGGTCGTACTCCAGATGAGCGCCGCGCATCCAGTCGACGCTGTCATTGGTCAGATGGATTTCCGGCGCCGCGTTGCCCGCAGTACTGTCAGGGATCACGGAGAAGACGTCCGACGCATGCTGCTGCGCGGAAGCGTTCAGCTCGGTCATGACGTCGGCATCCTCCATGGCCAGGTGTTTCATAGCCTGATAGCTCGGCAGGCGGTTGACCGGCGTGCCGTCTTTGGCGTTGGCGTCTTCATCGCCGAATAAGTGCAAGCGGACAAGGTCAAAAGCGTTTACAAGCTGCTCGCTGCATGGGTCCGTCGCGTGATGACTGTATAAAAATTTGCCGCCGTCGTAGATGACAGCCCCGGCCATGGTCGAGCCGCCCGTATAGGTCAGGCGGTCGTCCTTGTCCGTCGGTTCATACGCATTCGGGATAAAGTGCTCGATAGCGCCCATGATGTCGTAAGTCCGGCAAAAGGCCCCTACGACGCCGCTCTTTGTCGTCGGGTCCTGCTGTTTGGCCAGCAGCTCTTTCGGCTTGACCTCTTTGCCGGGGATCTGCGGCCATGTGCGGACGTCGCGCCAGTCGCCGTATTGGGCCAGTATCCCGTCGGCACTGACGAACGGCTTATCGCCGTACTGGAAGACGTACGGGCTATCCGAGCTGCATGACGGCCAATACATCAGCCGCGACACGTCGAACGTCGTCGGATCACACAGCTCAATCCCGACGAGGCTCGCGAGCTTACGGGCTATCGGCTCGTATTCGTCGGCGCTGACCGTCTTATCGAGCGGCAGGATGACACGTAAGCGCGGCCGCCACGGCGCATGGGACCGCGTACTGTAAATGGCGTACGCGATGCCAAGGCTGTCGACGCGCCGGACCGTGTTATCTGTTTCCCCGGCGGTGATGTTGTCAAGGTCCAGCGTGATGAGGTCGCGGCCCGTAATGGCGGCCGATTTGCGCTGGCTGCCGTTAATCGTACCCCCGACAAAGCCGCCGACGTCTTTCAATTCGCCCTTCTGCCGTTTCGGCAGCTTCATGTAGTCCTCGTATGTTTCCGGCGTCCGCAGCGGACTACGCAGGCGCTCGATGAGCTTGGACCACATGATAGCCGTCTGTATCCATTCTTTTGAGTAGCGATGGCTGCCAACGCTGATCAGCAGCTTTCTGTCGTTCTGCATGTTAGCACCTCCTTTTTAGTAATCTTTCGGCAGCGACGCAATCGGCGCCCAGTATTTTATCTGGTCCGTGTCGAGGTATTTGCCGTTGAAATCGGCATACCATCCGTACTGCTCCCCGGTATAGACGCCCGTCGTAATGGTCAGCGGCCGGTCTTTCAGGGGATAGCGGATAACGAGGAGGATGACCTTATACCGCCCCGGCATTTCATCTTTTGGATTTACCCATTTCATAATCTCATATGCATATATATAAATAACCATCGCGAAAAACGCAATCCAGAAAACCGCAACATAAACCATTAAAAGCCGCCAAACAACATACTTGCTCATCGTATCACCTTCCTAACCATAAATCTTTATTTCGCCGTGCTCTTTTTCGTAGCCCATGAGGGCCTGGTACTTCTGCCCGCATTCGCAGGTCAGGCATTTCATGTATTCGAGGACATGGACGACACCGTCGCGGATGTACCATGCATAGTCCTTGATTTTCTCTTGGATGCGCCGCAGGCGTACACGGCCGAGGCCATACAGCTCATGCACGGCCAGGAGGACCAGCGTATAGGTCACTTCCATGCCCGCTTCCGCGCCGGTCCGTTCTTTCTGGCCGCTGAATTGCAGGCCTTTGATAAGGGTCCGGATGAAATCCATTTTTAACTGGAAATCAATCCCGCAGCCGTCGAGGCGGTTGCGGTAAGCCGTCATCTTTTCAGCGCTGTGGTTGATGTCCTTGCTGTAGGCCATTACCTTTTCGGTAATCGCATCTAGCCGCTTCTTACCGAATCCCATACCGTCATGGAGCGCCATGTAGATGAGTACCGACGTCGATATCGTGCCGCCGTTGGCGGCAATGCGCGCCCGGTTCATCATGTGTCGTCCCTCCTCTGTGCTTTCAGGGCCATGTACTGGCCGTACGACAGCCCCGCGGCCTTTGCATCGTGTGCGTCTTGGTCAATTTTGTAGAGCGGTTTTTTCGTAGGCGTGTAGTGCTCTTTTGGGCTTGCTTTCTTTTTATGGTATTTCAGCGATAGCCTGTTGTTTCGCGTTTTCCGGCAGGCAGACAGGATACCGTTCAGCATCCGCGCGTGCTCATCGCCGCAGGTCATCATTTTCCGCGAGTGATTCGGCGCCCCGCAGATGAGGCAGTTCGGCAGGCGTTTCATTTCGTGTGCTTTAACACGGGCTTCATAGGTGCTGCTGATGCGGTTGCGGCAGTCGTCGCAGTATATCGAGCGCCCGTTGTGTGCCGGCCGCTCGAATTCCGCGCCGCAGATAGCGCATTTTCCTTTACTAGTCATCAAACAAACATCTCCTTGTCATCCATAGCTGAAAATAAGCTATCTACATCGTCTCCATTCATGTTGACTTTAATTGTTGGCGGGCCGCTACGAGGAGACTTTGAGCCAAAGTAAAAATTAACATCACATGTACCGTTATCGAGTTCGGTAGTTGTAAAATACGTTACTCGATCAAGATTAATGTGTACATGTGTAGCGGCCTTATCAAATTCAGGCGTATAAAATTTAGCCATAAATCTCATCCTTTCTAGTCCTTCTTGTAATATGGGCTAATAAATCCATCGGCGTTGAGGATCAGCCCCGCCGCCCATGGAATCGGTTCGCACATAATCGCGTTGATTCGGTCGATTTCGTCGTCGTGCAATTGGTCTTTCGGGACCTCTAAGACTACCTCGTCATGGATGTGCATGAGCGGTTTGTAGCCGTGCTGCACCAGCCGCTTGAGGGCCAGGGCCAAGCAGTCCCGGGCGATGGCCTGCGTGACGTTTTCGACGAGCTTACCGCCGTAGGTCGACGTATACGTCCAGCTTGCGCCCAGTTGTGTCTTGTAGTGTATCGCCGGGCGCCCGAATTGGTTTTCTCCTACGTACGGCTGCGGATAGAAGAGCCGGCGGCCGCTGGGCAGGGTAATCGTCAAGTAGTCATAGCCGTACAGCAAATTACATTCCCGGCTGAAAATGATGCCGCGCGGCAGTCCTACAGGCTGCGCGTTTTGCATGACCGACATGGCCGCCCCATCGACGGAATACCAGAAATCCTGAATCCGTGGATTCGAGGACCGCCAACGGCGGACGATGTCCGGCAGCTCCTCTTCTGTTAGGCCCATCTTGAGCGCGCCCATCGAGATGAGCGCATTCGGGCCGCCCTGGTAGCCAAGGGCCAGTTCAGCGACTTTCCCCTTTTGCCGGAGATGGCCATTGATGCCATGCTTGACGACGGGTACGCCGAACATCGAGCTGGCCGAGGCGCAGTAGATGTCGCCGTTGTTGGCGAAAACGTCCATGCGCCATTTCTCCCCGGCCAGCCAGGACAGCACGCGCGCCTCAATGGCCGAGAAGTCCGACACACAAAGCATCGCGTCTTCCGGTGCGATGAACGCCGTGCGGATAAGCTGGGACAGGGTGCTGGCCACGTCGCCATACATCAGTTCCAGGCCGCGGCGGTTTTTCGCTTTGACCAGATGCCGCGCCGTGTCGATAGCCTGCGGGATGTCGTGCGGCAGGTTTTGCACCTGGACCAGACGGCCCGCCCATCGGCCTGTGCGGTTTGCGCCGTAGAATTGCAGGACACCGCGGATACGCCCGTCCGAGCAGACAGCGCGGTCCATGGCCTGGTATTTCGTGACACTGGACTTTGATAAATTCTTGCGGATCCGCAGGACTTCTTCCGCATCCCCGCTGGCTACTTGCAGCGATTCTGCGACGGTTTCTTTGGTCAGCTTTTCCAGCTCTAAGTCCGTGTTCGCGTTGAGCCATTCCAGCAGCTGGTTTCGGCTGTTGGGATTCCGCAGGCCTGTAATCTGTACGGCCCTCTCGATGAGGGAGCGGCGGTATTCGCCGTCAATGGCAATGGCCCCTTTGACCAGGTCCATGTCGACTTGGATGCCCCGTCGGTTAAGCTCGTAGTCGATGACCCAGTCTTCCTGTACCCAATCTGGGACCGGATAGGCCATAAGCCGCTGATAGTCGGCCATTTCTGTAACGACGTCCTGCGCATTGTAGGCTTTAAAGGTTTTCCATTTGTCCGGGTCATGCATGGGCCGGTTGCGATGCCGCCCGCCGTTCTTCTTTGTCGCTTTGCACGGTACGCAGAAGTAGCGGATCAGCGCTTTACCGGCTGCCATTTTGCGCTTATCTTCCGGCAGGCCCAGGGCCTTGCCTAAGTTGGCCAGCCCCGCAGGATAGCCGAGGTACAGGCCATGGAGCATCGTGCACCGCCACTGGTCAGGCGGCGTCCGATAGCCCGCCCGGTTGAGACAGGTAATTTCAAAGGCTGCGTTGTAAGCGTGCTTGATGACGCCGGGATCCGCAAGGTCCTGTAAAACTTCTGCCGGGATGATTTCGCCCTTGGTCATGTCGACGACGTGGACCGGGCCGAAGTCATAGGAATAGGCAAACAGAAGAATCTCAAAGGCCTCGGTGTCGACGTATTTAAAAAGCCCGCACTTTCCGATATCGACGTCGGAAAATGTTTCAATGTCGACAGATAGATGTTTGTGTTTCATCAAAATTCACTCCTATAGAGAGAAATAGGCGCGCGGATTTTCGCGCGCCCTGGGATTGCATTACATCGGCTGTCCGGTCAGAGGATTAATAGCAGGCGCAGGCTGTGCCGCTGGTTCCTGAATGACATGGAATACGGATTTCGCTGTCGGCGCGGACCCTCCGAGCGGTTCCCCGTCGCGGACTTTCTGGACCGGGCCGAGGCCGCAGCCGATGCCCTTCTTGCCCTGATAGTTGTACGCAAAGAAGTTGACGCACACATTGGCATAGATGCCGCTGTATACCTGTGTAGCATCGATAATGCGGTTCATACGGCCATCGACGACATCGACAGGCTTATCCGCAGGTGTCGACGCTGTGAATACCCAATGGCCGGCGCATTCCGGGCCGAATTTGTTACCGTTCTGGGTCAGGCCGTCGCCGTCCCCTACCGGAGTCGGTACCTTTGCCGGCGCGGTGCCGTTCCATTTGTTGGCGATGCCGTTGCGTGTAGCTGCGGCGATGGCAGCGTCGACTTTCTGCTTGCCTTCTACGTCAGACTTGGGCAGCAGGATTGTAACGGAATACTTCTGTTTCGCCTGGGGATCGCGGCCGTAGGGCTTCAAGAGATGTACATAGCTGAGACGGACATTTTCTACTACAATGCTGGTGTTTTCCATTTTCATTCCTCCAATTATTCATCAATCTTTTTGAACACGTCTGCGGCTTTTGGTGTCAGGTCCATCGGCGGCCGCTTATCCGAGGTCGGGGCTAATGTCGGCTTGCCGGGCTTCTTTTCGACGTAGTCGCCGACGAGCTCTGTGAACAGTTTCTTGCCGATGGCCTTTTCCGTTTTGGCCAGGGTCAGCGGTACGCGCTCATACAGGACGGATTCGTCGATACCGTTGTCCATGAGCTTTTTAAAGGCCGCATCCGTGTCCGTGAAAGCACGGCTGCCGCGCCCTTCTACGCATTTCCAGCCGGGGACGTGGATACCTTTCAGCGCGCAGGAAAGGCCGTATTCCTGCAAATCATCCGCCCAGGCCTTGAGCTGTTTGGCGATGCGCAGGTATTCGCCGAGTTCGGGCATGCTGATCATCGTCATGTCGCGCTTTTCGTGTGCCGTGTCGGCCATGGTAGCGTAATATTCCGAGCGGGCTTTGCATTGTGCTTTTGCCCGGCAGAAACGGCAGCATTCACCGGGATGGAATTCCCCGCCGCCATCGCGCAGAGCCTCCTGGGCTTTCGGCTTGACGACGTCCTCGGCCCATTGCCGCAGGATGTCGACGCCTAATGTTTCCTGGCTGAAATTGTTGATTCGCGGCTGTACGATGTGCATGTGTACTGTCTTGAATTGGTACAGCAGCTGGTATGCGTTGAGTGCGCCCAGCGCGTACAGGCGCATCTGGGAGTTGTTGTTCGCGTCGACGGGGACACCCTTACCGTATTTGAAATCAACGATGTGTAATTCGTTCGGCGCCATGATTAGGCAGTCGGCCGTACCGAATCCGCGCGGCACGTACTGCGAAAAATCGACGCGCTTTTCCACGACGGTATAGGGCTTTGTCTTGTACGACAGCAGGATGCCTTTGATGTAGTCGAGGTATGTTTCCGTGTGGGTATCCATTTCCGGCTGATACAGCTCATCTTTCTTGAGTTGGTTCATATGCCGCGTAAATGTCGACTTGGCCATCGGTTCGACGGCGTAGGCCCGCAGATTGAGTTCTGCGATGCTGTGGGCCAGGGTGCCTTCCCGGGCGAATTCAGACGTCGTATCTGGGAATTTTGCTTCCATCTGCGGCGCCGCCGTGCATTGCAGCCAGCGCGCGGACGCCGAGGCGCTTAAGAGTGCATGCTGTTTCATAATTCCGCCCCCAATTCTCGCAGCGCGGTTGCCAATTCGCCATAGCGGTCTTCCGGGATTTCCATCATCGACGGTACGCCGAATTTCTGCATCAGCGCCTGGAGCTCGGAAATCTTACCCGCATCCATGAGCGGCGCCGTGGCAGCCAGCAATTCGTCCAGCGTGTATTTCTTAGTCGGCGCTGTCGGTACAGTAGGAGCCGCAGGCGGTTCCGGCGCACCGGGTGCTGCGGGTTCCGCTGCTTTCACCGGTTCCGGCGTCGGCGCGATAGTTGCGCTTTCTGTCGCGGTAGTTGCCTTTTTCGGGGCTTTTGCTGCTTTTTTCGGCGCGGAAGTTGCGTTTTCGGGTACTGCATCCACTTTTGGATGCTGTTCCACTGAGCCCAAATCTGGGCTCAGTGTTTCCGGATCCATTGGCTTCACATCTGAGGGCAATGCTGCCGAGCTCAAGATTGAGCCGAGCGCCTGGAATTCTTTCATGATTTCATCAGCGGTTCCGTTAAATTCAAGATTAATCTTCATCGTGGTTTTCCTCCTCTTTGCAATTCAGTACCATTTGCTTGTAGTAAGATTCTTTCAGCTCAAAGCCAAGGCCCCGGCGCCCCATTTGCAGAGCGACAACAGGGACGCTGCCGATGCCGGCGAACGGGTCCAGGACGATGTCGTTGGGATTCGTCCAGAGCTCCAGGCAGCGGGCGATGAGGTCGAGCTGTAGCGGGCAGATATGCCGTTCGTCCTTTTCATCCCGTGCGGCTGCTTTGTTGAGTGTGTTGCTTTGCCGGATGTCCATCCACACGGGCGATGCATAGCGCCGCCATACCTGATGGCTGTAAATCGGTGCAGGCTCCGGCTGCGGGGCTAAGGTCTTCACGCCTTCCGGTTCATCGGCGCCGTAAAAGCGCTTGAGGCCGTCATCATGTGGAATTGGCTCTGGATTGTCGCCGGGCTTGCGGAATGTTACGACATAATCCGGAAGGCCATTGCGGCACATGCTGGAGTCTTTGCAGAGCTGCTTGTGCATCAGCCCTAAGGCCTTTGTCCGTGTCGCTTCTACGAGCGGATCTTTCCAGACAACGACGCGGCTATGGTAAATAAAGCCCGCCGCTTCAAAGTCGCGGATGATTTCGCCGGGAAAGTCCTTGAGGCCAATGACGCCGTCGCGGCTTTTCATCTTCGGGATGTCCATGCAGTGGACCGACACCAGCCGGCCGGGCATAATGACACGGGCCAATTCGCGGATCAGGAACTTGAAATGCGTGTTAAACTGCGCATCGCTCGCGCTGTTGCCCATGTCGCGGTCGCTGTTGGAGTACGTGTACAGCGACGAGAACGGCGGCGAAAAGATGCTGTAGTGGATACAGTTGTCCGGCAGCCCCTTGAGGACTTCGACGCTGTCGCCGTTGTAAAGGGATACCCGGTCCGATACGTACTGATCTAAGACGTTCACCATGGTTAAGCCTCCCTCGGGAAAAAGAATACAGGGATGCCGCTGGCCTTTGCGTAGCCGTATTCGGCCATACAGCCTCTTGAATGCTGCCAATCACCGCACATGATGATACCGTCGCATCGTCTCAGCAGGCTAAGGCATAAGTCCAGGCCGTCGATGTAGGGGATTGCATCATAGAGTGGCCCTAAAATGTGAATCGGTGATACGAATTTAGAGTCAGCCCCAAAGGGTACAAAAAAGATGAGGCTGTTAGGCCGGAGCTTGCGCCCTGATATTTCATCAATGATAGCTTGTACGGCCCTTTCATTTTCAGGCTTGCCCCCGTACGGGTGCGATACATAAAACAAGCGTTTCTTTTTCATACTGCCTCCATTTCTGCCCAGGCAGGTAAGCACATGGGCTTTGTCGGTTTGTAGACGCTCATGATGCGTGTCGTCCGGGACAGGTTTTCTTTGACCGATTCCCGGGTCAGCTCGGCCATCTTCTTTCTCATGTTGATGGCGTCCGATTCTTTGCGCTCAATGTTTTCCTTGACCGTGCCTTCTTTGGCACTGATGATGATGTAGACGTCGACGGGCTGATTCTGCCCGAATCGCCAGCAGCGGCGCACGGCTTGATAGTATTGTTCATAGCTGTCAGACAGCCCGACAAATATCATGTTGCGGCAATTCTGCCAGTTCATGCCAAATCCGGCGATTTTCGGCTTGGTGATCAGGCATTTGAGGACGCCGACGGAAAAGCCCAGCATCGTGCTTGATTTATAGCTCGCCTTGTCGGATCCGAGGACCTGCCGCGACATCTTGCACAGCTCATGGAGCTTTTCGGATTCCGCGTTGAGGTCACACCATACCAGCCATTGTTCATGGCTGTTGTTGACGAGGTCCGCCGCGGCCCGGCAGCGTGCATCCAGTGACTCTTTCCGCGCGTTGCGCCGTTGTGTCAGCGTCAGCTTTTCCGTCGTTGGCGTATCGCCGTCTACAATGATTTCGTGCATTCGGAGCGGCGGCAGCGTGTATCCCTCGTCCTTGTAGCCAAGACTGACCGGGTTATCGAGGACGACAGCCCACCCGGCCATCCAGTGCCAGAAACTTTTCTCCGCATGGCCTTTCAGCCGCCACTTAGACGTTTCGCCGCCGTCATGGACAAAGAACATGCTGAGCATTTCCGTCCTTGTCATGACGCCCAGGAATTCGCTGTGGTTGCCGAGTTCCATGTAGTCGTTCGGGGCCGGTGTCGCCGTGCAGGCCAAGCGGTAAGGCGTCCGCGAAAAGGCCTTGATGAGCATCGTCCTGACCTTGCCCGTAAAGCTCTTGAGGATAGAAGATTCGTCCAGGACGACGCCGGCAAAGGCGCTGGTGTCGAATCGGTCCAGTTTGTCGTAGTTCGTGATGTTGATCCCCCCTGCGACGTCTTCCGGATGTTCGACGACGACAGCCTCGATGCCGAATCGCTTACCCTCTGCCGCCGTCTGAGCCGCGACGGCCAGCGGCGCGAGGATCAGGACCGGCTTATCCGTATGCCGGTGCACCTGGTCCGCCCAAGCCAGCTGCATGAGCGTTTTGCCGAGGCCGCAGTCAGCAAAGATAGCCGCGCGCCCCTTAGCTAAGGCCCAATGGACGATATCGCGCTGGAAATCGAAAAGCGCTGCCGGCAGGGCTGTCGGGTCCACTTCAAAGCCGTAATCCTCGGAGACTTGTTCCTTTTCCCGGATGAATTGTTCATACGTTTCCAATTGTGTTTTCTCCGTTCGTGTGATATGATTGATTTGAGATGTTTGTGTTGGAGCCGCTCCCTGTTGGCGCAGGGACGGTTCTTTTTTTGCGGATATCCGCACAATCATCGGGGATGCAGTATCCGTCATGCGGGCAAGTCTTGCAGTGCATCATCGTTACCCATGTTTCCGGTTCCATCATCGGTATCACCTCCTTTCTCGGTGCTTTCGCGGGCCTTACGGTATTCTTCCAGGGCCTTGATATTTTCCGGCTTGCTGTAAAATTCCACGATGTCCGCGCAAAATAAATCGAGCATTGTCCTCACCTCCCTAGAATCGCAGAGTGATTCGCTGGCCCGGTTTCAGACTGGCGTTCTGGTCGAGGCCGTTGTTGACACTGACCAGATACAGCACTTCCCGGATGTCCATACCGCGCGCATCGGCCAGCGGACGGCAGATGTCCCAGAGGTTTTCCCCCGATTCGACAACGTGTACTTCCGCCGGGTCCGCCTTGATTTCTGCGGCGCTGACATCGGCGGGCCGGTTGATGAACCAGCCCAGGCTGAGGGCAATCGCGACGGCTGCAATGGCCGCGCCGGGGATTCCCCGTTTCTTACCTTTTCTCATCAGTACCCGCCCCCTGTCTGTAAGAATAACGCTTCCATGGCGTCGTTCGCCGAGGATTCCAAGGCTTCCAGCGACAGGATAAGTTCTTCATCGTCGATGCCGTAATCAAGCAGGACGTCTTCATAGGACCGTGTTTCTTTGCGGACGATTTTATAGGATTCCACGCCGTCGCTGTCTTGGATCAGGCGCGTATGCCATGTGTAGAGCTTCTGGCCGTCGTCGTTCAGCAGTGAGATACTGTAGCGCGTCGGTTCGATATTTGCTATTGCCTTCATGTCGTTCTCTCCTTTACATAATCCATGCCCCGGCTTGCTTGAGAATGTCCAGCAGCATCGCCGGGATGTTGTCACAGGCCACATTGACTAAGCGGGAATTGCCGCTTTCGCTGTCCGTGACTTTTACGGTTTCATCATCAACCAGCTGGAGGAAAAAGTATTTCCCGTCCAAAGCCATCGCCCGTTCGAGATAGATAAGGGCTTTCATCTTGTCGAAACGTTCTCTGTCGGTCATCGGTTATCACCTCCTTTAAAATCGGTGTAGGCTGAATCCCGCGTTGGATTCCGCATCCATCGCCCATTCGCGGATCATAACATAGACATCCGGGCCTTCGTATTCGGGGTTAGCTTTTAAAATGTCTTCGGCTAGGTATTTCGCGCCGACTGCTCTATCAATCGCACTCTGTGCGGCCGGCATCATGTCCGGCTTTTCCTGAGCGTCTCGCAGTAATGCTGCTGCGTGATACCATTGGGCGATGAATCCTTTTTTCAGGGCTTCCTTTTCAGCTTTCGTCATAGGTCATTAACCCCCCTTTCGTATTCGTCCGTGGCTTCCTTGCGCCATGCAGATACAATTACGTAGGCTTCATCTTCCTCAACCGTCAACGAGAGGACAGTAACGGCCGCCATTGCGTAGCCGTATACGATATTCCAGTGAGCTCTTTCCCGGGCCGCAAGGTCCTTGTCATCGGGATTCTTCTGAGCTTTGGCCTTAGCGGCTAGCGCCTTATCTACATACATCTTGTAGTTTGCCTCTAGGTAGGCTCTTTCGTTCTTTGTCATTTGCTATCACCTCTTTTCAATTAAATCGAGAATGTCATAAACTTCGACACGGCTGACCTTATCGGTCAGTTCGTCGTCAACGCAATTTAGGATAATGGCCTAAAAGCCGCCGTCGCATTCGTTGATGAATTCGTTGTGAATGTCCGATAGTTTCAGGTCGCCGCCCTTAGGCGTAGAGACAATCATGAAATGTCTGCCTGCGGTGTCGTAGTGGCCTCGCTCGATGATGATTTTTGGCTTTCTCATTCCAGGACCGCCCCTTCTTTTTCTTCCACTTCATCGGCCCAGGCGCGAACAATGCTATCAGCATTCGATACGCCTTTCGTGACTTGCAGGATATCTGCGATAGCGTACATGTAGCCCCGTGCGACGCTTGCCGCTTCTTTAGCGACTTCTCTTCTTTCTGGCTTTGCTTTGGCGAGCTGCTGTTGATAGATTGCTTGGCTCCAGCGGCCTTTGAGATTAATTTCAGCCCGGATAAGTTCTTTCTTTGTCATGGCGTGCTCCTTTTGTTTCTTTTAGGAAACTTTTTGATTAAAAAAAACATCCATTACTTCTCCATCATCCATGGTCAGTACATGGATGATGCTGCACATTTCTGCACGCGTGAATTCGGATAAGCCCCGGATTTTCTTGGACCATGTGGACGGTGGCATCTGAATCGCCATTAAAAAGTCCGACATGGAAAAACCTCTGAGCTTGATAAGTGCTAATAATTTATTCGGGTTCATTGTCTCACCTCCCTCGGTGTCGTTTCCTTTAGGACACTTACAGTATAATGCAATTTTCGAGACATGTCAACACTTTAGGAAACTTTTCTTTCTTTTTTGGAAAAAATGTTGCTTTTTAGAAACGAAAATAGTATTATATATGTAGGAGAAAAAGGAGAGATTGCGATATGAAAGTTAATGAATTAATTGCTAATAGGCGAAAAGAGCTAGGTTTGACCTTAGAAGAAGTAGCCGAAAAAGTAGGCGTCAGTAAGAGTACCGTCAAGAAATGGGAATCAGGGTATATAAAGAACATGCGCCGGGATAACATGGCATTGCTGGCTGATGCGCTCCACATATCGCCCTTAGACTTGCTGGGTCCTGACGAGGATCCAAAGCCTGCCGATGATAATCGCGGCTACTACGTGGATCCGGAAGTCGCGGCCCTCGCGGAAGAGCTGCGGACGGACCCTGACCGCCGCATCCTATTCGACGCGACAAAGGACCTGAGCAAAGACGACATCGATATTGTATTGAATCTGATTAATGGCTTGAAAGCGAAAGAAGGAAAAAAGTGAATATTGTTCTGACATATCAGGACATGCCCGGTCGTATCCGGGCATTGGTCCGCATGAATGACGACGGCAGCTATACCATTATCATCAATGCCCGCTGCAATTGGGAAACGCAAAAAGCCGCTGTCCTCCATGAGCTGATGCACATCAAGGGCAACGACTTCAGCGCAGATGTCCAGGCGGACCTGCTGGAAAAGCTCCTGCACGGGCAGGCCTGCGCTGACGATGAACTAGATGACTTCCGGTTTTTCATTGCCGGATAATTTATGTAAGGTGGTGAAACTATGAATTTTAAGAGTAATTTAAAGTATTTAAGGGAAAAAGAAGGCTATTCCCGTGTGGAAATAGCAAAGAAACTAAATATGACGTCCGCGGCCTATGGGGCTTATGAATTAGGAAATAGAGAACCAAAACTTGAAAAACTTTGTGAAATTGCCCGCCTCTTTCACACTTCCCCTAATGACTTATTAGGTTATACTCAAGAGCCCCCCGACGATTTGAGGAACGCTATAGACACGTTCCGTCAATACGGCTTCACCGTCCAGGAAGGCGGGAAAGACTATAACGGCAATCCCCGGGCAGGCGTGTTTCAAGTCACGGATTCCAAGTATAACCACGCAACGGCGGTATACAGCCCCGGTGATCTTATCAAGATCCTAGAAAAAGCGGCCGAGAACAAATACTATAGACAGCGAAAAGCCGACTTATTCCATGAGGCAATAGCAGACGAGCTGATTAAATGTATTCATCAGAAGGAATGGGCTAAAGCTAAACAATAGCCGAACATAAACAACATTCTACAGAAATGGAGATGACGTAATGAAAAAAGCAAAATTAGCTGCAACCATCTTATGTGCAATGCTGGCCGTCGTGTCAGTTGCTGGCTGCGGGTCCGGTGACAACAGCACCCCGGCTAAATCTGACACGTCTCAGAGCGACGCCGCTATGCCGAACTACAAGGCAATCAAAACAGATCAAAAAGCAAACAAGGTAACTTATTTAGCCGTTATTCAGGACGCGCCTGTCACGGATGCCCAGTTGGAAAAAGTCGGTAATGCGCTGATTACGACAGCGCAGTCTACAACAAAGGCTAAGAACGTATTTATCGAATTCACGGATACCGATGTCGAGGGTATCCCGCATACCTACGGCAGCATGCAAACGGTCAACGGCAAAGTCACGAAAAACTTCCGAGTTGATGGCAAGGACTGGAGCAAAAAACCGACAGAAGACGATTACAAGATGTATACCCTGTACTCTAAATTCCTGCAAAGTAATCCTAAAGGTTCATATGACGATTTCATTGCCAGCTATTCCGGCGCGCCATCCGCAGCCGATGCCAAGGCCACAGTCGATAAAGTACAAGCATGGATTAGTTAACCGTTTTTCGTAGTAACAAAAAAATTCCCCGGCCATCGTCACGACACGATGCCGGGGATACGCAGGACGCCATTCCTGCGCAGGTGTAAAACACGCTTGAAAGGGTCCGTGTTTACTGTTTCATTATAGCATACACGGCCCTAACGTAGCTATACGAAAGGACTGAATTTAATGGAAGAAAGAGCAAAAGCCGTCATCTATGCCCGCTTTTCATCGGATAAGCAGCGGGAAGAGTCCATCGACGGGCAGATTCGCGAGTGCACCGCCTATGCGGAAAGCCAGAATCTGGAAGTCATCGGCGCCTACATCGACAGAGCCCTGTCCGCCCGGTCTGATAATCGGCCTGATTTCCTGCGTATGATTGCCGACAGCGCCCGAAAAGGATTCCAGTATGTCATTGTATACCAGCTGGACCGATTCAGCCGCAGCCGTTACGACAGCGCCATCTATAAGAATAAGCTCAAGAAAAACGGTGTCCGGGTCCTGTCCGCGAAAGAGCACATCGGCGATGATCCCAGCTCCATCATACTCGAATCCATGCTGGAGGGCTACGCGGAATACTACTCTGCCGAACTGTCCCAGAAGGTCAAGCGCGGCATGACAGAAAACATCTTAGAGGGTAAATGGGTAGGCTGCCGTGTTCCCCTGGGCTACAAGCTGACTGCTGACAAAAAGCTGCAAATCGTTTCCCGGGATGCCGATGCCGTCCGTCTGATCTATAAAATGTACAATGCCAACGAACGAATCATCGACATTGTCCGCTACCTCAACGCGCATCGGTATAAGACATCCGCAGGCCGAGCATTTACCCGCAGCAGCCTTACAAAGATACTGGGCAATAAAATCTACATTGGTACTTATGAATGGGATGGCCATGTCGTCGAGCAATTCGTCCCGCCTATCCTCGCCGATGACGTCTGGGAAGCGGCGCAGAAACGGACCCAGCAGCATAAGCTAAACCCGCGGCCTAAGCGCCGCAGCGCCGATTATGCCCTGACGGGCCTCATCTACTGCGGTGAATGCGGCAACCCGATGACCGGGCAAAGCGGCCGGTCCAAGAACGGCAGCATGTACCGCTATTACCGGTGCAGCACAAAGAACAACTATCACTCCCGTGGAAAGAAACAGCATATCGAGTGCAAATCCCGGAACATCAGCCGCGAAAAAGTAGAAGACCTGGTCCTTGATGAGACGGTCCGCATCCTGAGCAACCCTAAAGCCGTGAAAATCATCGCCAAACAGGCCGCGAACGTACAAAAAATTGATCCCACGGCCCAGGAACAAGCCCGGATAGCGCAGGAGCGTAAAACTATCCAGGCTAAGCTCGAAAACTCCATAGCGGCCGTCGAAAAGGGCTTATGCTCAAAGACAATCGCCGAGAACATCGAACGGTATGAATCGCGGATCAGCGAATTGGACCAGCAGATCGACGAGCTCAAATTTGCCTACGCCCCTATCCGCATCGACGCCGTCGCCGTCGAATTTTTCCTGAAAAGCCTCCTGAATAAAAAGAAGGACCATGACAAATACCGCCTGGACATGTTCCGGACCTTCATCCGCCAGGTCATCGTCTATGCTGACAAAATCGAGATACGGTACAACTACACTGCCTGCCCACAGATACTAAAAAACCCCGTCAGCATAGCACTGACGGGGCTGCCCGAGTGTTCGGGTAATGATTCTGTGGTGCGCCTAGAAGGATTCGAACCTTCGCACCCGGTTCCGGAGACCGGTGCTCTATCCCCTGAGCTATAGGCGCAAGTAAGTGGTGACCCAGTAGGGATTCGAACCCTAGACCCACAGCTTAGAAGGCTGTTGCTCTATCCAGCTGAGCTACTGAGTCTCAAAAAATGGAGCGGGTGATGGGAATCGAACCCACATAACCAGCTTGGAAGGCTGGCGCTCTACCACTGAGCTACACCCGCATCGGTCGGTAATGGTCGGAGCAGCAGGATTTGAACCTGCGACCCCCTGGTCCCAAGCCAGGTGCGCTACCAAACTGCGCTATGCCCCGCCAACAAAAAATATTATACAAGAAACGAGATGATTTGTCAACGTTTTTTTATAGCCATTGCCAACAAGTCATATTCCGAGTACAATAAAGATAATACGACTTAGGAGGTAATAATATATGCCTAGTGCAATGAGTATTCATTTTGAATCGGACCATCCCTTCATCGCCGTTCCCTTGGAATGTGAAACTATCGAAGATTTGCAGGACCGAATCGACGAAATCTTAAAGAAACCTTACGATATGATTGCCTTTGATGCCGGCTGTTTCAACGGGACCATCAATTTGTCCCAGCTCTGGAACGCCCTGCTGTTCATTGCCCGTGATGCTGAACAGCCGTCGGTCCTCTTCTCGTGCGATAAGAGCAAGCTGCCGGAAATGTACCAGACCGACAACGACTACGCGACGATCCTACGCTTTGCCATCCGTTCGGCCCTCATCGACGCCGTCAAAATCGAAGGCAGCCTCGACGAAGATGACATCGACGACATCGCCGGTCAGGCCGTCGACCTGGGCAGTGTCCCCATCATCGTCATCCGCGCCGACCAGGGCGCCAAAGCCGACGAACTCGTCCAGAAGATGGAAAGCCGCTGGGACCTGGAAGCCAAGACCTTTGAACTGGCTGTCCCCGTCCAGACGAAAGAAGATATCCAGGCCCTGGAAGATGCAGCTAAAGCCTTCCACGAAGCCCATCACGACGCAACGGTCATCCCACATCCTATCGGCAAAATCGCCAAAGAAGCCATGCTCCAGGGCCAGACCTTCGGCGCGCCCCTGCTCTATACGACAGACGGTGAAGAAACGGAAACCCTGCCGACCAGCACGGCCATCCATAAACTGCTCCATCCGGAAGAATAATATAAAAAAGAGCTTGTCGCACGACGACAAGCTCTTTTAAGTTGTTAGTGGCTAGCAGTTAGTTGTTAGTGGATGGCTTTAAATTTAAAGTTTTTCTCTGAAAACTACAAAATCTGTACTACAAACTATAAAGAGAAAGGGACATCGCATGATGGCATAGGCCTTCATGCGATGTCCCTTTTTAGCTGCAAACTATCTTTTACTGTAAATTCTTGGTCAACAGCTGGTTGACGACGCCGGGGTTGGCCCGGCCTTTTGTTTCTTTCATGATCTGGCCGACGAGGAAGCCGATGGCTTTCTTCTTGCCGGCTTTATAGTCGGCGACGGACTGCGGGTTGGCAGCGATGACTTTTTTGACCATGTCTTCCAGGGCACCTGTATCGGTGATCTGGACCAGACCCTGTTCTTTGACGACGACGTCGGCTGCTTTGCCGGACTTCCACATTTCCGGCAGGACTTTCTTGGCGATCTTGCCGGAGATGGTCCCTTTAGCGATGAGTTTCAAGAGGCCAGCCAGGTCAGCCGGTTTGACTGGCGAAGCGGAAATGTCGATGTTTTCTTCGTTCAGTTTCTTGGCGAATTCGCCGAGCATCCAGTTGGCTGCTTCTTTGGCATCGACGCCTTCTTTGACGACGGCTTCAAAGTAATCGGCTGTCTGTTTTTCCAGGGTCAGCAAGTTGGCGTCGTATTCGGACAAGCCCAATTCATCCTGGAAGCGCTGGCAGCGGGCATCGGGCATTTCCGGCAGTTCCTGGCGGACCTGTTCGATGTATTCCGGCGACACTTCGATAGGAATGAGGTCCGGTTCCGGGAAGTAACGGTAATCGCTGTCCCCTTCTTTGACGCGCTGGAGGATGGTAATGCCCTTGGCTTCATCCCAGCCGCGCGTAGCCTGCTGGATCGTACCGCCTTCGTCGAGGATCTGAGCCTGGCGGACGGCTTCGTATTCAATCCCCTTCTGGACGGCGCTGAAGGAGTTGATGTTCTTGATTTCCGTCTTGGTCCCCAATTTATCCGAACCGACGGGACGGACGGAGATATTGGCGTCACAGCGCATACTGCCTTCTTCGAGGCGGCAGTCGGAAACGCCGAGGTACTGCATGATGGAGCGCAGTTTTTCCAGATACGCTCTGGCTTCGGCACCGCTGCGCAGTTCCGGTTCGCCGACGATTTCCAGGAGCGGTACGCCCGTACGGTTATAGTCGACGCTGGTCGAATCAGAGTTGGCAATGCTGCCGCCGCTGTGGACGAGCTTGCCTGCGTCTTCTTCCATATGGATACGGGTCAAATGGATGCGGCGCTGTTTGCCGTCGACGTCGATATCGATGTAGCCACCTTTGCAAATCGGCAGGTCGAACTGGGACGTCTGGAAGTTCTTCGGCAAATCGGGATAGTAGTAGTTCTTGCGGTCGAATTTGCTGAACGGCAGGATGTCGCAATGCAGGGCCAGGCCGGCTTTGACGGCATAATGCAATACTTCTTTATTGAGTACGGGCAGGACGCCGGGCAGGCCTAAGCAGACCGGGCAGACGTGGGTATTCGGTTCGGCGCCGAATTCCGTGCTGCAGCCGCAGAAAATCTTGGTTTTCGTTTTTAATTCGACATGGACTTCCAAGCCGATAACGGATTCGTATTTCATTAAAGTTCAACCTCCCCCATGGGCGACGGCTTGCGAAGGTCCGTCCGATTCTGTTCAAACGTATAGGCCACGCGAAGCAGCGTTGCTTCGTCCAGGGCCTTGCCGATGAGCTGCATGCCGATGGGCAGGCCGTTCTTATAGCCGCAGGGAATGCTGAGGCCCGGCAGGCCGGCCAGGTTCAACGTGACCGTGCAGACGTCGCCGAGGTACATAGCCAGCGGATTGTCGCTGTTCTGGCCGATTTTGAAGGCCGTATCCGGTGCCGTCGGCGTGAGCAGGACGTCGCATTTCTTCAGGGCTTCGTCGTAGTCCTGTTTGATCAGAGTACGGACCTTCATGGCCCGCAGATAATAAGCGTCGTAATAGCCCGAGCTGAGGACGTAGGTCCCGAGGAGGATACGGCGTTTGACTTCGTCGCCAAAGCCTTTCGTACGGGTCTTGATGTACATGTCGACGATATCCTTGCCGTCGACGCGCATGCCAAAGCCGACGCCGTCATAACGGGCCAGGTTGGAGCTGGCTTCGGCCGGCGCGATGATATAGTAAGCAGCGATGCCGTATTTCATGTGGGGCATGCTGACCGGTACGATTTCAGCACCGAGTTTCTTATACGTTTCGATAGCGTCTTCCAGGGCCTTGCGGCAGTCAGCATCGAGGCCTTCACCGAAGAATTCTTCCGGGACGCCGATTTTCATACCCTTGACGTCATTGACCAGGGCCTGTTTGTAATCTTTTTCAGCCTGGGGAATGGACGTCGAGTCCTTGGCATCGTGACCGGCGATGGCATTGAGGACGATGGCGCAGTCAGCTACGTCGTTGGTGAAAGTCCCGATTTGGTCCAGAGACGACGCAAAGGCGATGAGGCCATAACGGGAAATGAGGCCGTATGTCGGTTTGAGGCCGACGACACCGCAGTACGAAGCCGGCTGACGGACGGATCCGCCTGTATCCGAACCGAGGGCCCAGACCGTTTCGCCCGAAGCGACAGCGGCAGCCGAACCGCCGGACGAACCACCGGGGACGCAATCGAGGTTCCACGGGTTATGAGTCAGCTGGAAAGCCGAGTTTTCTGTCGAACTGCCCATGGCGAATTCGTCCATATTGGTCTTGCCCAGGCTGACATAATCAGCAGCCATCAATTTTTCGATGACCGTCGCATTGTACGGCGATTTGAAATTTTCCAGCATCTTCGATGCACACGTAGCCTTCTGACCTTTGATGCAGATGTTGTCCTTGATGGCACCGGGAATCCCGGCGAGGTCACTGATGGCTTCACCGGCTGCGATTTTGGCATCGACAGCGGCAGCCGCTTCCAGGGCATAGTCGCGGTTATCCGATAAAAACGCCTGTACTTTCGGTTCTACTGTATCTTTATGTGCAAGAAAAGCCTTGGTCAATTCGACAGCCGATACGTCGCCGTTGACCAGTTTTTCATGCAGTTCATGGATGGTTAACATACATACGCCTCCCTGTTAATCCTGGATGACTTTCGGAACTTTGAAATAGCCCTCAGCCTGTTCCGGCGCATTCTGAAGCGCTTTTTCATTGGCCAGTGACGGCTGGGGAACGTCGTCGCGCATGACGTTGGACATGGATACGGCATGGGCCGTCGGCTTGACATCGGTCACATCGACTTGGCTCAAGAGATCCATGTACGATAAAATGTCGTTCAGCTGTTTCCCGACCGTTTCCATCTGGTCTTCCTTGACTTCCAGGCGGGACAACAGTGCGATCTTCTTTATTTCTTCGGCACTGATTTTCATACTGACACTCCTTGCAGATATTTTTAGCGTGACAAATCGGAATCATTTGTCAAAATTCAACACATATATAATTTAATCACCTTTTGCCATATTTTGCAAGCCTCATCGCCTGTATGCGATACCGCAGGGGCCGTCCCAGAGCCTTTCTGCCCCATCCGATGCAGGACGATTGCCCGAACGGATAGCAGCGGCGGGCGGCCCGCTACGTGCTGAGGGCTTCCCCAAGCATCGTTGTTACTTTGAGTTTGTCGCGGCGGAATGCCGCATCTGAGTCCGAGGAAAAAGCCGTGGCTCGTGGCTCGTGGTTCGTGGCTCGTAAAAATCCACCATTATACCAGAATGGGCTATGATGGAATCTCACAGCGGGCTGCCCTGCGGGACGCCCAGAGGGCGTCCCACCTATTCTCTCGTCAGGCGGTAGATGAGGGCATTGCAGATGGCGGCGGCGATGGTGCTGCCCCCTTTTCGGCCTTTGGCGACGATGTAGGGAATGCCGGCTTCCATGATGACTTCTTTGGCATAGACGACGTTGACGAAACCGACAGGGACGCCGATGATCAGGGCCGGCCGCATCTTCCCGGCATCGATGAGTTCCCGCAGGCGCAGGAGGGCTGTCGGGGCATTGCCGACGGCGACGATGACCGGCCCTTCGAGGGCTGCGGCTTTATCCATGGAAGCCTGGGCCCGCGTCGTCCCCTGCGCTTTAGCAGCGGCAGCTACGTCTTCATCGGCCATGAAGCAGACTTTGCGGCAGCCCAGTTTTTTTAGACCCGGCTGGCTGATACCCATGCAGGCCATGTTGGTATCGGTCACGATGGTGCAGCCGCCTTTCAGGGCCGTCAAGGCCTGATCGACGGCGCCAGGGCTGAAACGCAGGTTGCGGACATAGTCAAAGTCGGCACTGGTGTGGACGACGCGCTTGATGATATCCTTTTCGTCTGGCGGCAGGATGATGTCGCCTAATTCGTCTTCAATGATTTCCATGCTGCGCCGTTCGATATCGGCTGGTAAAATGTGTTCAATTTTCATGAGTTCCTTCCTTTCGATGGATGCAGGCTGCGACGAAGCGGGCGGCCCAGTCCCTTTTCCCCAGGAAATGGATGTGGGGATAGCCGCCGATGAAGTGGTCGTTCGCCATGATGCAGGGCCAATGGTGCTGGCTCCCGGCCTTATAAGCCGTAAAATCATGGCCGTTGTCCGTGCTGTCTGAATAGTGGAATTCGTGGGCCGTCACGGTGTCGCCAGCGCAGCAGAGCAGGTTGTCTTTTTCAGCCTTCAGGGTGACGTAACCGAAACGCTTCAGGGACGAGGTCATGAAGGTTTCGCCAGGTACGGCGCCGACCCAGGGCCACAGGCGGTCCTGGCTGTCGCGAAAGGCCTGATGGAGATACATGAATCCCCCACATTCGGCGATGCACGGCAGCCGGGCGTCCAAGGCACGGCGAAGGGATTCACGCATCGACGCGTTCTGGCTCAAGGCCTGGGCATACAGTTCGGGATAGCCGCCGCCGAGATAGAGACCGTCACAAGGCGGCAGTTCCCCGTCGTGGAGGGGACTGAAAAAGACCAGGTCCGCGCCGGCCTGCTGCAGGACCTGGAGGCTGTCTTCATAATAGAAACAGAAGGCTTCGTCCCGGGCGATGGCCAGGACGGCCCGGCCAGGATCGGGATGAAAGGCCGGACTGCCAGACCCGGTCAAAGGCGCTGCCTGGCGGGCACAAGCCAGGAGTTCATCAATGGCGATAGTCTTTTCGGCCTGGGCGGCCAAAGCGGCCATTTTCCCTTGGAGGTCAGTAATTTCATCGGCTGTGACCAGTCCCAGATGGCGGCTGGAAAAAGTGCAGTCCGGCATATCCGGGAAGCAGCCCAGGGCTTTCAGGCCCGATGCCTTTTCCCAGGCCCCTTTGAAATGCTCATAGACCATGGGCTTGATGCGGTTGACGATGAAGCCGACGACGTGGCTGTCAGCCCGGAAAGCAGCCATTCCCTGCAAGACGGCTGCCAGCGACAGGCCGGCACCGCGGCCGTCGACGACGAGGACGACCGGCGTATCTGTCGCTGCGGCCAATTCATAGGCGCTGGCCTCCGAACCCGTGCCGACGCCGTCGTAGTAGCCCATGGCCCCTTCCAAAATGGCTACATCAGCCGCAGCACCATGGCACAGCAGCGTCTCCCGGGCAGCTGCGGCGCCCGGCTCGTGGCGGCCGAGGAGAAAGAGGTCCAGATTATACGACGGCGTATCCAGGACCCGGCGGTGGAACATGGGGTCGATATAATCAGGACCGCTCTTGAAAGCAGCCGGCGACAGGCCGCGGTCCTTGAGGGCCTGTAACAAAGCGCAGACCACCGTCGTCTTGCCGCTGCCGCTGCTGGGAGCTGCCAAAAGCAGCCGTGGAACTGGCGTTCCTTGTATAGATGAGGGCATGAGGATCTCCTTTCGTGAATGTAAAGTCGTTCATCGTAGGTCGTTCATCGTTCATCGAAAAAGCAAAGACCCCGGCAGGCCGCAGGTCACTTTGTAGGGGCCGTCCTAAGCCTTTTTGGCCCGTCAGGTGCCGACCAGCGAGAGGCGCAAGACGGTTGCCAAAACGGACAGCTGTGGCTAGGCGGCCCGCCTTCGCAGTTCGCAACAAGGCTCCCCTGAGAAGGGGAGCTGGCAGCATAGCCGACTGAGGAGTTCTTCCAGCAAAGGCCCCTTGCAAGGTGGCAGAAACCTTTGTGCGACAGTCTGGGTCTAAGCTTCCCCTGCGTCCTGACGGACAGCTGTCATGATATATACCGGGTTCTGGGCCATCATGAGATGATGCTGGCCGACTCGTTTGCTGCGGGCCGTGCTGACCTGGGTGATGTCCAGCTGGTATCCGTTACGGGCGGCGTAATAAGCGGTGACGGCGGCCAGGGTTTCCAGGCTGATGGCCGTAATGACCATGCGGCAGGCTTCATTCTTGTCATACAGGTCATCGAGGATGGATGCCAGATTGCCTTTGGTCCCGCCAATGAAGGCGTAATCCGGTGCGATGTCCAAGGTTTTCAAGGTCTGGCTGGCATCGCCGGCGACGACGGTGACGTTAGTCAGGCCGAAATGGCCGATATTCTGCTGCAATACAGTCAGGGCCTCTTCATTGATTTCAAAGGCATAGACGTGGCCAAAAGGAGCCTGCAAGGCCAGTTCGACCGTGCACGAACCAGTACCGGCCCCGATGTCACAGACGACGGCGTCTGCTTCCGGAGCCAGTTTGGACAGGACGACGCTGCGGATTTCCTGCTTGGTCATGGGCGCTTTGCCGCGCAGGAAGGCTTCATCGGGCAGACCGTGGACGGGCCGCACCCAGGGCCGGGCCTTTTCGTTTTCTACCATCATGACGGCCAGGGAATCGGCGGGACGGTCGGTGAAATCGGCAGCCGTCCCGCGGAGGATGTTTTCATTGTCATAAGATAAGTCGCAGCCAATGGCTACGGACACCATATCCAGGCCGGCCTGGCAGAGTTCCCGGCACAAGGCGGCCGGTGAATCGGACCCGCCTGTCAGGACGAAGACTTTCCGATGCTGGCGGACGGCGGCGACGAGGGATTCCCGGCGGCCATGGCGGCTGACGATAAAGGCGTCGTTCCACGTCGTCTGCAAGGCGGCCGCAAAGTAGACGAGGCTGCTGATACCGGCGATGCGGGTCACCGTGCAGCCAGGGATGTCCGTGAGCAAGGCGGCCAGGCTGAAAAAGCCGACGTCGCCGGACACGAGGATGGCCATGGGCCCTTCCTCATCGGACAAAGAAGCGGCAAGCTGACAAATATCGTCACGCCGGTACGTCGCGACCAGGCGCTTCCCGGAAGCCGCAAAAGGCGCCAGCATCCGCTTGTCGCCGACGAGGATGGGCGAAGCCTCTATGGCCGCTTTGGCCTGCCCCGTCAACAAAGCCGGATTGCCGGGCCCTGTGCCGATAATATATACGTGCATGGTATGTCTCCTTTCATGGGCGCCCGCAGGTCGCAGTCCGCTCGGACTCAGATGCCGCGGTGCGGCAACAGTTTCAAACGGACAACATCACTTCGAGTAACCCTCGCTCGCAAAAATTTCCCGAACGGGGCTATTTTTCGCGAACTGCGTCTTCCCTATTTGCCTGAATAGATATGTGTAAAAAGCAACCTCTCAGTCAGCTGCGCTGACAGCTCCCCTATGAGGGGAGCCTTGCTCTTAAGCCTCCCCTCATAGGCCTTTTTTAGCCCGTCAGGTGCTGACCGTAGGGAAGCGCAGGGCAGTTGCCAAAACGGAGAGCTGAGCTGGAGGTGGCTCAAAGAGCCGGAGAGGTTGCTTTCTTGTCATTACTCTCCCCGTTCGATGACGATGACCGTGGCACCTGTTTGTCTGGCAGCTTCTAATTTTTCCTGAAAGCCGCCGGTGTGGCCGGAGTTCTTGGTGACGACGTAGTGAGCGCCGGTCTGGCGGAACATGGCCGCATTGAGTTCGGTCGTGAAGGGGCCCTGCATACAAATCACGTGGGCCGGCAGGTAGCCTAGATCCAGGGCCCGGTCCAACGACGGACGGACGGGCAGGATGCGGGCGTAGATGCGCTGGGCATAATCGGGAATCTGGGCAAAGGAATCCAAGTCCTTACTGCCTGTCGTCAAGAAGATGGGCCCCGTCGTGTGGTTCAGGACTTCGACAGCTTCGCCGACGGAATGGACGGCGATGCAGCCAACCTGGTCCTCATAGCGGCCGCGCCGGCGCTGGATGCGGCGGTACGGGACGCCGACGGCAGCACAGGCCTGGCGGATATTGGCCGTCACGACTGTCGCATAGGGATGGGTCGCATCGATGACCTGAGCGATAGCCTGTTCCCGGAGAAAGGTTTCCATCTCCCCTTCGTCCATGCGGCCGGTCACGACGGTCACGAAAGGGCTTTCAGGCACTAACGAAGCGCCGTAATCGGTGGCGACGGACACGTAAGCCCGGATATGACAGCAGTCGGCATAATGGGCTAGTTTCCGCCCTTCTGTCGTGCCGCCGGCAATCCATACGGGGCTCCTCATAAGTGATATCCCCGCGGTGTGACCAGTTTGCCATGGATGTTCCGGGTCTGGCTGTTGCCGATGAAGACCGTACAGAACATATCCAGGCGCATCTTGCGCAGTTCGCCCAGGGTCAGGACCGTCACTTCCTGGCCTTCGCGGCCGATATTGCGGACGATGCCGGCCGGCGTATCGGCTGGCTGATGGCGCAAGATGATGTCACAGGCCTTTTCCAGATAGTCTGCCCGCTTCTTGCTGGCCGGATTGTACAGGCAGATGACGAAGTCGCCGGCAGCGGCACAGTCGAGGCGGTTGGCGATTTTTTCCCACGGCGTCAGCAAATCGCTGAGGGAAATGAGGCACGTATCGGCGACCAGCGGCGCACCGAGCAGGGCCGCACCGGCGCTGGCAGCGGTCACGCCGGGAATGACGACGATGTCGACGTCGTCATCGGCAGCCACTTCGTGCATGATGCCGGCCATGCCGTAAATCCCGGCATCGCCGCTGGACACGATGGCCACGGTCTGCCCCTGCTTGGCCCGGTCCCGGACCATGCGGCAGCGTTCGACTTCTTTGGTCATGCCCGTCGTGACGAATTCTTTATCAGGAAAATAATGACGTATCAAATCAATATAGGTGTCGTAACCGACGATGCAGTCGCAGCCATCGAGGATTTCCCGGGCCTGCAGGGTCATGCCCTGCAGGGAACCCGGTCCGATGCCGACGACATAAATACGATGTTTCATAACCTTTCTCCTTTCAACATGCAAACCGGACCTGGTAGCGTTCGCAGGCTACGGCTACGGTGATGCCGCGGCGGCTCTGTTTGGTGACGATGAGGGTCCCTTGATGGCTGGCCAGGACGGCAGCCCGTTCGCAGACGTTATCCGTGCCGACAGTCTGTTTGACGAAATCGGACGCCGTAAAGTCGCCTGGCACGGCATTGAGTTCATCGGCCGTAAAGAAGTGCAGCGGCCATTGCTGGGCCTTGGCAAAGGCCAAGAGACCGGCTTCATCATGCTTGACGTCGATGGAGCTGACGTCGGCAATGGCGTCGGGCGACAAGTTGGCCCGCTGTAGGACGGCATTGACCCAATAAGCGATGTCTTTGGCCGGCGTACCCTTGCGGCAGCCGATGCCGATGTGGACGATGACCGGCCGGGCGACGACAGTCGTGCGGAACACGGGCACGTGGGCTTTGGTCGTGATCACCAGGCCGGCGTCGCCATGGAAGGCATAGACCAGGCCCGGCGGCAGCGGCCCCTGCAGGGGGAAATCGCTGTACACGCCGGCAGCGCCCTTTTCCAGTATGGCAGCGGCAAAGGCCTTGGCATCGTTCAGGGACGACAGGCGCAGGCCCTGGCGGGCCGCCCATTCATCGACGGCGAACAAGGCGTTGACATCGGTCGCCGTCGTCACGACGGCCTGGCCTTCCAGTTCTGCAGCCAGACGGCGGGCGATGGCATTGGCGCCGCCGATATGACCGGACAGGATGGGGATGACGAACTGGCCCTTCTCGTCGATGACCAGGACGGCCGGGTCCAGGTCTTTATGGCGGATAAAGGGCGCAATAGTGCGGACGGCAATGCCTGCGGCGCCGATGAAGACGACCAGCCGGGCCGCTTCAAAAGCCCGGGCCTCTTCATCGTGGAGATTGGGTGTAAACGGCAGGACCCCTTCCTGGACGACAGCGAATTTCTTCAGCGACGCCTGGCGGACGTCCCAGCCGCCTCCCCGCAAGCAGGCAGCGACGCGGCAGCCCAGGGCCGTCCCGGCCTGGGTAAAGGACAGGACGACGGCTTTCATGGTTCCGTCTCCTGACCGATGTGGTCGCCGTACTGCTGGTCCTCCGGCGCCGCCTGGCGGCAGCCGTGGGTAAAGGCCGGATGATACAAAAGGCTGCGGTCATAAGCCGGCCCCAGCACCTTGCCGACGACGATGAGAGCCGTCTTGGAAATGGCATGGCGCCGGGCCGTTTCAGCCAGGGTGCCGACCGTGCAGGTATAAGTCTGTTCTTCTGGCCATGATGCTTTGTAGACGATGGCTGCCGGCGTATCTGCCGCATAGCCGCCGCGCAGGAGTTCGGCCTGGAGGCCGTCCAAGAGGGATGCGCTGAGGAAAATGACCATCGTCGCCTGATGAGCGGCGTAATCGGCGATTTTCTGCTTATCCGGCACGGGCGTCCGCCCTTCCATGCGGGTGATGATGACCGACTGGCTGATGCCCGGCAGGGTATATTCGGCCTGGAGGGACGCGGCAGCGGCACAGAAGGAGCTGACACCGGGTACGACGTCATAGGCGATGCCCTTCTGGGCGAGGATGTCCATCTGCTCGCGGATGGCGCCATAGACTGATGGATCGCCCGTATGCAGGCGGACGGTCATCCAGCCCTGGCCCTCCCCTTCTTCCATGGCCGCCACGACGGCTTCCAACGTCATGCCGGCGCTGTCGAGGATGCGGCAGCCTTCTTTGGCACAGGCCAGCAGCTGTGGGTTGACCAGGGAGCCGGCGTAAATAATCTGGTCCGCTGTTTCCAGTAATTTCTGGCCGCGGACGGTAATGAGGTCGACAGCACCGGGACCGGCGCCGACAAAGTGTATCATCGTAGTTCCCCCTTCGTATGCAATGCAAGAAATTCTTTGGCCCGCGACGTCAGGCCCAGGACGCCGTAGGCATTGGAAAAGACGACGGCCGCCGTCGGGATTTCACCATGGGTCCGCTGGTCCATATAGGCCTCGATTTTCTCACAGACTGCGGCCATGACCGGTTCCAGCAGGTTTTGTTCCTTCAGCAGGCGCACGGCTTCATCCGTCGTCAGGCTGTCGTAAATCTGACGGGCCAGCTGCCGTGAGGCACCGGCAAAGACGGCTTCCAGGGCCAGGAGGGTCGTGCGGCCGTCGGCATAATGGGAATGGGTATTCATGATGCCTTGGGCGACTTTGACCAATTTGCCGATATGGCCGATGACCAGGACGTCGGAAAAGCCTTTGTAGGCGGCATAATCAAGGGTTTCGCCGACATAGTTGCTGATGGTCACGCGCTGGCTGACGTCGACGCCCAGATGGTCGCGGCTGAAATCGACGCCGTAATTGCCGAAAAAGGCCAATAAATGGGTCTGGCCGGCAGCGCGGCGGGAATCCATTTCCGTATGGATCGTATCGACCAGGGCCTGTTCACTCATAGGGTCGACGATGCCCGACGTCCCCAGGACGGACAGGCCGCCGACGATGCCCAGGCGCGGGTTGAAGGTCTTCTGGGCCAGGCGCTGGCCCTCGGGGATGGACAAGTTCAGGCGCAGGCCGCCCGTATAGCCGCACTGCCGGCAAGCCGCTTGCAGGGCTTCGGTAATCATGCGGCGCGGCACGGGGTTGATGGCCCAATCGCCGACGGCACAGGCCAGGCCGGGCTGGGTCACGCGGCCGACGCCGATGCCGCCGACAATGGACAGGCCGGACGGCGTCTTTTCGACGGTCCCGTAGACCAGCATGCCGTCAGTGATATCCGGGTCGTCGCCACTGTCCTTGCGGATGGCGCACGTCGCCGACTGGGGACCGAAAGAGACGTCTTCCGGGATGAGCTGGAGGACCGTCCCCTGCGGCGTCTGCAAGGATATGGCTTCGACGCGGCGCCCGGTCAGGACCATGATGGCCGCCGCCTTGGCCGCCGCGGCCGCACAGGACCCGGTCGTATAGCCGCAGCGCATTTTCTTCCCTTCTTTGACCGTGAATAGTGACATGGTATATTTCTCCTTTTATCGTTTTTCGTTCATCGTTCGTCGTGATGGATGGTTATTTTTTTAAACCTTACGTCAAATGATGAACGTATTTAACAAAACTTCACTGATAATCTGACGTGTCATTGCAACACAACGATGGCCGAACGGCCGTCACTGGTGGTGACGATGTCGGTCCGGACGGAAAAGACGTCCCAAAGCCGTTCCGGTGTGAGGACGGCCTGGGGTGGTCCCGTACAGACCAGGGCTCCGTCTTTCATGATGACGACTTCGTCGGCATATTGCCAGGCCTGATTCATGTCGTGCAGGACGACGACGATGGTCTTCTGCCAGCCCTCATTGATGCGGCGCAGGAGGTCGAGGATGCGCAGCTGGTGGTGCACATCGAGATACGTCGTCGGTTCGTCCAGCAAGAGTATGGGCGCATCCTGGGCCAGCAAGACGGCCAGCCAGGCCCGCTGCTGTTCGCCGCCAGAGAGGTGCTGCATGACCTCGCCAGCATAGGCTTCGAGGCCGACGGCCTGGATGGCCCGGTCGACGGCGTCCCGGTCTTCCCGGCTCCGGCCGCTCCAGAGACGGCGGTAAGGAAAGCGCCCCATGCCGACTAAGTCGCGGACGGTCACATCAGGCGGCACGTCATGGGTCTGGGTCAGGAAGGCCATTTCCCGCGACAAGGCCTTACGGGAAAAATCATGGACCTCGCGCTGACCCAGGCGGATAGAGCCGCTGGCTGCGGGAATCATGCAGTTCACGGCCTTGAGGAAGGTGCTCTTGCCGCAGCCGTTGGGGCCGATGATGGCTGTCACCTTCCCTTTGGGCAGGGCTACGCTGAAATTATGGAGGATGGTCCGCCGACCGCGCCGGACGACGAGGTGCTGGACGGTAATGGCATCAGCCATGGCTCACACTTCCTTCCGCAGGAGAAATAAGAAAAAGGGCGCCCCTATAAAGGCCATGATGATGCCTACGGGCAATTCGGCCGGTGCCAGGATGAGCCGGGCCGCCGTATCGCTCAAGGTCACAGTCGCCACGCCGAAGATGGCCGAACCAGGGATGATGTAGCGGTAATCGGACCCGACCAGGAGGCGCACGATATGTGGCACGATGAGGCCGACGAAGCCCAGCAGACCGGCAACGCTGACAGCGCTGGCAGCCAGCAGGGCGGCGACGGCCGTCAGGCCCAGGCGGGCGCCTTCGACAGACAGGCCCAGGCTGCGGGCCATATCATCGCCGAGCTGGAGCAGGTTGAGATAATAGGCGCCGACAGCTGATAAAGCCAGGCCGATGACCGTATACGGTGCGATGGCCGTCACGTCTTTCCAGCTGCTGGCCGCCAGGCCGCCGACCATCCACAGCAGGGCTCCGTGGACGCGGTCGCTGTAAAAGATGAGGATGCCCGAAATGATGGCCCCCAGAAAGGCCGACACGGCGACGCCGGCCAGGATGATGCGGACAGGCACGATGCCGTCTTTCCAGGCCAGGAGGTAAATGACGGCGGCTGCGGCCATGGCGCCGATGAAGGCTACAGGCGTCATCCAGAAGAGATAAGCCGGCCAGACGATGAGGACGACGATACCGGCCAGGCCGGCGCCGGCTGAAATGCCGATGATATGCGGGTCGGCCAGGGGATTGCGCATGACGGCCTGGAGGATGGCACCGGACAAGGCCAGGTTAGCCCCGACCAGGGCTCCTGTCAGCGTCCGGGGCAGGCGGATATTCCAGATGATCTGATCCGCCGTCCGGGCCGACGGCTGCCAGAGGATCTGCAGGACATCGGCCGGCGTAATGGCGGCAACGCCCTGCATGACCGACAGCAGGCAGCCTCCCAGGGCCAGGAGGACAAAGACAGCCAGCATGAGCCAGCGCCAGCGGGTCCGATAGCAGCCTTCCCTATTCATGAGCCGACTCCGGATAGACGAGCCGGGCCATATAGGCTACGGCCTTGGGGTAGTCCAGGCCCGGATTGAGGAGGAAGTATTTTTCCGGCAGGACATAGACCTGGCCCGCCTTGACGGCCGTCAGGGCGGCCCAGGCCGGATTGCCCTGGATATCTTCGCGGATGCGTTTTTCAATCTTATCGGACGACCCCATGGAGGTCAGGAAAATGACATCCGGGTCGGCCTGGACCAGGCTTTCCATACTGTAGGGGATGCGCGTCGTCTGGCCGTCGCCAGCGGCATCGGCAGCGATATTCTTCAAGTGCAGGAGATCCGCCATGTCGCCGGCAATACTCGACGGCAATTCGGCCGATACGGAACTGGGTGTCACGTGGAGGATGGCGACCCGTTTCCCCTGGGCCGGTACGGCATCGGTAACAGCATGGACGGCCTGGTCCAGTTCGTCTTCCTTGGCCTTGGCTGCCTCTTCTTTGCCATAGACCTTGCCGATGACCTCAAGGTTGCGCTTAACGTCGTCATAGGTCTTGGTCTTGAGGACCAGGACCGGGATGTGGCTCTCTTCCAACTGGGCCGCCAATTTTTCGTGGTGGTCAGCGCTGGCAATGACTAAATCGGGCTGGCAGGCCAGGACCTTTTCCAGGCTCACGTTGTAGACAGGTCCGACGTCCGGCACATGCTGATATTTTTCCGGCAGCGATGCATCTTCGGCTTTGACCGTCGCCCGGCCGGCCAGGTCGCCGTCGACGGCAGCGGCGAAGTTGAGGAGCGATGTCGACAAGACGACGACGCGCTGCGGTTTCTGGGCCAGAGTGACGACCGTTCCCCGGTCATCGGTCACGACGGCATAGGCCCCGGACGAGCCGCTGCTTTGGCTAGCGTCGTTCTGAGGCGCACAGCCCGTAAGCAGGACCAGACAAAAAGCGACGATGAGCAGACAAATTTTTTTCACCGTAAAGGCACCTCCTAAAACTTTCTCTTTACGCCGACCTGCCAGTTGCGCCCGGCAGACGGATAATTATGGTACAAATCATAAGCCTCGTCGTTGAGATTGTTGACTTTGGCATACACGGTCGTCGCCGCATCAGGCGAATACGACGCGCCGACATTCCAGACGACGTAGGAATTATTGCGGTAATACGTATCGTTGCGCCCGGTCCCGGCGGTCATATCGGCATTGGCCTGCCATTTGCCGTTGTGATAATGGACACCGGCATGATAGCCGTTGGGCTGATTATAGGTCGTATCGAAGGCCAGGCCTTCCCCTTTGTCCACTTTCGTGCGGATGTAGGAATAACCTGCTTCATAGTCCCATTTATCGTTGACTTTCTGCTTCCACGTCAGCTCGAAGCCTCGCTTGTCTTCTTCATCGAGGTTCTCTACTTCGTGGTATGTCGGATTTGATCGGTCCCAGCGGATGACGTGCTGCAAGTTGCTGTGGAAGATGCTGCCTTCGATGTTCGTCTTGGGACCAGCCTGATACTGGAAGCCCAAAGTCTGGGTATAGCCTTCTTCGGGCTGGAGATTTTCGTTGCCCTGCGACGTAATCCCGCGGGACGTCGTCACATAGAACTGGTCGTTCAGGCGGGGCGGCGAAAAGACGCGGCTCCACGAGGCGTAGACGTTGAAGGCGTCATTGGCCTTGTAATTCATGGCCAGGCGCGGCGTCTGGTGCGTCCCAAAAGTGCTATTCCGGTCCCAGCGCAGACCCGGCGTGACCGTGAATTTGCCGAACGTCAGGGCATCTTCGGCATAGAAAGCCTGATTATGACGTTTTTTGTCGATATAATGGGCTTCATAATTGGTCCCCATATCTTCCGTCCATTCGGCACCGGCCGTCAGATGCTGGTGCGGGCCGAGCTGCCAGTTATCCCGCCACTCCAGGCCCTGGGTGCGGGTGAAATAATGATTGGACCAGTACGTCCGCTGGTAATCGTTGAAATAGCGCAAAAAGCCTGGCTGAGCCGTTTCTTTCTTGAAATGATAGGTCACACTGTAGTCGTTGATCAGGCGGTCGATAGGCTTATTGGCCGTCAGGTACCAGCCCGCCGGGTCGGCTTTATACGTCGAACCGTGGCCGTGATAATCTTGATGATAGGCCTTCACGGTCAGGGACGTATGGTCCGTCAGGTCCTGGTCCAGCCGCAAGGATAAGGACTTCCTGGCAATATCGCCGCGGGAATGGTCCGTATTGGCTCCGTGAGGAAAGGCATAGTATGCCCGCTGCTCCAGGTCGCCGCTGACGAGCCAGCTCGTCGCGCCAGCCCGGCCGCTGTGGGTCAGGGTATAGCCGTGCATCCCCCAGGAACCGGTGTAGGCATAGAGGGAAGATTCGCGGCGGTCCCCCTTCTTGGTAACGATATTGATGACGCCGCCGACAGCGCCGCTGCCGTAGCGCACGGAGCCGCTGCCCTTAGTGACTTCGATGTGGTCGATAGCCCCGACACCGGGCAGGCTGGTCAAATCGACGCTGCCCCGGCCATAGCCGGAGCCCTGGGCATTGGCCAGACTCTGACCGTCGACGAGGATCAGGACCCGGTCGTCACCATTGAGCTTGACATAAGAAGAGATGCCAGGCACCATTTCATTGACGGTCACGCCGGTGACGCACTGCAAGGCCTGCTGGACCGTCGTATCGTGATGGCTTTCCATATCCTTGGCCGTAATGACTGTCGTGTTGGACTGATTGGGTGGGATGGTTGGTGTAGGTGGTTGCATCTTTGCTTCCGATAACTTTACAGGTAGTTTTTCCCGAATGGCATCGAGGACGTCGGCGACGGCATCGGGTACGTGCAGATTCCCGGCCGGCGCGGCGGCCTCATCCTTTCCCGGCCCGGCAGCCCAGCCGCGGCCGCCGGCTGCTGAACCCGTATGGCCGCTGAGACGTTCTGTCCCAGCCTGGGCCGACGGCTGGGAGCCCTTTGCCGCACCCTTTACAGAGGGCTCCCCTTTGCCGCTTTCCGTCTTGGCTGCATAAGTCATCCCGTCGGCACCGGCTTCATCCGGATCAGGCGACGCAACATCGGAGGCTGCCACAGCCCTGTCCGAAGATTCCGGGGATTCCGGTCCTTCCGGTCCCCTATCACGGCCATCCGGCTGAGAAACACGGCCCTCATCCGTATCGGTGCCAGCCGCGTCGTGACCGCCGGCACCGGCCAGGTCGTCGGCGTTATAGACCATGACGCCGGTTACGCCGTCCTGGCGGGTGTAATGATGGATCAGCGTGAAAAAACCGCCAGCTGCCAGGGCCAGATAGACGGCGACGTGGAGCGATACGGAAACGCCGGCAGCGACGCGGCCCCGTCGTTTTTCCCAGGGCTTCATGGCTGGCCTCCCTTGTCGGCGGCCAGGCCGATGTGGGCGATACCGGCCCGCTTGAAGGCATCGAGGACGTCGGCGACCTGACCGTAATCGAGGCCCCGGTCGGCGCAGAGGACGACGCTGAAAGCGCTGTCCTGACGCTGCTGGTCCCGAGCCGAAGCCAGGAGCTCATCGGCCTTGACGGGCTGTCCGTTGAGCCACAGGGACCCATCGGCCTTCAAGGTCACGACGTACTGGGCCGACGGCTGGGCCTGGGCGGCCGAAGCCCGCGGCAGCTGGACGCCGAGGCTGTGCAAATCGACCATGGACAAGGAGGTCATCATGAAGAAGACCAGCAAAAAGAACATGATGTCGATCATGGGGATGATCATAATCGACGGCTGTTCAAAATCGCGAATATTACGGAGGCGCATGGTCACTGCCCCGCTTTCACAGGCATCGTTTCCAATGCGGAAAAACACATTTCCATATCCGTAATGATGCGGTCCAGGCGCTGGGTGAAATAAGAATGGACGGCCAGGGCCAGGATGGCGACGCAGAGGCCGAAAGCCGTGGCGATGAGCGCTTCGCCGACGCCGCCGGTAATGGCCACGGCCTGGCCGGACTGGACATTGAGGATGCTGAAAGAGCGGATCATGCCGCTGATCGTCCCCAAGAGGCCCAGGAGCGGCGCCATGGTGACGATGACGCTCAGATAGTAGAGACGGCGGCGCAGTTTGGCCACGAAGATGCCCGACTGCATTTCGACGAAGGCCTTGACGTCAGGACCTGCCTGATGCTGAAAGACATCCTGCAAAATGAGGGGCAGGCCGCCGCGGCCGTCCATGGCCAAGCGCTGGGCCTGGTCGTAGCGCCGCAGCTTCATCTGCGTGTAGAATTGTTCGGCAAAGGCTTTCCCGGCGTCCATGTCTCCATAGAAAATCGCCCGTTCGATGCCAATGTAGCCGACGAAGAGAGAACAGGCCAGGAGCAGGTACATGACCGACCCGCCTGCCTGAAATAACTGAAAACCCTGTAAAATCGCTTCCAAAATACCCTCCTGTCCGGCCTGCTGACGTGTCGAATGAAGGTACAAAATCAAAAGGAGCCGTCTTGTAGCGACAGCTCCCTTACGTATCTTTTTTACAATCTCCTTCCTATCGCTCGCAGGTCTATCGGTGATTATCCGTCAGGCAGTTCTTCTGGCTTGGCTTCCTGGCCATGGCTGCGCCTTCCCATACTTCGTACAGTGACATCGTTGCAGCCTGGCTCCACCCTACAGCGGCGGGACCGCGCCGGCATTGGACCGGCTTCTCTATTGAGTCTATGACACCTGACCTATTTCAAACTTACAAACATAACTATATCATGCCCAGCGCCAGACTGTCAATGAAGGGCTGCCCCGGCCTTTCCGTCCGGTGAGACCTCGACAGTGACGACGCTGCCCCCTTCGCCCCGTTCCCAGCGGAGGATCTGGCAGGTCCCCAGGGGACAGGCAGCGGGCCAGTCGTTGAGCCAGGCCAGGAGGTCGGCAAAGGTCCCGGTCAGGACCAGCGTCTGCCGACTCCCTTCGCGGACGGACTGCTGCCACGACAAGAGCTGGACGTTCCGGGCCGCCAGGGAGGCCGCCACATCAGGGCCGGCATCAGGCTTTGTTGCCTCCCGCTTCTCCTGGGGCCGGGCCCGATGGGCATACGGGGCCAGCTGACGGTGGACGCCCTGCCAGCCCTGCCAGGTGTGATACGATGAGATGGCAAAGCAGGCGGCTATGGCAGCCAGCACGGCGAGGACGGGAAAGGCCCGCTGCCAGTCAGCCCTTCTTCGCCAGGCCTTCATGACGGCTCACCTCCAGGGAAAAAGGGATCCCCTCGCCCCGGTCGGGCTGCATCTTGGCCACGGCGGCCTGGCCCATGCCCTGCTGCTGCAAGGTCCGCTGCCACTGCTGAGGCCGGTCCGCAGCGGACGCCCGGCCTTGGATGACGACCCGGCCGGCCTGACTGCTCACGGTTTCCACGACGAGCCCGTCGGGTTTGGACGAAGCCAGGGCCACCATCAGGTACGGCGTCAGCAGCGGGCCGTCGGACGGCCCTTTCTTGGCGCGGTCGGCCAGGGCCTGGCTGCGCCGGATGGCATCATTGCGCTGCTGTATCTGCTGCTGCACGGGATAGAGATAGTCTGTATAATAGGCCTTTTCCCGTTGGATCTGATACTGAAAAAAGAGGCCTGCCCCGGCACAGACAGCCAGCATCAGCCCCAGGGCCAGACAGGCCGGCCGCTGCCAGCGGCGATGGTCCTGGCGGTAGCTGGCCGGTACGAGGTTGCATTTCATGATTCTCCCTCCTTACAAGAAAGCCAGCATGGCCGTAGGCTGGGACACGTGGTAAGCATCCATCAGGCGGCGCACGGCTTCGCTCGGCCCGGCAGGCTGCCATTCCGTCTCGTCTGCCCCATCCGGGAGCCAGCGGAAGACCGGCCCATCAGCCGTCGGCACAGCCGCCTGTACGTCATAGGCCAGGGGCAGGCCGTCGCGCAGGCGGACGCGGTGCTGCTGGCCATCGGGGGCTTCCTGAAAGGCCAGGGTCCCCGTACCGGTTGGCCAAAGGCGCCCCAAAAAAGCAGGCAGCAAGTCGATGGACTGGACGACGGCTCCGGCAGCGCCGGCAGCCCGACAGATAGCGGCGACACATTCGGCCGGATAGGCGCCGACCGTCCAGTCACCGCTCCCGTCACCGCCTTTCGACGGACAAGCCGCCTCGAAGTCATAAGGCCGCCCTTCTTCACTGACCAGGCCGGCACCGGCGATGAGGGCATCGGCTTCCTGCCGGTCTGTCGTCCCCAGGGACAGGCGCTTCCAAAGGACGCTCGGCCCGCCGATGAGGACGCGCAGGCGCCAGCCAGCCAGGCCATAGCGCTGCAGGAGTTCTGGCAGACAGGACTGGACGCCCCCTTCCTGGCCCATCCAGTCCGGGTCCCGCTTGGTTTCATAGTCGCGATGACCCTGGCGGAAGGCCACGCGTCCATACCAGGTCCGTTTCGTCTTCAAAAGATGGACAGACTGTCCATTCAGCCATAAACAGGCATTTTGTTGCCACCACATAAGCTCACCTCTCTACTAATTGACATACTGTACGAAATGCAGCACGGTCCGGCCCTGTTCATCGGCCGTCACGGCAAAGTGCAGGCCGCACGTCTGCTGGACGCCCGTTCCCGGCGCAGCGGCCCGGGCCTGCAGATAGCCGCCCGGCGTCTGACCGGCCGGCTGATACTGGCAGCGGACGGTCAGGATGTCCCCAGGGCCAGCCAGCCCTTCTGCCCGGGGCACGGCCATGGCCTGGCCCGCCAGAAAAGCGTCCGGGTCCTGCCGCAGCTGGTTCCAGCCCTCACAGAGGGCGCTTTCGGCCAAATAGGTCAGCCGCACGGTCTCTTCATAGGTCCGGGCCATCTGGAAGTGCTGCCACGCCAGGGTCGCCGCCGTCAGGGCCAGGCTCAGGGTCAGTACGGCGACGGTCACGATAGAAAAAGAAAAGAAGCCATTGCGTCGTTTCATGATTCACCTTCATTCTGGGGACACACGGCAAACTGCACGGGCCGGGACAGGCCGCTCCGCCGTTCTTTTAGGAGAAAGGCGACTTGTACGGCCTGGCCGGTCCGGGAGAAAAAGGGCCGACCGTCCAGGGGCTGGATGACCAGGGCCCGGCCCTGGACGGTGCTGCCGCCGCCTGTCAGGGGCTGATAGTTGCCATCGCTGAGGCGGACATACAGGCCTTGATGGCGGACGGCAAAGCCCTTCACGGCGCCCTTGGCCGTGCGGAAGCGGACCTCCTGAGGACGGACTTCAACGTCCCGGCCATAGCGCAGGGCCTGGAACAGCGTTTCTTCTACGCTGACGTGCTGCCGCAGCAGGCCTTCTTCAATCTGGCAGCGCCAATCCAGGCGGGCCGTCTGTCCCGCCAGAGGCAGCAAAGCCGTCAGAGTCAGGGCCGACAGGCTCAAGGCCAGGAGTACGTCCAAGAGGATCCAGCCGTTTTTCTTCGGTCCCTGCCGGCACCAGAAGCCGGCAGGAAACATGGGGGCCATGGTCATCACCTGCCTCTACCTGCCAAAGGACATAGCCCTCGCCGAGAGCCGTCTGCGCATGCGTCACCTCATAGGTCCGGCCCTGGATGACGACGCGGTCTGATGGCGGACAGCCGCTCTTCCAGCCTTCCATGACCTGCCGGCAGACCATGGCTGCCAGCTGCCGCTGTCTGGCCTGGTCATGCAGTCTGACGGCCTGGAGGGAAAGGCCCAGGGCCGCCGTGAACAAGCAGGCTCCGAGGAGCAGGCCCGCCAGGCCGTCGGTCAGGAAAAAGAAGCCATTGGCCTCAGGCGATACGGATGCGCCCGGTCTGCGCCGCCACGACGATAGAACGCGTATAGGCCCCATCGGGCGAAGTAATGACCACAGCCATCGTATGCTGCGGACGACCATCGACAGCAAAGTGTACATCTCCTTTCGTTACCTGCAGGCCCGGCGGATAGGGCCGTTCTTTGACCCGGATGTAGCCTTCCTGGAGGACGTAGCGCTTTTCTTCCAGGACCAGTTTCCAGCGGCCGTTGCTCTGGTTGTTGCCGACACAGCGCTGGCGGACCTGCTGCATATCCAGGGCCATTTCCCGCGCCAGGCCATCGACGGCCTGGTGGCTGCGGCTGCGCTGACCGGCAGTGAGTCCCAGGCCCAGATACAAGAGCAGCAGGCCCAGGGCCAGCATCAGGCCGGTCAGGCTGATAAAGCCGTTCCGCCTCACCATAGCCAGCCTCCGGGCCAGGCGCGCTGGAGCGGTTCCTGGGCCAGCCACCAGCCGGCCAGGAGGAACGGGCCGAAGGGAATGATCGTCTTCCCTGTGCGGAAACGGTAGAACAAGGCCACGAGCGCGGCCAGGCCAAAAGAAGTGACTGCCATGGTCCAGGCCCCCCAGCCCGGGCAGCCCGGCGCCAGGGCCAGGGCCAGCTTGATGTCGCCGCTGCCGATGGACCCGGGCCAGAGACCATAGAGGAGCAGGAAGAGGGCGGCGACGCCTAGGGAAACGGGCCAAAAGGGCCGGACCAGACCGGCATAACTGGCGGCGCCGTTGCCCACAGCCAGGGCCAGGACGGGCGCGTCGGCAATCCAGCAGCGCCGGATATCGGTATAGCAAATCCAGGCCGTACAGCCGGCTGCCGCAGCGTACCAGAGAGATACAACAGACCCTCCCATCCTATCAGGCCTCCCCTTCCTGGGGCGATGCCGCATCGGACGAGAAATGCTTGTTGTTATAATCGGCGGAAACGACGCCATCAGCTATCTGGTATTCCCCCTTGTCCGGCGTGAGCGGTTTGAATTGCAGATACTGTTTGCCGTCGCTGCCTTGGGTCACTAAATCGTCGACACTGGCCGGGAAGACGCCGTGGTCGATTTCATAGAGGGCGGCGGCATTGCTGATTGTCCGGATATCGGCCTGTACTTTGGCTTCCTGGGCCGTCTTGGTGGCCGATGAGAAACGGGGTACGGCAAAGGAGGCGAAAATCAGGATGAGGGACACACAAATCAACATTTCTAACAGGGAAAAACCATTGCGAGTCTGCATACGAAAAAACTCCTTTCATCAGGTCACGATACTGGATGCCATGTCCAGTAACGGTAAGAGGAAACAAAGAATCAAGACGCCCATCAAGGCGCCGGTCAACAAGAGGACGACAGGCCCGAGCCAGCGCCGTATCCGGCCGGCCAGCAGCTGGAGACGGCTGCCGTAGTAGACGGCAATCGACGCCAGGGCTTCGTCATAGGTCCCGGTCATTTCCCCGACGGCCAGCATGGTCTCGACATAGGGCGTCCCGAAGCGGCCGGCGTGGACGGCCTGGCTGAAGGCACAGCCCCGTTCCAGCAGCAGCCGGGCCTGCCATACGTACTGGCGGAAGAGGCATGACGGCACGACGGCGGCCGCTTCGGACAGGCAGTCCAGCAAGGGGATGCCGCCGGCCAGCTGGACGGCCAGGATCTGGCTGAAGCGCTGCCAGGCCCAGATGAGGAACCACGACGCCATGCCGGGAAGGCGGATGATCTGCCGTTCCAGCCTCAGCCGCCACGCGTCCCGCTGCCAGGCCCAGCGCAGGACAATCAGGGCGCAGCACAATACGCCCAGGCCATAGATGCCGTACTGCCGCAGACCGTCGAAAAGGGCCAGCACGTACTGCGTCCCTTTAGGCAGAGGCACGGCCATCTGGACCATCATGTCCGTAAAGACGGGAATGATGAACAGGCACGCGCCTGCCGTCAGGGCTGCCAGGCAGACCAGGAGGAAGGCCGGATAAGCCACGGCCTGGACCAGGAGGCGCCGCTCCCTGCCCTTCCTTTCATAGAAATCGGCCAGGACCTGGCAGAGTCCTTCGAGATTCCCCGTCTGTTCGCCGGCCCGGATGATACGGCAGGCCAAGTCGGGGAAAGCCTGGCTTTGCCGCATGGCCTGAGACGGGCAGACGCCCTGCTCCATCTGCAGGGCCGCCAGATGCAGGGACGGGCGGCAGGCGCCGGGCATATCGCTCAGTAGCAGCTGCCAGGCCTGGACCAGGGGGATGCCGCTGCCGACGAGGACAGCCAGCTGGCGGAAGAACAAAGCCAGCATAGCTGCAGACAGCCGGCGCGGCGGGCGGATCATGACGTCCCTCCCTCACCGCAGCGGCGCAGGGCCTGTTCCATGGTCCGCATCCCCAGGGCCGCACCGGTCTGCATGACCGTCGGCAGCTGATATTCCTTACCGCTGCGGATGAGCTGGACCACGGCCGGCGTGCGGACGAGGACTTCCCGGACGATGTCGATCCGTCCCTGCCGTTCCAGGCGGCGCTGGGCCAGGATGGCCTGCAGTACCATGGCCAGGCGGCAGCGGACTTCCTGCTGGGTCTCGCCACTATAGGCACCGGCCAGGCGGCTCACAGCCTGTGCTGCCGACGGCGTGTGCAGCGTCGACAAGACGAAGTGCCCCGTCTCGGCGGCCGTCAAAGCCGCATCCATGGCGGCCCGGTCGCGCATCTCGCCGATAAGGATGACGTCCGGATCCTGGCGCAGGGCCTGGCGGATGCCTTCGGCAAAGGTCGCGAAGTGCGTCCCCAGTTCGCGCTGCGTAATCAAGGCGGCCTTCCCGGCTTCGACGTATTCAATCGGGTCTTCCAGGGTGACGATATGGCAGGGCCGCCGTTCATTAATGGCCTGGAGGATGCGCCACAGGGCCGTCGTCTTGCCGCTGCCCGTGGGCCCGCAGACCAGGACCAGGCCACTGGTCAGGCAGCTGAGGCGCTGCAGCAGCGGTCCGTCTCCATCTGGCGGCAGCGACGCTAAAGGATAGAGGAAGCGTATCGTCACATGGAGGCCGGCGTACTCCCGGCAGACGTGGAGGCGGCAGCGCAGGGCGTCGTGCCAGGAAAAGGCGCCGTCGCCCTGGTCCCCGCCGCTCCAGCCGACGGCCTGCAGGACCTGGCGCAGGTCCCCTTCGCTCAAGGGCGGCCCTGGAAGCGGACAGAGGCCCTGGGCCAGGCGCATCATCGGCGGCCGGCCCGTCTGCAGATGAAGGTCTGCGGCCTGCTGACCCATGGCCGTTTCCATCAGTTCCCTTACCTTCACCATGAGCTCCCTCCTTCACAGACGCGGCGTATCTCCCTTTCATCCGTCCGTCCGGCCGCCAGGGTCCGGGCGATGACGTCGGGCAGGAGGACAGCACCATCGGACCGGGCCGCATCCGTCAGGTCCCGGACGCCGGCACAGCGGCGGATGGCGTCGCGGAGACGGCGGCCAGCCGGCACGACTTCGCACAGGCAGAAACGGCCCTGATAAGACCCATCGCTCCTGCGGCAGCGGACCAGGCGCTGGGACACGACGCCGGCCAGGGCATCGGCTGCCAGGTAGGGCGCGACGCCCATATCGGTCAGGCGGATCACGGCCTCGACGGCGCTCGGCGCATGGAGGGTACTGAAGATGACGTGCCCTGTCAGGGCGGCCCGCACGGCGATGCGCGCCGTCTCGCCATCGCGGATTTCGCCGACGACGAGGATATCCGGGTCCTGGCGCAGCAGGGCCCGCAGGCCGTCCTGGAACATCATGCCCCCTTTGGCCTGGACCTGGCTCTGGGAAATGCCCTCCATGAGGATTTCCACCGGGTCTTCCAGGGTCGCAATGCTGACCGAGTCGTCCTGGATCTCGTGGATGGCCGCATAGAGAGTCGTCGTCTTGCCGCTGCCCGTGGGCCCGCAGATGAGGATGAGCCCCTGGCGGCAGCGGATGAGCTTTTCCAGACAGCGCCGGACCTGGTCGTCCATGCCCAGGGCCGAGAGAGCCAGGGGGATGCGCTGGCCGTCGAGGATGCGGATGACGACTTTTTCGCCGCGCACTGTCGGCAGCGTACTGACCCGCAGGTCCAGGCGTCGTTCCCCGTCCTTCCAGACGATGCGCCCGTCCTGGGGCAGGCGGCGGTTGGCGATGTCCAGGCCGGCCAGGACTTTGATGCGGCTTACCAGTTTCTCCAGGCCGCCCTTGTGGAGCGTCCCGGCCTGACAGAGGACACCGTCCCGGCGCCAGCGGATGCGGACGGCGTCGTCCAGGGGCTCGATGTGGATGTCGCTGGCCCCGGCAGCCAGGGCGTCTTGCAGTAACTTGTTTACGTCCATAAAAAAATCTCCTTTCCATAGCTAGCATAGCATGGAAAGGAGACGTCCTGACAAAATTTAATCGTCTTTTAATGAAAAATCGGAAAACGGCGAAAAACTTAAGAATCCTTTAATCTTCCGTCTTGTCCGCCGTTTCTTTGTTGCGGATTTCGCTCAATTTTTCGGCTAATTCGTGGAAGGTCTTCTGGTAGAGATCTTCCTTCTTCTGTTTTTCTTCACTGGCATCGATGGTCTTAGCCATTTGTTCCCAAAAACTCATAGGTAATCCCCCTTTGATAAAAGATAGAGTAACGTTAAGATTGTCTTTATTATACGGCAAAGGGATGGCGTCATGCAAGGGATTTCCCCCAATTACCAGCTGTTGCGGTGGCGCCAGAAGGACGGCATGAGGATAGCCAGGACCGGCAGGGCTTCCAGGCGGCCCATGAGCATGGACAGGCAGAGGGCGACTTTGCTGAGCGGCGGCAGGGCCGAACAAGTAGCCGTCGCACCGAACTGGCCGAATCCTGGCCCGCAGCTGCCCATGGTCGAGACACTGAGGCCGATGGCATCGAAGATGGCCACGCCGTCAAAGACCATGATGAACGTCCAGAGGACGCCGAGCATGGTGTAGATGAAGAAGAATTTGGCTACGCCGTAAATGAGGTCCATCGAGAATTCTTCGCCATTAGAACGGATGTGCAGGACCATGTTGGGATGTATCTTCTGGCGGATGATGGCGGCAATGGTCTTGACCAGCAGCATGACGCGCGTCACTTTCAGTCCGCCTGTCGTCGAACCGGCACAGCCGCCGATGAACATCAGGACCAGGAGGATGAATTTGGAAAAGACCGGCCACTGTTCAAAGTCGTTGGAGACGAAGCCCGTCGACGACGAAATGGACACGGACTGGAAAAAGGCCTGGCGCAGGGCTTCGATGCCGTCCCACTGCTGGGCCAGGACCAGGTTGAGGGCCATGGCCGCCGTCGAGATGGCGACGATGGCCAAGTAGACGCGGAACTCCGTATCGCCGAGGATGACTTTGCAGCCCTTCTTCCAGGCCGCGACGTACATGCCGAAGTTGGCGCTGCTGATGAGCATGAAAAAGGACAGGCAGCATTCGACGACAGGGCTGTCGAAATGGGCGACGCTGTTATTGTACGGCGAGAAACCGCCCGTAGCGATAGTGGCAAAGGCGTTGTCGGCTGCGATGAGGAAGGACATGCCGCAGAGCATGAAGACGACCGTCGAGGCAACGGTAAAGACGACGTACACCGTGAACAGGGCCTTGGCCATCTCCTTGATGCGCGGCAGGGCCCGGTCCGACCGGGGGCCTGTGCTTTCGGCATTGAACATGTGGACGATGCCCTTGCCGAACTGAGGAAAGACAGCGATGAAGATGACGATGATACCCAGGCCGCCGAACCAGTGGGTCAGGGCCCGCCAGAGGACCAGGCTGGCCGGCATGGCTTCGATGTCGTCGATGACCGTCGCCCCCGTGCCGGACAGGCCGGAAATACATTCAAAGACACCGTCCAGGACGGACAAATAGCCGCCGGCAGCATAGGGAACCATGCCCAGGAAAGTGACCATGATCCAGCCCAGAGCCGTAATGGCCACGCCTTCGCGGACAGTCAGGCTGTCCGTCGGCCGATGGCCCTGCCACATGAGCAGGCGCCCTATGAGGAGGCTGATGACAATGGCCACGAGGAACGCGGCGATACTGGCTTCCCCATAGAAAAGGGCGACGACAAAGGGAATCATCAAGGCCAGCCCGCAGGCCTGAGCCAATTTCCCCAAGACAAATAAAACAATTCGTATATTCATGGTGTACCTCCTACCAGCGCCGCCGCAGATAACCGAATGCGGTCTGGATGACGACGAGGAAGGAAAAGATTTCGACGCGTCCTAAAATCATGAGGAAACTGCAATACAGCTTAGTCCATGCCGGCAGGACGGAAACGTCGGCTACGCCGAAGAGGTCCATCGTCGACCCGACACTGGACAGGCAGCCTACGGCCATCCCCATGGCCTGCATGGGCGTGACGCCGGACAGGGAAATGATCAGCATGGAGACGAAGAACGTCGCCATGAAGAGGAAGAAATAACTGAGGACACGGCTGATGATCTTCATATCGACAGGGACGCCGTCGATTTTCAAAGAAATGACCATGTGCGGATGTAGGGTCCGGCGCATTTCCTGGGCAGCCATCTTGAAAAGGACCATGAAGCGCATGACCTTGAGACCGCCTGTAGCCGAGCCGATACAGCCGCCGACAAAGGCCAGGGCAAAGAGGACGTACTTGTCGAATTCCGGCCAGGTGCTGTAGGCGGCTGACGAAAAACCGCTGGTGCTGATGAAGGACAGGACCTGGAAAAAGCCGTAGCGCAGGTTATCCCAGCCGTCGTAGACGCCGAAACGCCACAAATGGAAGGATACGAGGCAGCCCGTGACGACGACGACGGTCAAAAAGGTCCGCCATTCGGCATCGCAGAAAAGGCTCTTGAAGTCGCGCCGTTCCCAGCTCTTCCAGTAGAGGAGGAAATTGCCGCTGGCCAGGAGCATGGATACAGCTCCGGCCGCTTCCAGGGCCAGGCTGTCATATTGAGAAAAATCGAAGAGCGAATCGCCGCCGCTGGTGGACATGGTCATGAGGCCCTGATTGACGGCCATGCCCAAAGGCAGGCCGGCCAGGACGTAGAGGACCATGGAAAAGGCCGTAATGGCCAGGTAGATGAGACCGGCCTGGCGGGCCGCTTCCTGCATGCGGGCCACCATGGGGCTGAAGGATACGCTCTGATGGACGGACAAGGTCAGGCCGAAACAGCCGCTGACCTGGGGCATGACCGATACCAGGAGGAGGATGAAGTTGAGGCCGCCGAGCCATTCCATGAGGCTGTGCCACAACAAGAGCGACTGCGGCAGGCCGGCCCCGCCGTCAGCCAGGCACGACGTCCCAGTCGTCGTAAAAGCCGAGACGCTTTCAAAGAAGGCGTCGACAGGCGATGCGAAAGTGCCGGCCATGACGTAGGGAATCATACCCAAAAGGCCCAGGAGGAACCAGGCCGATACCATGTACCAGGCCCCCTCCCCCGGTCCCAGGTGGCGTTTGTGATGGCGGCCGCGGTAACGGCAGAACGCCGCTGCAAGCAAGGCGGCGGCCAGGGCCGGGGCAAAATAGACCAGGCCCGCTTCACCCCACCACAAGGCGGACAGCAGAGGGATGAGCAGCGCCAGACCGTTGATCAGGGCCAGGCGGCTGACGAGATAAAAGACGATACTGCGGTTCATGGTCTATTCCCTGCCTTTGAAGTACTTCATGACCTTCTTGGAATATTCCGTCTGGATGAAGAGGATGATCCGGTCGCCGGCCATGAGGACGGACTGGCCGTTCGGGATATAGGCTTCGCCGTCACGGACATAGGCGCAGACCAGACATTCCTTGGGCAGGCGGACATCCATGAGGCGCTTTCCGGCTACGGGAGCCCCGTCCTGGACGATGACTTCCACGGCTTCAGCCTTGGCCCCTTCCAGGAGGGACACGGAGACGACACCGCCGCGGCGGGCAAAGGCCAGGACTTCGCTGGCCGACAAGAGGCGTGTCGACAAGACGATATCGACGCCGACCTTTTCCATGAGGTCGCCGTATTCGATGCGCGACACGCGGACGATGGTCTTCTTGGCGCCCAAGTGCTTGGCGATGAGGGCCAGCATGAGGTTCAGGCGGTCGTCATCGGTCAGGCAGATGACGACGTCGGCATCGGCAATGCCTTCCTGTTCCAGGAGGTCGATGTCCGTGCCGTCGCCGCAAATGGCCAGGCCGTTGTCCAGGAGTTCTGCCACCTGGCGGCAGCGTTCGCGGTCTTTATCGAAAATCTTGACCTTGATGCCTTCCTTGTCGAGCATGGGGGCCAAAAAACGGCCGGACCGGCCGGCGCCGATGATGATGACCCGTTCGACCATCTTCGTGTCGCTGGGGACGAAGTTCTCACTGAATTTCTCGATGGCCTTGGGGTCGCCGATGAAATACGCATTGTCGTGCGGGAACAGGCAGTCATCACCATGAGGGATGATCATGCGGTGATCGCGGAAAATCATGCCGGCCAGGATGGACGGCGGCATGTTCATATCCTTAAAGGGGATGTTGATGAGCGGCGAATGGCGGCGGACCTTGGTTTCAAAGAGCCGGACCTTGCCGTTGGCGAAGTCTTCGACGTTGAGGGCGGCCGGCGTCATGAGGATGCGGTTGATTTCACGGGCCGTGATCATTTCCGGATTGAGCATGAGGTCGATGTCGAAATTCTGCTTCAGATAATCCTTGGCTTCCGACAGGAACTGCATGTCCCGGATGCGGGCCGCCGTGTACTTGATGCCGTGTTTCTTGGCCATGATACAGGCGACCATATTGACTTCATCGACAGCCGTACAGGCGACGAGGATATCGGCACCGCGGATATCGGGATCGTTCATGGTAATCGGGCTGGCCCCGTTGGCCAGGACGGTCAATACATCGAGATTATTCTTGACGACTTCCAGCCGTTCTTCATTATGATCGACGACGACGACGTCGAATTGTTCATTCGATAAGAGCTCGGCAATACTGTACCCCAGCTTGCCGGCGCCTACGACAACGATACGCAAAGGAAAGACCTCCTTGTAAGTCGAAATAGAAAGGAGGCTGCCACACGAAGACAGCCTCTTTTTATACTTTAAGTTTGCAGTTTTTAGTTTGTAGTGAATGACTAAAAATTAAAACCCATCCTCTACAAACTACAAACGCTATACTACAACTTTTGAAGACAAAGGGCTCCACATGACGGCACAAACCACCATGTTCCAGCCCCTACAAATAGTATCACATTTTGTCCTTTTTGTACATCTTTCCTTTTCGCCGCCAAGGCGATGATCTGGCAGCCCTCTCCCCTTTGCCCCGAGCCAGCCAACACTCACCCTCAGGCCCGCGGCGCCAGGTGCTGCTTCTGTTCGTACATCTTGGTGTCGGCCCGATTGAAGACGGCCCGGTAGGCCGTGTCGCGTGTCTTGTCGTAGACGGCCATGCCTACGGAAGCGGCGAGCTGCGTCCACGGCTGAGCGGCACTCAGGTCGCGGATGTGTTCAAAGGCACGGACTTTCTCGAATAAGGCGTCCCGATGAGCATAGTCCTCGCCTTCGAGGATGACGACGAATTCGTCGCCGCCGATGCGGTAGACCGGGCTGTGCTTATAGATGCGGCAGACGGCCTGGCACAGGCGCTGTAAGGCGATGTTCCCCTTTTCGTGGCCAAAACGGTCGTTGACGTCCTTGAGCTGGTTCAAGTCGACCATGACCACGGCAAAGGCAGCCTGGCCGGCGGCGATTTTCTGGTTGAGGTCGTAGACCTTCCTGTTGTAGGCGGCGACGTTCTTGACGGCCGTCAGTTCATCCTGATAGGCCTGTTTCTGCATGGCGCCGACGTATTTGCGCATCCGTTCCATCGTATCGTTCATATGGCCTGCAAGCCGCCCGATTTCATCTTGAGCTGTACTGTCCAGAGGCTGGTCATATTCGCCGCGGCCCAGGCGGCGGGCGGCTTCACTGATGTCATGCAGGGGCCGGACGATACGGTTCGCCGCCCGGATAGCCAGGAGCGTCGACAACAGGCCGATGACGACGGTCACAGCCAGGATCCCGAAGGTCATGAGCTGGCGGCCGGCATAGATTTCCCGTTCCGGTGCCGTCACGCCCAGTTTCATGCCATTCTTCAAGGTCGCAAAGCCCATGGCCATGGGAATGCCCTGATAGTAATAATGAATCAAATGGGTATCCGTCGCTGACTGCTCCAGCAGCTCTCCGTGGCTGACGATATCGAAGCGCGGCTTGAACTCGTAGGCCACCTCCCTGCCATCGGGATGGAAATAAAAAGTCTGCCAGTCCTTGAAGAGGAAGCCGTATCCGCTGTCATAGACCTTCATGCTGCCGATGAGGTCGCAGAGCATGTTGAAGTCGATATCGACGCCGACGACGGCGACGAACTGGCCTTGGACGTAGACGGGCATGACGTAGCTGATCATGCGGACACCATTATTGTCATTGACGTAAGGTGTCGTCCACAAGGCCCTCTTCTCACGCAAGGGCTGATAATACCAGTTCGTCCGGCCCGCGTCGGCTTCCCCGTACGCCTCGACGGAGGTAATGGGCTGGGACACAAAATCATGACGCGCATCTTTGCGGGTATACCAGAAGCCGTCCGGCCCGCCGGCCAGGTCTTCATTGTAATGGAGGTAATAGCCCTGGACGCCGTCGATGCCGGATACAGCATTATAAAAAGACCGGCTAATCATGGCTTCCAGCCGGTCGCGGTTGGCTTTATTACGCAAGTCCTGGGGATTTTTGACTTCATGCTCGATGGTATGGCCGATATAGTGGACGATGTCTTCGGACTGCATGAAAATTGGATTCAGTGTCGTACTGGCGTGGATGGCCCGGCCAGTGAGGGTCGTGGCGGCGATTTCCGTCTCGCTGCGGTCGACGAGGAAGACGCAGAGGCTGCCGAAGACCAGGGTCAGCGTCAGGGAGACGCCGCAGATGACGGTCAAAAAGCGGGACCGTATAGTTTGCATCATGAAAGGGTCCCTCCTTTATGCAGCTGACAGGCCGGGCAGCAGAGCGCCGGCCGCACACAGGCCAGGGCCAATTTCCGACCGCTCCGGGGAACGGCGATGTACGTGACCTCTTTCCACGTATAGCCTGCATCCGCTCCTTTCTGGCGGAAGCGGAAGCAATCCAACTGGTCCCCTTGGGATAATTTCCTTTTGAGCGCCGTATAATCGGTGAAATCCAGGAAGCGCTGGCAGTCATCGGGATGGATATAGCTCCGGGCATAGTGATGAAGGAACTGGCGCATGAAGAGGCATTTCTCCATGAGTTCCCCGGCTACGGCATGGCGCGAGAACAAGGGGATCCCGGCTGATTTGTCCAAGTCGATGAGGTAGATGACATCGTACAGGCGGTAGAGCTCATGAATGTGGACGTTCAGCGCCTCCTGCTCCTGGATGTGTTCGTCCAGGGTCAGGTTGTGCAGGGACACGGTCAGCATCCAGCACGACGGCATGGAGGCAACGAGTTCCGCCGTGAGCTGGACGTAGTAGCCCTTTTCCGACTGGAAGATCGTTTCCAAATGACCGCTCTGCTTGAGGCCTTCCATGAGGTCCCGGAAATGGGCATAAAGCCGCGTTCCAGGCCGGTTGATGCGCAGTTCGGCACTGAGGGCCGTAATGCGGCCGAAACTGGCCAGCTGATCCCGATAGGCCTGATTGAGATAGACGTGATGGAATGCTTGGCCGTCGTATTCGACCAGGGCCAGGGACTGATGGGTCCGGCGGATGGCGGCGCTGGTTTTCTCGTAATAAGCTCGGCTGGCCGCATCTTCGAAAGACCGGTACTGGCCTTCCAGATAGGAAAATAAATCGTTCCAGGGCATGGGCTTACTGAAGAAATAGCCCTGGAGCTTATCGCAGCCTACAGAGGCCAGGAAATCGACGTGTTTCTGCGTCTCTACGCCTTCGGCCAGGCTCTGGCTGCCGATTTCCTTGATCATGTCGACGGTATTGCCGATGATGGAACGGGCCTTGTCCGTCGACGACGAGAGGAAATGCGTATCCAGCTTGATGATATTGAAGTCATAATCCTTGAGGACGTTGAGCGACGAATAGCCGCTGCCAAAATCGTCCATGAGAATTTGGTAGCCAGCCTGGAGGAAGCGTCCCAGGGCCTCTTTGATGACTTCTTTATCGTGGACCAGCATGGTCTCCGTGATTTCCAGATGGATGAGGTCCCGCGGCAGGCCATATGTCCGGACCGTATCTTCGACGACCTGGAAGATGTCGCAGAGGAAAAAGTCCAGACGCGACAAATTGAAGGATACCGGGACGACGGGAAGCTGCTGATCCAGGCGGCGGCGCAGGGCCTGGCAGGTCTGGCGCAGGATGTAGCAGTCGAGTTTATAGATGTCGTGGTTCTTTTCCAGGATGGGAATGAAGCGGGCCGGCGACAGGAAGCCGACGACGGGGTCATTCCAGCGGGCCAGGGCTTCCATGCCGCAGACGGCACCGGTCAGGGTGCGGATGACAGGCTGATAATAGACCTGGATCCAGCCGTGCTCAATAGCGTCATCACAGTGTCCAGCAATGTAGTTGTTGACCGTAATCAGCTTCTGCAGGTCCTGGGTATATTCCAAGACGGAGACGCCCACTTCATCGCGGATGTGCTGGCAGGCGATTTTGGCATAATCCACGGCCAGAGCCGGGTCGACGACCTGATTTTCAGGAAAATGGTAGACGCCGGCCTTGATTTCCAGCTGGTACTTGCGATAGACCTGGCAGATGGATTCATGAAGTGTTTCCAGCTTTTCCCGCACAGACCCTTCCGGCGTGAGCAGCTGGAAGTGGTCATTGCGGCGACGCGACAAGAAGCCCTGCGGGAAGGTTTCCCGAATCATGGTGGCCAGGCCTTTCAGGCAGTCATCGCCGACGGCGACGCCATAGCGGATATTGACGAGCTTGAAGTTGATGACGTTGAAATAGACCAGGCAGTATCCCGACAGGAACTGACCGGATTCCATGAGGTCCCGGACATACTGGAGGAAGCGCCGGTTCCCGGGCAGGCCGGTCATGTTGTCGATGTCGCTGGTCAGGTATTTGCGGTCGTAATCGGCGATAAAGACGTAATAGACCTCACCCACGCCGGGCAGGGTGACTTTGCGGCTGAAGTGTTCTGCATAGCGTACGGTACCGTCACAGGCGATGACGCGGTAGCGGGCATAACTGGTCTGGCAGACGTCGCTCGCCGTCTGCTGGCGGATATTCTGTTCTACCAGTTCCCGGTCCCGCAGGTCGACCATGCCGCGGAAGCTGTGATGGACGTAGTCGGCCAGTTCTTCGTAAGAAGCGCAGCCAAAAAAGCCGATGACATAGTCACTGGCATAGAGCAGTGTTTCCCCTTCATCGGCTTTATAAATAAAGATTCCCCCGGCCAGGCTCTGGGGGATGCAGGCCGTCAAAGCGGCCTGGTCCTTCCCGTTCATTTGATGTTCCATGCGTCCATCTCCCGTCGTAATATATTTTATATTTCGTATATACCATCCGTATATTTCTGTATATATTTCTATTTCATTATATTACAAGCCTGACAGGAGTACAAGCGCCTAGTCGGCACCGGCCAGAGCCAGCAGGGCTTCAATGGGTGTCATCTTGCCCGTATCGGTCGTGCGGGACACGGCCGTCCGCACCAGGCCGGTCCGGGCATCGTACCATATTTCGTCATACGTGAGGGCAAAGTCATATTCTTTTCCCTTGAGGCGCCGCGCCTGGAACTGGCGGAGCAGGACCTCGCTGCAGCCGTTCTGCCGGGCCTGGCGCAGGGCTTCTCCCAGGGACTGTTCCCTGCGGGCAAAGACAGGATGCAGGCGGTAGCCGAGCTGGTCGTCGGCAGCCCGTTCCAGATAGGGCGTATCGGCCTGCAGGGCCTCGTCGAGGGTCAGGGACAAGGGCGGGACCCAGACCGGTGAGCCGAAAGGCCGGCCGCCATCGTCTGGCACAGCATGGCCCAGATAGGTTTCATAAGCCGTCTTAGCATCGTAATAACGGCGCAGAGCGGTGTCGGCATATCCGGCTATATCATGGGCAAAGCGGCGCGTCGTCGGCGCTGCCTGCCAGACCGTCTTGTCCGGGAACTGTTCATACGTGCGGGAAACGGCCTGTACGGCCTTTTCTACGGGATCGCCCTCCATGACGATGCGGTCCAGCCGGATGCGCCGGCCGTAAGCCTCATTAAAGGCGTCATTGCCGACAGCCGGAGCGCCGAAGGTCACGACCTGGAGCTGCGACGCACCCTGGTCGGCCAGGCGGGCCGCCGCCAGGACGGCGACGGCTCCGCCCAGGCTGTGACCGGTCAAGGTCAGCCGTTTCGGTGCATGGGCATCGGCAGCCAGCACCTGGCCTACGGTCTGGCCGCCATAGGGCGCTGCCAGAAGGGTCGTCGTGTAGTGGTCAAAGCCGGCATGGACGCGGCGGACGCCGTCCTTTCTAGCGGTCTTCCCGGCCGTGCCGCCGTAGGCGACGGAATGGAGGTTCAAATCGGACTTGATGTCGGCCAGGCTGGCCGTTCCGGTCACGGCCAGGAGCGTATCGTCCCCTTTCCGGGCCAGGTGGAACTTGGCTTCCGATTTATCATCCTTCTGGACCTGGCTGTCGATGTGCCAGCCCCGGCGCACCAGCTCCTGACGGGCTGCCAGACCGGGCCTGTCGCCGTAAGAAGCCATGGCCATCCAGGCACAGAGGGCTTCCTGCCGGGCCTGTTCATAAGCGGCGCGCGGCGAATCGGCAAAGACAGAAAAAGCTGTTGTCACGCAAAAAAGGCACGTGAAAACAGCTTTGTAACAAGAAGTGAACATAGGCTTTCCCCTTTCCAGCCCATCAGGGCTCGTAGGACAAAATGGAAAAGACTTCCCGGTTCGGATGGTGTGATTCTTCAAAATAGAGAGTCCGCTTCAGCTCCCGTTCCCATTCGGCTTTGCGCTTCTTGTCCTTGAGCAGGGCCAGGACGTCGGGATGGGCTTCGATGAGGATATCCCCTTTGATGTGGCGGACCTGGACCATATGGCGCAGGCGGCGGATGATCTGGATGGCCACGGTTTCCGGCGAATAGAGGTAGCCTGAACCGCCGCAGACGTCACACGGGCTGAACTGGACCTGGTACAGGCTCTGGCGGGCCTTCTTGCGGGTGATTTCCACCAGGTTCAGGGCCGTCATGCCCAAGACGCGGGTCTTGGTGCAGTCCTGCGCCGTTTCCCGGGTCAGGATCTGGAGGATTTCGTCGCGTTTCGTCGGCTGGGCCATGTCGATGAAATCGATGATGATGATGCCGCCAATATCGCGCAGGCGCAGCTGGCGGGCGATTTCCACGGCCGCTTCCTTGTTGACGTGGAAAATCGTGTCCTGCAGGGTCGAACCGTTACCGGTGTACTTGCTGCTGTTGACGTCGATGACCGTCAGGGCTTCCGTGTGGTCGATGACCAGATTGCCCCCTGACGGCAGGGGCACGATGCGCGACATGAGGTGGGTCAGGCTCGCTTCGATGGCGTACTGTTCAAAGATGGACACCGTCCCTTCGTAGAGGCGGACGCGGCTGCGCCAGGCCGGGTCGGGAAAGACCTGGCAGATGCGTTCATAAGCTTCGCGGCTGTCGACGACGACTTGTTTGACGTCGGCCGTGAAATGGTCGCGGATCATGCGCATGACCAGGTCGGCTTCGCGGTATAAGAGGGTCGGCTTGCGGGACCGCTTATACCGCTGGAGGATGCTGTCCCACGTCCCCAGGAGATACTGCAGGTCCTTGAGGAGCTCTTCCCGGGAAACGCCCTTGGCGACGGTCCGGATGATGAGGCCCATGCCGTCGGGCTTGATTTCCGATACGATGCGGCGCAGGCGGTTGCGTTCTTCTTCATCGCGGATTTTCTTGGACACGCCGATGTAATCGACAGTCGGCATGAGGACGGCGTAGCGGCCGGCCAGGCTGATATTGGCCGTGACTTTCGGCCCCTTCATGCCCTGTTCGTCCTTGATGACCTGGACCAGGACGGACTGGCCCACGGAGAGGTGCATCTGCTGGATTTCTTCCTTCGACGCCGCCCGCGGGAACATGTCGCCCATATAGATGAAGGCGTTCCTGCGGCGGCCGATGTTGACAAAGGCAGCCTGCAGGGACGGCAGGATGTTCTGAATCGTCCCTTTATAGATATGGTTGACAATGTGCATGTCGTCATTGCGTTCGACAGCGAAATCACGAAGACGACCATCCTCCAGGATAGCCATGCGCGTTTCTTCTGGCATGACATTGCCTACGATTGTTTTCATCTTCTCATTCCTCCTGTGCGGGCAAATTGGTAATCGCAGACAGGCTATTTCACTAACAAGACGGCGAAATAACCCGTTTCTTTGGCGTCAGCCGCTTTTTCATAGACCCGTTCTCCCGGCAGGCCGCAGCGTTCGATCATCGACGCCTTGTCGAGGAGCTGCAGGTCCCGCAGTTCCTCCTGGATTGGTGCCAGCCGTCCCGAGGGCTTCATGATGACCTTGCTGCCTTCCAGGGCCAGCAGTTCTTTGCGGTGTGCATTGTTTCCGGGGATGACGATGAGGGCTTCATCCTTTTCGCACAGCGGCTGCTGGAGCTTGGCGGCGACGGCGCAGAAACTGGGCACGCCGGGCACGATTTCCGTGTCGTAGCCGGCCTCATGGACGAGGCGGTGGACGTAGATGCTGGTCGCGTAGACCGTCGGGCAGCCCAAGGTGATGAGGCAGACGTCGCGGCCCTGGTCGAGTTCGTCCTGCAGGCGGCGCGCCGCTTTCTCATGGGCTCCCTGGAGGACCTGGTCGTCGCGGGTCATGGGGAAATCCATGGCGATGACCATTTTATCTTCTAAGGAAACGCCGCAGCCGTCCAGGGCCTTCAAGAGGATGCCCTGGGCCGTGACGACGCCGGTCCGGCTCTGGGGCACGGCCAGGACGGGACAGGTCCTGATGATTTTCAGCGCCTTCAGGGTCAGCAGTTCCGGGTCGCCCGGGCCGACGCCGACGCAATAGAGTGTACCTTTCATGATCATCCCTCAAATAACGAATATTTCTGACCGTTTTCCTTGCGGACGAAAATACCCGTCCGCCGGGCCAGCATCATGTCCGTGTGGATGGGCAGGCCGAATTGGCTGCCCAGGATTTCCCAGACCTGGGACGGCTTGATGGCCCCTTCGCCGGTCTGATAGATGCCGACAGTCAGATAGACATTGCCGTCCTTCACATGGCCGTGGACGGCTTCGACGACGTGCTGCTTGACGTCGATGGTACGCACGCGGTGCTTGCCCTTGTGGGACACCTTTTCATAGAGGACGCTGGCTGCGTCATTGAATTTCGCCAAAATCTGGTTGAGTCCGTCCTGGCTGAGGTCTTCCGTCAGCGGGCCGCGCAGGGTATAGACGGCGTAATTGGCAATGGCCATCAGCTTCAGTGCCTTGGCATCGACGTATTTGCCATCGAGGACGGCAAAGCCCTGGGGCGACATGGCGTTCATGCGCGCCATGACGTCGGCGACGGGCAGCTTTTCAGCCAGTTCCATGTCGAGGTATTCCACATCGGCCGAGACACCGACGCCCAGGGCCGAGGCGAAGCTGAGCTTCATATGCGGATTGAAGCCTTCAGAATAACAGATAGGCAGTTTGGCCCGGATGATGACGTAGCGCACGGCCCGGGCAAAATCCAGGTGCGACAGGAATTGCAGGGCCCCATCTTTCTTAACAGCTAAACGTAGTCTTTCCATGGTCGTCCCCTTCCTTTCTGTCGATGATGGATACGCCCAGATTCGGGCAGACACCGCAGCCCGTACAGGGCAGGCGGCGGCAGTCGTGAGTCAGTTCAGCTCGAGAGGCCTTCTGCCATTCGCGCTTCAAATAGGCCTTGGCGGCGCCGTTGCTGAGATGGTCCCAGGGCAGGGCTTCGTCGAGGCTGCGCGTCCGGGCGGCATAGTAATCGGGGTCGATGCCGGCCAGGTCGAAGGCTTTCATCCACATATCGTAATCGAACATTTCCGTCCAGCCGTCGAACTTGCAGCCCAGTTTCCAGGCTTCGTAGAGGACTTTGCCCATGCGGCGGTCGCCGCGGGCGAAGGTCGCTTCCAGGCGGCCCGTCTTGGCATCGTGGTAATGGTAGGAAATGTGTTTGTCGTTGATGAGACCCTTGATGTACTGCTGTTTCCGTTCGATTTCTTCAATCGGCAGCTGGCCGAACCACTGGAAGGCCGTGTGCGACTTGGGTACGAAGCTCGATACGGAGACCGTGACCTTGCCGTTGTTCTTGTGGGTCACTTTGCGGTAGAGATTGAGGACCTTGTAGGCCAGGTCGGCGATACCGGCCAGATCTTCGTCCGTTTCTGTCGGCAAGCCCATCATGAAATAGAGCTTGACCGTGGACCAGCCGTTTTCAAAGGCATTTTCACAGGCTGCCAGCAAATCTTCTTCCGTAACGCCCTTGTTGATGACATCGCGCAGGCGCTGGGTCCCGGCTTCGGGCGCAAAGGTCAGGCCGCTCTTGCGGACCTGCTGGACCTTCTTGGCGATATCGACGGAAAAGCTGTCGACCCGCAGCGACGGCAGGCTGACGCTGACTTTCTGGCCCTTGAATTCGTCCAAGAGCTGGTCGACCAGTTCGGGCAGGCAGGAATAATCGGCCGAGCTCAGGCTCATGAGGGAAATCTCATTGTAGCCCGAATTGGCGATAATCTGTTTGGCCAGGTCGGCCAGGTGTTCCGGCGATTTTTCCCGGACCGGCCGGTAGAGCATGCCGGCCTGACAGAAGCGGCAGCCGCGGCTGCAGCCGCGGAAGAGCTCCAGGACGGCCCGGTTGTGGACGATGTCGATGTTGGGTACGATCGGTTTCGTCGGGAAGAAGACGTGTTCCACATCGGAAACGACGCATTTCTCGATTTCTGCCGGCGCTCCCGGTTCAGTGACGGTCAGGCCCTGGAAGTCGCCCTTTGCATCGTACTGGGCTTCATAGAAGGACGGCACGTAGTTGCCCGGCTGCTGGGAGAGCTGCTTCAAGAGGCCCTTCTTGCCGCCCGGTTTTCCCTGCTCTTTCCAGGCGATGATCGTATCGGCCAGGACCTGCGTCGATTCTTCCGATTCGCCCAGGAAAAAGACGTCGATGTAATCGGCCAGGGGTTCGGCGTTGTAGGCACAGGGACCGCCGGCTGCCACCAGGGGCATGTCGTCGCCGCGGTCTTTGGCAAAGAGCGGGATGCCGGCCAAATCGAGCATGTTGAGGATGTTGGTAAAGCTCATTTCGTACTGGAGCGTAAAGCCGACCATATCGAAGTCGCGCACAGGCGTCTTCGTTTCCAGGGAAAAGAGCGGATAGCCCTGGCTGCGCATGACTTCTTCCATATCCGGCCAGGGCGCGTAGACCCGTTCGGCTGCCACATCGGGCCGTTCATTGAGGAGCGCATAGAGGATGCGCAGGCCCAGATGGCTCATGGCGACTTCGTAGACGTCAGGGAAACAATAGGCAACGGTCAGTTTGACGGCATCGTGGTCCTTGACGACGCTGTTCCATTCGCCGCCGACGTAGCGGGCCGGCTTGCTGACTTTGCTCAGTAAAATCGGATCGATCTCCACGGGATGTGACAAATTAATTTCCTCCTTCACGGCGGGTTAAAAAATCATCGTCTGCTGACGCATGTAAATACTCAGTAAGAGGCCCAGGCCCATCATATTGGTCGTCAAGGCGCTGACGCCGTAGCTCATGAACGGCAGAGGGATCCCCGTGACCGGCATGATGCCGCAGGTCATGCCGACGTTGACCAGGATCTGGAAAGCCCACATGGAAACGACGCCTGTCGCCAGCATCATGCCGAAGCTGTCCTTGCAGTCCTTGGCGATCATGAGGCCGCGATAGACGAGGATGAAGTACAGGAACAAGAGGAAGACGCAGCCGAGGAAGCCCAGTTCTTCGCCGATGACGGAAAAGATGAAGTCCGTATGGTTTTCCGGCAGGAAGTTCAGCTGGCTCTGGGTCCCCTGGAAGAGGCCTTTGCCAAAGAGCATGCCCGAACCGATGGCGATCTTCGACTGGATGATATGATAGCCGGCGCCAAAGGGGTCGGCATTGGGATTGAGGAAGACCGTAATACGGGACTTCTGGTAATCCTTGAGGAAATGCCAGCCTACGGGCGCCAGGAAGACGCCGGCCAGGAAGACGTTGCGCAAGAGGGACATCTTGATGCGGCCGACGAAGAGCATGCCGAAGGTAATGGCCAGGAAGACGAGACTCGTCCCCAAGTCAGGCTGTTTCAAGACCAGGAGGAAGGGAATCCCGACGTAGAGGCCGATGGGCAGGACCTGGCGCCATGTGTTGAGCTGGCCTACGCGGTCGCTGAGGATCGATGCCGTGCAGATGATCATGATGAGCTTGGAAAATTCCGACGGCTGCAGCGTGATTGGGCCGAGCTGGATCCAGCGCTGGGCGCCCAGGGCCGACGTACCGACGAACATGACGGCGACCAGCATGAGCAGGTTGATGATGTACAGGGGCTTGGCGTATTTCTTCAGCTTCGCATAATCGAAGCGGCTGAAAAAGAGGATGATCATCAAGTCGACGACAAAAGCCGCCCCCTGTTTTGCGACGAAGTCGTAGTTGATGGCCCCTTTATTGATATGCGTCGCACTGCCGATGATGCACAGGCTGATGCAGACGATGAGGAAGCTCACGATGAGCATGACTTTATCTAAATTTTTCCATTCTCGTTTAATAAACATTTCTCTCTCCTATCGACGATAGTGGCGCCAATTCCGGCATTCCTGACGGCGGCGCTGCAGCGACAGGCCCGGTAAGACTTCGGCCTGGGCCTGGTGTTTCGGCAAGAGGGCCGTCAGAGCCGTTTCCTCGATGGCCTTCCCCGTTTCCAGCCAGTCTGCCGTCGCCGACAGGGCCTGACAGAAAGGCAGGGAATCAGCCATACAGGTGATCCGCCCTTCCCCGGCAGCCCGGTCGATGCCATCATCATGCGGCAAGAGACCGGCGACGTGGCCGGTCTGCAAACGGGCTTTGGCTGCGTCTGGCGTGATGACGCCGTCAGCGTAAAAATTATTGAGGATGACGTCGTAGTGAAAGCGCTTCTGCCGGGCCGCGTACTGCATGACCTTAGCCGCATCGCGCAGGGACGACGGCGACGGTTCGACGACGAACAGGATCTCATCGGCCAGGGCCGTCGCCGCCTGATAGGCGCCGTCGCGGCCGGGCGGGCAGTCGATGAGGGTATAGTCATAGGACCCGGACAGGGACTCCAGGACATATTGATACGACGGGATGTCGATCCGCTCCCAGGTCCGCTTCTGGCTGGCCGGCAGGAAATCCAGTCCCGGCACGACCGGCAGCAAAGCCTGGCCGGGCAGGCATTTCCCCCGCGCAGCCTGGGCGGCATCGTAATGGATGGACCCGTCCAGACCGAAGAGCAGGTCGAGGTTGCGCAGGCCCATGTCGGCGTCGGCCGCCAGGACGCGGTGGCCCCGGCGCTGCAGGAGGACAGACAAGGCCGCCGTAATCAGGGTCTTGCCGACGCCTCCCTTACCGGAGGCGATGGCGATGAGCTGGGACATGAAATCACTTTCCTTTCTGATGAGATAAGGCCGTCATCAGGACTTATCGGTCAGACTCAGTCCCATCGCGATGGCTGCTGTCCTTCCCGTCCTGCGCATTCTTATTGGCCTTGTTGTCCTTTTCTTTGCCGTCCTTGTCTTTATCCTTCGGTGCGCCTTCGGCGTATTCACCGACGTGGAAGTAGGCTTCCAGCATGGAACGGACAATCGGGCCGGACGACAGAGACCCGAAACCGCCCTGTTCCGTCAGGACGGCGATGACGATGCGCGGATGTTCATACGGCGCATAGGCGACGAACCAGCCATGGTCCGTACCGCCGAAGTTTTCCGCCGTCCCTGTCTTACCAGCGACCTGGATGGGGAAGCCGGCGAACAGGGAACCAGCTGTACCGGATTCTTCAGCAACGTTACGCATCCCTTCGCGGACCAGGTCCAGCGTCGATTTGGATACGGACAGGGTGCCGACCTGTTCCGGTGCAAAAATCTTATACGGCGTGCCGTCGAGGTTGTCGATACGGCTGACGATGAACGGCCGGTACTGGATGCCGCCGTTAGCGACTTCGCTGACGATCATGGCTGCCTGGAGCGGCGTAACCAGCTGGAACCCCTGGCCGATAGCCGAGTTGAACGTATCACCGAGGTACCATTCATCGTGGAAATTCTTCTTCTTATATTCCGCACTGGCGACCAGGCCCGGTGCTTCGCCGCGCAGGGCGATGCCCGTTTTCTTGCCCATGCCGAACATGCGGGCGTATTTCGCCAGTTCGTCAATGCCGACGCGGCGGCCCATTTCGTAGAAGTATACGTTATCGGACTTAGCCAGGGCTTCGACGAAATTGATCCAGCCCAGGGCTTCGCCGCCGGCGTTGCGCATGTCGACCAGCCAGTGGCGGCCACTGTCGAAGATCATTTCATCAGGCGTGACTTTCTTGAGTTCCAGGGCTGCCGAACCGGTGATCAGCTTGAACGTAGAGCCCGGCGGATATTCGCCGGCAATGACGCGGTTTTCCATGGGGTGATTGGGATTGTCGTTGATGAGGGACCATTCTTTTTCCGTAATGCCCCGGGTAAACCAGTTCGGGTCGTAAGCCGGACGGCTGGCCATGGCCAGGACGGCGCCCGTATTGGGGTCGATGGCGACGGCAGCGATGCCGTGGGTGCCGATGCCGTTGGCGATCTGGCGGTCCATGGCCCGTTCCGTAGCCTGCTGCAGGTAGAGGTCGATGGTCAGGTGCATATTGTGACCGGCTACGGGGTCCTTGCGTTCCATTTCCTTGACCGGACTGCCGGCGGCGTCGACTTCGACCTGACGGCCGCCATCCTTGCCGCGCAGGAGGTCATCGTAATAGGCTTCCAGGCCGGCCCGGCCAATCTGGGTGATGTTGGATACGCCTTCGACGCCTTCCAGGCGCTTGGCGTCTTCTTCATCGATCTGGCCGACGTAGCCAAAGACCTGGGCGGCCATCATCTTGTACGGATAATAGCGGATCGGCTGGACGTCGACGGAGACGCCAGGCAGGTCGTTGCGCTGTTCTTCGATTTTCGTGACGATATCCTGGGTCAAGTCATTGGCCAGGACCGTCGGCACGTAAGAGCTCTTGACCTTCTGGACCTTTTCCCGCAGCTTATCTTCCGGCATGTTGAGGATGCCGGCCAGTTTCTGCAGTTCTTCGTCGCTCATGCCGTCCTTAGGCGGCACGTAGGTCACCATGAAGCTCGGCCGCGAGCCGACGAGGATCTGGCCGTTGCGGTCGTACATGATACCGCGCATGGCTGCAATGGGGATGGCCCGCAGGCGGTTCCCTTCGGCCAGGGTATAATAATATTCACCGGCAAAGAGCTGCAAGTAGACCAGCCGGCTGATGAGGATGACGAAAATCGCGATGACGATCCAGTAGAGGTAGCGGAAACGGCCATCTTGATTCTTCTTTTTCAATAACGCTTCAAGCATGTAACTAAATCTCCTTTATTTACCAGCGATAGCCCGGGAACCCGTAAAAGGCATCGTCGCGGCGCAGATGCCAGACGATGTGATCCACCGGCAGGGCCAGGATTCCGTGATAAACAAGCATAGGGATGCTGAATTCCAACAAGTAGGCGGCGATGTTGATGTACTGGCCGGCCAGGAAGAGGAACCCGCAGGTCAGGACCAGGCCGACTTCGGTCGCCCCGAGGACGATGAGCAATGTCAATACCCACTGGTCCTTGTCGATGTCGCGGCCGAGGTAGCTGCAGATGAGGGCTACGATGAGATAGACCAGCAGGTGCAGGCCAAAGAAATTGCCGATAATGACATCCTGACAAAATCCGCCCAAGAGGGCCGTGATGATGCCGATGCGCTGGCCGTGATGGAGGGCCATGAGGACGACGAAGACGAAGATGAGGTTAGGCTGGCTCACGCTGTTAAACATAAAAGGCAGGATGGCAGCCTGCAAAATAAAGACGATGAAGGCTGTCATGACACAGTTCAGTTTCTTCATAATGCCGCGGCTCCTTTAATTCCTTCTACTTTGTCGCGATTCGTCTGAGGTACGAGTTTCGGCGTGACTTCCGGTTTTTCATAGGACCCGGTATCGGCCGACTTCAAGATGACGAAGACTTCTTCCAGTTTGGAGAAATCGACGCTGGGACGAATGACGGCATATTTTACGAAATCATTTTCATTCTGATGGATCGATACGATGGTGCCGATAGGCAGGCCCTTCGGATAGATGGAGCCGAAGCCCGATGTGACCAGTGTATCCCCTTCCAGGATATCCGCATCCTTGGCGATGTTGACGAACTGCGGTTCCGTCGGCACGTTGCCGTTGCCGCGGACGACAGAGGAAACGCGCGATTCCGGACGCTGTACGATGGCACCGATGCTGGTCCGCGGGTCCGTCAGGAGCTGGACGCGGGACGAATGCGGATAGACGTCGCTGATGAAGCCGACGACACCACTCGGCGTGATGACCGGCATGTCTTTTTCGACGCCTTCGCCGCTGCCGACATCGATGATCATGGTGTTGGTCCACGTGCCGTAGTCACGGGAAATGACCGAACCAGCCAGAAGCTGGTACTGATTATGGGTCGATTTGAAATTGAGGAGCGCCCGCAGGCGGTCGTTTTCGGCTACGACTTCATCGTAGTCGACAGTCCGGCTCTTGAGGTCGGCATTTTCTTTTTCCAGCGATTCCCATTCAATGCGGTTCTTCAAGCTGACGTCGACGATGTGGATGCTCGAGGTCAGCGAATCCATGACGCGGCTGGCACCGTATTCAAAAGGCGACATGATCGTCATCAGCGGCTTGGTAATGAACGGCAGGGAATCGCGCTGGCGCCAGGCCCAGCCGACAAGCGCAATGACGATGAATAAGATGAGTACGAAGACGACGCTTCTTTTACCGAACGAAAACAATTTTAAAATCTCCTCCTATATATACGCTGTGCCCCTTCGATGAGGGCCGATAATTTATCACGATCAGCGACGGCAATGCCCGTGCCCTTGGCGACAGCCAGTTCCGGCTCGGAAGCCAGCATGACCGGCACGCCCAGTTCCTGGGTGAAGAGCTGGTCCATGCCCTTTAGCTTGGCCCCGCCGCCAGTGAGGACGATGCCATGTTCCATAATGTCTGCGGCCAGTTCCGGCGGCGTTTCCCGCAGGACATCCTTGACCAGGTCGAGGATCTTGATGAGAGGCTTGCCGATGACGTGGTAGAGCTCACTCGATTTGATGGCCATTTCCCGCTGGAGGCCGTCATCGAGGCCGCGGCCCATGAAGTAATAGCCCCGGTCTTCCAGGGGCAGGACAGCTGAGCCGTTGGTCACTTTCATCTCTTCCACCGTCGTGTCGTCAGTGACGATATCGTACTGATAGCGCAGGTAATCTTTGATGGCCGCATTGAAATCGAGGCTGCCCAGATGGAGCGACTTGGATACGACGATGCCGCCCAGGGACAGCATGGCTACATTGGTCGTACCGCCGCCGATGTCGACGACCATATTGCCGACCGGATCATAGACGGGCAGATTCACGCCGAGAGCCGCAGCAGCCGCCGTTTCGATGAGGAAGGCTTCCTTGGCGCCGGCCTGATAGACGGCTTCCATGACGGCCCGTTTTTCGACATTCGACGCCGCCGAAGGCACGCCGATCATGATGCGCAGGCGCTGGACGCTGCGGACGCACTTGCTGAGGATATAGCCCAGCATCGTCCGGGTTACACTGTAATCGGCGATGACGCCGTGGACCAGAGGCCGATGGAGCTTCACCGTTTCCGGCGACCGGGACAATAAGTCCTCTGCCGCCCGGCCGACAGCAATCATCTTGCTGTTCCGTTCATCTGTCGCCATGACCGACGGTTCAGACAGGACGATGCCCCGGCCCTCCACATAGACCTGGGTCGTAGACGTCCCTAAATCAATCCCTATATTTTTAGTTAATGGAGAAAAAATCGAAGCCATAACAAATCCTTTCTATTTCTTTCGCATATTCTGTTATACAAAACAGTCATCATTCCATATTCTATCACATTGCGCCCCTTTTCGCATTAACTAATTTCATGGAATGAAAAAAAGGCCTGTCGCACGTGCGACAGACCCTTTTAAGTAGTTAGCAGCTAGTGGCTAGTGGCTAGGGGATGGTCTTTTATTTAAAAACTCTCGCTTCAAACATCAAACTTCAAGCAGGGATACACCCACATGTGCATGACAGCCGAAACGACCACACGCTTCTTACGCGACTTTCAATCCGGCGCGGTGCAAGGCCATGACGATCGGCGTGATGATCAGGCCCGATACGATGGCTTCCGGGATGCCATTGACGGCCGTGATGCCCAGCATGATGTTGATGACGTTCATGAAGGGGATGCCCTGTGCTTCGGCATAAGGGACGCCGACGATGGCCGTAAAGGAACCGAGGAAGAGAATCGTGTGACAGACCGTCGTCAAGACCGCCGTGACGGCGATGCGCCATACTTCGCGGATTTTCAGATGACGGTACAATTCAAAGGCGATGACGCCGATCAGGATACGCGGTACGATACAGATGAAGGCGTCGGCAACGACGTTATACTGTACAGCAAACAACAGCAACGCGCTCGGTGCCTGCAAGGACCGGATAAAGGAAAAGATACCGAACATGAAGCCGACGATCATGCCGACCTTGCGGCCTGCCGTCAGGCTGCCGATGATAGTCGGGATGTGAAGGATCGTCGCGTTCATGATGACCAGCGGGATGAAACCATAGCCCGTGAGGCCTAAAAAAATCGTAATCGCCGATAAGAAACCGGCAACCGTTAACTGACGAATCGACAAAAAAGTGCGTCGTGCCGGCATGACGCCAGCAACATTCTGTTTTTCCATGTTTTTCCTCCGTTCTCGCTCTTTCGCAAGATACAAGTCGCAATACGATTAAAGACGCAAAAACACGGCCGGTCCGCGCCAGTATCCGCCCGTTTCCGGTACCAACCCGGCGCTTTAAAAGAACCTGCCTTATGTGTCACGCGTAGTATATCATACTTGAAGGGGTCTTGCCAATAGTAATTGGGAATATTGTGAATCTTTACACAAGCATAATGGAGGATAAAGGCCTTCGGCCGCAGTTGGCAAAGAAACACGGTCCAGCAAGAACGGGCTGTGGATTTTTCTCCAGCAGGCTCGCCCTCTATCATGAATCAAACTTCAATCCTGAAAAAGAAAGGGACTGTACGCGATAGCACAAAGCTTCATGCGACAGTCCCTTTTGGTGCGAGTGGAGGGACTTGAACCCTCACGCCGTGAGGCGCCAGATCCTAAGTCTGGTGCGTCTGCCATTCCGCCACACTCGCAAGTACCTTTTTATTCTACCATGCTTCCCTCCTATTGGTCAAACAAAAAATATGGTATCATATTTCTATATATATCATAAAGGAGGATTGTTATGTTATTACAAAGGGAATCGAAATTTGAAGGGTCTGTACTCGGATTTATCGGCTATGGCCTCATCTTAGTCATCCTTACGATTTGTACATTCGGCATCGCCTATCCTTGGGGCGAAGTCATGTTCCGCCGCTGGATCTGCCGCAATACGATCATCGACGGCCAGCGTCTCACTTTTGATGGAACAGGCCTGCAGCTCTTCGGCAGCTACATCAAATGGTGGTTCTTCACTATCATCACGCTGGGCATCTACGGCTTCTGGCTGTTCAACAAGATGACCGCCTGGCGGGTAAAACATACGCATTTTAGGGAATAATAAAAGGGCTGTCGCATCGCGACAGCCCTTTTAAGTTGTTAGTGGCTAGCAGTTAGTGGTTAGCAGATAGTTTTAAATTTAAAGGTTTTCTCTGTGAGAAAGGGACTACACATACGATGAGGATAACCAGCGAGTTACTAACCACTAACCACGAGCCACTAACCACGAGCCACCAATCTCACACGACCTGAAACAGGTAGAACTTCAGGTAATTCGTTTCCGGGACATTCCAGAGGATGGGATGGTCCGGCGACTGCTGGCGCCCTTCGATCTGGCGGAGGCGGACGCCGGCGTCTTTGGCGGCGTCGTGGAGCATCCGGCGGAACAGGTCGTCACGCATGAAGTGGGAGCACGAACAGGTCGCGAGGTAACCGCCGCGGGGCAGGAGTTTCATGGCTTTCAAGTTGATTTCCTTGTAGCCCCGGATGGCGTTGTGGACGGTATGACCCGATTTGGTGAAGGCCGGCGGGTCGAGGATGATGAAATCATAGTCATGGCACTTGTGGTCGGCCAGATCGGTCAAGAGGTCGAAGACGTTGGCCTGCTTGGCCGTGACGATGTCTTCCAGGCCGTTGCGGCGGATATTTTCGTTGGTCATGTCGACGGCTTCCTGGGAAATGTCGACGGCTGTGACGCTGGCCGCCCCGCCCTTGGCCGCATTGAGGGCAAAGGCTCCGGTATGGGTGAAGCAGTCCAGGACATGCTTGCCGGCAGCGATTTTGGCGACAGCCAGGCGGTTGTATTTCTGGTCCAGGAAGAATCCCGTCTTCTGGCCATTTTCCACATCGACATCGTAGAGGATGCCGTTTTCGTCGATGGTCGTCAAGACGCTGCCCGGCTGGGGCAGGAAGTCGGCCTGATACCAGCCTTTATACTCTTCCATGCCGTCCAGTTCGCGGACTTTGACGTCGTTCCGTTCATAAATGCCTCGGATGGTGACGCCCATGGCGGCCAGTTCGTCGACGAGAGCCTTGAAGATGACCGGTTTGACCTGGTCCATGCCATAGCACAGGGTCTGGGCGACGAGGACGTTGTTATAGCGGTCTACGGTCAGGCCCGGCATGTCGTCGGCGTCTCCGAAGATGAGGCGGCAGCAGGCGAAGTCTTTATCGCCCATGACGGTCTTGCGGTAGTCCAGGGCATATTTGACCCGGCGCTGCCAGAAAGCTTCGTCGAAGCGGTCGTTGGCATTGCGCGACACGATGCGCACGCGTATCTTAGAAATGTCGTTGGCAAAGCCCGTGCCGAGATAGCGGTCTTTGTCGCTGTAGACGTCGACGATGTCCCCTGTCTGGTACGTGCCTTCGACATGGGTCACTTCTTCGCCATATACCCAGGGGTGGCCGCTGCGGGCAGCCCGTTCCCCCTTCTTGGTAATCGTTAATTTCGCATAAGGTCGGTTCATATTTCCCCCGTTTTATAAAATATAATGGCTCAAGTCGACGTTCTGGACGACGTCGTTCAGCTTGCCCGAAACGAATTCTTTATTGACGACGATGTGCTTTTCGTCGATATCCGGTGCTTCATAGGCCACATCTTCGAGGATTTTTTCCAAAATCGTGTGCAGCCGGCGGGCGCCGATGTTTTCCGTTTCCAAGTTGACGCGGTATGCGTATTCGGCAATGGCGTCGATGCCGTCATCGGTGAATTCCAGGGTGACGCCATCCGTTTCCAGGAGGGCCTTATACTGTTTGACCAGGGACTGGTTCGGTTCAGTCAGGATGCGGCGGAAATCGTCGACCGTCAGGGACTGGAGTTCGACGCGGATCGGGAAGCGGCCCTGCAGTTCCGGAATGAGGTCGCTCGGCTTGGATACATGGAAGGCACCGGCAGCGATGAAGAGGATGTGGTCTGTCTTGACCGGGCCGTACTTGGTGTTGACCGTAGCTCCTTCGACGATGGGCAGAATGTCGCGCTGTACGCCTTCGCGGGAGACGTCGGGCCCGTTGGAACGGCCCTTTTCGGCGATCTTATCGAATTCGTCGATGAAGACGATGCCCGATTCTTCCGTCGCTTCGATGGCTTTGTCGACGATGATGTCCATATCCAGGCATTTTTCCAATTCTTCTTCCTTGAAGATTTCCCGGGCCTTGGCGACGGTCATCTTCTTTTTCTTCTTCTTTTTCGGCATGATGCTGCCCAGCATTTCCTGGAAATTGTTGGTCAGTTCTTCCGTCGAATTGCCCGTCAGGATGCCCTGGAAGCCCTGGTTCTGTTCAGCCACTTCGACTTCGATTTCCCGGTCGTCCATCTTATGGGCGCAAATGTCTTCAAACATCTTCTGCCGGCGGTCGGACTTCGGCTCTTCCAGCTGCTTCGGTTCTTCCGGCATTTCATCGTCGTCATCATCGCTGCTGAAGAAGACGTCCATCGGGTTCTTGACTTTTTCCTTGATGGACTTCTTCGGCCAGAAGACCTGGAGGATGCGCTTGTTGGCTTCTTCTTCGGCCTTTTCTTCATAGCGCTGGCTTTCCTGTTCCTGGACCATGCGGATGGCATTGGCCACGAGGTCGCGGATCATCTGTTCGACGTCGCGGCCGACATAACCGACTTCGGTGTATTTCGTCGCTTCGACTTTGATGAACGGCGCACCGACGAGCTTGGCCAGGCGGCGGGCGATTTCCGTCTTGCCGACGCCAGTCGGCCCGATGAGCAGGATATTCTTGGGGATGATTTCATCCTGCATGTCTTCACTCAGGCGTTTGCGGCGCCAGCGGTTGCGCAGGGCGATGGAGACGGATTTCTTGGCTTCCCCCTGGCCGACGATGTATTTATTCAATTCCGCCACGATCTGTTTTGGCGTCAATTCTGTTTTTTCCATGAAAATACCTCTTTCTTAAATTTCTTCGACAATGACGTTGTGGTTGGTGTAGACGCAGATATCGGCTGCAATATGCAGGGATTTTTCAGCGATTTCCCGGGCCGACAAGTCCGTGTTCTGCATGAGGGCCCGTGCCGAAGCCAGGGCATAGTTGCCGCCGGAACCGATGGCCAGGACGCCGTCGTCCGGTTCGATGACTTCGCCGTTGCCGGAAATGAGCAGGATGCGCTGGCTGTCAGCGACCAGGAGCAGGGCTTCCAGCTTGTGAAGGATTTTGTCGGACCGCCAGTCCTTGGCCAGTTCGACGGCACTGCGGACGAGGTTGCCATTGTGTTCGTTCAATTTTTCTTCAAAGTGGTCGAATAAGGTGAACGCATCGGCGACGGAGCCGGCAAAACCGCTGATGATCTTGCCGTGGTAGAGGCGGCGGACTTTCTGGGCCGTCCCTTTCATGATGACGGCATTGCCCATCGTGACCTGACCGTCGCCGGCGATGGCCGTCTTGCCGTCGCGCTGGACGGCGCAGATCGTAGTAGCGTGGAATTCTGTAGACATTAATTCAGACATGGGTAATCCCCTTTCATTTGTTCAATTTCATCGAGTGCCCGCTGTGCCAGCAGGGCGTTCTTTTCTTTCTTCTTCATGCGTTTCTTGATGCCCAGCGGTTCCATGAGGCCGAAGTTGATGTTCATCGGTTGGAAATGGTCGTTCGGGCCGCTGGAAATATATTGGCTCAGGCCGCCCATGGCCGTGCGCCGGGAAAAGGTCAGGCCGTCTTCCCCTTGCAGGAGGCGGGCCGCATTGACACCGGCCAACAGGCCCATGGCTGCCGATTCCAGGTAGCCTTCGACGCCGGTCAGCTGGCCGGCAAAGAGCAGGTTCGGCTGTTTGCGCAGCTGCAGCGTCGGCAGGAGCAGTTCCGGCGAATTGATATAGGAATTGCGGTGCATGACGCCATAGCGGACGAATTCGGCGTGTTCCAGGCCGGGAATCATGGAAAAGACCCGCTTCTGTTCGGGGAACTTGAGATGGGTCTGGAAACCGACGATATTGTACAGCGTGGCGCTGCCGTTATCCTGGCGGAGCTGGACGACGGCATAAGGCAGTTCACCTGTACCGGGCAGTTCCAGGCCGACAGGCTTCATGGGGCCGTAGCGCATGGTATCGATGCCGCGGCCGGCCATGACTTCGATGGGCATGCAGCCTTCAAAGACGCTGTCGTCTTTTTCAAAGTCGTGGAGTTCGGCACATTCAGCCGTCGTCAGGGCCTGCCAGAAAGCTTCGTATTCTTCTTTGGTGAAAGGGCAGTTGAGATAGTCTGCCCCACCCTTGCCGTAGCGGGCGGCGCGGTAGACTTTAGTCATATCCAGGGAGTCGACGGCGACGATAGGCGCGGCGGCGTCGTGGAAATGGAAGTAATCCTCCCCGGTCAGGCGGCGGATGGTATCGGCCAAGGCGTCACTGGTCAGGGGGCCGCTGGCGACGATGCAGATCTGGTTGTCCGGCAATTCCGTCACTTCTTCGTGGCGGATGGTGACCAGGGGATGATCCTTGAGTTTTTCCGTCACGTACTGGCTGAAGGGGACGCGGTCAACGGCCAGGGCCCCGCCAGCCGGAACGCGGTGCGTATCGGCGGCATCCATGATGAGCGAGCCGAGACGGCGCATTTCTTCCTTCAAGAGGCCGACGGCGTTTTCAATATTCGCTGCCCGCAGGGAATTGCTGCAGACGAGTTCTGCGAAATATTCCGTGTGGTGAGCCGGCGACGATTTGACCGGCCGCATTTCTACGAGTTCTACCGGGATGCCGCGGCGGACGAGCTGCCAGGCAGCTTCCGATCCGGCCAGGCCGGCTCCGATGATTAAGACACTATTCTTCATGCACTACCTCACCTTTTTTATGGTTTTCACACTCTGCATTGCTACAGAAAATCTTATCGGGTCCTTTTTTATAATGTTTGACAATCATGATGCTGCCACAAAGGGGACACTTCTTGTCGACAGGCTGGTTCCAGAGGACGAAGTCACATTCCGGATACTGGCTGCAGCCGTAAAAGACGCGGCCCCGCTTGGACTTACGCTTGATGAGCGTCCCCTTGCCGCACTTGGGACAGGTAATCCCCAGGTCTTCGACGATGGCCTTGGTATTGCGGCATTCCGGGAAATTGGAGCAGGCCAGGAATTTGCCGAAGCGGCCGAATTTATAGACCATCGGCGCGCCGCAGAGCTCGCAGACCTGACCCGAATCCTGGCCGGAAATGGTGACTTTTTCCATCTTTTCTTCAGCTTCGTCCATTTCCGGCTTGAAGACGTCATAGAATTCCTGGAGGACGTGGCGGTACGTGTCCTTGCCCTGTTCGATGGCGTCCAGCTCTTCTTCCATGTGGGCCGTGAAGCCGACGTTGATGATCTGGGCGAAATATTTCTTCAGCAAATCGACGATGATGACGCCCAGTTCCGTCGGGACGAACTGTTTATCCTTCTTTTCGACGTAATTGCGGTTCTGGATGGTATCCATGATGGGCGCATACGTACTCGGCCGGCCGATACCCTTTTCTTCCAGCGTCTTGATCAGGCTGGCTTCGGTATAGCGTGCCGGCGGCTGGGTGAAATGCTGCTGCGGCGTGACGGCCTGGTTGTGGACGACGGTATGGGCCGAAATATGGGGCAGCTCAGCCAGAGTCTTGTCCTTCTTGGCGTCTTCGTAGAGTTCCGTAAAGCCCTTGAACAGGACTTTGTAGCCTGCAGCCCGCAGTTCGTAGCGGCCGCTGTCGATGATGATGGCCATGTGTTCCGTTTCGACCGATTCCATCTGGCTGGCCAGGAAGCGGTTCCAAATGAGCGTATACAGGCGCAGCTGATCGCGGGACAGGAATTCCGACACCTTGTACGGTGTCAGTTCCAGCGACGTCGGACGGATGGCTTCATGCGCATCCTGACTGGTCTGTTTCGTCTTGTAGACGCGGGGCTTGTCGGGGATGTATTCTTCGCCGTAGTTCGACGTAATGAACTCCCGCGCGGCCTGGACCATATCATCGTTGATGCGGACCGAGTCCGTACGCATGTAGGTAATGAGGCCGACATGGCCCTGGTCGCCCATATCGAGGCCTTCATAGAGCTGCTGGGCCAGCATCATCGTCTTCTTGGCGCCGAAATTGAGCTTGCTGACACATTCCTGCTGCATCGTCGACGTCGTGAACGGCGGCTGGGGCTGGCGTTTGCGCTTGCGCTTTTCGACCTTCACAATCGTATCCGGTTCGTGGTCTTCGCCGCGGCTTTCCCAGGTCAGGTCGTGGGCGATGGCTTCGGCCGCTTCCTGCGTCGAGATTTCGGCCTTCTTGCCGTCAATCTTGGTCAGTTCTGTCGGCAGGGTCAGGCCGTCTTCGGTCTTATAGGTTCCACTGACGGTCCAGTATTCTTCCGGCACGAAAGCCTTGATGGCTTCTTCCCTTTCACAGATGAGGCGGACGGCGACGGACTGGACGCGGCCGGCGCTGAGGCCCTTGCAGACTTTCTTCCACAGAAGAGGGCTCAGTTTATAGCCGACGATGCGGTCCAGGACGCGGCGGGCCTGCTGGGCGTCGACTTTCTTGAGGTCGATGGGTTCCGGGTCCTTGATGGCCTCAAGGATGGCTTTCTTGGTAATTTCGTGGAACATGATACGGCATTTGTCGTGCGGGTCGATTTCCAGCAAATGGGCCAGATGCCAGGAAATGGCCTCCCCTTCGCGGTCCGGGTCAGTTGCCAGATAGACTTGTTTCGATCGGATGTATTCATTCTGCAAGTCTTCAATGAGTTTGCGCTTATCCCACATATTGGTATACGTCGGCACGAAGCCTTCTTCGATATTGACGCCGAACTGGTTGCGCGGCAGATCCCGCAGGTGGCCGCGGCTGGCCATGACCTTGTAGCCGCTGCCCAGGAAGCGTTCGATAGTCTTGGCCTTGGCCGGCGATTCGACGATGACCAGATTCTTGGCGTTCTTCGGGAGCGGGTCCAGCTTCTTCAGCGGTTCCTTCTTGGGCAGATTGACCGTGCCGTGGATGACGGTCTTCTCGCCGTCGCCTTTTTTCTTGCGGCCTCGTTTCTTCTTTTTAGTATCATCAATGATGATTGTGCGTTTAATCGGAAATTCTAACATCTATCTCCATCCTGCCTCTCGCTGTACACGAAATCTGAAAATGTACTTAAACTATTTCTCATCATACACTATTCGCCGCGACCTTTCAAGGTGTGACTCTTTCTAATACTATAATATGAGCAAATATGAGCACAATATGAGCAAATATGAGCACAAAAAAGAGGCTGTCGCACGAAGCTAAAATGGCTTAATGCGACAGCCCCTTTTTTAGTGGCTAGTGGCTAGCGGCTCCCCTTAAAGGGGAGCTGGCCGCCGAAGGCGGTCTGAGGGGTTGCTTTTGACCAAAAAAGACCCTCGCATGATGGTAGAAGCCTTCGTGCGACAGGCCCTTTTTGGGTTTTGAGTTTTCAGTTTACAGTTTTTAGTGAAACCGAGTTAGTGAATTTCACTGATGATGACATCGGTCATGGTCTGGGTGTCGGCTTTCTTGAAGCCTTCTTTATAGAGGTCCGGCGTGCGCCAGCCGGCAGCCAGGGCGGCGTCGACGGCTTTTTCAATCTTGTCGGCCGCTTCGTCTTCATCCAGGGAGTAACGCAGGAGCATGGCCGCCGAAAGGATGGTGGCGCAGGGATTGGCAATGCCCTGGCCGGCAATGTCCGGTGCCGAGCCGTGAATCGGTTCGTAGAGGCTGGTCATTTCGCCGATGGAAGCCGACGGCATCATGCCGATGGAACCGCCGAGGACAGCCGCTTCATCGCTGAGGATATCGCCGAAGAGGTTGCTCGTGACGATGACGTCGAACTGCTTCGGATTGAGGGCCAGCTGCATGGCGCAGTTGTCGACGTAGAAATGGTTCAAGGCGACGTCGGGATAATCCTTGGCGACGTCGATGACCGTACGGCGCCACAGGCGGGACGTAGCCAGGACGTTGGCCTTGTCGACGGACGTAACCTTGTGGCGGCGCTTCTGGGCGGCCTTCATGGCAAAGGTGCTGATGCGCTGTACTTCAGGGACACTGTAGTTTTCCAGGTCCCACGCGCGTTCGACGCCATTGTGGATTTCCGATTCGCAGCGGTCGCCGAAATAGATGCCGCCGACGAGTTCGCGGACGATGAGGACGTCCGTCCCGGTGACGATATCCGGTTTGAGCGGCGAGTATTCGGCCAGGACTTCCGGTACCTTGACCGGGCGCAGGTTGACGTAGAGCCCCAAAGCCTTGCGCAGGCCCAGGACGGCCTGTTCCGGGCGCAGTTTCGGGTCGACGTTGTCCCACTTGTCGCCGCCGACGGCGCCGAAGAGGATGGCGTCGGCTTTCTTGGCCGCTTCGATGGTATCTTCCGGCAAGGGCGAACCGCAGAGGTCATAGGCCGTGCCGCCGGCCGGTTTCTTTTCAAAAGTCAGGCCGATGTGGCAGACTTCATCGATTTTCTCTAAGGCTTTAACGGCACCTGCCGTGATTTCTTCCCCGATTCCGTCGCCGGGGATGACGACGATATGTTTAGCCATGTTACTTAGACTCCTTTACGTAATTGATCAAGCCGCCGGCTTTGGCAATGTCCTGGATGAAGCCCGGCAGGGGCGGCGCCTGGAAGGTGTCGCCTGTCGTCTTGTCGACGATTTTCCCCGTGTCGAGGTCGATGGAGAGGATATCGCCGGCTTTGATTTTTTCGACGTCGTCGCCGATTTCCAGGGCCGGCAGGCCGACGTTGATGGCATTGCGGTAGAAGATGCGGGCGAAGCTGGCCGCAATGACGACGGGGATGCCCGACGCCTTGATGGCAATCGGTGCGTGTTCACGGGATGAACCGCAGCCAAAGTTGTGGCCGCCGACCATGATATCCCCTGCCTTTACGTTGCCGGCAAAGGTTTCGTCAATGTCGACCATGCAGTGCGTGGCCAATTCTTTCGGATCGAAGCTGTTCAAATAACGAGCCGGGATGATTACGTCTGTATCGATATTGTCGCCGTAGCGCCATACTTTTCCTTCTAATGTCATGATTAACGGACCTCCTTCGGTGCGGCAATCTTGCCGAGAATCGCACTGGCTGCAGCGACCTGCGGGCCAGCCAGGTAGACTTCGCTGTCGACGTGACCCATGCGGCCGCGGAAGTTGCGGTTCGTCGTGGAGACACATTTTTCACCAGCCGTCATGATGCCCATGTAGCCGCCCAGGCAGGGACCGCACGTCGGCGTCGAAACGGCACAGCCGGCAGTGATGAAGGTTTCGATGTAGCCGGCCTTCATGGCTTCCATGTAGACGTGCTGGCTGCCGGGGATGACGATGCAGCGCACGTCAGGATGGACTTTATGGCCTTTGAAGATGTCCGCAGCGATCTTCAAATCTTCCAGACGGCCATTGGTACAGGAGCCGATGACGACCTGGTCGATCTTGATGTCGCCGAAGGTGCCGATGACCTTGGTGTTTTCCGGCAGGTGCGGGAAAGCGACGACGGGTTTCAATTCAGACAAGTTGATTTCGACAGTCCGGCTGTAATGGGCGTCGTCGTCAGCCGTGACGATGTCGTAGCCATCGGGGACGCGGCCCTTTTCATAGGCTATGGTCTGTTCATCGACAGGGAAGATGCCGTTCTTGGCACCGGCTTCGATAGCCATGTTGGCAATGGTGAAGCGGTCGGTCATATCCAGAGCGGCGACGCCTTCGCCCGTGAATTCCAGGGACTGGTAGAGAGCGCCGTCGACGCCGATCATACCGATGAGGGTCAGCATGACGTCTTTGCCCGTAATGTCATCGGGTTTGGAGCCCGTCAGATGGACATTGATGGCATCGGGGACTTTGAACCAGGCCTTGCCTGTAGCCATGGCGACGCCTAAGTCCGTCGAGCCGACGCCAGTGGAGAAACCGCCCAGGGCGCCATACGTACAGGTATGGGAATCGGCGCCGATGGTCAGCATACCGGGAGCGACGATGCCCTGTTCCGGCAGGAGGACGTGTTCGATGCCGACGCGGCCGACTTCAAAATAATGCGTAATGCCGTGTTCCTTAGCGAAGTCGCGGACGATTTTGGCCAAACCGGCGGACTTGATGTCTTTGTTTGGCGTGAAGTGGTCCGGGATCAAAGAAATCTTGGTCTTATCAAAGACGGGCTTGCCGATCTTGTTGAACTGGGCAATGGCCGGAGGGGCCGTAATATCATTGGCCAGGACCATATCGAGATTACAAGTAATTAAATCACCCGGTTTCACCGAGTCGACGCCGGCATGTTTTACCAGGATTTTCTGCGTCATCGTCATACCCATATGTATATACACTCCTTATTATTTCACTAAAATCCAATACAGATAAGTTTCTATCATGCTTGAGTTCGATGTGAGTGGCTTTCAATTACACTCCCCTCACATCAAACATCATACTTTAATGCTGGCCCGACGTGGCTTTGAAAGCCGTAATCGTATCCGGCGTGGATTTGAGGGCCCGGAACTTGACGCGCTGAGCCATGCCGTCCATGCGGTTGATGGCCGTCATGAAGGCGAAGATGGAAGCCGTAATGGTATCCGTATCGACGCCGGCGCCCCAGGTCGTATGGCCTTCTTTATCGGTCAGGCCGAAGTAAGCGATGCCGCGGGAATCGGAGTCACGGTCCAAATCGTGTTCGCTGTAGACGAGGTTGCTGAACTCGATGCCATAGGCCTTGCAGACGGCATTGCTGACGGCATTCAGCTGGCCGTTGCCGGCCCCTTCGAGGACGACTTCTTCGTCGTTGGCGCGGACCAGGACTTTGCCGACCCATTTATCGCCTTTCTTCTTGAGCGAGAAGTCTTCGACTTTCAGCGGCGTATCGGCATTGAGGTAGTTCTTCTGGAAGACGTCGTAGATTTCGGCCGGTTTCAATTCCTGATGCTTGTGGTCCGATACTTCCTTGACGAAGTAGCTAAAGTCTTCGCGCATCTTCTTCGGCATGTCGATGCCGTAATTCTGTTCCATGACGAAACCTACGCCGCCCTTGCCGGACTGGCTGTTGATGCGGATGACGTCGGCATCGTACGTGCGGCCCACATCATGCGGATCGATGTACAGGTACGGGCAGGTCCAGTACTGTTCGTTGTTTTCCTTGCGGAAGTGCATGCCCTTGGCGATGGCGTCCTGATGAGAACCGGAGAAAGCGGCGAAGACCAGCTGGCCGGCATAAGGCTGACGCGGATGGACATGCATGCGGGTCACTCGTTCATACGTTTCCACCAGTTTGGGCATGTTCGAGAAATCCAGGCCCGGGTCGACGCCTAAGGCATACATGTTCATGCCGATCGTGACGATATCGGCATTGCCCGTCCGTTCGCCATTGCCGAACAGCGTACCTTCGACGCGGTCGGCGCCGGCGAGCATGGCCATTTCAGCATCGGCGACGCCCGTACCGCGGTCATTGTGGGGATGGACCGATAAGATAACGTTGTCGCGGTATTTCAGATTCTGCGACATATAGGCGATCTGCGAAGCGAAGACATGAGGCATGGACATCTGGACCGTCGACGGCAGGTTGATGATGGCCTTGCGGTCAGCCGTCGGTTTCCAGACATCGAGGACGGCGTTGCAGACTTCCAGAGCGTATTCCGGTTCCGTGCCGGTGAAGCTTTCCGGCGAATATTCAAAGCGGAAGTTGGCACCGGCTTCGTCGGTCAGGCGCTGTAACAATTTCGCACCGTCTACAGCAATCTGTTTGATTTCTTCCTTCGATTTGCGGAAGACCTGCTGGCGCTGGGCGAAGGACGTGGAATTGTAGACGTGGACGATGGCGTTCTTGACGCCTTTCAGGGCATCGAAAGTCTTGCGGATGATGTGTTCCCGGGCCTGGGTCAGGACCTGGACGGTGACGTCATCGGGAATCATGTCGTGGTCGACTAAGTAGCGCAGGAATTCAAATTCCGTTTCCGACGCAGCCGGGAAGCCGACTTCGATTTCCTTGAAGCCCATGGCGACCAAGACTTTATAGAATTCAATCTTTTCTTCAAGGCTCATAGGAATGATGAGGGCCTGGTTGCCATCGCGCAAATCGACGCTGCACCAAATGGGCGCTTTATCGGGATATTCTTTCTGGGCCCAGGACATATCGACAACAGGGGGCATAAAATAACCTTTTTTATAATGTTCTACGTTTTTCATACTGCATCTCTCCTATGATCATGAAATAAATTTAAAATAAATCATTACACAATCAAAATAAAAAAAATCTTTCATCTCGAAAAGAGACGAAAGATTATACTTACGCGTTACCACTCTAATTCCTATCCGAAGATAGGCTCTCAACAGGTACGGACATACGTCGATACCCTCCTGTCTGTTAACGGCCAGGCCCCGGCTCCACCTACTCCTTTCGTTTCAGCGAGCTGCTTAGAGATGAGTTCTGTTCCGTGTCGCTGCTGCCTCACACCATCCGGCAGCTCTCTGGAAACATTCCGGAACTTACTAGTTCTCTTCAACGCATTTTTTATTTTGGATTGTTTGTCTGTTGACGTTTTGTATGTTATCATACCCTTTTGTAATTTGCAAGGCTTTTTCCAGAACTTTTCCAAATATTTTTAGCTTAAACGTGATACTTTATTTAATAAAATTCCGTGAAGACGGGTTTAACGTTTATCTTTACATGTAACGATTCTTTGCAGGATGCGTCGCCTCCCCCCTATCTTTTTCCCCTTATTAATGCTATAATAAATAAGTTACACAACAAGGAGGAAGTACATGTTAGAAAAATTCCAAAATTTGAATATTAGCGAAGTCATTATCCGTGCCCTGAATGAAATGGGCTTTGAAGAACCGACACCGATCCAGGCTGAATCGATTCCCATCGCCATGAGCGGCAGCGACATGATCGGCCAGGCCCAGACCGGTACGGGTAAGACCGCAGCCTACGGCATCCCGGTCCTGGAAAAAATCCTGAAAGCCGAACCGTCCAAGGATATCCAGACCGTCGTCCTGTCGCCGACGCGTGAACTGGCCATGCAGGTTGCCGAAGAACTGAACCACCTGGCCCAGTTCACCAACATCCAGGCCCTGCCGATCTACGGCGGCCAGGATATGGAACGCCAGCTGCGCCGCCTGCGCAAATGCCCGCAAATCATCGTCGCCACGCCGGGCCGTCTCATCGACCACATGAAACGCGGCACCATCGATTTGAGCCACATCACGACCATCGTCCTCGACGAAGCCGACGAAATGCTGGACATGGGCTTCATCGATGACATCAACCTCATCATGGCCGCTACGCCGAATACGCGCCAGACCCTGCTCTTCTCGGCTACCATGCCCAAGCCGATCCAGCAGCTGGCAGAAACGTTCCTGCACGACCCGCTCATCATCCGCATGAAGGCCAAAGAAGTCACGATGGACCTCATCGAACAGTCCTACATCGAAGTGCCGGACCGCCAGAAATTCGACATCCTCTGCCGTCTCCTGGACCTGCAGGAACCGGACCTGGCCATCATCTTCGTCCGCACCAAACGCCGCGTCGACGAAGTGTCGGAAGCCCTCAAGAAGCGCGGTTACTCGGCTGAAGGCATCCACGGCGACCTGACCCAGGCCAAGCGCGATACGGTCATCCGCCAGTTCCGTGAAAAGACCATCGACATCCTCGTCGCTACCGACGTCGCCGCCCGCGGCCTCGATATCAGCGGCGTTACCCACGTCTTCAACTACGACCTGCCCCAGGACCCGGAAAGCTACGTCCACCGCGTCGGCCGTACCGGCCGTGCCGGCCAGAGCGGTGAAGCGACGACCTTCGTCATCCCCCGCGAAATGGAACACCTGCGGACCATCGAACGCCTCATCAAGCGCCGCATCACCCGCCGCAAGGCCCCGACCTTCTCGGAAGCCCTGGAAGGCGCCCAGCAGGCCGCCATCCGCAGCCTGATCACGACGACAGAAGAAGGCAACTTCGGGACGTATAAAGAAAATGCCGAAGAACTCCTGTCCAACTACGACTCGGCCGCTCTGGTAGCCGCAGCCATCAAGCTCTTGACCAAGGAACCGGACACGACACCGGTCAAGATTACCGAAGAAGCGCCGCTCCGCAGCCGCAACAACCGCGGCGACCGCAACAACCGCGGCGACCGCAATAACCGCCGCTACAACCGCAACGACCGCCGTGGAGACCGCCGCAATCGCAACAACAACCAGCGCCGTGAAAACAAACAACATAAAGAAGCGAATCGTTCCGTATTCAAGCCTTATTTCAAGGATTGAGAAAAGGGGCTGTAACAAAATGAGTTTTTTTGCTCATTTTGTTGCAGCCTTCCTTCTTTCCCATAACTAACACAATAGCTGGCATTTTTCATTTTCGTG
>ENA-OUOW01000076-OUOW01000076.1-human-gut-metagenome-genome-assembly--contig:-NODE-76-length-107178-cov-9.362667_pt1 | contig 107178 bp, 88 predicted proteins | sample MGYA00237938_ERZ548769 | MGnify/ENA primary metagenome ERZ548769 (study PRJEB26490, sample SAMN05356870) | human gut metagenome | biome: terrestrial biome; feature: human-associated habitat; material... | reverse complement strand
CCGCCAGCAGGTCGCAACGATCCTGATGAACTTCTGCCAGAACGTGAAGAAGTAATCACCGTTGCGCAAGACGGAATAACCGCTTGTCAAAAAGCACCCCCTCGGGCTCTGCCCGAGGGGGTGCTTGCGTTTGAAGGGGTCACGCCTGCGTCTGTTCGCCGCTGCGGGCGGCAAACTTGTGCGCCGGGCGGCAGATCAGCAGCGCGGCGATGATCAGCACGGTGGTCGTTGCAAGGCTGATCGGGTAGGCGAGCAGGATCGATCGGAACGTCCGGTGCGTCGGGAAGATGGCCTTGATCCAGAAGATACGCACGCCGCAAACGCCGAAGAGCGTCAGAATGGCCGGGGCGAGCGAGATGCCGAAGCCGCGCAGATAGCCCGACAGGATCTCATACGTCAGCGTGAAGATATATGACCCGAAGAGGAACAGCAGCCGGGTGTAGCCGATGGCAATGACTTCGGGATCGCTGTTGAAGATCGCGAGAATATACTTGCCCGTCAGCAGCACAAGCGCGATGGCAATCGCAGAGGCAATGAAGTCCTCGATGAGGCACAGAAACATCGTCTTCTTGCAGCGGTCGATCTTGCCGGCGCCGTAGTTCTGGCCGACGAAGGTCGTGCACGCCTGACTGAAGGAGTTGAGCACGTCGTAGGCGATGATCTCGATGTTAAATGCTGCGCTCGAGGCGGCCATGACGACTGTACCGAGGCTGTTGATGGCCGACTGGATGATGATGTTCGACAGCGAGAAAATGGCGGTCTGAATGCCGGCCGGCAGGCCGATGCGCATGATCTTGTTGAATGCGTTGCGGTCGATGCGCAGCTCCCGCAGCTCGACGCGCACAAGGTCGCCGTGCAGCAGACGGCGCAGCAGCAGCACGGAGCTGACTGCGTTTGAGAGCACCGTTGCGATGGCGACGCCGTTGACGTTCATCTTGAGCACGATGACGAAAAACAGGTTGAGGAGCACGTTCAGAATGCCGGAGACCGTCAGCGCGGCCAGCGGCATCTTCGTGTCGCCGATGCTGCGGAAAATGGCGGCCTCAAAGTTATAGAGCAGGATGACCGGCATGCCCAGCAGGTAGATGCGCAGGTAGGACAGCGCGAGCGGATACACATCCTCCGGCACGTTGAGCAGACCCATGAGCCCGCCCGCGATCAGCTGCCCGAAGAGCGCCACGAGCACGCCGCCGACGAGCGCCGTGACGATGGAGGTGTGCACGGCGCGGTGCACGGTCTCGCGGTCGCCGCGGCCGATGGCGTTGGCGATGACGACGTTTGCGCCGAGTGCGATGCCGATGAACAGATTCAGCAGCAGCCCGATGACCGGACTGTTTGCGCCGACAGCGGCCACGGCGACCGTGCGCAGCTCACCCGTGAAGTTACCGACGACGGCGACGTCGGCCGCGTTGAACAGCTGCCCGAGAATGCCGGTCGCCGCGACCGGAAGGGCGTAGCGCGGGAGCTTGCTCCAGAGCGGCCCGTTGAGCATGTCCATATGCCGCTGTTTGGTCATTGCCTGCATAATTTCCTCACCTTTTGTTCGAAATACGTAAAAATCCAAAGACATATCATAAGTGAAGCGCAGCCGGGAATCAAGGCCAAATTTGTATAATTTCCTATCAGTTTGCAGAAAACCTCATTGCATTTGCGCGCGCAGCTGCAAAAGCGTGTTCTCCCGGCAAAAAGGAAGACCCTTTTGATAGTCCGAACCCCGCTCCGGGAGCACCGGAGCGGGGTTCGGACGCGGTGTTTAATTGATCTTGAGCGTCTCCCAGAGGCTGTTGACAAAGGTCAGCGTGTCCTGATCGAGGTTGCGGTAGGCGCTGCGGTTGTATTCGTCGCGGAATGAGCCGATGCCGGGGTAGAGGATGTCCATCGTGTCCTCGCCCATGTCCTCGATGTATTCCGGGTCTTCGTACACGAGCCGGTTCGGTGAGGCGTAGTAGATATATTCGGCGTTGGCGACGGCTGCCTCGCGGCTGAGCATGAAGTTGATGAAACATTCAGCCAGCTCCTGGTCCTGACAGCAGGATGGGATGCACATGGCGTCGATGAAGTAGTTCGTCTCGTCGGGGTAGTAAAACTGCAGATCGACGTTTTCCGCCTGCGCGTCGCACATCGTGAAGTAATCGCCCGCATAGTAGGATGCGACGGCGGCCTCTCCGGACTCCATCATATTGTAGATCTCGTCCATGACGTAGCTCTTGACGAGCGGACGCTGGTCAACGAGTGCCTGCAGCGCCTGCTCCCACGCAGCGTGGTCGGTGGTGTTGACATCGATGCCGGCGCGGTACATGGCCGTGCCGAGCGCGTCGCGTGCATTGTTGTACTGCAGGATATTGCCGGCGTACTTCGGGTTCCACATGAGATCCCAGCTGCCTGTGTCGGCCTCATCAACGACGTTTGCGTTGTAGATCACGCCCACGATGCCATAGGTATACGGCACGGTGTAGGTGTTGTCCGGGTCATAGTACAGGCTGCGGAAGTCCTCGGAGATATACTGGTAGTTCGGGATGTTGTCGTAATTGAGCGGCAGAAGCATATCCTCAGACTCCATGCGCGCGATCATATAGTCCGACGGGATGATGACATCGTAGCTCACGGCGCCGCTCTTGAGCTTTGCATACATGTCCTCGTTGCTCGCGTAGGTGTCGTAGTTGACCTTGACGGGTACGCCGTAGGTCGCTTTGTACCACTCCTCGAACGCCGCAATGGTGTTGAGCGAATCGTCCGAGCCGTCGGAGATGTATTCGCCCCAGTTGTAGACGTTGAGCACGCGCGTCTCCTGCCGGCTGCTGTAGATGCTGATGCCGGCGATGAGCAGTGCGGCGGCCGTCAGGATGCCGACGGCGGCGCGCACGGGACGGCGGCTGCCGCCGTCCCGTGCGGAACGGGCGGGCTTGCCCTCGCGCTTGGCGCGGCGGGCGTCGCGGATACGCTGCGTGTCGTCCTCGTCGACGAGGTTGGTCAGCAGCAGCAGCGCGAGAATGACGAAGAAGATGATCGTTGCCAGTGCGTACATCTTCGGCGTGACGGTCTTTTTCGTCATGTTGTAGATGCGGATCGGCAGCGTCTGGAAGCCGCTGCCCTGCGTGAAGTAGCTGATGACGAAGTCGTCGAGCGAGAGCGTGAAGGCCATGATCATGCCAGTGATGATGCCGGGCAGGATCTCCGGCACCTCCACACGGAAGAAAGCGCGCGCCGGCGTGCAGCCGAGGTCCATTGCGGCCTCAGGCAGCGCGCGGTCCATCTGCTGCAGCTTCGGCAGCACCTGCATGATGACATACGGCAGACAGAACGTGATGTGCGCCGCGAGCATTGACCAGAAGCCGAGACTCGTGGTCGCGCCGAGCAGCCGTCCGAAGAACACGAACATGAGCATGAGCGAGATGCCGGTAATGATATCCGGATTCATCATGGGGATGTCGGTCGCGGTGTCGAGCGCGGCGCGCAGATATTTGCTGCGGAGCTTGTTCATGCCAACGGCGGCGGCCGTGCCCATCACGGTCGAGACGATCGATGCGATCACGGCGAGGATGAGCGTGTTTTTGAGCGCGTTGAGCGTTTCGGCGTCACGAAACAGCTCGTAGTACCATTTCAATGAGAAGCCGGAAAAGACCGACAGGCTCTTTGCGTCGTTGAACGAGAACACCAGCAGGATCGCGATCGGCGCAAACAGAAACACGAAGATGAGGGCGGTGTAGATTTTTGCAGCTCGTTTCATATCACACACCTCCGTAGACGCGCTTGTTCGTGCCGCGCTTCATCAGCGCCATGGCCGCCAGCAGGATCAGCATGAGGATGAAGGCAATGGCGGCGGCAAAGTGCAGGTTGTTGGCCACGTACTGCCCCTCAATGGCGTCGCCGATGAGGAAGAACTTGCCGTTGCCGAGCTTCTGCGAGATATAAAAGGTGCTGATCGACGGGATGAGCACCATCGTAATGCCGGACACGACGCCCGGCAGGCTCAGCGGGAAGATGACCCGGCGCAGCACGCCGAGACTGTTGCAGCCGAGGTCGCGCGCGGCCTCGATCAGGCGTGTGTCCATCTTGGCCATGACCGAGTAGATCGGCAGGATCATATACGGGAAGTAGTCGTAGACCATACCGATGACGACGGCGGCCTCTGTGCCGATGATGTGCGCCTGCCCGAGATGCAGCGCGGAAAAGAGCGCGTTGAGCAGGCCCGTGTCCTGCAGGATGGTCATCCACGCGTAGGTGCGGATGAGGAAGTTCATCCACATCGGGATCATGATGAGCGTGATGATCGTCTTTTGCGTGCGCGGGGCGGCGCGGGCGATGATATATGCGATGGGGTAGCCCATGAGCAGGCAGACGGCCGTGGAGATGACAGCCAGCTTCACCGAGCGCCAGAAGATGAGCAGGTAGGTGTGTACCTCACGCGTGGCGCCGCTGTCGTCGGTGACCGTGCTCACAGCGGTGAAGAATTTCGTCAGGTTTTCGGTCGTGAACCGGAAGCTCTCATCCGTGAACGCATAGTAGGCCACGAATACGAGCGGCACGGCCACAAAGATGACCGCCCACACGGAATACGGTGCGAGCGCCAGACGCTGCGCCAGCGAGGCGCGGCGGTTTTCGGTGCGGATGCGGCTGCTCATTCGTCCGGCTCACTTTCTGCGTCCGAGAGCTCGTCCAGCTCGTTGCTGAACGAGGAGTAGTCGCCGTACATACCCGAATACTCGGACTTTTTCATGATGTGGATGGCGTCGGGCTCGATATAAAGGCCGACCTCTGCGCCCTCGTCAACATAGTCCGTCGTCTGGATCATCCACTTGAAGCCGTTGATGTCGATGATGATCTCATAGTGCACGCCCATGAACGTGATGGACGTGACCGTGCCGCGCAGCATGCCCTGCTCGATGGGCACGATATCCACATCCTCCGGACGGATGACGACGTCGACATTCTCGTTTTTGGCAAAGCCCTTGTCCACGCACGTGAACGTGTGGCCCGAGAACGTGACGCTGAAATCCTTGCGCATGATGCCGTCGACGATGTTGCTCTCACCGATGAAGTCGGCAACGAAAGCGTTTTCCGGCTCATTATATATATCGATCGGCGTGCCGATCTGCTGGATGCGCCCTTCCGACATGACGACGATGGTGTCGGACATGCTCAGCGCCTCCTCCTGATCGTGCGTGACGAACACGAACGTGATGCCGGTGGCCTTCTGGATGTTCTTGAGCTCCTGCTGCATGTCCTTGCGCAGCTTCAGGTCGAGCGCGGCGAGCGGCTCGTCGAGCAGCAGCACACGCGGACGGCTCACGAGTGCACGCGCGATGGCGACGCGCTGCTGCTGGCCGCCGGACAGACGCGTGACGTTGCGCCGCTCAAAGCCCGTGAGCTTGACGAGCGCAAGCATCTCGTTGACCTTCTGCTCGATCTCGTCGCGCGGCAGCTTCTGCTCGCGCAGCGGGAAGGCAACATTTTCAAACACGTTCAGGTGGGGGAAGAGGGCATAGCGCTGAAAGACGGTGTTGATGTTGCGCTTGTGCGGCGGAATGTCGTTGATGCGCTCGCTGAGGAAGAGAATGTCCCCCTGATCGGGCGTTTCAAAGCCGCCGATCATGCGCAGGGTCGTGGTCTTGCCGCAGCCGGAGGGGCCGAGCAGCGTGAGGAATTCGTTGTCGTAGATGTCGAGGTCAATGCTGTCGAGAACGGTTTCGCCGTCAAATTGTTTGGTGACGCCCCGGAGCTCAATGACTTTTTTCATGGTTGATGTCCCCCTTCAGGCACAAAAAACGCCGCTGCAAAGTCAGCAGCGGCGCTTGTGAGCGAGACAAATCCGATTGGCGCACGTCGGCACGCAGCCGCGTCCGGCCCGTGCACACCGTTCCCAACAGAATGTCGTGTCTTGAGAGTCTATATAGCAAAGATTACTTTTACTACTCTTATTGACCATTTCACAAGTTTGGATGCTGAAAGCAGCCTGGTTTTAAGTGACCAACTTATAAAACTTGAGCTTTTAACTCAATCAATAAGGCAACAGAAGTTGCCACCGCACATGCGTGCGGTTTGCGGCATTCGACCCGGCTGTCCGTATGGCCTTGGCCGGCGTGCGGGGCACGGCGGCGGTCGCATCTTGCTTCGGAAAGACTCTGAAGATCATTCCAATTGAGACGCCTCATTTTATCAGGAATCATTCCGCCTGTCAATCATTTTTCGACGAAATTCCTGCCTCTTAACACGGCAGAAATTCACGCTTTGTGCATGGTTTACATAATGATGAGTAAAACAGAAGAAAAGTTCGTCAATTTCATGACCCACAAATGTTTTTGCTGAAAAATCATGAGATTGCGTTTCCCACCAGACTTGTATGATTTGAACGAAAACGGTTTACATAACACAACTTCTTTCGGCATTTTTGTGCAATGCTTATGAAAAGTTGACAAAAAAGAAACCAGATATTTGTCATTCTTTTCACTTGAAAGATTCTGGTGTGCGCGCTATCATAATCTTAGCAATGTGTTTACACTTTGTTCTTAGTTTGTTCATGACCTGCATGAAAGCATACTATGAAAATTCTGCATCGAACGGGGAGGACAGCGAATGACCCGCGAAGAAGCGCTCGACAAACTGTGCCACAGTTATTCGGGATATTTTGATGTTGTGCGCCACGAGGAGCCGAAGGGCCATCTGGTCGCGGAGGCCGGGCTGCACATCCACTCTGAGAAATATGTTCTGGTCAAGGCCGCCAAGCTCTGGGAGGCCGACAACAACGAATATGTCTACATTTTCTCGGTGCCCGTGCTCACGAAGGAGATCTTCGAGCAGTGCCGTGAGCAGGCGCGTGTTGACGGCCTGCAGCGGATCGAGCCGGGTCCGAACCATATGTGCTCTTATATCACGGCGATCTTTTTGTGTGACACCTGTGAGCCGGATGCGCTGCGTGCCCTGCGCCGCACACGTATTTATAAGAGCTTCAAGCTCGCCTTCCACGGCTGGATGGATTACCACACCGGCGTTGCGGAGCTGAGCACCGGCAAAACGGCTGCCAACGGCAGCGGACGCAGTACAGCACAGTTGTTGAAGACAACACTGTTTAAGAATATGAAAGAAGGGAGTTAATTCAATGAATGCTGCTGTAATTCTGATTATTGGTATTGTCATTCTCGCCCTGGGCTATGTGTTCTACGGCGGATGGCTGTCCAAACAGTGGGGTATCGACCCGTCCCGCACCACCCCGGCTCACGAGCTGGAAGACGGTATGGACTACTGCCCCGCAAAAGCCCCTGTCCTGATGGGACACCACTTCTCCTCCATCGCGGGTGCCGGCCCGATCAACGGTCCTATTCAGGCCGCTGTTTTCGGCTGGGTCCCGGTGCTGCTGTGGGTGCTCATCGGCGGCATCTTCTTCGGTGGTGTGCATGACTACGGCGCGCTGTTTGCCTCTGTCCGCAATAACGGCCAGTCCATTGGCACCGTTGTCGAGACCAGCATCAGCAAGAAGGCCAAGCGCCTGTTCCTCATCTTCTCTTACCTGACCCTGATCCTGGTCGTGGCCGCGTTCGCGTCCATCGTTGCCAATACGTTCAAGGCCACCTATGTGGATGGGGTCGTGGATGTGGCTGCTTCCGCGGCCAACGCCACGACGGCGATCATCTCGCTGCTGTTCATCGTCCTGGCTATCTTCTTCGGTTTCTTTGTGTACCGCAGAAATGCGCCGATCGGCGTGTCCACGGTCATCGGTGTTGTGGCCATTGCCTTGGTGATGTGGCTTGGCATCAAGTGGCATCCAATCTACCTGAGCTACCAGACCTGGATGATCATCTGCGGCATCTACATTCTGGTCGCTTCCGTCACGCCTGTGTGGATCCTGCTCCAGCCGCGTGACTACCTCAGCTCGTTCCTGCTGTACGCGATGATGATCCTCGCGATCATCGGTGTCATCGGCTGCCATCCGACGCTGGATATGCCTGCGTTCACCGGCTTCAAAGACACCATCGCCCCGACGGGCAGCTCCCTTGGCTATATGTTCCCGGCTCTGTTCGTTACCATTGCCTGCGGCGCCATCTCCGGCTTCCACTCCCTCGTTGGTTCCGGCACGACGGCCAAGCAGCTCAACAATGAGAAGGACGCGCAGCCCATCGCCTACGGCGGCATGCTCATTGAGTGCGTGCTCGCGATCGTTTCCCTGTGCGCTGTTGCGTACATCTGGAAAGATTACCAGGCTGGTACGACCGTCACCCCGACCGTCGTGTTCGCGACCGGCCTGTCCCAGATGCTCGGCAAGATCTTCGGCTCCGGCGCTGTGTCCGTCACCTACACGCTGATGGTCCTGGCCGTGTCCGTGTTCTGCCTGACCTCTCTGGACACCGCAACCCGTCTGGCTCGCTACATGTTCCAGGAGTTCTGGCTCAAGCCCGGTGAGAAGGCCGGCGATGCGACCGTTACCGGCGCGCGCAAGGTTCTCTGCAATCCGTACGTCTCCACCGCGATCACCGTCGTGCTCGGCATTGCCCTCGGCATGACCGGTTATGCAAAGATCTGGCCCCTGTTCGGCGCTGCCAACCAGCTCCTGGCCGGCCTCGGCCTGCTGGCCGTCGCCGCATGGCTCGGCAAGATGGGCAGAAACAACAAGATGTTCTACTTCCCGATGATCTTCATGATCCTCGTGACGCTGACGTCTCTGGTGTTCACCATCAAGTCCCAGATCACTGCCATCATCGCCGGCGGCACCGGCCTTGCCTGGTGCTACATCCGCGCGATCCTGGCCATCCTGCTTGTCATCCTTGCCATCGACCTCGTCATCGAGGGCAGCAAGGCGCTCGCAGCGCAGGCCAAGGCGAAGAAGGCTGCCTGATTCGGCACCAACTAGCCAAAACAGAACAACCCAAACGAAGAGCACTCTGCCTCGGCAGAGTGCTCTTTTTGCGCTTTCCGGGGCAGGTTTCAGCGGGCACGCATCATTTTCTGTTGCAAACGACGGGGAAACATGGCATACTGTAAGCAACTTTTTTGCACGGGAGGGGCAGCTCATGAAACGCAGCGAGCAACGCGAACAGAACATCCAGCGGGTCATCCATGTGGCGCAGTCGCTGTTCATTGCCGACGGCATCGCCGCGACGCCCATCAGCCGCATCGCCGAGGCCGCCGGCCTGACACCGACGTCGCTGTATCGCTATTTCCGCAACAAGGACGCGCTTGTCTTTGCCGCGTGGCGCGATGCATTGGCGACGTTTTTCTCGGATTTCATGGCGCAGTATACCCGCGAGGCCGCGTCCTGCAAGAACGGGTATGAGAAGTTCGTCGTCTGCATGCACATCTATTTTCGCACTTATGACCGCCGGCCGGAGTGGTATGACTATACGCGCGAAATGTTCTCCGCCTACTCGGAGAAGGGGACGGGCAACGACGTCAACAATGTCTTCTGGAAGTATTACGACCGCGAGATCCCCGTCCCGGCGCTCAAGGCGCTGCGTGAGGGCGTGGCCGACGGGTCGATCCGGCCGGATGTGAACATCTATGCCGTGTACCAGTGCCTGCTCAATGCATACACCGGCACGACGATCTATGAGAACCTGTCCTTCGGCGTCTCTCCGGTCGTGGTCGTGCAGTTTACCGGCGAGATGCTCGTCAACTACATCAAAAACGAGCCGAGCACACCCGCGTTGTGTAACAAAACTGAAAAAACGCAAGATGTGTAACAAAAGATACAGAGTGGGCGCGCCGGTTTGATAAGATAATATCATCTGGTTTTCTTTTTTTTACACAGATGTGTTAGTGACAGTAACATATGGACAAATACCGCGGAGGTGAGTAGTACGGAGAAGAATAGAACCAAGCGTTCCTACGATTTCACGCCGTGTCTGCCGTTTTGGGATGCGCTCACAAGCTCCCAGCAGCAGATGCTGCGCCTGAACACCATCGTCCGCTCATACCGCGCGGGGGACAATGTGGTGTTTTCCATGCCGGAGCGAAACGGACTTTTCCTCGTGCTCTCCGGCGGACTGCGTGTGTTTATCGCGACGGATACCGGCCGCGAGATCACACTGCTGTCGGTCGTCAGCGGCGGCTGCTGCGTGCTCAACACGCTCGACAGCGCAGAGCCGGGCGACACGATGCCCATCCTGCAGGCGAGCAGCGACGCCGTGTTTGCCTATATCAATATCGTCGCGCTGCGCCCGCTGTGCGCCGAGGCCCCGGTCGTGGAGCAGTTTCTGCGCAGCACCGAGGCACGCAATGTGCAGACGGTGCTCAATAACATTGAGTATTATTTCTTCCACCCGCTGCGCAGCTGCATCGCGCGCGTCGTGCTTGAAAAAGCCGATGCACACCCCGAGGACGGCTTCGCGCGCATCACGCACGAGGAGATCTCGCACCACCTCGGCACGACCAGAGAGGTCATCAGCAGAGAGCTTGAGGGCATGCGCCAGATGGGGCTGCTGCAGACCGGCCGCGGGAGGATCTACGTGCTCGACCGCTCCGCACTCGAGAGTATGGCCAATTTATAGGCAGTTTTTTCTCCGATTTCATAGATGGCAAGGCTGCTTGGAAGCGTGATTTCGCTTCCGAGCAGCCTCTTTTTTGTGCTAAACGACACATTTAAATCGGACACGCGGTAAAAAACGGTCAAAATGCACAATGAAAAGTCGTCAAACTTGTGACATTCAACAAAACCGCACGGTCATGTTTAATTACGGCCATTTGTGTAACAAATGGTGCAGTAAAGACGGCAAAATGCGCTATATTGATAATTGTCAAGCGAAAAGCTTCTTTTTTTTCGAAGCAAGTGTTAGTGACAGTAACAGAAGAAGTCGTGCAGACGGACTGCACAAAAAATACGGAAAACACATCATGAATGGGAGGTACACAGAATGTATTACAGCAGCGGTAACTATGAGGCGTTTGCAACGCCGAAAAAACCCGAAGGCATCGATGGCAAGTCGGCTTACGTCGTCGGCACCGGTCTGGCCGGTCTGGCAGCGGCCTGCTTTTTGATCCGCGATGCACAGATGCCCGGCGAGCACATCACGCTCTTTGAGCACCTGCCCGTAGCCGGTGGCTCCTGCGACGGCATCTACGATGCGACCAAGGGCTTCATCATGCGCGGCGGCCGTGAGATGGATAACCACTTCGAGTGCATGTGGGATCTGTTCAAGTCCATCCCGTCGATCGTGAACCCGGGCGAGACGATCTTCTCCGAGTACTACTACCTCAACAAGGAAGACCCGAACTTCTCCCTGTGCCGCGTCACCGAGAAGCAGGGCCAGGACGCCCACACCGACCGCAAGTACGGCCTGACGCCGGGTGCCGCCACGCAGCTGCTCAAGCTGTTCATGGCGACCAACAAGTCCCTCGAGGACAAGAAGATCGATGACGTGTTTGACGATGAGTTCTACGCCACGAACTTCTGGACCTACTGGCAGACCATGTTCGCGTTCGAGAAGTGGCACAGCGCCCTTGAGATGAAGCTCTACCTGCAGCGCTACATCCACCATATCGACGGTCTGCCCGACCTGAGCGCGCTGCGTTTCACCCGCTACAACCAGTATGAGTCGATGATCCTCCCGATGTGCAAATACATCACCGACCACGGCGGAAAGGTGCTCTTCGACACCACGGTCACGAACATCGTCTGCGACTGCACCGAGGACAAGAAGGTCGCCAAGAAGATCGAGTACACCCAGGGCGGTGTGGAAAAGGTCATCGAGCTGACCGAGAACGATCTCGTCATCTGCACCAACGGCTGCCAGGGCGACGCGTCCGCTTACGGCGACAACACCCACGCGCCGGTCGTGAAGGTCAAGAACGGCGAAGGCCCGTCCGTCGAGATGTGGAAGAAGCTCGCCGCGCAGGATCCGGCGTTCGGCCATCCCGAGAAGTTCTTCAAGGACATCAAGGAGACCAGCTGGGAGTCCTGGACGGTCGACACGGCCAACAAGCAGATCCTCGATGCGATCCAGAAGATCTGCAAGCGCGACCCGCTCTCCGGCAAGGTCGTCACCGGCGGCATCGTCACCTGCCGCGACTCGAGCTGGCTCATCAGCTGGACCATCAACCGTCAGGGTCAGTTCCAGGAGCAGCCGAAGGATCACTGCCTGATCTGGGTCTACGGCCTCAACTGCTGGGACGACAAGGGCGACTTCATCAAGAAGAACATGTGCGACTGCACCGGCATCGAGCTGGCAGCAGAGTGGCTGTACCACATCGGCATCCCCGAGGATCAGATCATGGATCTGGCCACGAACGAATGCAACACCACGCCGTGCATGATGCCTTACGTCACCACGTTCTTTGAGCCCAGAGCCGAAGGCGACCGCCCGAAGGTCGTGCCCGACGGTTCGGTCAACCTCGCGTTCGTCGGCCAGTTCGCCGATACCCCGCGCGACACCGTGTTCACCACCGAGTACTCCATCCGCACCGCGATGGAAGCGGTCTATACGCTCTGCAACGTCGACCGCGGCGTGCCCGAGGTCTGGGGCAGCGTGTATGATATCCGCGACCTGCTCTACGCCACCAGCAAGCTGCTCGACGGCAAGAAGCCGCTGGAGTTCCTGCTCCCGTCGGTGCTGCCGCTGCTCGATCTCGTCAAGGAGCCGCTGGTCAACAACGTCGTGGTGGATCTGCTCAAGAAGTATAACATCGTCTGACGTACCACCCGTTAGATGTCGCATCCCCCTTTGCCCCGGCAGCCTCGGCTGCCGGGGCATCTTGCGTAGCAGGTGTGCGGCTGCAGTGTGCCGCGGCTGAGCAGCGGGGGAGCTCGAGGGGGCAAGATCCGCCTCGAATGAGATCACAGTAAAGCTCGATTGATCGGGCTTTCCCCGGCAGCGAAAGCTGCCGGGGCATCTTGCGCAGTGGGGTGTGTGGCTGCAGTGCGCGGCGACTGAGCAGCGGGGGAGCCCGAGGGTGCAAGGCATGGCAGAAAAAATCCGGCGCCGCGAACAGCGGCGCCGGATCTTCAATATTCATTCTTCTACGACCGGGAATGTGACCCGAATTTCAAAACCTGCGCCCCGGTCGGACGCGGCGCTGAGCGTGAGCCCGAGCTCCTTTGCGATCTCGCGTGCGAGGTAGAGCCCCATGCCGGTGGCCTTGCTCTTTTCGTGGCCGGAGTCACCGGTGAAGCCCTTTTCAAACACATATGGCAGGTCGCACGCGTGCACGCCCGGCCCGTTGTCACGGACGGTGAGGACGGTCTCGGCCGTGCTGCACGTGAGCGAAAACGTGAGTACCGGCGCATCGCTTGTGTATTTCACGCTGTTGCTTACGAGTTGTCCGAGCAGGAAACACAGCCCGCGCCGGTCGGTGAATACGGTCTCGTCCGCAAGCTGCCGCTCGATACGAATGTGCTTTTCCTCGAGCAGCGGACGGTAATCGTCGAGCACCTCGTCGATGCAGCTGCGCAGCGTCAGGCGCTCGAACCGATAGTCGCGCCGTGCGCCGCGCAGGCGCGCATAGTAGAGCATCTGGTCAATGAACGCCTGCATCCGGTTGCGTGCGTAGTCGAGCTTGAAGCCGACCGCCTCCGGCAGCGTGTCGCGCCGATTGTCGAGCACGAGCGTCAGCAGCGCCAGCGGCGTTTTCACCTCGTGCGCCCAGAGCTCCACGTAGTCCTCATAGTCGTCCATCTGCGTCTGCAATTGTGCGATGGTCTGCTGCTGCGCGCGCAGCGTTTCGCCGAGCAGATGAACGCTTTGCGATTCGGCGGGGGAGAGCAGGCGGCACAGTGCCTGTTCGTGTGCCGCGTCCGGTGTGGCCAGAAAGGCCGTGAAGGCTTGCTCCCGCCGTTTTGCCCGTGCGCAGAGCACGGTGCACACACCGGCGAACAGAAACACCGTCGCCAGCACGATCACGGCCGCCATGGCGGCGAAGGCCCGCGCGTCCGCCAGCCACAGCAGCAGCGCCGCGAGCGCGTCCACGCCCAGCAGCAGCCCCAGCCACGGCAGGTACTGCCGCAGATAGCTTCCGTTACGCTTCATTCGGCACCTCCAACCGGTAGCCGACGCCGCGCACGGACACGAGCTGCTGGCGCATGCCGAGGGACGCCATCGTCTTTTTCAGCCGCGTGAGGTTGACCTGCAGCGCGTTTTCGTCGATGAACTCCGTCGTGCCCCAGAGCGCGCGGCTCAGGTCGTCCTTTGAGACGGTCTGCCCGCCGTGCGTCAGCAGCGCTTCAAGCAGCTTGCCCTGATTCGGCGGCAGGACGACGGACTGATTGTGAATGTAGAGCGTGTAGGTCTGCCGGTCGAGCAGGAAATCTGCCCCCTCGAGCAGGTTCGGCCGCCCCTCATAGCGCTTGAGCACGTTGCCGATGCGCGCCAGCAGCCGCTCCTTTCGATAGGGCTTGGTGAGGTATTCGTCCGCCCCGAGCTCGAGCGCGTGCACCTCGTCACGCAGCTGATCGCGTGAGGTCAGCACAAGCACCGGCAGGGCGCTGCGCTGCTTGATGTCGCGGCAGATCTGAAATCCGCTCACCTCCGGCAGATTCAGGTCCAGCAGCACCAGATCGGGGGCGAGCGCGAGCAGCTGCCCGGTCACGGCGGAAAAGTCCGTGACCTCCGTGACGGTGTAGCCCGCCCGGCGCAGCATGTCCGCCAACTCCTCGCGCATGAGCGCCTCATCTTCCACGACGGCGATGTGCTTCATCGCGCCGCCCCCTTTCTGCGTTATTCTTCGCGTTCCGGCGCCATCAGGGTCAGCAGGTATTTGCTGCTGGAGCGCTTGACGGCCGCCATGTAGATCCATTCTACCACACACAGCAGTAAAATCATAGCTCCGGCGGCGATCATCATTTCCGTCATGCCGCTCTGCGCGCTGGCAGAGAGGATGCCGGAAAAGAGCGCGCGCACGCCAAACGCGCTGCTGACCGCCGCCACGCCGACCGGCAGGCCGAAGTACCAGTTGATCTGTGCCTTTGCTGCGCGGCAGAGCGTGTCGTGCTCTGCGCCGAGGCGCACGAGCGTCCGGTAGCGGCGCGCGGCCTTCTGCTGGCCCATGAGAAACTGCACGCCGATGACGGTGTTGGCCACGACGAGGAAGATGATCGCCAGATAAATGGTCAGGTAGCTCGCCGCGACGATGTAAAACAGCTCCCGGCCGAGGTTTTGCAGGTAGCTCTCATATTCCAGCCCGAGCGGGTCAAGCTGCTCGTTCATGTCCGCAATGGCGCGCATGAGACTCCTGCCCTCCGTCACGGACGGGGCGAGCACAGCGTCGAGGTAGACGTCATAGTCGCCCTGCGTGTAGTGGTCGAACGCGGCGTCCGGCACGATGAGCGCAAACGATATCGTGATCGAGCGGTCGGTCACGACGCTCACCGACTGCACCTGCCCCGTGAGCGTGAACGGCGCACCGTCGATCGTGACGGCAGCGCCGTCCGCAATCAGGCGGTCAAGCAGCGCCGTGTTTTCTGCCGACGACACATCGCTGTCGCAGTAGACGGCGGCTTCGTCGGGCGCAAGCGTCAGCTCCGGCAGACCGGCGTTTGTCAGCAGGCGGTTATAGCTGCTGAGCGCGATGAGGTGCGGATAGCCTACGGCCTCGAGCAGGTATTGCAGCTGCTGCCGCTCGTCGGAGGCGGGCATGGCATCGATGGTGCGCTGCAAGGCGGGGAATTTCACGGTGTTTTGGTAGTCCGTGCTCGTGCGCACGCGGCCGATGCGCATCTCGAAGAGGTCGGAAAAAGCGCTGTCGAGCCCGTGCGCCGTCAGCGTTTCGCGCACGGCGTCGGCGCTTTTGCTGTCGGTGGGGAAGGTATAGTCGAGCGTGTGTGCCTCGGCTCTGGAGGAGCGCGCGGTCGCTACGCCCGCGCCGAAGCAGCACAGCGCCGCAAGGATGAGCAGGGAGCTGATTGCCAGCGTCCCCGAGCGGTGGATGACCGTCTCCTCGACCTGCCGGAAGTTAAACACCCGCAGCCGACCTGCGCCACCGCGCCGGGCGAGCCGGTCGATGATGACGCGCAGGCCGTAAAACAGCAGCAGTGTGCCCGTCACGCCGAGTGCGATCGTGCCCGCCATGTAGCGCAGGCCGCTCCACGCGTACCCGCGGATGGCAAACGTATACGCACCGGCGAGCAGCGCCGCGCCCAGCACGAGCGCCGCAGCGTAAACGACGGCGGGGCGCTGCTTTTTCGTGCCCTCGGGCGTCTCGGTGAGCAGCGCGCCGATCTCCTGACGCACGATCTTCCCGCTGAGGATGAGCGAGGCCAGCAGCTTGATCGCAAGAAAGCCCACGGCCGTCCACCCGATGGCGGACAGGGAGAGCGTGAATTGGTGCCCAACGATGCCGAGCCCGACGAGCCGCGCCGTGACGAGGCTGATGACCTCCGAAATGAGCAGCGCTGCCGGCAGGCCGATGGCCAGCGCGATGAGGCTCGAGCGCAGATCCTCCGCCAGCAGCATGCCGAAGAGCTTGCGCCGCTGCATGCCCAGCATGAGGTACACGCCGAATTCGTGCCGCCGCCGCGCAAGCTGAAAGCGGTTGGCGTAGTATACGAGAAAGAACAAAATGAACAGCGTCAGCCCGTACAGCACCGGGACGAGCGTCAGCAGCCGGTTCACGGCGTCGCTCTCCATGCGCTGCAGGAACACCATCACATCCTGATGCGACAGGGAGAGAATGATGTAAAACGCGATGATCGCAATGAGCAGGGACGTGAAAAACAGCCCGTTTTCCCGGCGGCTGCGGCGGCTGTTGCGCTTGACAAGTTCAGAGAACATTGGCACTGCCCCCTCCCAGCTGCGCCATCACGGACAGGATGCGCCCGTAGAATGCCTGCTGCGTCTCGTCCGGCACGTCGCGCCGCAGCTCGTGAAAGAGCACGCCGTCCTGAATGAAGAGGATGCGCTTGCAGTAGCTCGCCGCGTTGCAGTCGTGCGTCACCATGAGGATGGTCGTGCCGGCGTCCGCGTTCAGGCCGGAGAGCTTTTCCATGAGCGCACGGGCGTTTTTCGAGTCGAGCGCGCCGGTCGGCTCGTCGGCCAGCACGATCTCGGGGTCGAGAATGAGTGCGCGCGCCGCTGCGATGCGCTGCTTTTGTCCGCCGGACATCTGCGCCGGGAACTTGTCGAGCACGTCCGTCACTTCCAGATAGTCCGCAAGCTTTGTCAGCCGCTCGCGGCTCTCGGCCTCGGACACACCGTGCAGCGCCAGCGGCAGGAGGATGTTCTCCCGCCCGGTGAGGTTGTCGATGAGCTCGAAGTTCTGAAACAGATAGCCGATCTCCTTGCCGCGGTAGTCGGCCAGCGCTTTTCCGTACAGCGTCGTGACGCACTTGCCATGCAGCGCGACGGCGCCGGCGGTCGGCGCGATGACGGTCGCGATGCAGTTGAGCAGCGTCGATTTGCCGGAGCCGCTGCTGCCCATGATGCCGAGAAACTCGCCCGGCATGACCTGAAACGAGATGCCGTCGAGCGCGCGGGTCAGATTCGGCTCCTTGCCGTAATATTTCTTCAGGGCTGCAATTTCGAGAATGGGGTCCATTGCACATACCTCCTTTGGATTCTGCTGCCATGGTACAACACCCGGCGCGGAAAATCCACTTACAGTGCCTGAAAGGTTTTCGCCGTTCGGCTTGACAGCTGCGCGGCGGCACGATATGCTGAAATTGCTGAAATCATACCCCCGCAACTGCCGGTTGACACATTTGACAGTCGCCTTGGTGGTGCGCAACCGGCCGATCTGGTATCCTGTCCTCAGCCGGAAACGGAAAAACAATACGGGAGGAAGCCGCTTATGCTATTGGCAGATAAGATCGTGACCCTGCGCAAGCGCGCCGGCTGGTCACAGGAGGAGCTGGCGGCACAGCTGGGTGTGTCGCGCCAGTCGGTGTCGAAATGGGAGGGTGCGCAGTCCGTGCCCGATATGCAGAAGGTCGTGCAGATGAGCCGCCTGTTCGGCGTCACGACCGATTACTTATTAAAAGAAGAGCTCGGCGAGCCGGAACCGGCCCCGGCCGAGCCGGATGCGCCGCTGCGCTGCGTGACCATGGAGCAGGCGGCGGACTATCTGGCGCTGCGGCAGGCGGCCGCGCCGAAGCTCGCACTGGCGACGCTGCTGTGCGTACTCTCGCCGGCGGCGCTGCTTTTGCTCGCCGCGCTCAGCGACCGGCCGGGCGCGGCTATTTCGGAAAATGCGGCGGCGGGCATCGGCCTGTGCGTGCTGATGGTGCTCGTGGCGGTCGCGGTGGCGGTGTTCATCACGTGCGCCGCGCAGGTGAAAGCATATGCCTTTCTGGAGAGCGAACCGTTTGAGACGGCCTGCGGCGTGACCGGTATGGTGCGCGAGTGCCGGGCGGCATTCGCACCGCGCCACACGCGCGGAAAGGTCGTGGGCACGGTGCTGTGCATCCTGTCGGCAGTGCCGCTGTTTATCGCCGTCTGCCTGGACGGGCCGGACCTGCTGTATGTCGGGGCGGTCTGCCTGCTGCTCGTGCTGGCGGGCATCGGCAGCGCGGTGCTTGTCTCCGGCGGCGTGTATTGGGCGGCGATGGACCGCCTGCTTGAAGAGGGTGACTATGTCCGGCCGCGCAAGCGGCAGAACGGCGTCGTCGGTGCGGTCAGCGGCATCTACTGGCTCGTGACCACAGCGGCGTACCTGCTTTGGACATTCGGCCCGTGGTGGGACGCGCAGCCGCAGGACACATGGATCCTCTGGGCGGTCGCGGGGGTGCTCTACGGCGCGGTCATGGCGCTCGTGCGCGGGATTCGAAAATGAAGTGCTTGCAGGGAATAGAAAAAGAAAAGAGCCGCAGGCGGCTGCCTGCGGCATTTGCGATTCTTATTCAGGAATGTTACAGCGTGTTCTCGCCGGTCTCGAGACCGATGACCTCGTCCACCGGCAGCGAGAGGATGATGCCGTGCGCGTCCGTGCGCAGGCCGCAGGCGTCGCTGATGGCGTTCATGACGGCGGCCTTTTTCTCGCGCGGCGTGACGATGACGACAAACTCCTCTTCCTCCTGCATGGAGATGCCGAGCTTGCGGCTGATGCGCTCGGAATTCTGGCGGCGTCCCTTGAGGATCGTGCCGCCCATGGCGCCCGCGCTTCTGGCGGCGTCGATGGCGTCGCTGCTGTAGCCGTTGCTGAGCGCGACCCAGATGGCGGCGTAACCTGCGCCGGTTTGCATATCGGACATTTCGCTACACACCCTTTCTTCGATCTTCTGTTCTATGGTCTCGCGCAGCTGGTCGTTCATGAGCTGGAGCAGCGGCCGCTGCAGCCCCGTGATCGGGATCGTCAGCACGATGCCGCCGCCGCGCTTATGCAGCGGGATGCGCTGCTGCAGCGCGTCAAGCAGGTCGCGCACGAGAAACTTCGGCAGCAGCCCGATCGTGAGCAGGCGGCTGCTGCCGCTCAGCCCGAAGATGTCGAGCATTTCCGACGGCGCCGTGCCGTGTCCCTGACACTGGTAGTAGATCGGGATGCGGAAATTCTGAAACGTCTGCTCGAGCTTGCGGCGGTATTCATGGCTCGTAATGATGAGCACCATGCGCGGTGCGAGTCGGTTTTCGGAATGTATCATATCTCTTCGTCCTCCAGGTCGATGACACCGTCATCGGGCAGCAGGTCAGCTTTGTTCTCCGCCACGGCTTTGGCTTTGTGTACGTAAATGACGCCCATGATCTGAATGGCGACCGGCGGCGCGAGCGCGACGAGCGCCACCACGCCGAAAGCGTCCGTGACGACGTTGCCGCCGAGCGCGGTGCACGCGCCCATGGCCAGCGGCAGCAGGAAGGTGGAGGTCATGGGTCCGCTCGCCACGCCGCCGGAGTCGAAGGCGATGCCCACGAACACGGACGGGACATAGCGCGCGAGGATGAGCGCGAGCGCGTAGCCCGGCACAAGGATCCAGTAGATGCTGATGCCGGTCAGCACGCGCACCATCGACAGCATCACCGCGCAGGCCACGCCGATGGACAGCGCCGTGTTCATCATGCTCTGCGACACCGTGCCGCCGGTGACATCCTCGACCTGCTTGTTGAGCACCTGTACGGCAGGCTCCGCCTTGACGATGTAGTAGCCGATGAGCGCGCCGATCGGTATGAGCACCCAGCGGTACGTGCTGTCCGCCAGACCCGAGCCGAGCAGGTTGCCCACGGGCGTGAAGCCAATGTTCACGCCGGTCAGAAATAGGATCAGACCGATGACGGTGTACAGGAAGCCGACGCCGGTGCGCAGCAGCTGCCGCCGGCGGTAGTGGTGCGTCAGCAGCTGGAACAGCACGCATACCGCTACGATCGGCAGGATGCTCAGCAGCACTTCCTTCGCATAGTCCGGCAGGCCGATGGCGAACTGCTGCGCCACGTCACGCGTTGTGACGACCGGCGCGATCTCCACGGCGGAATAGGTCGCATCGCTCGGATGGTAGAAGATGCCGAGCAGCAGCACCATCAGGATCGGCCCGACGCTGCACAGCGCGACCAGACCGAAGCTGTCGTCATCGTGCCCCTGCGCGGCGCGCAGCGCCGACACGCCGACGCCCAGTGCCATGATAAACGGCACGGTGATCGGCCCCGTCGTGACACCGCCGGCGTCAAACGCGACGGCGAGAAAATCCTTCGGGGAAAACAGCGTCAGCGCAAACAGCAGCGCGTACGCGATCAGCAGACACTTTGCCAGCGACGCGCGATAGAAGATGCGCAGCACGGCCAGCGCCAGAAAGACGCCTACGCCGACGGCGACTGTCCAGATCAGGACGTTGTTGGGGATGGACGCGACCTGATTTGCCAGCACCTGCAGATCCGGTTCTGCGATGGTAATGATCGTACCGAGCGCGAACGACACGAGTACGACCAGAATGACCTTTTCACGTTTTGCCAGCGTCTTGCCGACACCCTCGCCGAGCGGGGTCATGGACATTTCGGCGCCGAGCTGGAAAAAGCCCATGCCGAAGATCAGCAGCACGGCGCCGGTCAGAAACAGCGCCAGCGTGCCGATCTCCATCGGGACGAGCGTGATGCTCAGCACCAGCACGATCAGCGTGATCGGCAGGACGCTGGAGAGAGATTCCTTAACTTTTTCTTTCAGCTTTTCATTCATACGGTTGCGGTGGTCCTCCTTTCGCGGGGGCTCAGGATCGCTGCACGACCGCATTGCAGTCCGTCAGGTGCGGTTGAGAATGGCCATGAACTCCTCGCCGGTGATGGTCTCCTTCTCGTAGAGATACTTGGCCAGCTCGTCGAGCTTGGCGCGGTTTTCCGTGAGGATGCCGACGGCCTTGGCGTGCTCTTTTTTCACGAGCGCGACGACCTGATGGTCGATCCGCGTCTGTGTCTCAGCCGAGCAGGCGAGGGAGGCGTCGCCGCCGAGATACTGGTTCGTGACCGTCTCAAGTGCGACCATGTCAAACTCCTCGCTCATGCCGTAGCGTGTGATCATGCCGCGGGCGAGCTTCGTCGCCTGCTCGATGTCATTGGATGCACCGGTGGAGACGATGCCGAAGCGCACCTCCTCGGCGGCGCGGCCGCCGGTGAGCGTGGCGATCTTGTTTTCCAGCTCCTCTTTTGTCATGAGGTAGTGGTTGCCCTCCTCGACCTGCATCGTGTAGCCGAGCGCGCCGGATGTGCGGGGGATGATGGTAATCTTCTGCACGGGGGCGGAGTGCGTCTGCAATGCGGCGACGAGCGCGTGGCCAATCTCGTGATAGGCGACCGTCCACTTCTCTTTATCCGTGAGAATGGCATTTTTCTTCTGATAACCCGCGATGACGACCTCAATGCTCTCCTCAAGGTCGGATTGCGTGGCAAAGCGGCGGCCGTCGCGCACGGCGCGCAGCGCGGCCTCGTTGACGATGTTTGCAAGCTCTGCGCCGGATGCGCCGGAGGCCATGCGTGCGATCTGGCCGAAGTCCACGTCCTCGGCGACCTTGATCTTGCGGGCGTGCACCCTGAGGATCTCCTCGCGGCCCTTGAGATCGGGCAGCTCCACGGGCACGCGCCGGTCAAAACGGCCGGGCCGCGTGAGCGCCGGGTCGAGCGATTCGGGCCGGTTCGTGGCGGCGAGGATGATGACGCCGTTGTTGCCCTCGAAGCCGTCCATTTCCGTCAGCAGCTGGTTGAGCGTCTGCTCGCGCTCATCATTGCCGCCGACCTGCCCGTCGCGCTTTTTGCCGATGGCGTCGATCTCGTCGATAAAGACGATGCAGGGCGCCTTCTCCTTCGCCTGACGGAACAGGTCGCGCACCTTGCTCGCGCCCATGCCGACGAACATCTCCACGAACTCCGAACCGGACATGGAGAAAAACGGCACGTTCGCCTCACCGGCAACGGCCTTGGCCAGCATCGTCTTGCCGGTTCCCGGAGGGCCGACGAGCAGGATGCCCTTGGGCATAGACGCGCCGATCTCCTGATACTTCGACGGGTCGTGCAGATAGTCGACGATCTCGGTCAGGTTCTCCTTGGCCTCGTCCTCACCGGCGACGTCGGAGAACTTGATGCCCTCGGCGGACTTGACATAGACCTTTGCGTTCGAGCCGCCGAGCCCGAACATCATGGAGTTCGGCCCGCCGGCCTTGTTCGTCATGCGCTTGAGCATGAACTGGCCGAGGGCGACAAAAAACACGATCGGCAGCAGCCACGTCAGCAGAAACGACAGAAACGGCGACATCTCCTCGACGATCTCGCTCGAGAACTCCGCGCCGGAGTCCTTCAGGCGGTAGATCAGGTCGGGATCGTCCATCGGGCCGGTCTTGTAGATCTGGGTGTCGTCTTTGTTCGTGAAGAGGATCTGGTTGTCCTGCACCTCCACGCGGCCGATCTCTTTGTTCTCCGTCATGGTCATGAACGTGCCGTAGTCGACCTCCTTGACCTGCCGCTGGCTCAGCCACGGCACGGCGAGGAAGTTGATGAGCAGCAGCACGAGCAGCGCCATGGCGTAGTAATACAGCATCGGCTTTTTCGGGCTTTTTACTTCATTCATGCGTATGCTTCCTTTATTCAAAATATATGTGTACTGCGTGTGCATTTTCCGGACTCGTGTAACGTAACTTTAGTTTACCACAACCGGAAACGCCTGTCCAGTGAATAAACTGTGTACAGCGTGTACAAAAAATACCCGATCCGCCGGTAAAGAGACAAGGAAACCGGAATCTGTGCAGCAAATGTTACGGAAGAATACACCTTGCACCTGTATGATAGTTTTATAACAAAAAGCGTTCCGAACCGACGGGAGGGATCACGCGATGGAGATGCTTCTTTACCAGAGCACGCAGTTTCGCGACGTAAAAAAGATCTTGGACCGCGCGCACGGCTTCGCGGGCCTTTTGACGGCCGGCGGCATCGAGGCGTCGCGGCTGGACGTGCCCTTCGTCTGCGATCAGAAGGTGCTCTCACGCTATGACGATGCGTGCGGCGATGTCCGCCGGATCCTTGCCATGCAGCTCGGGCTCGAGCTGCCGAAGGGCTTTTCCATCCCGTTGGAGGCCGAGGATCTGGCGGTCTTTTTCTCGCAGCAGTGCTCGCTGCGGCAGATGCAGGACTACCTCGCGCAAAAGCGCCGGCAAACGCAGGCGGATATTGCCGTCTGGCTGCGCGAGCGCCCGTGGGACACGCATCCGGTCACGGCGGCGCAGGCTGCGGCACAGAATTTTGTCTTTGACGCCGCGACCGGCCGCATCGGTACGGACGGCTGCTTCAACGCCGGCACGGTGCTCGAGCTGCCGTCGTCGGTCGACGGGGTGCGCGTGCGCACGCTCGCTGCCTATGCCATGGTGTCGTACACATATTTAAATACGCTCGTCATTCCGGACAGTGTCGAGACGATCGAGCCATATGCGTTTTATGATAAGGTGCACCTGCGCCGGGTCAATCTTCCGCAGGGGCTCACCGTTATACCGGAGGGCGTGTTCTCGCGCTGCATCGGTCTGACGGGCATCGTCATCCCGGACAGCGTGCGCGAGATCCAGGAAGAGGCGTTTTATAAGTGCAGCAATCTGGACACGGTCGTCATCCCCGACGGCGTGGAGCGCATCGGCCGCTGCGCGTTTTTGAATGTGCGGCGCGTTATTTACCACGGCGGCGCGAAGGGGTTTCCGTGGGGCGCCGTGCGCGGCAACTGAGAAAGGCGGAATGAGATATGCATACGCTGCAATATGAGACCGCCGTCTGCGGCGGCAGCAATCTGAAAGCACCGATGAAGCTCGACTTCCTGCGCTCGCTCTGTGCGCAGGAGCGCCATGCGTGGCCGGAGGTCGTGCTCTGCCGGGTCGAGGGCGAGCCGCTGCCCGTGTGCTGTCTGAGCGAGGCGGCGGCGGGGGACCTGTTCTCACGTGTGGGCATCGTGTCCGCGCCGTCGGAGGCGCTCACGGCGCTGCTGCGCACGGCGCCCGTGCGTGCGCGGGTCACGGCGCTGTGCGACGCCACGGGCGAGCCGTGCGACGGCGACGCGCCAGACGTCTGGGGCTTTCTCGCCGAATACCGCTGCGGCGACCCGCTCAGCGGTGCGGTGCGCGCAGCTATTGACGGCGCTGCCGCGCGCGGGTGCGCGTCCCCGGAGGCGCTGACTGCACGCGCCGAGTACCTGCTCGAGCAGGCTGTGCCGGAGGGGATCATCCTGCGCGTGTTCGCCGAGATGTTCTCTCTGCCGGAGTACCCCGAGATGGTGCCCGATCCGCCGGTGCGCTATGTGCAGGCCGACAGCTTCGGGGCGCTCACGCGCGCCCTGGCCTACCGCCTGTCGGGGCTGCATCTGCGGCTGGTCGGCAGCAAGGGCTGCGGCAAAAACACGCTCATCCAGACGGTGGACTGGCTGCTCAATGTGCCGCAGTACCGGATGCAGGGCAATGCCGAGCTCGACAAGCTCGATCTGCTCGGCGGACCGACGATCGAAAACGGCACCATGCGCTATCGCCTGAGCGATATGCTGCGCTATCTGGCTGCGGGCGCGGATGTCGTGCTCGACGAGGGCAACACCATCAAGCCCGAATGCGCCGACGTGCTCCACTCGCTGACCGATTCCGCGCGTCAGATCCAGGTGCCCGGCTACGGTCTCGTGCAGATGCACCCGCACTCGGCGTTCACGATCACGATGAACGAGGACTATGCCGGCACAAACTTTATGAACGAGGCGACGATCGATCGCTTCACGCCCATCCACATCGCAGAGCCGGATACCATTGTGGACGTGCTGCGCCGCGTCGTGCCCGAGGCGAGCGGCGCGAGCCTGAACATCTGTGACTATGTCTACTGTGCCATCCGCGACCGCATCCGCAGCGCCGGCGGCCTTGAGCCGGACGCGATGACGATCCGCGGCTTTATCGACGCCCTGCGCGCAGAGCCGCTGCTTGGCCTGCGCTGGGGTCTGCTGGACAACGTGGCTTCCAAGCCGCAGGACGCCTATACCCGCCTGCAGCTGACGGAGCTTATCGAGAGCATGGTGCCGCAGGATGGACGGGTTTGACGCTGCGCTGGCGCGCTACCGGGCGTTTCTGGCGAGTGAACCCATCGCGCCGCTGCTCCGGCGCAGCCTCGCGCTGCTTGTGCCGGACAACATCCGCATCGACACGGTCACACCGGACGACAGCCTGCGCTGCACGACGGACGGCACGTCCGTCACCGTCGGCGGGGCTGCATATCTGCTGCGTGCGGATTTTGATGCCCGCCACTGGATGGCTGCGCTGCGCGTACTGCTCGCACGCGAGCTTCAGCACGACGGCAGCTCCGACCGCGACGTGTGCGCGGCGGTGCGTGTGTTTTCCGGCGCGTATTTTCACGAGCACTATGCCCTCGCGCCGGAGCTCGGCGCGCTGCTCGGTCAGCGTATTCTGAACATTCTGGAGCAGGCACGCACGGATAACATCCTCTGCCGCCGCTTTCCCGGCTATCTGCCGCTGCTGCGCTTCGTGTGCTATGCGCAGCTGGACGCCGCCGCGCCCGGCAGCGCGCTCGAGGCGCTGCTTGACGAGTTGGAGGCGTTTGCCCTCACGGGCATCCCGTGCCGGACGCCGGCGCTGCAGTCCGTGTGCGCGCAGGTGGAGGCGGCGATCCTTGCGCCCTCTGCCTCCGCGTGCGCGCAGCATTGCCGCCAAACGCTCACGACGCTCGCGCCGGAGCTTGCGCGCCTGTGCCGCGAGGCGGACGATGATGCCCGCGCGCGCATCGCATCGCAGTGCGTGGATTACGCTTTCAGTGAAGCAGAGCGCGCGGAAGCCCTCGGTGACGGCTGCGACAGCAGTCTCCGCCTGCACAGCGAGGCGCAGGACGCGGCGCGCAGCGGCCCCTCCGCCGACGGAGAGGACGCCGAGTTGGATAAAGGCGACAGCGCGGGCGGCGGCAGCGGGGATAATTCCGAACGCTATGGCGACATGAGCGGCAGCCTTGCGAGTCAGGAGGTCAAGTCGAGCGGCTCTGCCGGTACGAACGGCAGGGAGGACCGCGGGCGCTCGTCGAGCGTCGGCCGCAGCGGAAACCACGGGCAGAGCGGAGCAAGTGCCACCACGTCAGACGGCGTGTCCGCCGCACAGAAGGCCGCCTCCGGCGGGCCGGAGAGCCTGCGCGAGGTGCTTGGCACGGGCTGGAGCGCGCACCGCGGCTTTGCGCTCAGCGCGGCCGAGCTGGACGCCATGCTCTCAAACGCCGCACAGGAGCTCACACGCGAGAGAGAGATCGAGCGGCAGCTGAGCGTTGCCGCGCCGCACGCCGCGCGCCTGGACGCAGGCGAGCGGCAGGAGCTTGCCGCGCGCTACACCGGTCTGACCTTCACCGAGACGTATATCACGCCGTCCGGCGGTCGGCTGCCGCCGGCGTTTTCCGAGCGTGCCAAGGCGCTGCATCACCGGCTTGACAAGCTCCTGCGTCAGCAGCGTGAGCGCAGTGCCGGTCAGCGCACCGGTGCGCTCTCACAGCGGGAGCTGTGGAAAGTTCCGCTCGATGCCAAGGACGTTTTTCGCCGCAAGGCGCCGCCGTCGCAGCGCGAGACGGCGTTTTACCTGCTCATCGACCGCAGCGGCAGCATGGGCTCCGGCGTCGGCGGCGGGCAGTCCAAGCTCTTCACGGCGCTGGCAACGGCCGCGATCATGGAGGAGGCGCTCAAGGGCATCGCCTATACGAAGATCGTCGCCTTTGACGGCGGCACGAACGCTGTAGAGCACTGCGTCATCAAGGATTTTGACCAGAAAGAGATCGGCAGCCGCTGCATCGACGCCATGACCCAGATCGCCGCCGGAAACGGCAACAAGGACGGCTATTCCATCCGCGCCGCCGCGCTCGATCTCGCCAAGCGCACCGAGCGCCGCAAGATCCTCGTGGTGCTCTCCGACGGTCTGCCGTCCGGCTATTTCAGCGAGGCGGAGGCGATTGACGACGTGCGCACGGCCGTACAGGCGGCGCGCCGCCGGGGACTGCTTGTGATCCCAATCATCTACACCGCGCGCACGGACGAGAACGTGGACGCTTACCGCCGGATGTATGAAAAGAGCATCCTCTTTGCCGATTCCGTGGGTATGCTCGGCGAGTTTGAGCGCCTGCTCATGAAGCTTGTGCGCTGAACGATCGCGTCTTGACAAGCCCTGCGCGGTGTGCTAAGATGCTTTCTCGTTAAAAGGGAGTAGTTGCGAATGCATGGTCAACAATCTCCCGGCAGCAGCCGGTGGTCATGCGCCTATGATGATAGGTAATGAGACTTTTAGCACATCATATACTATGATCGTGCGGGAAGTCTCATTTTTTGCGCGCGGTCACAAAGGAGAATGCGTTATGAACCTCGATTTTACCGGCAGTACCCTCTTTCTTGTCCTGCTGCTGTTTGCGGTGGGGCTGATCTGCATCATCAAGGGCGGCGACCTGTTTGTCGATGCCGCCACATGGATCGCCGAGGCCTCCGGTATCCCCAAATTCATCATCGGCGCGACCGTTGTGAGCTTTGCCACGACGATGCCGGAGATGCTTGTGTCCATCTTTTCCGCGCTGGAGGGCAATGCGGACATCGCCATCGGCAATGCCGTCGGCTCGGTGACGGCCAATACCGGCCTGATCATGTGCCTGTCGCTGATCTGCATGGAGTGCACCATGCCGCGGCGGCAGTATGCGGTCAAGGCGGTGCTGCTGCTCGCGGCGATCGCGGTTCTGTTCGGCTTCACGCGCGACGGGCAGCTGTCCATCCTTGAGAGCGTTTTGATCCTTGTCATTTTTGTGTGCTTTATTGCCGAGAGCCTTGTCTCTGCGGGGCGTGAGCAGTCGCTTGAGGCTCCAGAGCAGGATGCCCGCCCTAAGACGGACGGCCGGACGGTCGCGCTCAATATCGGCAAGTTTGTGTTTGGCGCTGCGGCCATTGTGCTCGGTGCGCAGCTGCTGATCGACAACGGCACCGCGCTCGCACAGATGCTTGGTGTGCCGGATGCCATCATCGGTGCGACCATGATCGCCATCGGCACGTCGCTGCCGGAGCTTGTTACGACCATCACGGCCATCCGCAAGAAGCAGTCCTCGCTGTCGGTGGGCAACATCATCGGCGCGAACATCATGGACCTCACGCTCATTATGCCGCTGTGCGCGCTCATCCTCGGCAAGCCGCTGCCGGTCGAGCGGCAGGGCATGCTGCTGGATATTCCGGCGTGCCTCGTCGTGTGCGCGGGTGCGCTCATCCCTGCGCTTGTGCAGGGCAGGTTCAAGCGCTGGGTCGGCTTTTTCATCGGCGCGCTCTATATCGCGTATCTCGTTATCATGTTCACGTGCTTCGGCGCGTAAAAAACCGGCGCCGGTCTCTTTTCGGAGACCGGCGCCGCTGTTTGTTTTGGGAACGCCGCGCAGATGCTGCGGGGGATGCAGGGCGTGTTTGCCTGCTTAAGATGCGAAAGCGCTGTCTGATAGAGTTGCTGATGAGGAAAGAAATGAGGAAAGAAAATGATTTGTATAGATTATCCATGCGACAGGTGCATCCACCAGCGAGAGAATATTGACGGATGGAAATGCGCCTGCGACGCATTTCCGGATGGCACACCGGACTGGATTTATCGCACGAACATACGAAATCTTAAAGAATGCAATAACGGCATAGGCTACGAGAAAAAGAGTGATGAGTAATCAAGCACCATGCATCCGCATGGTGCTTTTTCGCGTCTGGACGGAAGGCGGACGACAGCAAAAAACCCCGGGAGCCGAAACTCCCGGGGCCTTGGTGCGCGAGGCGGGACTTGAACCCGCACGTCCGGAGTGGACACTAGAACCTGAATCTAGCGAGTCTGCCAATTCCACCACTCGCGCATGGGCCTTGTGAATCAAAGCTTGTTTAATATAGCATTTCGCGCGGGGATTGTCAAGCGTATTTTCCGCAACTTCCCGAAAAAATCTCAACGTGTGTCGAAAACGTGAATTTTTACCGGCCCGGGTGTTCAAATCCGGCGGCATCTGCTATACTAAAAAGAAAAAGAGACCCGGCCGTGCCGGGAACGGAGTTGTGATATTCATGGATTCAAATCGCGTTATGCTCAAGGCGGATGCGCGCCGCCGCACCGTCAGCTGTCAGCCGAGCCCGATCCTCGCGGGAGTGATCCTCTTTGCTCTCGGCATGCTCATCTCGACGCTTACGTCGTACCTGATGGGCATGGATCGTTTGGCCACGGCGCTGACAAACGCCGCGCGCTTCGGTACGGAGGCGGTCGAGCAGGCGTACCTCAGCTTCCTCGAGCACTACAGTGTGTCCGGCTTTGCGATCGCGCTCGTCGTCGCGCTGCGGATCATGAGCTACATGGTCAGCGTCGGCTTCGTGATCTTCGCGCTGCACATCAGCCGCGACGAAAAGGCCGAGTTTGGAAACCTCTTTGACGGCTTCGGCCTCTTTTTCCGCGTGCTGTGGCTCGGCATTCTGGAGGGGCTTCTGATCTGCCTGTGGAGCCTGCTGCTGATCGTGCCGGGCATTGTAGCGGCCTACCGTTACCGGCAGGCGCTGTATCTGCTGCTCGATCACCCGGAAAGATCCGCGTGGCAGTGTCTGCGCGAGAGCAGCGCGCTCATGAGCGGGCATAAGTGGGAGCTGTTCGTGCTCGATCTGAGCTTTCTCGGCTGGGCGATGCTGAGCGCGATGTTCGCGCCCGTGTCGATCTGGCTCGACCCGTACCGCGCCATCACCAACGCCGGGTTTTATAACCGGCTGATCGCCGCGCGGGGCGGGGCACACGTGATCGAGGGCTCGTTCACCGACATCCCGAACGACCCGCAGCGCTGATGTCTGCGCCTTTCCGCACCCCGTCTGCCGCGTGCAGGCGGGGTGTTTTGCGTTGACAAGCCGGGGGCTTGCGGTATAAACTATATAGAATTCCAAAGGAAACGAGGTGTACGGATGCAGACGGAGCTGAATGGCCGCCCGCAGGCGATGATCGCCATGAGCGGCGGCGTGGATTCGAGCGTTGCGGCATACCTGATGCAGCAGGCGGGGTATGCCTGCATGGGCGCGACCATGCGCCTGTATGAAAATGAGGATGCCGGTCTGCCGCGCGGCAGCACCTGCTGCGCGCTCGACGATGTGGAGGATGCCCGCCGCGTGGCCTGCACGCTGGGCATGCCGCACTATGTGTTCAACTATAAAGACGCGTTTCATGAGCAGGTCATGGCGCGCTTTGCCGCCGCCTATCAGCGCGGGGCGACGCCGAACCCCTGTCTGGACTGCAACCGCTACCTGAAATTCGGCCTGCTGGAATCGCGCGCCCGCGCGCTCGGGTGCGAGGTGCTGGCGACCGGGCACTACGCCCGCATCGAGCAGCTTCCCGACGGGCGCTGGACGCTCAAAAAGGCGGCAGACCCCGAAAAGGACCAGAGCTATGTGCTCGCGTGGCTCACGCAGGAGCAGCTTGCGCACACGCGCTTCCCGCTTGGCGGTCTGCGCAAGAGCGAGGCGCGCGCCATCGCCGAGGCGCACGGCTTCTGCAACGCGCACAAGCACGACAGTCAGGACATCTGCTTTGTGCCGGACGGCGATTATGCCGCCGCGGTCGAGCGGCTGACGGGTGCGCGCAGCGTGCCCGGGCGCTTTGTGGATGCGCACGGAAACGTGCTCGGCACGCACCGCGGCATCATCCACTATACGATCGGGCAGCGCCGCGGGCTCGGTATCGCGGCCGAAGCGCCGCTGTACGTCTGCGGCATCGACGTGCCGAACAACGAGGTCGTGCTCGGACGCAATGCCGACCTGTTTTCGACCGAGCTCGATGCGAGCGGCTGCAACTGGATCTCCGGTGACGTACCGCAGCAGCCGCTGCGCGTGACGGCGCGCATCCGCTACCGCCAGCCGGAGCAGCCCTGCACCGTCACGGTCACGGGCGCGGACACGGTGCACGTGTCGTTCGAGACACCGCAGCGCGCCATCACGCGCGGTCAGGCCGTCGTGTTCTACGACGGGGACACGGTGCTCGGCGGTGGCACGATCGACTGAAATGCTATGACGAAGGGAGGCGCGGCCATGCCCGTGACGCTCTATCTTGCGATCCCCTGCTATAATGAGGCGGCGGTGCTGCCGGAGACGGCGCGCCGCCTGCGCGAAAAATTTGCCAGCCTGCGCGCCGCCGGGACGATCGGCCCGCTGAGCCGCATCTGCATGATCGACGACGGTTCGAGGGACGAGACGTGGCAGATCATCTCCGACCTGCACACGCAGGACCCGGTCTTTTCCGGCATCCGGCTCTCGCGCAACCGCGGCCACCAGAACGCGCTGCTGTGCGGACTGATGACGCTGCGCGATCGCGCCGACTGCGTCATCTCCATGGACGCCGACCTGCAGGACGATATCAATGCCATCGATGCCATGCTCGCGGCCTTTCTGGACGGGAATGACATCGTCTATGGCGTGCGCGCCAGCCGGAAGCAGGACTCTGCGTTCAAGCGCGCCAGCGCGCAGGGGTATTACCGTCTGCTGCGCGCGCTCGGCGCGGACGTGGTCTATAACCACGCAGACTACCGGCTCATGAGCCGCCGCGCGCTCGACGCGCTCGCGGAGTACAAAGAAGTGAACCTGTTCCTGCGTGGGCTCGTGCCGCTTGTCGGCTATCCGAGCACGGTCGTATACTACGAGCGCGGCAAGCGCTTTGCCGGCGAGAGCAAGTACCCGCTGCGCAAGATGCTCTCGTTCGCGTGGGAGGGCGTGTCGTCGCTGACGGTGTCGCCGCTGCGGCTCATCACGCGCATCGGCGTTGTGATGTTCCTTGTCAGCATTGCCATGCTTATCTATTTTCTCGTGCGCTATTTTACCGGCCATACCGTCGCCGGCTGGTCGAGCCTTGCCGTGTCCATCTGGGCCATCGGCGGGCTGCAGCTGCTGGCCATCGGCGTGGTGGGGGAGTATATCGGCAAGATCTATCTCGAGACAAAGGCGCGTCCCCGCTACCGGATCGAGACGGAGCTCGATGATCGGGAGGCGGAGCTTTGAAGCGACTACGCACGCTCTTTGATGCAAAGCTGTGGAAATTCCTGCTTGTCGGTGTGATCAACACGCTCGTCGGCACGGCGATCATGTTCTGCCTGTATAATATTGCCGGGTGCTCGTACTGGGTGGCCTCGGCGGCCAATTACGTGCTGACAAGTATTCTGAGCTTCTTCCTCAACAAATACTTCACGTTCCGCAGCCGCGAGCGCAGCGTGGGACAGGTCGTGCGCTTCGCGGCGAACATCGCCGTGTGCTACCTGATCGCTTACGGCGCTGCCAAGCCGCTGTGTCTGCGCCTGCTTGCCAACGCCTCGGTCGGCACGCGTGATAATGCGGCCATGCTCGTTGGCATGGTGCTCTTCACCGGCCTCAACTATCTCGGCCAGCGGTTTTTTGCCTTCCGCAGCCGGAAAACCGAAGAAAACTGAGACCCATTCCCGGATGTACACACATCCGGGAATTCTTTTGGAAAAAACACAAATATGCTATTGACAAACAAGGTGAGAAGTGGTTATATAAACACATGAACAATCATTCATATGTTCAAACGAAAGCGAGGAGATCCCATGGCAGAACCGAAACAAGACAGCGCACCGACGTGCGAATATCTCAACGTGCACGAGGACGCGGTGGCGCAGGTGCTTGCCGCCCTGCCGGACGACGAGACGCTCTACGATCTGTCGGAGCTGTTTCGCGTCTTCGGTGATTCGACGCGCATCAAGATCCTCTATGTGCTCTTTGAGAGCGAGCTGTGCGTGTGCGACATTGCGCGGCTGCTGAATCTGACGCAGTCGGCGGTCAGCCACCAGCTGCGCATTTTGAAGGCGTCGAACCTCGTCCGCTTCCGTCGGGAGGGGAAGACCGTGTTCTATTCTCTGGACGACGACCACGTCCGGTCCGTGCTGGCCCTCGGCATGGAGCATGTGCTGGAAAAATGATGGCATGGCCATCTTTTCAAATAACATTCAATGACAGATGAAGGAGCGTACATCATCATGGAAAAGACTTATAAGATTGAAGTGGATTGCGCCAACTGTGCGGCGATCATCGAGCGCAACGTGGCAAAGCTCAAGTGCGTCCGGGAAGTGACCGTGAGCTACATGGCGCAGAAGATGCTGGTGGAATATGCCCCCGGCGTGGACGAAGCCGAGGCCAAGGCGGAGATCCTCAAGACCGCGCGCAAGGTCGAGCCGGACTTCCGCTTCGAGGACTGAATCTTATGTCGCGCGAACAGAAAAGGTCGCTGCTGCTCATAGCAGCAGCGGCCGCGCTGCTCATCGGGCTGCATTTTGCGCCGGTCACGGGCTGGCTCAAGCTCGTGCTGTACCTCATCCCGTATCTGCTCGTCGGCGGCGAGACACTTGTCGATGCCTGCAAGGGGATCTATAACCGCCAGCCGTTTGATGAAAACCTCCTCATGGCGGTGGCCACTGTCGGCGCGATGGTGCTCGGAGATTATCCGGAGGCCGTGTCCGTCATGCTGTTTTACCAGATCGGCGAGCTGTTTGAGAGCTATGCCGTCGGCCGCAGCCGGAAAAACATCGGCGACCTGATGGATATCCGCCCGGATTTTGCGTACGTGGAGACTGCTGACGGCATTGTGCGTGTCAAGCCCGAGGAAGTTGCTGTCGGCGATACGATCGTCGTCAAGCCCGGCGAGCGCGTCCCGCTCGACGGCACGGTGCTGACCGGCACGTCCGCGCTGAATATGAGCGCGCTGACCGGCGAGAGTGCCCCCGTGGACGTCGCGGAGGGGAGCGGTGTCGTGAGCGGCAGCGTGAACCTGTCGGGCGTGCTGCGCCTGCGTGTGGAGAAGGTGTATGCCGAGTCCACGGTCGCGCGCATCCTTGAGCTCGTGGAAAACTCCTCGCTCAAAAAGGCGCACACCGAGCGTTTCATCACGAAGTTTGCCCGCGTCTATACGCCGTCTGTGTGCGGCGCGGCGCTGGCGCTGGCGATCCTGCCGCCGGTCGTGCGGCTCATCATGGGCATCCCGGCCGACTGGGGCGAGTGGATCTACCGCGCGCTGACGTTTCTCGTCATCAGCTGCCCGTGCGCGCTCGTGATCTCGATCCCGCTGTCGTTTTTCGGCGGTATCGGCGGCGCGTCTGCACGCGGCATCCTCATCAAGGGCTCGAGCTATCTCGAGATGCTGGCCAAAACGGACCGCGTCGTCTTTGACAAGACCGGCACGCTCACGCGCGGCACGTTCGCCGTCACGGCGGTGTGCCCCGCGCAGCCGGAGCTGTCCGAGCAGGCGCTGCTGCAGCTTGCAGCGGCGGCGGAGCGGTTCTCCGACCACCCCGTCAGCCAGAGCCTGCGCCGCGCAGCCGGGGAGCTGCCGGAGGCGCTGGCCACGACGGACGCCAGAGAGCTCGCCGGTCACGGCGTGACCGCGCAGGTCGGCGGCCGCGCCGTTGCCGCCGGAAACGCGAAGCTGATGGCCACCCTCGGCCTGACCGCGCCTGCGGTCGATGAGATCGGCACGGTCATCCACGTCGCGGCCGACGGTGTGTATCTCGGCTATATCGTCATCTCCGACGAGCCGAAGAGCGGCGCGCGCGAGGCGATCGCCCGTCTGCGTGCGGACGGCGTGCGCGTCATCATGCTCACCGGAGACCGTAAGCGCACGGCCGATGCCGTGGCGCAGGAGCTCGGCATCGCGGAGGTGCACAGCGAGCTGCTGCCGGAGGATAAGGTCACGCAGGTCGAGCGGCTGCTCGGCGAGGGCGCACCCGGGAAATACCTCGCCTTTGTCGGCGACGGCATCAACGATGCGCCGGTGCTCGCACGTGCCGATCTCGGCGCCGCCATGGGCGGCATCGGTTCGGACGCCGCCATTGAGGCAGCAGACATCGTGCTCATGGACGACGATCCGCGCAAGCTCTCGCTGGCCATGCGCATCTCGCGCAAGACCATGCGCCTCGTCTGGCAGAATATCGTCTTTGCGCTGGCCGTCAAGGCCGTGTGCCTTGTGCTCGGCGCGCTCGGTATTGCGAATATGTGGGTCGCCATCTTTGCCGATGTCGGCGTGATGGTGCTGTGCGTGCTCAACGCCGCCCGTGCGCTCGATACGAAACGCCTGTGACCCGTTGTATAGAAAAAAGACCGCCTGCTGGCGGCCTTTTTTTGGTTTTGCTTATTTTCAGGTGCAGCGGCGGAAGCTGCCGTCGGTGAGGATACGCGCGCAGATCAGCCCCAGCGGCAGGGCGATGACGATCAGCAGCGACGCTGCGAGCCACGACGCGCTGTCGCCGAGGTTCATCGTGCCCAGATCGTACACGGCGCGGTAGAAATACAGCCCCGGCACCATGATGACGATCGACGGCACGGTGATCGTGATGCGCGGATAACCCGAGCGCCGCTTATACAGGGAGGCGAGCAGGCCCGCCGTCAGCGCACCGAAAAACGCGGCGGCCGCCGGCGGGAAGCCCGCCAGACTGACGAGCTCGAGCCGCAGCGTGTTCGATAGTGCGCCGATCGCGGCGGCGGCACACGCGAGCTTCACGGGGCTGTTGAACATGAGCGAGAAGCCGAACACGCCGCAGAAGCTCGCTGCCAGCCGCAGCAGGATGCGCGCCCAGACGGGCAGACCCAGCGGCAGGAAATCCATCGGCTGCAGCCGCAGCAGCAGCGCCATGCCCCATGCGGTCAGCGTCGCCACGACGACGATCATGAGCGCGTAGGCCAGCCGCTCGAGCCCGGAGCGCATGTCCTGCTTTGCCATGTCGATGCCGCTCGTGATGAACGGGAAGCCCGGTATGATAAACAGCATCGCGCAGATATAGCCCGCCTGATGCTGTGCGTCGATGGGCCAGAGCAGCGACGCCAGGCGGAACAGCGCCGCATAGACCAGACACGCCGCCGCGACGGGCAGCGCGATGCAGCCAAACAGCGTCAGATGCCGCTGTGTCAGCCGCGCGCGCACATACTGCCCGACGCCTGCGCCGAGAAAGGCCAGCAGCATCTCGATCGGTCCGCCGCCGAGCAGGAACGTGAACGCGCCGCACGCGAGCGCGGACGCGAGCCCGAGCTGCAGCGGCGTGTAGCTGCCGCCTGTCTGCGCGATCTCGTCGAGCCTGGTGTGCAGGTCGTCGGCGGTCATGTACACGCCCTCGATCGGAAAGCACTTGACAAAGCGCTCGAGCCGGTCAAGCTTGGCGGTGTTGACGCCGGTCGCCGTGAGCGTCAGCGTCTGGGAGAAGCTGTCCTGCCCGTCGGAGCAGGTGTATTCGATGGACGTGAGCCCGATGTCGGCCGCGCACACGAGACCGAGTGCCTCGGACAGTTCGTTCATCGAGCTGCGCACGCGCCACGCGCCCGTGCCGCACGAGAGCAGCAGCAGACCGACCCGTCCGACCACACCGGCGCGGATGGGCAGCGGTGCGCGCGAGACGGGCAGCTCCTTCTGATCCCGGATGGGGTCGTGCCACGGGATCTGCATGTGATTTGGTTTGATGATCGAGCGATGCAGCATAGTTTGCGCCCCTTTTAGAAATTCGGTCTGTATTGTAGTCTTGTCCGCGCCGGAAGTCAAGCACTATCCTGCCGCAAATGCGCGGCCCCGGAGCGTTTTTGCTCCGGGGCCGCGCGGTCGTTTAATCGGATCATCCGGCGCGAAACAGCCGCCGGTACTCGCGCGGGCTGCAGTAGCCCGCCGCGCACTGGGAAAAGGCGTCGCCGAGAAAGAGCCTGTCCGTGCAGATCTCAATGATGGAAAAGCGTTCGCCCGGCGCGGCGGCGAGCACGCGCACCTCGGCATCGAGAAGCGCCCGGTATTCCGCCTCGCAGGCGTCGGTGATGCACATGTCCGGCTGCCAGCAGAAGGTCTGCTGCACATCGCAGCCGTTGATGACGGCGTCAAAGTCGGCGCCGTCGCGAATGGCGCGGTCAATGTACGTTCGCAAAGTCATGATCGTATCCTCCCCGTGTTGTGATCGTGGTTTGGTTTCTCCCTTTGTACCTACCATATCACCTATGGAGTCCGATAATCAGGACAGTGAGCGCTTTGCGCCGCTCATTTTTGCGCCGAGCGCAGCCATGCGATCTCCTGCGCGTAGCCGGCGTCGTCGTTCGGCGTCTCGAGGATGAACGGCAGCGGCGCCAACGCCGGGTGCTGCGTGACGCGCACGAGCGCCTCCGGCGGGATGCAGCCGTCGCGCAGCTTCGTGTGCCGGTCCTTATGGCTGCCGCAGGGATTGAGGCTGTTGTTGAGGTGCACGGCGTGCAGACGCCCGAGCCCGATCACGCGGTCAAACTCCGCGAGCACGCCGTCAAGGTCGCCGGCAATGTCATACCCCGCGTCCCAGACGTGGCACGTGTCGAGGCAGACGCCAACATGCTCCTGCAGCTGCACGCGGTCGATGATGGCGCGCAGCTGCTCAAAGCGGCCGCCGACCTCGCTGCCCTTTCCGGCCATGGTCTCGAGCAGGACGGTCGTGGTCATGCCGGGGAAGAGCACAACGTTTAGCAGCGCGGCGATCTTCTCGATGCCCGCGTCGATGCCCTGCCCGACGTGGCTGCCGGGGTGGAAATTGTAAAACTGACCGGGCGTGTGCTCCATGCGCTGCAGGTCGTCGGAAAAGGCCATGTGCGCAAACTCCGCCACCTGCGGCTTGGCCGCGCAGGGGTTGAGCGTGTACGGCGCGTGCGCGACCAGCCGGTCGATACCCGCGCGGGCACATTCGGCGTGGAAGGCGGCAATGTCTGCCGCCTCAATGGGCTTGGCGCTGCCGCCGCGGGGATTGCGCGTGAAGAACGCGAACGTGTTTGCGCCCAGCGCCTCTGCGCGCTTTGCCATGGCGAGATACCCGCCTGCGGAGGAAATGTGACAGCCGATCCGGAACATATGATCACCTCAAAGAATGGATGCCCCCATCATAGCACACCGCGCGGCAGCTGCCAAGCTTGCCACCGCGCCGCGGATGGTGTATGCTATTTCACAAAGTAAAAAACAAGGGTAGGAGATATGCAATGAGCCTGTTTCACAAAGCAAGGGCAGAGAAGTCACCCGTAGATTGGAGCCGCGCATACTTCGCTGCGCCGAAGTTTTATGGGAAACCGGATGGTTCTCCGTTTGGAGCAATCGCGTTAACAGAGGCCACGGAGACAGTCTTGCCGAAAACTCCGCAAAAAGAATATGCGGTAGATGGGAAGCCAGTGGCAGATTGGAAGGTCGTGCTGGTCAGCACAACAAAAAACTGCGTGATCGGAGACTGTGACTACTTTCGTGCATTGGCCAAGCTGAAAAACTATGTGCAAGACGCCAATGACAATGCAGTCTTGATTCGGGCGCTGTCATCGGAAGAACTGGAAGCGATCGCGGAATGATCCGATGCACACCACAAAGGGGGGCGGACCATGCAGCCGTATGAACTCATTCGCTCCGGCCGGCGCACGCTGGCGCTCGAGGTACGCGGCGGGCGCGTGATCGTGCGCGCGCCGTACCGGACATCGCAGGCGACGATCAACCGCTTTGTCGCGGCGCACACCGACTGGATCGCGCACGCTCTGGCCAAACAGGAGACCCATGCCGCCGCGCATCCCGAGCCGACGGATGCCGAGCGGGAGGAATATATCCGGCGGGCGAAAGCCTGCCTGCCGCAGCGTGTGGCGTATTATTCCGAGCGGATGGGGCTTTGCCCGACGCAGGTGCGCATCACGGGCGCGCGCACGCGCTTTGGCAGCTGCAGCTCGCAGGGGCACATCTGCTTTTCGTGGCGGCTGATGCAGTACCCGCCGGAGGCGATCGACTACGTCGTCGTGCATGAGCTGGCGCACCTGCGCTATATGAACCACGGCGCGGAGTTTTACGCGCTCATCGCGCGCTATCTGCCGGACTGGAAAGCCCGCCGCACCCTGCTGCGGGCGTGAACGCAACGCCGGAGCATTGCCGCTCCGGCGTTTTTGCGCGCAAGAATTGATTTTTGCCGCAGATGCGTGTAAACTATATGGCCAGAAAAACCAGGGAGGGGTGTGCATGAAACAGGCGATCGCGCTTGCCGGCGGCGGCACGAAGGGCGCATATCAGGTCGGCGCGTGGAAGGCGATGCGGGAGCTCGGCATCCCGTTTGACATCGTCACGGGCACGTCCATCGGCTCGGTCACGGCGGCGCTGATGGTGCAGGACGATTTTGACCGCGCGTGGGAGCTCTGGACGCACATCACGGAGGAGCAGATCATGCTCGAGCGCGCCGATGCCACGCCGCACGAAAAGCGTGAGCTCGCGGCGCTGGCCGAGCACCCGGAGCAGCTCATCGCGCGCGTCAAGGACTGGGCGGATCTCAACCGCCGCACGGCGGACATTTCGCCGTACCGCGCGCTCGTACACAAATACCTTGATGAGGAGCGCTTTTTCGCTTCGCCGGTGGATTTCGGGCTCATGACGGCGCGCTTTCCTTCGCTCCAGCCGGTCGAGGTGCGCAAGCAGGACATCGCGCCCGGCTACCTGCCGCAGTGGATCCTCGCGTCGTCGGCATGCTTTCCGATGTTCCCGATGTGCGAGATCGACGGGCAGAACTATCTCGATGGCGCGTATTCGGACAACCTCCCCATCAGCACGGCATTTCGGCTCGGCGCGGATCGCGTCATCGCCATCGGTCTCAAGCCGGAGACACCGGAGAAAAAATACGCAAATCACCCGCTCGTGACCTACATCGCCCCGGCGGAGCCGCTGGGAAAGCTGCTGGAGTTTGACCCCGACGCGATGCGGCACAGCATCGCGCTCGGCTACACGGACACGCTGCGCGTGCTCGGCGATCATATCGGCCGCACCTATACGTTTGCGCCCGACGGAAAGACGCTGCTCGACGGCGTCGCGCGCGACTATCTGCTCTGGCTGCTGCGCCGGGAGCTGACGCCGCCGGACTCCATGCTGGACTTTTTCCGCAGCGACACGCCGCTGACCGACCGTATCCTCAGCGACCGCCCCGGCGACCTGACGGACTGCGCGCTCGCGGGCGTGGAGTGTGTGCTGGAGGCGTATGCCTATCCGCGCGGGGAGATCTACGATCTCAAGCTCCTGCTGCCGGAGCTGGCCATGCGCCTTGCGGAGGATGAGGACACGCCGGAGCTGGAGCACGCGCACGCGCTGTGTGCCTCGCTCGGCAGCGAGCATTTCTTCACGCAGCTCGCCCCGCTCACACCGCGCTATGACGCCAGGGACATCTTTCTTGCCACGCTCACGCTCTATCTGCGGGAGCAGACGGCCTGACCGGCAGGTTTTTGTTGCGCTCGCGGGAATAATCGGGTATACTATCTAAGTTTGATAATTTTTGATATTGGATCATACAACAACAGAGGAGCGGACTATGGATCTGAAACAGGAAATCGAGCGCCGCCGGACATTTGCGATCATCTCGCACCCGGACGCCGGCAAGACGACGCTCACGGAAAAACTGCTGCTGTACGGCGGAGCGATCCAGCTCGCCGGCTCGGTCAAGGGCAAGGCAACCGCGCGCCACGCGGTCTCGGACTGGATGGAGCTTGAAAAGCAGCGCGGCATCTCCATCACATCGTCGGTCATGCAGTTTGAGTATGAGGGCTATTGCATCAACATCCTCGACACGCCGGGCCATCAGGACTTCTCGGAGGACACGTACCGCACGCTCATGGCGGCCGACAGCGCCGTCATGGTCATCGACGCGGCCAAGGGCATCGAGCCGCAGACGCGCAAGCTCTTCAAGATCTGCGCCATGCGCCACATCCCGATCTTCACGTTCATCAACAAGCTCGACCGTGAGGCCCGCGACCCGTTTGAGCTCATGGAGCAGCTCGAAAACGAGTTCGGCATCGGCACCTACCCCGTCAACTGGCCGATCGGCTGCGGACACGACTTCAAGGGCGTGTTTGACCGCGACCGCCGCGAGATCCTCGCGTTTCAGGAGTTTCACCGTGGGCAGAACAAGATCCGTCCCATCGAGTGCGAGCTCACGGACGTCGAGCGGCTCGACGAACTGATCGGTCCGCGCCAGCGCGAAAAGCTCACCGAGGACATTGAGCTGCTCGACGGCGCAGGCTATTCCTTCGACCTCGATGAGGTGCGCGCCGGCCGCCTCAGCCCGGTGTTCTTCGGCTCCGCGCTGACGAACTTCGGCGTTGAGCCGTTTCTGGAAAACTTCCTGCACATGACGATGCCGCCGCTGCCGCGCACAACGGCCGACGGCACGGTCGACCCGTTCCAGCCGGGCTTTTCTGCGTTCGTGTTCAAGATCCAGGCGAACATGAACAAGGCCCACCGTGACCGCATCGCGTTCATGCGCATCTGTTCCGGCAAGTTCGTGCGCGACCATGAGTATCTGCACGTGCAGGGCGGCAAGACGCTCAAGCTTGCGCAGCCGCAGCAGCTCATGGCGCAGGAGCGCGAGATCATCGACGAGGCCTACGCCGGCGACATCATTGGCGTGTTCGACCCCGGCATTTTCTCCATCGGCGACACGATCTGCGAGCCGAAGATGCACGTGCGCTTCGAGGGCATCCCCACGTTTGCGCCGGAGCATTTCTCCATCATCTCGCAGGTGGACACCATGAAGCGCAAGCAGTTTGTCAAGGGCGTCACCCAGATCGCACAGGAGGGCGCCATCCAGATCTTCCATGAGCCGAACAGCGGCATGGAGGAGGTCATCGTCGGCGCGGTCGGCGTGCTGCAGTTCGAGGTGCTGGAGTACCGGCTCAAGAACGAGTACAACATCGACATCCGCCGCCGCGACCTGTCGTATTCCTACATCCGCTGGATCACGAGCGAGGGCACCGATCCTACGGCACTCAACCTCGCCTCGGACACGAAGTGGGTGCAGGACTTCCGCGGGCATAATCTGCTCATCTTCAACAATGAGTGGAGCATCCGCTGGGCGGAGCAGAAAAACCCCGACCTGACGCTGGCGGAGTTCAGCCGGAACTGGTAAAAAAGATTGCAAACATGTATGCAAAACGCACGAAGGCCTTTCGAGAGAAGGGCGCTTCGTGCGTTTTGCGTATGGACAGGAAATGAAATCTTTTGTGGAGTCAGCGAATTGAACGATTGGGCGAATATACCAAAATAAGATACAACAATTTGCAATAAAAATAATATTTATAAAAATAAACAATAAAAGGTTGACGCAGAAAGAATGATATAGTAAATTTAACATAAAAAAGGAATTTATATCTAAAGATGGGAAGCTGATGCAAATTTTGAAGTTTTGACTCGCGTCTAAAACTGGAATTGATTCCATACAGTTAGGAGACGATTCCAATGTGCCGAGTGCAGTTTGGTGTGATTGTGATTTGAAAGCAGATGCATCCCGATTTAGCAAACTGGGCTTTGCGAGCGATATGAACAGCCTTTCGTATCGGTACAAAGTATATAACGCAGCTGGGGTCTGTACGATGTCTACCATCGATACCGTAACGTGCCCAACTATTGATTCCTATCTTATCGTATATTATCAGTAAGGGGGTGTCCATCATGGAGCACAGACGGCCAAGTCTATTTAGAAGTTTCTGCATTACGCTGGTGCTCCTGCTGTCGTTGGGCTTGTGTGGCTGCAAGGCGCAGCCGGAGGCGGATACGTTCTTTTTCCAATACGAAGGCTACTTTGCGGCGCCGGTATCTTCTACGCTGACCGTGGCGATCACCGGATTCAGCACGAAGGAAGCATGCGCCGCGGTGTTTCAGAATGCAGCGTCCATGTCCTTTGAGGGAAATGATGCGGTGCGGATCCAGAAGTTTTCCATAGAGCCGCACAAGTCCATTGGAGCTTACAGCGCGTGTGCGGTGAGTGCAACGCTGGCGTTTGAAACGGCGGGCGTGACGGATGCAACGGCGCTGTGTGTGCAATTTCGGGATGGGAGCGAGCAGACGTACCCAATTGGAACGTGGACGTTCGACGTGCAGGACGCACCGGATCACGCAGAACTGCTGAATGTCTGGTCGTCTCCAGCATCGAATCGGGTTGGAAATATGTTCCCGTACCATTATGAGCTGCTGGATCGGGCCGCATCCATCCGGTCTATCCAATATGGACCGGATCAAATCGCCGATGTGGCGGACGGCATCACGGTATACGACGGCGTTGCGGAAGGGAAGCTGGCGCTCTCAGGTGACGCGCCGGTGCGGCTGATCCGCCCGCGCATCAAGGTGGAACAGAACGGCGAAGCCTACAGCGTTTATGGTATTTGCTGCTATTGTGGCGCGCTGGATGTGACGAAAGCGGACATACAGGCGGCGCAGGACGCGGCCAGCAGAACAGCATAGAAACAGGATGATCGCGCAGGAGGGTTCTCCTGCGCGATTTTTGGCAAAATACGGCCATCTGGATTTTGCGCTTTCATATCCGATCTGCCCCAAACCGACAGGTTTCTTCCGGCCCTTTGTGTATACTGCTGTCAAACGAAAGCGAGGAGGGAGACGATATGAAACAGCTCCGCTTTGTGATCCTGATCATGCTCATCATGCTGCTGCTGTGCCCGGCTGCGCGTGCGGCGCAGGCGCCCGGCAGTGCGCAGGTGCAACAAATGGGAAAACCTCCTGCACAGCAGGAGGTTTTCTCGTATACGTCTGTATTCAGAACAGATCCTCGACCACGTTCTCAGGCGGGACTTCCAGCAGGGAGGGGTTGTGCATGAACATCTTCATGTACTTGAACGACGAGGCGTAATAGTATCCGTCGCACACGCGCTCATCCATGACGGCCATAAAGTCGATGTACTTGCGCTCGACCGCCTTGCCCTCGCGGTCGAGCTCGACCGCCTTGCGCTTGGCGCCGAAGGCGATGAACATCGGCAGGGTGCCGAAGTTATACAGGTGGTGATAGATCGGCGGGATGCCGAGCGAGCCCATGTCGGTGATGATCATCGAGCCGTGGAAGGGGCTGGCGTCGAGCAGCTTCTGCGGGATGATGCCGAAGTAGTCCATCACGCGCAGGCAGCCGATGGCGAAGCGCAGCAGGAAGCGCGGCAGCTTCAGCAGTGCGCCCGCGACCTGCTCGGTGTTGTTGTCCTCGCCGCCGTACTTGATCTCGTCGATCTTCTCGTTCATCTTGCGGTAGACATCAAAGATCGTGTCCGTCGGGGCGAAGACGGCCTTGATGGTCGTCTCGTTCGAGGTGGTGGACATGGTGCGGCGCACGGTCAGCACGACCTCGATGTTGTTGCGCGCATAAATGCGGCGGCCGGCCACAAAGCGGTTGATGCCGGGACGCATGGAGACCATGCGCACATAGGCCGCGATGAACAGGTGCAGGTAGCCGAGACCCTTGTAGCCCTCGAGCCGCTTCTGACGCAGCCAGCGGTCGGTATCCGTGATCTCGATGCAGTCCTCAAACTGGTTGCAGGCATCGTTTTTCGTGGGCATGATGTAGGGCATGAACTTGTAAAACGGTGCGAGCGAATGGATCAGGCGACCGTCCTTGCGGTCTCCGAGACGGCGTTTGCTCTCCATAGGAAATACCTCCGAATATACGAATAAAGTTCAAACTTTTTAACTTTGATAAGACCATTATAGGTGATTTCCGAAATAATAGCAAGTAAAAACGTATTTAAAATGATGATAACTGCATTTTTCCAATTATTTTGGCGGGTGCATTATCGGGAAAACGTAACGGTATCATCGGAAGAAATCATGCAAAAAATTAAACGTTAAATTTTCGTCAATGACGTGAAAAAGCTAGCAATATCAATAGTTTTTTAACACTCGGATGTTTGAAAATTGACATACATTTTTGGGCAATATCGCTTGCGAAACGGGTATGAATAGGGTAGAATACATACATTATGTAGATACAGTTCGCTAACGCGAGCGTGCGCGGCATAATACTACTTCGAATTGTAGGGAGGTGTAGGGATGTCATTTGAGGCGATAACAACGATCCGTGACGCGGAAAACCGTGCAAAGCAGATCCAAGCCGACGCGCAGGCGGCCGCTGCAGCGGCAGTGGAAGCGGCTCAGGCCGAGGGCAAAGCGGCGATCGAGGCCGCCGTCGGCAAGGCGCAGCGCGAGCTGCAGACGCTGCGGGCCAAATCAGATGAAAAGGCGAAGGCAGATGCGGAAAAGCTGGCTGCGGAGACCAAGAACAAGGAAGCGGCCATGCGCATCAAGGCCAAGACCAATCTGGATCGCGCTGCATCACTTATCGTGGAAAGGATCGTGAACGGCTGATGGCCATTGTACACATGAAAAAGCTGCGGCTCATGGTCGTTCGCGGGCAGAAAGATGCTCTGCTGCGCGACCTGATGCTGCTCGGCTGCGTGCAGGTCTCGGAACCGGACGCGCTTTTGGCGGATGCAGAGGCTGCCGCGGTCCTGCGTCAGGAGAGCGGCAACGTGACGGAGACGCGCAGTGAGCTGACGCGCCTGAACGCTGCGCTCAAGCTGCTGGATAAGTATGCGCCGGTCAAGTCCAAGCTGCTCAGCTCCCGGCCGGAGGTCACGGAGCGTGAGTTTCTGGATGTCGGCGCCTACCGCAAGGAGCTCGACGCGGTCGCACAGCTCGAGGAGCTGGAGGCCGACGTGCGCCGCTATAACGGCGAGGAAGCAAAGCTGCGCAGCAGCGTTGAGGCGCTGCGCCCGTGGGAGACGCTTGACCTGCCGCTGAGTCTGGGCTCGACCGCGACGACGCGCATCACGCTGGGCATGCTGCCGGCGGCGGCAGACCTCGGCGAGGCGCAAAAGGCGCTGGCGGAGGCTGCGCCCGAGTCGCAGATGTATGAGATCTCCGCAGACAGGGAACAGCACTATGTGCTGCTCATCTGCATGAAGGACGAGCTGACGGAGGCGCTGGCTGCGCTGCGCACCTTCGGCTTCACGCTGGCAAACCTCGGCGGCACGCCGGGAACGGCCAAGCAGAATATCGACACCGCGCAGCAGCAGATCGCGGATGCCATCCGCAAGCGTGAGCAGGCGGAGGCGGACATCGCCGCCTTTGCACCGCACCGCGATGCGTTCAAGCTCTGCGTTGACCGCGCGAGCGTCCGGCTCGGCCGCGCCGAGGCGGAGGAGCGTCTGGTCGGCACGGAGAGCGTCGTGTGTATGCGCGGCTGGCTCACGGCGCCGGAGGAGGAAAAGCTCACGGCGGTGCTCGCAAAGTATGACTGCGCATGGGATCTGGCCGACCCCACGGAGGATGAATATCCCGAGGTGCCGGTCAAGCTCAAGAACAACAAGTTCACAGAGCCGCTCAACATGGTCACGAATATGTACAGTCTGCCGGCCTACGGCACGGTGGACCCGAACCCGCTCATGGCGCCGTTTTTCATCCTGTTTTACGGCATCATGATGGCGGACATGGGCTACGGTCTCGTGATGGTGCTCGCGGCGCTCATCGCGCTCGGCAAGATGAAGCCCAAGCGCGGCAGCAAGTATTTCTGCGAGCTGCTGCTCGCCTGCGGCGTGTCGACGTTCCTGCTCGGCATCGTGACGGGCGGCTTCTTCGGAAACGCCGTGCCGACGATCGTGCGGATGTTCGGTCACGATGTCCAGCTCGGCATCCTGACAAGCCCGCTGCTCGACCCGCTCAAGGATACGACGACGATCCTCATCGGCGCTATGGTGCTCGGCTTTATCCAGCTCGTGACCGGCATGATCGTGAACATGGTCATGGAGTGCCGCCAGGGCAAGGTCGGCGACGCGATCTTCAACGAGGGCACATGGCTGGTCCTGTTTGCGGGACTTGCGCTGTATGTGCTCAAGATCGGCAACATCGCCGGCGTCCCGGTCGTGCTGTGCATCGGCGGTCTGATGCTGATCTACGGCTCCGGCCGTGAGGCCAAGGGCTTCGGCAAGGTCACGGCCGTGTTCGGCGCGCTCTACAACGGGTTGACCGGCTGGTTCGGCGACATTCTCTCGTATTCCCGACTCATGGCTCTGATGCTGGCCGGCAGCGTCATCGCGCAGGTGTTCAACACCCTCGCTGCGATGCCGTCGAGCGGCGGTGTGACCGTCGTGTCGATGCTGGTCTTTATCCTCATCTTCCTGGTGGGTCACGCGCTGAACTTCGGTCTGAACCTGCTCGGCTGCTTCGTGCACGACTTGCGTCTGCAGTGTCTGGAGTTCTTCGGTAAGTTCTATGTCGACGGCGGCAAGCCCTTCAGCCCGCTGGAGATCAACACGCGCTATGTCGACGTGGAAAATCATAATTTCTAAACATTCGTACTCAAGAGATATTTAAGGAGGAAATTGAAAATGGCATTTCTCGAATCCATCGGTGGTCTGGCTCTCGGCCTTCTCGGCGCTGCGCTCGCAGCGGCTCTCGCGTGCATCGGCTCTGCAAAGGGCACCGGCATCGCCGGTGAGGCCGGCGCAGGTCTCGTCTCGGAGGATCCCAGCAAGTTCGGTAAGGCGATGATCATGCAGGTCATCCCCGGCACGCAGGGCCTGTACGGCTTCGTCATCTGGTTCCTTGCTCAGAGTCAGATCTTTGCCGCCAACGCAGCCGCTCCGCTGACCGTTGCGCAGGGTCTGCAGTACTTCGCAGCCTGCCTGCCGATCGCGCTCGGCGGTCTGATCTCCGCCATCGCGCAGGGCAAGGTCGCGGCCGCGTCCCTGAACATTCTGGCCAAGAAGCCGGACGACTGGTCCAAGGGCATGATCTTCTGCATCACGGTCGAGTTCTACGCCATCCTCTGCCTGCTGGCGTCGTTCCTGATGCTCAACGGCTTGAAGTAATCCAAAATCCTCTTCCGACAGAAGGGAACGAAGATCTATGAATGGTATTGAAAAAATCACCGGCCGCATCGAGGCGGACGCACGGGAGCAGGCGAGTGCCATCACGGCCGACGCCGAGGCCAAGTGCGCCGAGATCCGCGCCGGCTATGACAAGCAGGCGCAAGACCAGTATTGGGCGCGCGTGCGCGACGGTGTAAAGACCTGCGAGGATCGCGTGCAGCGCATGGGACGTCTGGCGGAAATGGAAGCCAGAAAGAGCATTCTTGCTCTCAAGCAGGAGATGGTCGACGCGGCGTTTGCCGCCGCGCTCGAGCGCATCTGCACCATGCCTCAGGCGGACTACGTGGCCTATCTTGCCAAGCTTGCGGCGCAGGCTGCGACGACCGGCACCGAGGCCTTGGTGTTCAACGCCAAGGATCAGGCCGCGTGCGGTCAGGCGGTCGCGGACGCTGCAAACGCGCTGCTCGCGCAGCAGGGCAAGCAGGCGCGGCTCACCGTGAGCCCCGCCACGCGCGACCTGCGCGCCGGTTTTGTGCTCCAGCAGGGAGACATTGAGGTCAACTGCGCGGTGGAGACGATCGCAGAGCTCTGCCGCAGTGATCTGGCTGCTCAGGTCGCCGAGGTCTTGTTCGGCGCATGACCTGCCCCGCCCCACGCGGGGGAATGAATTATCCTATATGGGGCGCAGGGCTCTGCGCCGCATGAAGGAGGAACGGAATTGTCTAAAGTAAAAGATACGAACTACCTTGCGATTACGGCAATGCTGGCAGCCCGCGAGACCAAGATGCTTTCCGCTGAGCGTATGGAGCGCATGATCGATGCGCCCACGAACGAGGAGGCGGCCAAGATCCTTGAGGAATGCGGCTACGGCGACCTGAGCGGTCTGAGTGCGAAGGACGCCGGCGCTGCGCTCGAGGCGCACATCGCGGCGCTGTTCGACGAGGTCGAGGGCATGGTCCCGGAGGCGCAGCTCGTGCAGCTGTTTCGCCTCAAGTACGACTACCACAACGCCAAGGCGCTCATCAAGGCGCAGGCCATGGGCACGGACTGCGGCGCGATTTTGTCGCAGCGCGGTACGGTGCCGCCGCAGAAGCTGCACGCCGCGTTCTATGAAGAGGACTACCGCGACATCCCGCCCGTTCTGGCACAGGCCATGGTCGATGCCGCCGCGATCCTCGCGCGCACGGCCAATCCGCAGGCGGCGGACTTTGCGCTTGACCGCGCGTATTTCGCGCAGATGCTCGCGCTCTGCGACGGTCTGAGTGACGGCGGCTTTGCCAAGGGCTATGTGCAGCTGCAGATCGACGGTGCGAACCTGCGCGCCGCCGTGCGCACGCGCCGCATGGCCAAGGACGCGGACTTTCTCAAGAATGCGCTCGTCTCCGGCGGCACGATCGGCACGGACCGCGTGCTCGCGGCGTTTGAGTCGGCCGAGGCGCTCACGGCGCTCTATGCCAACACGTGGCTGAGCAATGCGGCGTCTGCCGGTGCGGCCGCCATGAGCGGCGGCGCGCTGACGGCGTTTGAGCTGCTGTGCGACAACGCGCTCATGGACTACATCCGCGCGGCCAAGCTGCGCAGCTTCGGCGCGGCGCACGTGTCGGCGTATCTCGCCGCCATGGAAAACGAGACGACGGCCGCCAGAATGATCCTGACGGGCAGACTCGCCGGGCTTCAGCCCGCGGTCATCCGGGAAAGGCTGCGTGAGACTTATGCTTAAAATTGCAGTTGTCGGCGGTGCGGAGACCGTCATGGGCTTCAAGGCGCTCGGTCTCGAGGCCTGCCCGGTCGCCAACACCGAGGAGGCGCGCGAGACGCTGCGCCGCCTGACCAAGGACTCTGAGGACTACGCCATCATCTATGTGGAAGAAAATCTGGCGCAGGAGCTTCAGCACGAGATCGACAAATTCAAAGATGTTCCCAAGCCGGCCATCATCCTGATCCCCGGCAGGGAAGGCCCCCTCGGCCTCGGCCAGACCGCACTCAAGGCGGCGGTCGAGCGAGCGGTTGGCTCCGATATCCTTTAAGGAAAGGAAGAATGAAATTGAGCGGAACTATCACAAAAGTTTCCGGTCCGCTGGTCGTGGCCAACGGTCTTGCCGATGCCAACGTCTCTGACGTTGTGCGTGTCGGCGAGCAGCGCCTGATCGGCGAGATCCTGAATATGACCGGTGACAGCGCGTCCATCCAGGTCTACGAGGAGACCTCCGGTCTCGGCCCCGGCGCGAAAGTCGAGACGACCGGTATGCCGCTGTCCGTGGAGCTTGGCCCCGGTATGCTGGAGAATATCTATGACGGTATCCAGCGCCCGCTGCCCGAGATCCGCGATCTGACCGGCTCGAACATCACCCGCGGCATCGAGGTGCCCGCGCTCAACCGCGAGCGCGTGTGGCACTTTGATCCCGTCGTGCAGCCCGGCACCGCCGTTTCCGGCGGCGACGTGATCGGTACCGTCCAGGAGACGACGGCCATCCTGCACAAGATCATGGTGCCCCCGCAGATGGCGGGCACGATCAAGAGCATCACCGGCGGCGACTTCACGGTCGACCAGACCGTCGCTGTGCTCACCGATGCCGCCGGCGTCGATCATGAGCTGAACATGATCCAGCGCTGGCCGGTGCGTATCGCGCGCCCCTATGCACAGAAGTTCGCCCCGAACAAGCCCATGAACAGCGGCCAGCGTATCATCGACACGCTCTTCCCGATCGCCAAGGGCGGCACGGCAGCCGTGCCCGGCCCGTTCGGCAGCGGCAAGACCGTCGTGCAGCACCAGCTCGCCAAGTGGTCGGACGTGGACGTCGTCGTCTACATCGGCTGCGGCGAACGCGGCAACGAGATGACCGACGTTCTCATGGAATTCCCGGAGCTGACCGACCCGCGCAACGGCGAGCCGCTCATGAAGCGCACCGTGCTCATCGCCAACACCTCCGATATGCCGGTGGCTGCGCGTGAGGCGTCCATCTACACCGGCATCACCATCGCGGAGTATTTCCGCGACATGGGCTATGACGTCGCCGTTCTGGCTGACTCCACCTCCCGCTGGGCCGAGGCGCTGCGTGAGATGTCCGGCCGTCTGGAGGAGATGCCCGGCGAAGAAGGCTACCCGGCCTACCTCGCATCGCGCATCGCGCAGTTCTACGAGCGCGCCGGCTGCATCCGCTGCATCGGCAGCGACGCTGACCGCCGCGGTTCCGTCACCGCCATCGGCGCCGTCTCGCCTCCGGGCGGCGACATTTCCGAGCCTGTCTCGCAGGCGACCATGCGCATTGTCAAGGTGTTCTGGGCGCTTGACTCGAGCCTTGCCTATGCCCGCCACTTCCCGGCCATCAACTGGCTGACGTCCTACTCGCTGTATGTCGACTCGCTCAAGCCGTGGTATGAGGCCACGTTCGGCGAGGAATATATGGCCAACCGCGACAAGGCCATGAGCATCCTGCAGCAGGAATCCGAGCTGCAGGAGATCGTCCGCCTTGTCGGTCAGGACGCGCTGTCCCCGGCCGACCGCCTGACGATGGAGACTGCCAAGATGATCCGCGAGGACTTCCTGCAGCAGAACGCCTTCGTCGACATCGACAGCTACTCCGAGTACCGCCGTCAGTATCTGCTGCTCGGCCTCATCCTGCACTATGACGCCGAGTGCCGTGACGCGCTCGAGAAGAACGCGCCGATGCACAAGCTCTTTGCCATTCCCGCCCGTGTCGATATCGGCCGCGCCAAGAGCGTGCCGAGCGACGAGTACGAGCAGGTCTATGCCAAGATCGCGGCGGATATGACTGCACAGATCAAAGAGATTATCGCCGGAGGTGAGGAGCAGTGATTAGAGAATACAAGACCATCCAGGAGATCGCCAGCCCTCTGATGATCGTCAAGAATGTCGAAGGCGTGACCTACGACGAGCTGGCCGAGATCGAGCTCCCGAACGGTGAAGTCCGCCGCTGCAAGGTCCTCGAGGTCGAGGACGATCACGCGGTCGTGCAGCTCTTTGAGAGCGCGCAGGGCATCAACCTCGCGCAGTCGAAGGTGCGCTTTCTCGGCCACCCGCTGCAGCTGGGCGTGAGCGAGGATATGCTCGGCCGCGTCTTCAACGGCATGGGCGAGCCCATCGACGGCGGTCCGGCGATCCTCGCCGAGGAGCACCGCGACATCAACGGTCTGCCGATGAACCCGGCAGCCCGCGCCTACCCGGCAGAGTTCATTCAGACCGGCGTGTCCACCATCGACGGCCTGAACACCCTCGTCCGCGGCCAGAAGCTGCCGATCTTCTCGGCCTCCGGCCTGCCGCACGCCGCCCTCGCCGCGCAGATCGCGCGTCAGGCGAAGGTGCTGGGCGACAACGAGAACTTCGCCGTCGTCTTTGCCGCCATCGGCATCACGTTCGAGGAGTCTGAGTACTTCATTCAGGAGTTCCGCCGCACCGGCGCCATCGACCGCACGGTCGTGTTCTCGAACCTTGCCAACGACCCTGCCGTCGAGCGTATCGCGACCCCGCGTATGGCGCTGACCGCGGCCGAGTATCTGGCCTTTGAGAAGGACATGCAGGTGCTGGTCATCCTGACCGATATCACCAACTACGCCGAGGCGCTGCGTGAGGTCTCCGCGGCCAAGAAGGAAGTCCCCGGCCGCCGCGGCTATCCTGGCTATCTGTACACCGACCTTGCCACGCTCTACGAGCGTGCAGGCCGCCGCATCGGCAAGGCCGGCTCGATCACCATGATCCCGATCCTGACCATGCCCGAGGACGACAAGACCCACCCGATCCCTGACCTGACCGGTTACATCACCGAGGGTCAGATCATCCTCTCCCGTGACCTGTACCGCAAGGGCATCATCCCGCCCGTGGACGTGCTGCCCAGCCTGTCGCGTCTGAAGGATAAGGGCATCGGCGAGGGCAAGACCCGTGAGGACCACTCCGGCACGATGAACCAGCTGTTTGCGGCCTATGCCCGCGGCAAGGACGCCAAGGAGCTCATGACCATCCTCGGCGAGGCGGCGCTGTCGGACGACGACAAGCAGTTTGCGAAGTTCGCCGACGCGTTTGAGCAGCGCTACGTCAATCAGGGCAACAACACCAACCGTACCATTGAGGACACCCTCAACCTCGGCTGGGAGCTGCTGAGCCTGCTGCCGCGCACCGAGCTCAAGCGTATCAAGCCCGAGCTGATCGAAAAGTATATGCCCGAGACCTGATCGCATCCGTCCCGCAGACTTACCAAGTGAGGTGATTTGATGGCAAATACAGCGATTACCCCGACAAGAATGGTGCTCAACCAGCTCAAGGGCCGGTTGAAGACCGCTCGCAGGGGTCATAAGCTCCTCAAGGATAAGCGTGACGAGCTGATGCGTCAGTTCCTCGACAACGTGCGCCTGAACAAACAGCTGCGTGCAAAGGTCGAGCAGGGACTCACGGAGGCGTTCGGCTCTCTGTCGGTCGCGTCCGCGATCATGTCCCCGGAAATGCTCGAGCAGTCGCTGCTCTACCCGCGGCAGAGCGTCGAGCTGGGCATGACCTATCAGAACATCATGAGCGTGAACGTGCCGGTCTACGATTTCCAGACCCGCAACAGCGATCCGTCCGAGATCTTCCCGTACGGCTTCGCGCAGACGTCCGGCGAGCTGGACGATGCGCTCGAGAAGCTGGCGGAGGTGTTTAAGGATATGCTGGAGCTTGCGCAGGTCGAAAAGACCACGCAGATGCTCGCGCAGGAGATCGAAAAGACCCGCCGCCGCGTCAACGCGCTCGAATACGTGATGATCCCGGAGCTGGAGCAGAACATTCGTTACATCTCCATGAAGCTGGACGAGAACGAAAGTTCGACCAAGGTGCGCCTGATGAAGGTCAAGGAAATGGTCCTCGAGGACGCACACCATTATAAGCAATAACGCACCACAAAACCGCCGCATCCAACGATGCGGCGGTTTTCGCGTCTCTATTTCTCGCGCTGCTCCATCAGTTCGAGCAGCCGCGCGGTCTCCGCGGCGGCGTCCGGAGTGTTTGCCTCCACCTGCAGGGCGGAGGTTTCCGCATCCGGCCGGACGGTCAGCTCCCAGCTGCCGTCGCGCACATGCAGACCGTTGGTGAAGTCGGCGCCGGCCTCCATCATCGCCTCCGACAGGGTGCGCATCCGGTGCGCGCGGTCGCGGCAAGGGACACTGCGCCGGAGCGGGTCTGTGCATTGCGCGGGGGCGTCCGGTGATTCCGGGGCTTCCTGCGGTGTCGGACTCAGCCGCCCGTCGAGCACATCCAGACAGCACCGGTAGTAGGCGCGCGGCGTGCCGATGTCGCACCAGTAGCCGTCCATCGGCACGCCGAGGATCGGCTCGTCCGCCGCGAGCAGCAGCGGGAAGAGGTCGTTGGCAAAATCGAACGGCGTGTCCTCCGGCACATAGGTCATCGCCCGCGGGGAGACGATATAGATGCCGGTGTTGACGAGATCGGTCACAACGTGCGGCCAGTCCGGTTTTTCGATGAAGTGGCGCACGTAGCCCTCCCGGTCCTGCAAAACGAGCCCGTATTGCAGCGGCTCTGCGTCCGGGTAGAGCGCGACCGTCACAGCGGCGCCGGAGCTTTGGTGCTGCCGGTAGAGCTGCAGCAGGTCAAAGCTGCACGCCGCGTCGCCGCTGATGACGAGAAAATCATCCCGGCCGTAAAAGTCGCTGCACGCGCGCACGGCGCCCGCCGTTCCGCGCGGCTCGGTCTCGATGCGGTAGCGCAGGTGCACGCCGTAGCTGCTGCCGTCGCCGCAGTGCTCCTGAATGGCATCCGGCCGGTAACACAGCGTTGCGCACACGTCCGTGAAGCCGTTGCGCCGCAGCAGCTCGAGCAGCCGGTCAAGCACCGGCACGCCGACGAGCGGTACCATGGGCTTCGGCAGCTTGCCCGTGATGCTGCGCAGCCGCCGGCCCTGACCGCCGGCCAGCAAAATTGCTTTCATGCGCACGCTCCTTTCACAAATCTTCGGTGGGAAAGTGTATTGTCAACGTTCGGGAAAGATGATATAATCATTGATTATTATGGGGGCAATAGCTTTTGCCCACGGGGTGCAAGGAGGTATGACGATGCGAGATCCCAAAACCGGCAATGTACCCAATGAATCCAAGCTGCAGCGTGCGCTGATGCCCAATTCACGGATGTTTCTGCTGTTTCTGATCGTGTTTGCAGTGCTCACGTTTTTCTTCTCCGACCGGCTCTGGCTGTCGATCGGTGAGGGCGTCATCATTCTGCTGCTCATTATCTATTCGGTCATCATGCGCGCGCGCAAGCGCCGCACGCTCGAGCGGTATATCGAATCTGTCACCTATGATACGGAGTCTGCGCGAAATAATACCCTGCAGAATTTTCCGCTGCCGATGGCGGTCTTTCGCCCGGCGGATTCGCAGGTCATCTGGGCCAACCAGAACTTTTTCGATCTTTGCGGCCGGCACAAGCCGTCGGTCGATATGCGCATTACGGACGTGATCCCGGAGTTTTCCGGCCGCTGGCTGCTCGAGGGAAACACCCAGTGTCCCGAGCTGCTGGAGTATCAGGGGCGCAAGTACCAGATCCACGGCAACCTCGTGCGCACGAACCCGGACGACGCCGCGAGCTACATGGGCATCACCTACTGGGTCGACGTGACGGACTATGAGAAGATCCGGCTGGAGTATTACGCCTCGCGCCCGATCATCGCCGTGATCGTTATTGATAACTATGACGAGCTCATCCGCGGTCTGACCGACCGCAAGCGCAACGAGCTGCGCGACGCCATTGAGGATAAGCTCCTGCAGTGGTGCGAGGGCAAGGGCGGCTTCTTCCGCCGCTATGACCGCGACCGGTACCTGTACGTGTTCGAGGAGCGGCACCTCGACGAGCTGCGCGAGAACAAGTTTGCGTCCCTGCTCGATATCGTCCACAGCGTGACCAGCCCCAGCGGCATCCGCGCCACGGTCAGCGTCGGCGTCGGCCGCGACGGGGAGAGCCTCGATGAAAACTACAACTTTGCCATCCTCGGCACCGAGATGGCGCTCTCGCGCGGCGGCGATCAGGCCGTTGTGAAAAACCGCGTCACGTTTGAGTTCTTCGGCGGCCGCGGCGGTGAGGTCGAGCGGCGCACGAAGGTCAAATCCCGCGTCATGGCAAATGCCCTCAGTCAGCTCATTCAGGACTCGTCCAAGGTCTACGTCATGGGGCACAGGTTTTCCGATCTGGACACGCTCGGCGCTGCTGCCGGCGTGTGCTGCATCGCGCGCAAATTCGGCACGCCCTGCCGCATCGTCATGGATGCCAACAAGACGGCGGCCGGCCAGCTCCGCGACCGGATGCTCAGCGCGCCGGAATACAGCAAGGCGTTCCTCTCGCCGCAGGAGGCGTTCCTGCACGCCGACAGCCGCACGCTGCTCGTCGTGGTGGACACCAACCGGCCCGACCAGGTGGAAAATGCGAGCCTGCTCGAGGCCTGCACCCGCGTGGCGGTCATCGACCACCACCGGCGCGCGGCAAACTATATCTCCAACGCGACCATGAGCTTCCACGAGCCGTATGCGTCGTCGGCGTGTGAGCTGATGGCGGAGCTTCTGGAGGAGCTGGTCGAGCAGCCGGACATCCTGCACGTGGAGGCGGAGGCCATGCTCTCGGGCATCATGCTCGACACAAAGGACTTCACCGTGCGCACCGGCGAGCGCACGTTTGAAGCGGCGGCATTCCTGCGCCGCGCAGGAGCGGACACCTCCGAGGTGAAAAAGCTCCTGCAGACGGATATGGAGCACACGGTCGCCCGCTATAAGATCCTGCAGACGGCGTCCATTTACCGCGCGGACATCGCCATTGCCGCGCCTACCGAGCCGCAGGACCGCATCGTCGCGGCGCAGGCTGCGGACGAGCTGCTCAACATCGCGGGAGTCACGGCGTCACTGGTCATTTACCCGATGGGTAACGGGGATGTGTTCATCTCCGCGCGCTCGATCGGTGAATTGAATGTGCAGCTTGTCATGGAGGCGCTCGGCGGCGGCGGCAGCCGCTCGTCGGCGGCTGTGCAGCTGCACGACGTGTCGGTCGCGCAGGCGGTGCAGATGGCACGCGCGGCGATCGACGATAATCTGGAAAATTAAGCAAAGGAGTATCTTGCTATGAAAGTGATTTTGAACGCAGACGTAAAGGGTCAGGGCAAAAAGGGCGAGCTCAAGGAAGTTTCCGACGGCTATGCCCGCAACTACCTCCTGCCGCGCAAGCTCGCAACGGAGGCGACGGCCGACAATCTCAACGCCTTCCGCCTCAAGGAGAAGGCCAAGGCCGCGCAGATCGCCCGCGAAAAGGCGGAGGCGGAGGAAAACGCCAAGAAGCTTGGCGCGATCCAGGTGAAGATCGCGGCGAAGGCCGGCAGCAACGGCAAGCTCTTCGGCTCTGTCACCTCGAAGGAGATCAGCGACGCACTGCACGAGCAGTTTGCGCTTACCATCGAAAAGCAGAAGATCGTGCAGGCCGAGCCCATCAAGAGCTTCGGCGCATATGAAGTCAAGTGCAAACTCGGCTATGAAGTCACCGGCACGATCCACGTGCTGGTCATCGAAGACAAATAAACCGCGCGCAGGCGAGGGAGGGACCCGTCATGGAGGAGCTGCTTGGCAGACAGGCGCCCCATTCCGCTCCGGCGGAGCAGGCAGTCATCGGCGCGATGCTCATCGACCCGAGCTGCATCCCGGATGTGATCGAGAAGGTCAAGTCCGACGAATTTTATATTCAGGCCAACCGCGATATTTTTGACACCATCTTCGCCATGTTCTCCTACGGGCAGAGCGTAGACGCGGTCACGGTGCTCGAGCAGATGAAGGTGCGCGGCGTGTTCAAGGATACGACCCAGCAGTATCTCATGGAGGTCATGCAGGTCACGCCCACGGCGGCGAACGTGCTCAAGTACGCGGCCATCGTGCGCGATCAGGCGCTGATGCGCAATCTGCACACCGCGGCCGATGAGATCAACACCATGATCTTTGAAGGCTCGGGCGGTGCGGACGCCATGCTCGAGGCGGCCGAGCGCAAGATCTATGCGCTGCGGCAGGGACGCAATGTCGGCGGCCTGCAGCCGATCAGCATGGTCATCCAGCGCGTGTACGCAAACCTCTCCGAGGCGGCGAGCAGCGGCGGCGGCATCCCCGGTCTGGCGACCGGTCTGCCGGATCTGGACCAGACGATCCTCGGCCTGAACGCGGGCGAGCTGATCCTCATTGCCGCGCGCCCCGGCATGGGCAAGACGAGTCTTGCGCTCAATATCGCGCTGCACGTCGGCAAGACGTCCGGCAAGACGGTCGCGGTGTTCTCGCTCGAAATGGCGCGCGAGCAGCTCACGACCCGTCTGCTCGCGGGTGAGGGTCTGGTCGACAGCCAGAAGTTGCTGACCGGCAAGCTCTCGGCGGACGAGTGGCGGCGCGTCGGCGCTGCGGCCACGACCATCAGCGCGACCGATATCCGCATCGACGACAATCCGTCGCTTTCCGTTGCGGACATGAACGCCCAGTGCCGCCGCATCCCGAATCTCGGCCTCGTCGTCATCGACTACCTGCAGCTCATGCAGTCGGCCGGCAGCGGCCACGGCTGGTCGAACGAGAGCCGCACGCAGGCGGTCTCCGACATGAGCCGTATGCTCAAGATCATGGCCAAGGAGCTCAACGTTCCGGTCATCTGCCTCTCGCAGCTCTCGCGTGCCAACGAAGCGCGCCAGAATAAGCGCCCGATGCTCTCAGACTTGCGTGAATCCGGTGCCATCGAGCAGGACGCGGACATCGTGCTCGCGCTCTACCGCGACGGGTATTACAACAAAGAGTGCGAAAACCCGAACCTGGCCGAGGCGATCATCCTCAAAAACCGCCACGGTGAGACCGGCACGCTCGAGCTGATGTGGCTGCCCGAATACACGACGTTTGCGGCCATTGAGAAGAAGTACGACGACGATGACTATTGATGCGATTACGCCCGGTGCGCGCGTGCTGTGTGCCGTGTCCGGCGGGGTGGACTCCATGTACCTCCTGCACCGGATGACGGAGCTGGCGGCGCAGCGCGGCTTTACGGTCGGCTGTGCGCACTTCAACCACGGCCTGCGCGGTGCGGAGAGCAACCGGGACGAGGCGTTCGTGCGCACGCAGTGTGCACATTTGGGCGTACCATTTTACGCCGGGCGCGGCGACGTCGCGTCCGTGCGCGGCATGGGCACGGAGGGCGCTGCGCGGCAATTGCGCTATGCGTTTTTGACCGACTGCGCGGCTGCACACGGCTATGACTGGATCGCAACGGCGCACACGGCGGATGACAACGCCGAGACGCTGCTGCTCAACCTCGCGCGCGGCTGCGGTCTGCGCGGCCTGACCGGTATCCCGCCGCAGCGCGGCAAGCTCCTGCGCCCGATGCTGGACACGACGCGCGCGGAAGCGGAGGCGTATCTGGCGGCGCATGGCATCGCGCATGTGGACGACAGTACGAACGCATCGGACGCTTACGCCCGCAACCGCGTCCGGCACCATGCCGTGCCGGCGCTCGAGAGTGTGAACGCGGCCTTCGTGCAGCATGCTGCCGATACGGCGGCGCTTTTGCGTGAGGACGAGCGATTTCTCGGCGGCTTGGCGGCGGAATTTCTCGCCGGTCAGACGCCCGCACAGGGCATTCCGGTGGCGAAGCTGCTGGCGCTGCCGCGCCCGGTGCGTGTGCGTGTGCTGCAGCAGGCGGCCGGATGCGAGCTCTCGCGGCGGCATCTGCTGGCGCTCGAGCAGCTGTGCGGCGGGGAAGGGCTCGGCTATGCCGACGTGCCCGGTCTGCGTGTGACGCGCGAGCAGGGGCGGCTCTTTTTCGGCGCGCAGCCCAGGGAAAAGCTCGGGACGTATGCGCTCATCCCCGGTCAGACGACGGAGATCCCGGAGCTCGGCGTGCGCTTCACGGTGGGGATGCCGGAACCGTTTCGTGAAATTCACAGCGCGTTCACCACTTTTGTCTTTAAATCTGCGATTATCCATGATAAACTATCTGTTACGCCGCGGCGTCCGGGCGATCGGATCCGTCTGGCAGGGCGCGGCTGCACCAAGCGCGTGAGCGACCTGCTTGCAGAGCGGGGGCTGACGCAGGGCGCGCGCGAGCGCGTACCGATCATCCGCGCGGCGGATGTGCCGGCGGCCATCGCCGGCTTCGGCGTCGCCGAGCAATGGGCGGCGGTGCCGGATCAAACCATGGTCTGCGTCCGGATGGAACAGATCCAAACATATGGGGGAGAATACTATGAGCGATATGAGAGATGACATTGCGTCCGTCCTGCTGTCCGCCGAAGATATCCAGAAACGCACGGCGGAGCTGGGTGCCCGGATCTCGAAGGATTTTGACGGCCGCGAGCCGCTTTTTGTCGGCGTGCTCAAGGGCTGCTTTGTGTTCATGGCGGACCTGATGCGCAGCGTGACCATTCCGTGTTCGGTCGATTTCATGGCCGTATCGTCCTACGGAAACCAGACCACGACCACCGGTGCGGTGAAGATCAACAAGGATCTGAATCAGGACATCGAGGGACGCGACATCATCCTCGTCGAGGACATTCTCGACAGCGGCGTTACGCTGCACTACCTTGCGGACTATCTCAGTGTCCGCCGTCCCGCGTCGATCACCATTGCGACGCTGCTGGACAAACCTGCGCGCCGCAAAGCGCCGATCCACGCGACGTACGCCGGCTTTGAAGTGCCGGATGCATTCGTCGTCGGCTACGGCCTTGACTACGCGGAAAAATACCGCAATCTCCCGTTCATCGGCGTGCTCAAGCCGGAGGTCTACTCCCACTGAGCCCGATGCGGATTCCTAAAGGATGTGATTTGATTTGAAACCGGACAAGAACCGTGCCAGAGGCATCGGGTTCTATATGCTGATCGGCGTGATCATTCTCGCCGTCGTTTTCTATCTGACGACCCCGGTGGAGCAGAAGGAATACACCTATTCCGAGATCGAGACCCTGTTCCGGGAGGAAAAGGTCAAGTCTTTCAGTCTCGAGGGCGATGAGCTCACGCTCAACCTCTATTCGGCTGACAGCGACGGCAACACCACCATCAAAAAGACCCTGCCGAACCCGAACTGGTTCCGCGAGGATCTGGGCGATCTCATTGATGAGCAGACCGCCAGCGGTGTGCTGACGGAGTACGACTACGTCAAGGGCTGGACGGCGCCGTGGTGGATGTCCATCCTGCCGTATCTGATCACGGTCGTGCTGTTTATCGGCGTGTGGTACCTGCTCATGAACAAGTCGGGCGGCGGCGGTGCGCCGGGCGTCGGCAAGTTCGGCAAGGCGCACACGCGCACCGGCGAGGAGAACCTCAAGAAAGTCACCTTTGCCGATGTCGCCGGCGCGGAGGAGGAAAAAGAGGAGCTGTCCGAGATCGTGGACTTCCTCAAGCGTCCGCAGAACTATACCGCGATGGGCGCACGCATCCCCAAGGGCGTGCTGCTCGTCGGCCCTCCGGGCACCGGCAAGACGCTCATGGCGCGCGCGGTTGCGGGCGAGGCGGGCGTGCAGTTTTTGTCCATCTCGGGCTCGGACTTTGTCGAGCTCTATGTCGGCGTCGGCGCATCGCGTGTGCGTGACCTGTTCGAGCAGGCCAAGAAGGTCGCTCCGGCCATCATCTTCATTGATGAGATCGACGCGGTCGGCCGTCAGCGCGGCAGCGGTCTCGGCGGCGGCCACGACGAGCGCGAGCAGACGCTCAACCAGCTGCTCGTCGAAATGGACGGCTTTACGAACAATGAGGGCGTCATCGTCATGGCGGCGACCAACCGCGCCGACATCCTCGACAACGCGCTGCTGCGCCCCGGCCGCTTTGACCGGCGCGTGTATATGGGTCTGCCCGATATCAAGGGGCGTGAGGATATCCTGAAGGTCCATGCCCGCGGCAAGCCGCTGGGCGACGATGTGGATCTCAAGAGCATCGCGCGCGGCACGGCCGGCTTTGCCGGTGCGGATCTGGAAAACCTCCTCAACGAGGCCGCGATCCTGGCCACGCGCAGCAAGCGCCGCTTCATCATGCAGGAGGATATCGACGAGGCGATCCTCAAGGTCGTCATGGGTCCGGAGAAGAAGAGCCGCATCGTGTCCGAGCGCGCGCGCCGCCTGACGGCGTACCACGAGTCCGGTCATGCGATCGCGTCGTTCTTCCTGAAAAACTCCGATCCCGTGCACTATATCACCATCATCCCGCGCGGCGCTGCCGGCGGCTTCACGTGGTATCGCAAGGCGGAGGACGCGGAGGACTTTACCTCCCGCGGCGAGATGTTCGACAGCATCGTCTCCGCGCTCGGCGGCCGCATTGCCGAGCAGCTGTTCCTCGACGATATCTCCACCGGCGCGTCCGGCGATATCCAGCAGGCGACGAGCGTTGCCCGCGACATGGTCATGAAGTACGGCATGTCGGAAAAGCTCGGCCCTATTTCGTTTGACGATTCGAGCCACAGCATCTTCATCGGCCGCGACTTCGGCACCACGAAGAGCTATTCCGAGGAGACTGCCGCCACGATCGACGAAGAGGTCAAGCACATCTTCGATCAGGCGTATGCCAAGTGCGAGGCGCTTCTGCGCGAGCACGCCGATCTTCTGACCGGCCTTGCGGAGTATCTGCTCATCCACGAGACGATCGAGGGTGACGATTTCCGCTACTACTGCGAGCACGGTCAGATGCCCATCCACCCGGACGACACCATCGAACCGCCCGCAAAGGTCATCCGCAGAATGGATGAGGCGCCCGTTGCGCCGCAGTCGGAAGCGGAAGCGCCGGCCCAGCCGGAGGCATCGTCCGCACCGGATGCGGACGCTCCGAACAGCGATCCCGGCGAGCAGCCGTAAGCCGTCCGCGCGCAAAACACGATCACGATCAAAAGGCCGCAGCGCATATGCGCTGCGGCCTTCTTGCTGCCCGGCGCGCGGCGTATGCGCCGCACACTGTCCGGGGAAACAACGATATCTAAACGACATATAGAAGAGCCGCCCCCGGAAAAGGGGCGGCTCTCGCTGTTGTTGCGGCGCGGACGCGGCTGCATCCGCGCCTTGAGTGGGGGGAAGGAAATAGGGGTGGGTGTATAGAAAGGATGGTGTGTGGAGCGTGTTATGCGATCAGAAGGACGCCTTGATGCTGTTGATGGTCTCTTCGGCTTCCTTGACCATGCGGTCGAGCAGAACCTTGACCGGCACGACATCGTGCACGAGACCCATGCCCATGCCGGCGCAGAAGATTGCGCTGTCGACATTGCCGTCCTGGAAGGCTACGCGGGTCTTCTGGCCGGTGATGACGGGCATCTGCTCCTTGAGGATGTCCATCGGGCCCTTGCCGGTGCGCAGGCCGCGGTTCTCGATTTCGTTGGCGAGCAGGGAAGCGTTGTTCTTGGACACGCGCATCATGCTGCCGATGGTCTTCTGGCAGAGTACGGTGTCCTTTTCGGTGTGGTTGATGACCCACTGGCGGTGGTTGTCGGAGATCGGGCACTCATCGACGCACACGAAGCGGGTGCCCATGGCAACGCCGGAAGCGCCGAGCGCGAGCGCGGCCGCGAGGCCGTGGCCGTCCGCGATGCCGCCGGCGGCGATGACCGGGATCTTCATGTCCGCGGCGCAGCGGCGCGCGATGACGAATGTGCCCACGCCGTCAGCCGACGGATGGCCGCCGACCTCGTAGCCGGCGATGATGACGCCGTCGAGTCCCTTGCGCTCCATGCTCATGGAGACCTTGTAGTTCGGGCACTTGTGGAAATGACGCATGCCGGCGGACTTAATGTCTGCGATGAATTCGCGCGGATCCTCGGCGCTCGTCTCGATGGCGGCAACGTGCTTTTCGCCGCACAGACGGATGGTCTTGCGGATCTCCTCGTTGTCCAGACGCTGGGTCGGGGCGAGGGAGATGTTGACGATGTAGGGCTTGTTGGTCAGGCTGTTCATCTCGTCGAGCGCGTCGGCAAACTCGTCGAGCGTCGGCCAGCAGGTGACGTTGATGGTGCCGATACCGCCGGCGTTGCACACGGCGGCCGCGAGCTGCGGCACGGCCAGCCACTGCATGCCGCTCTGGACGATCGGGTACTCAATGCCAAACATTTCCGTCAGTTTTGTTTTCATGTATGCTACCTCCTAATGATGTTTAATGGTTTGAAAAAATGCGTCTGTCGCCTTGCTAATCAAAAATATATCAAAGCGGGGCGGGGGTCTCAACAGTATTCAGACCAAAGTTGCGGCCGGGCGCAGCGACGTGTTTTGGAGGAAATGTACAAAGCGCGTACGACTTGCAAAAAACGGATAACGCAGCGCAATGCGCACCCGTTTTTGTACAATTCGGGCGGAAAGTGTGCAGAGAATACCTAATTTAATACTTGAAAATCAGCAGTATGTGTGTTTTCCGGCCGCTTGGTTATGGAGTACAAAAAAATGATTTTTCTCTCTGCGGATTTCGTAGTCTTTGTTGGTGAAAAAGCGCTGAATTCGGTGTAACCTAAAACCAACTTGACAGATAATTAACTAACGAAAGCGCAAGTTGAGAACCATTCATTAAGGAGGAGTGAAACTCATGAGCAAGCAAATGAAAAAGACGATTTTCGGCATCCTGGGCGGTATTGTCCTGATGCTGCTGATCGCCTACCTGCCGCCGGAAACGGAAATGATGAGCCGTCAGGGCTGGCAGTATCTCGGGTGCTTCGGCTTCCTGCTGACGTGCCTGATCTCCGGCGCCCTGCCGGACTGGGTCGCGACCCTTGCGACCATGGTTATGCTGCTGGTATTCAAACTCGGCAAGGTGGCGGACGTCACGGTCGAGTTCTCCGGCACGACCGTCTGGCTGTGCATCGGCGTGTTCATCATGTCGGTCGGTATCAACAACAGCGGCTTCATGAAGCGCCTGGCGCTGTGGGTCCTCACGAAGTTCCCCGGCACCTATCGCGGCCAGGTCACGGCCATGATGCTCGCGGGCATCATCACCACCCCGATGATCCCCAGCTCCTATGCCAAGACCTCCATCATGGCGCCCCTGATCGGCCAGGTCTGTGAGGCTGTCGGCGCGGAGCCGAACAGCAAAGCGGCCCGCGGCCTGTGGTTTGCCAACTTCATGGGCACGTACATCCTCGGCATTGCCTTCATGTCCGGCTCGGCGTTCGTTGCGCTGATGATCGGCTTCATGCAGGGCCTCGCCTTCACCTGGGGCTCCTGGCTCAAGTGCACGATCGTCTGGTATCTCGTGCTCATCGTTCTGACCTATCTGTACTGCACGATCATCTGCAAACCGAAAGAAAAGCTTGCCGGCGACGTGACCTTCCTCAAGGAGCAGTACAAGGCGCTCGGCGCCGTCTCCAAGAAGGAGAAGCAGGGCATCATCATCGTTGCCATCGCCATTATCCTCTGGATCACCCAGAAGCTGCACGGCGTGGACGCCGGCTTCGTGGCCATCGCGGCTGACGTGGCGTTCTTCGCCGCCGGCCTGCTGACGGCGCCGGAGGCCAACGCCAAAGGCCAGTGGACGCTTGTCGTCTTCATCGGCGGCATCCTCAGCATCGCCAAGTTCATGAACACCACCGGCGTCAGCGCATGGCTGGCCAGCCTGCTCGGCCCCATCTTCGCGCCCATCATGAGCAGCCCGTATATCTTCGTTCCCTGCCTGTGCATCATCACGTTTGCCCTGCGTTACGTGATCGTGTCCCAGACCTGCATGCTCACGATGATGATCGCCATCTTCGGACCACTCATGGAGGCACACGGCATGAGCATGTTCATCCTCGTCTTTGTCGAGTGGCTGTGCGGCACGTACTGGAACACCGCTTACGGCAACCCGTCCGTGGTCGGCTTCATCAAGATGACCGGCGATAAGTGCGTCGACTATCCCTGCGCGCAGAAGGCTTCTTACGCCTACATGGTCATAACGATCATTGCCATGCTGGCCAGCGTCCCGCTCTGGCAGGCGATCGGTCTCTGCTGATCCGAATATCCCCGTCAGATCCACCGTCCCCTGTGCAGACATCCTCTGCACGGGGGACACTTTCCAGATGCGCCGCTGGTCAAGGTGCCTAATTTCGCCGCTGCGATCGGCGGTCACTTTCGTAGCCGGTGCTCTGGGATGCGGTGTGCAGAGTTGATATAGTAGTCATAGTCAGAAAGGTAACATTCCGGCACATTGCCGGTCACACACAGCGTTTGAAAGGAGAAAAACATCATGATCAAAACCAGACTTACCGAGCTCGTCGGGCTCAAATACCCCATCATCCAGGCCGGCATGGGTCCGTATCCGGTCACCAGCCTGTGCATCGCGGCGGCCAACGCTGGCTGCCTCGGCCTGTGCAGCACATTTGCCACCACGTCCCGCGAGACCAACCCCATCGTATTTGAAGACTTCTGCAAGCAGGCACACGCCGAGACCACCGATGACGATGTGACCATCTTCAAGAAAATGTTCACCCGCGTGTTTGAAGAGACCAAGGAGTCCGACGGTATCTTCGGCGCGAACGTCATGGTCTCTGCGGAGGTCAAGGCCAATGCCATGAAGGTCATGCAGGCTATCAAGGAGCTGCGCGAGGCCGATCCCGAGATGAAGCGCCGCTTCCGCGTGCTCGTCACCACGGCCGGCGACCCGATGCCCTGGGCAAACTTCGTCAAGGAGCAGGGCATGATCTGGATGCACGTGTTCCCGGGTGTGCGCACCGCAGCTCGCTGCAAGAAGGCCGGCGTGCAGGTGCTCATCGCCTCCGGCCACGAGGGCGGTATGCACACGGCGTGGCAGCCGGTGCACAGCATGACGCTGCTGCCGGACATCATCGAGAAGTTCTCTGACGAGAACACGCTCGTGTGCGGCACCGGCGGCTTCTGCGACGGCAAGTCAATCGCGGCGGCCTTCGCCATGGGCGCTGACGGCGTGCAGATGGGCACCCGCTTCCTCGCCACCGAAGAGAGCGATTTCTGCGAACTGTGGAAGAAGATGGTCGTCGATTGCGCCGACGGCGGCACGATCATTGCCCGCGGCTTTGTCGGCCCGGCGCGCTGGCTGCGCAGCGACGTGTCCCTGCAGCATGCTTACAACACCGCCAAGGAAGCCCCCGGCTCCTACGTCGGTGTGCCGGATGACTTCTCGAGCATCCCGATGGAGCTGCTGACCTTCGAGCGTTACGGTATTGCTGCGACCTATAAGGGCGACGTGGAGCACGCCATGGCCGGCGCCGGCGAGTGTGCGCAGCGCATCACCGATCTGCCCAAGACCAAGGACATGGTCGAGAAGGTCATGGGCGACGCCGAGACCATCATCCGCGGCCTGGCGGCAAAGTATGTCGCCGACTGAGCTCTGCGCAAGAGAAAGGAGCCAGACATGGCGGAAATGAACGCAGCCTTTTTTGAAGAGGCGAAATACAATCTCCAGCACGGGAAGATCAACTTCCTGAACGTGGCCGGGCTCATCCCGGAAGTCACCGAGGAGCGCCATGTGGTCGTGCGTCTGCCTGCCAACAGCATGCACCTTAACCACGTGAACATCGTCTATGCCGGCAGCTATTTCGTGCTGGCCGAGTCCTCGGGCGCCACGCTGATCAAGTGCACCTATGCCGGCAAGTATGTGCCGATCATCAAGAGCGTGAACATTGATTACCGCAAGCCGACCAAGCGCGACCTGATCGTGGACATCTCCATGACGGAGGAAGAAGCCAAAGAGCGCATTGCCTATGTCGAAGAGCACGGCAAGGGGCAGTACCCGCTCGATGTGCCCGTCATAGACGCCGACGGCGTGCATTGCGCCGATGTGCACATCGTGTTCTACCTGATGCCGAAACCGTAAAGAGCGATTTTTCCCTTTGTTTCCCGCGCCGCATCCGCCCGTTCGGATGCGGCGCTTTTTTCGTGCCGGAAGCGCCCGAAAATCTATGGCAACACAGCACAAAAATGCACGTCCGCAGGGGCAAAAGAATTGTAAGAAATACAGGTAACAAGCGCCGAAACAATCGTTATAATATAGACAAAGCATCGGCTCCATTTCATTTCAACAAACTGAAAACCGTTGCAATTTCAGAAAAAATCTGCATCAACAAGGAGGCTATATCCATGAGAAAACCACTCGAGGGACTGTTCGTGGTCGAGATGACCAGCTACTGGTCCGCGACGACGACGGCGCGGTTCCTGCGCGACATGGGCGCGCGTGTCGTGCGCGTTGAGACCCCGCCGATCGGCGACTTCTGCCGTTACTACGGCCGCTCTATGGGCATGCCCATCACGGCGGAAGAGAACCCCATCCACGATATTTTCAACGGCGGCAAAGAGTGTGTCGCGCTGGATCTGAAAGATCCCAAGAACCTCAAGCTCATGCAAAACATGCTCGCCAAGGCGGACGTATTCATCACTAGCACCCGCACGGCCGGCCTGAAAAAGCTCGGTCTGGACTGGGAGACGCTGCACGCCAAGTACCCGAAGCTCGTCATGGGTCAGGTCACCGGCTACGGCATCAACGGCCCGCTGGTCAACCGCCCCGGCATTGACGCGATCGCTTATTTCGGCGCCAACGGCGTCATCCTTGACACTCGCACCGATCCCGACAGCCCGCCGATCTACCCGCCTGCCGGCATGGGCGACACGACGACCGGCATCACGCTGCTCAGCGGCGTGCTGGCAGCCCTGCTCGCAGCGCGCGAGACGGGCGTGGGCGACTACGTCATGACGTCCCTGTACGGCACCGGCAACTTCGTCACCGCCGGCTTTGCCACGAACTGCAACTACGGCTATGAGTGGCCGCGGGAAGCGCACACCATGAGCCCGCTCGGCCAGGGCTACAAGTGCCGTGACGGCCGCTACATCTACGTGTTCGTCAACGACTATACGAGTGTCTGGCCGAAGTTTGCCAAGGCGCTGCGTCTGCCGGAAGAGGTCGTGACCGACCCGCGCTTCACGACCAAGGAGTCGACGACGATCATTGCCAACCGCTCCGCGCTCGTGGACATCATCCGTGAGTACGCGCTCCAGCGCGACGCGCAGGATATCCTCGACGAGCTCGTCGCCTACGATGTGCCGAGCTGCATCCTTAACCAGTACAAGGATCGCTTTTCCGGTGAGTGGCTCGAGCAGTCGGTCTCCAACGGCTACCTGATCGAGCACACCTATCCGTCGGGCAACAAGGCGTATCTGGCGCAGATGCCGATCTATTTTGACAGCCTCGGCGTGCAGGATCTCTATGCGCAGCACAGAGCGCTGGGCGCGGACAACGAAGCCATCGAGAAGGAATTCGGCGACGGCGAATAAAAGCGCATCTCCCGATCAAAAAGCAGGGCCGCAACAGCGGCCCTGCTTTTTTGCGCCTCCGTGGTCAGAACGGCAAAAAGCGTCCCCATCTGCCGGGCAGACGGGGACGCGCCAGTGTGCTGTATTTTCGCGTGTTCAGCGGTTTTTCAGCGCCTGGATGAGCACCTTGCCGGTGGCGTTCTTCGGCAGCTCCGGCAAGAATTCCACCTCACGCGGCATGCGGAACGACGGCATGTTGGCGCGGCAGAATGTCTGCACCTGCTCGACCGTCAGTGACCGGCCGGGCTTGCAGACGATGCTCGCCTTCACGTGCTCGCCCCACTTCGGGTCGGGCATGCCGTAGACGGCGGCTTCGGCGATCTCGGGCATTTTCAGCAGCACGTCGATGACTTCCTCGGGGTAGATATTCTCGCCGCCGGAGATGATGAGCGAATCCTTGCGGCCGCGCAGGTAGAGATAGCCGTCCTCGTCGAGATAGCCCACGTCGTGCGTGAAATACCAGCCGTCGCGGATCACGTCCGCGGTCTTTTCCGGCATCTGATAGTAGCCGAGCATCATGCCCTGCCCGCGCACGCAGATCTCGCCCTCCTCACCGGCATCGCACAGCGAGCCGTCCGGCCGCACGATGCGCACGGCGGCGCCGGGCAGCGCCCGTCCGACCGAGGTGAGATACCGTCCGCCGAGGATCAGGTGATCCTCCGGGAGCAGCGCCGTGACGGTGCTGGCCATCTCCGTCATGCCGTAGGACTGATAAAAGCGGCAGTTGAGCCGGTCGAGCGCGCGCCGCAGCAGATCCGGGGAAATGGGGCAGGTGGAGTAGTTGATGACCTTCAGCTGCGACAGGTCGTAGTTTTTGCGGTCCATCTCATCGAGGATGCCCTGCAGGATCAGCGGGATGACGCCGATGGCGCGCACCTTTTCCCGCACGAGACTCTCCACATAGTCGCTCACGGTGAAGTTCGGGATCATGATGAGCTTACCGCCAGTCGCCAGCGTGAGATAGGCGCCGGTGCACGCGGAGTGGAATAGCTGTGAGATGTACTGATAGACCTGCCCGTCCGGGAACTCCAGCGTTTCAAGCATGCTCTCAAGCTGGTTGAGATAGCGCGCGTGGGAGTAGACCACGCACTTCGGCCGCCCGGTCGTGCCACTCGTGTGCATGTGGTAGGCAGGGGCGTCGGGCGCAACGACGGTCTCCACCGGCGTGTCCGGCATACCTGCGAGCAGGGAATAGAGGGCGGAGCAGCCGTCGGCTTCCGGCGTCAGGGACAGGAACGTGATGCGTCCGGCATAGTGCTGCCGCAGGGCGTCGCCCCAGTCCTCGCGCTCCGGCTTGAAGAAGGCGCACCGGACCTCGTTGAGATCGAGCAGGTAGGTCATTTCTTCCGGCGCGAGCCGCCAGTTGAACTTGACCACGGTGCCGCCCAGCTTCAGGATCGCAATTTCCGCGATCATGACCTCCGGGCAGTTGCGCGAGATGATGGCGACGCGGTCGCCTGGCGCAATGCCGAGACTGCGCAGGCAGTGCGCCGTCCGGTAGATGAGTGCCTGCAGCTCCCGGTAGGTGATGCGCCAGTCGCCGAATACAATGGCCTCGCGCTCCGGGCAGCGTGCAAAGCTCTCGTCGAGGATCTGACCGACGCCGGTCGTTTTTTGAAATCTGCTGATGTTATCCATATCTGGCTCGCTCCTATACAAAATCATTCGAACGCTCCGACGGCTTGTTAATTTATTATCTTATTCGCATTATATCGAACCCCCGCGGACAGGTCTTCATAGGAGACTACGAATTTATGCGCCGCCCGGGTGTCTGCTTTTAGGCAAAATGAAAGCAGCAGCGCCCTTTACGCGCACGCAATCGTAGGAAATGCACAGTGCGCGGCGGCGAGAAAAACCGCATTTCGTAACAAATGCCCTGAACAATTCGCTGTGATATTGTTACAATAAAGACAAAGATGAGGCGAGAAAGCCGCAAAAACACGGAGAATTTGGACAAAAGCGCGAAAGTTACGCCAATGGCTTCCAATTTCATCGTAGAAGTCTCCAAAAATTCGGTTCTCCGGTGTTTTTGCGGAAAGGAACTTTTTTCCTCAAAATTTGTGCGGGAATATGCACTTGTGACTGCCGTTTTGCGCAGCGCGGAATGGAGAGAATCATGACGCTGTCCGTGGAAATGATCGCCGAGAGCATGCAGCCGTTCGGCGCGCGGGTCGTAATGCAGCAGGAGCGGACATTTGCCTTCCGCCGGGTCCAGATGCTCACGCCCGAGTCCGAGAACACGCTCGAGGAAGACGTGCTCTACGTCGGCGAGCCGAAGGTGATCCGCCGCTTACCGAAGGGGCTGCTGCACGACCACTTTTTCGTTGTCCGGGCGCGCCCGGAGGATGCGGAGCCCGTTCGCCCCGGTGTCAATGCGCTGCTGTATGACGAGCAGTATTCTCTCGGTGCGGTGACGAACCACCTGCTCACACTGTTTGACCGCCTGCAGACACTGGAGTATCAGATGCGTCTGGCCGTGCGCGCGCACGCCGGGCTGGAGCCGCTGATGGAGGTCGGGCGGAAGATGATCCCGGACGCGACGATCGTCGTCGTCGACTCGGCGTATAACATCATCGGCGCCACGCGCGAGCGCGGGTCGGGCAATATCTATGTCGATCAGATGCTCGAGCAGGGCTATTACGACAAGGACTCGCTGCAGCTCATGGCGGAAGCCGGCTATTTTGAAGTCAGTGACCGGTACCTGCGTCCGGTGCTGTCGGTGCCGCCGAATATCTGCAACGACCCCGTGATCCTGCGCTCCTACATTGCCAACGGGATGTTTTATTCCTTTGCCGGTTGCTATTTCCCTGGCCGGCTGCCGACGATGGTGGATCAGGAGCTGTTCCGCTGCTTTACCGAGCAGCTCGACCATTACTTCCGCGAGACGGGCTTTTACAGCCAGAGCATGCCGCAGCGCCAGCAGATGATCCATGATCTCCTGCGCTATGGGGAGGAGAATCCGGAGCTGGTGCGCGACCGTGCGCGCGGCCTGCGCCTGCCGGAGACAGGCGACTTCCGCCTCGGCTATGTCGAGTTCGACGAGCAGGCGTCCACCTCGAAGGCGGGGTACATGGTGCTGCAGCTGCGCGCGTGGAGCAACGTGGCCAATTACGGCGTGATGCAGTATCAAAACAGCGTGCTCATCCTCTTTCAGGACTGGCACGATTACCCGGTCGGGGAGCAGCTTTTGTTCCGCGAGCGGTGGGACGAGCTGCTGACGCTGCTGGGCAAGAACCATGCGCATATCGGCGTGAGCCTGCTGTTCACGGAGCTGGGACGCCTGCGCATGGGCTACGATCAGGCGCGGACCGCCATCGAGATCGGCCGCAAGCTGGATCCCGATGCGCTGGAGTATCACTATTCCAAGTATTATCTCAACGACATGCTCGAATGCTACCGGGAAAAATTCGCGCTCGATGACGTCATTGTGCGCTATCTGGATCAGCTTGCCGGGGAGCGCGGCTACAGCAACAGCAACCTCCTGCTGCTGTACCACTACCTGAACACGGAGCGCAACATCTCCCTAACCGCTAAGCGCGTGCACATGCACCGCAACAGCGTTATTTACCGCCTGCAGCGCATTCAGGACGTGCTCAATCTCGACCTGGACGACCCGGATGTGCGTCTGCGGCTGATGATCACGTTCAAGATCCTGCGGATGGAGGGCAAGCTCCCGGAGATCACGGACGAGCCGCCGGAGCCGGACAACGGCGGAAGCGACCGCCTGACGCTTGTGGAATGAGCCCGCGAAAAGAGAAGAACAGCACACGGCAGCGCCTCCCGGGGCGCTGCCGTGTGCTGCTTCCGATCGGGGTCAGGTCTGCTGCTCGGCCTGTGCCTGCAGCGCGCGCTCGCGGGCTTTGCGCTCGCAGTGTGCGTAGTAGCTGTTGCCCATCTCCTCAAATTTCTCTTTCGGCAGCAGCAGCTCTTCGAGCGGCTTGCGCGTCTTCGGCAGGATCGTGCCGTAGCTGCCGTAGTCCTCGCCGGCCTGGCGGACATAGCCGAGGTATTCTTCCACACGCTCCTGCAGCGGCGGCACCGGCATCATCTCGCCCTCGCCGCAAAAGAGCGTCGTGTAGTTGCCCACGCCGAGCATGAGGTCAAACTGTGCGAGCATGGCGTCGTAGTTGCCCTTGGGGGAGAAAAAGCCGCAGGTCGAGATCAGCACATGCCGCTGGTGCGACTGGTCGTAGCGCGTGACGTGCTTACCGTTGCCCTTGCCGTCGGTGCGGTCGCACATGACGGGGCGGTTGATCGGCACCGTGCGGTCGAGAAAGCACTTGAGCTGGCCGGGCAGGGCGTAGTAGTAGAGCGGGAAGCTCCACACGACGAGGTCGGCCGTGACGTAGCTTTCGATCGCGGCGGCCATATCGTCGTCGCGGAAGCACTTGCCCGGCGTGCGCTTCCAGCAGTTGAGGCAGCCGAGGCACGGCTCAATGTGCATTTTGGCCACGGTCAGTTCTTCGACCTGCGTGTCGCAGGTCTTGGCGAGCCCTTCGAGAAAGGCGCGCGTCATGCGCAGCGAGTTGCTGCGCTCCATGCGGGGACTTCCGTTGATGACAAGAATGTTCATGGACGTTTCCTCCTGGTTTATTCGCACGTGTAGCGGCCGTGGCGCTTTTCGAGCATGGCGGCGGCCGCCTCGGCCTTGTCCTTGGTCGATACGGTGTAGATGCCCTGAATCTCCTCGGCCAGCAGCCCCACGGAGGTGCCGGCGTCGGTAGCGATGTTGATGCACTTTTTGCACATCTGCACGGCGATCGGCGGCTTGGCCGCAAGCTTTTCGGCATAGGCCAGCGTCGTCTGCTCCAGCTCGCCGAGCGGCACCACGCGCTCCACGAGCCGGATGCGCGCGGCCTCCTGCGCGTCGATATCCTCGCACGTCATGGCCAGCAGCTTTGTCATGCCGGGGCCGATGAGCTTGGTCAGGCGGGTCGTGCCGCCGAGGTCGGTGCTGATGCCGACGTCGACCTCCCGCAGGGAAAACTTCGCGTTGTCGGCGGCAATGCGGATATCGCACGCCGTGATGAGCTCGATGGCGGTGCCCATGCACGCGCCCTGGATGCCGACCACGACCGGCAGGTTGCACTCGCTCCAGAAGCGGTAGGCCTGCTGCCAGTGATAGACGCCGTAGAGGCTGCGCCCCGGCTTGCCGATCACCGCTTTGGCGTAATTGAGGTCGATGCCGGCGGAGAAGTGCCGGCCGTCTGCCAGCAGCGCAATGGCGCGCAGGTCGTGATCGCCGACGATCTCGGTCTGCTGCAGCTCGATCATGGCCTCGTAAAACGGGGCGCTGATGGTGTTGAGCTTTTCCGGCCGCGCGAGCCGCACGATGCCGACGGCTCCGCGCCGCTCAAAGCTCAGAAATTCCTGATAGGACATGGTCTGGCTCCTTCCTTTATGTCTTTATGCCTGCTCCGGTTTCCGGCGCTGACGCAGCGCCTTTGTCAGAGCGGGTACGATCTGGAACAGGTCGCCGACGATGGCGTAGTCCGCCACCTGAAAGATCGGCGCGTTTGGGTCGCGGTTGATGGCGATGATGGTGTCGGATGCGCTCATGCCGATCAGGTGCTGGATCGCGCCCGAAATGCCGCAGGCAATGTAGACGCGCGGGCAGACGGTCTTGCCCGTCTGGCCGACCTGATGGATGGGGGAGATCCAGCCGGCGTCGACCGCTGCGCGGGATGCGCCCACGCAGCCGCCGACGGTGTCGGCCAGCTCCTGCAGCAGCGCGAAATTTTCCGGTCCCTTCAGGCCGCGTCCGCCGGAGACGATGATCTGCGCCTCGGTCAGATTCGCGGTCGCGGCGTCGAGCACCGGGATCAGCTCCAGCAGCTCCGTGCTGCTCCGCCGGGCGTCCTCCGGCAGCGATTCCACAAAGACCGCGCCGGTGCGCGCGGGGTCAAATGCCGGCGCGCGGAACACGTTCGGCCGCACGGTGCCCATCTGCGGCTTCGTGTCGGGGCAGATATTGGTCGCCATCAGATTGCCGCCGAAGGCCGGCCGCGTCCAGAGCACGCAGCGGTGCGCGTCCACGTCGAGATGCGTGCAGTCGGCCGTCAGCCCCGTGTGCAGCCGGCAGGAGATACGCGGCCCGAGGTCGCGCCCCACGTTCGTTGCGCCGATCATGAGCACTTCGGGCGCGTATTTGCGCACGAGGCGGCACATGGCGGCGGTGAAAATGTCCGTATTGTAGTGCGCCAGGGCGGGATCTTCCATGGTGATGACCGTGTCGGCGCCGCAGCCGATCGCCTGCGCGGCGAGCGTGCCGGCGTGCGGGTCGAGAATGACGCCGACGAGCTGTTCACCCATCTTGTCGGCGAGCAGGCGCCCCTGTCCCAGCAGCTCCAGCCCGACACTGCGCAGCTGCCCGTCCTCCGTTTCGAGGAAGACCCAGACGTGTTTGCTCTCAGACATGATCCCCGCCTCCTTCCAGCGAGATGTGCGCCGCGTCGAGCTGCGCCAACAGAGACGCCACGGCGGCCTCTGGCTGCGCGCCGTCGATGCGCACGGTCTGCTTGGTGCGCACGGGCACGAATGTTTTTGATACCTTTGTCGGTGAGCCGTGCAGGCCGATGCAGTCGGGATCGAGTGCCGGCAGATCGTCTGCCGTCAGCGTCTGCGGCTGCATGCGGTTGGCCTGCAGCTTGCGCATGACGTTCGGCAGCCGCGGCTCGTTGATGGCCTTCACGACCGTGACCACGGCCGGCAGCGGCGCGCGCAGCACGCGGTAGGCGCGCTCGCCCTCCTGCCGGATGCGGATCGCGCCGTCCTCGATCGTGATGGCGCATGCGCACGTGAGCTGCGGTAGCCCCAGATGCTCGGCCAGCATGGGGCCGACCTGCGCCGTGTCGCCGTCGATGGCCTGCCGGCCGCAGAGGATCAGGTCAAAGCCGCCGAGCGCCCGCACGGCCTGTGCGAGCGTGTAGCTTGTGGCATAAGTGTCCGCGCCGCCGAAGCACCGGTCGGACACCAGCACCATCCGGTCGGCACCGAGGGCGTAGCACTCGCGCAGCGCCTGCGCCGCCTGCGCCGGCCCCATGGTCATGGCGGTCACGGTGCCGCCGAGCGCCTCGCGGAGCTGCACGGCCGCCTCGAGCGCGTATTTGTCAAAGGGGTTGACGGTGCTCGGCACACCGGCGCGGATGAGGGTGTTGGTTTTCGGATCCATGCGGATCTCGGTCGTGTCCGGGACCTGCTTGATACAGACGAGAATGTTCACGCGGCACCGCCCTCAGCCGAGCAGCGTCTTGCCGATAACCTGACGCTGCACCTGGTTCGTGCCCTCGAAGATGCTGTAGATGCGCGCGTCGCGCAGCAGCTTTTCCAGCGGGTATTCGCGGCTGTAGCCATAGCCGGCAAAGACCTGCAGGCCCATGTTTACCACGTCGTAGCACATTTCCGAGGCAAAGCATTTGAGCGAGTTGCCGAGCGTGCCGATCGGGATGCCGGCGTCCGTCATCTGCGCGCCGTAGACCGCCATGGCGCGCGAGGCCTGAATGCGCATCTCCATGTCCGCGATCAGGAACTGAATGCCCTCGAGTTTTGCGATCGGCCCGTGCTTGAAGCTGCGCTCCCTGGCGTAGTCCACGGCCAGATCCAGCGCGCGCTGCGCCACGCCGACGGCGCCCGCCACGCTGACCGGGCGCTTGCCGGCGAGGAATTTCATGGTCTGGGCAAAGCCGTTGCCCTCCGTGCCGATCAGGCGGTCGGCGGGGACGAACACGTCCTCCATCACGAAATCCGCCGTGTCCGACAGGCGGATGCCCATCTTGTCCTCGTGCTTGCCGACGCTCACCCCGGCGTCGCTTTTTTCCACCAGCAGCAGGCTCATGCCGTGATAGCCCGCATCCGGATTCGTCACGGCCAGCACCACGCACGCCGAGCAGAGCGTGGCGTTCGTGATGAAGCACTTGACGCCGTTGAGCACGTAGCCGCCGTCCACTTTCTTTGCACTCGTGCGCGTGCTGCCGACGTCCGAACCGCTCTGCGGCTCCGTGATCGCCATGGAGATGCCCTCACCGCGCAGAATGCGCGCGCAGGCGGCCTGCTTTTGCGCCTCCGTGCCGTCGGCGAGGATCGCCGACAGGCCGAACGAGTAGGAATTGTTCGAGATCGTGAAGCCGGCGTCATGCTTGGCCAGCTCCTCGCTGATGCAGTAGCGCGTCACGGCGTTGAGTCCCAGTCCGCCGTACTGCTCCGGCACGTCCAGACCAAACAGGCCCATTTCGCCCCATTTTTCGTGTAGCTGCACCGGGAATTCGCCCTTTTCATCATATTCTTTCACGACCGGGTCGAGCTCGCGCTCGGCAAATTCGCGGATCATTTTGACGATATCCTGCTGCTCCGGCGTCATGCCGAGATAGTAACCGTATTTGCTCATGAAAATCTTGCTCCTCTCACGGGAAAGCACGTACTTTCCCAACTTTGATTACATTTTAACGAGGCACGCGGCACGGAACAACGTCATTCAAAACGACATTTTTTCCCGCCGCCGCACAAGCGACTGTGCAGAAATGACGAAAAAAGCGCCCGCTTTCTCCTGAAACAGGAGAAAGCGGGCGCGAAACGGTGGTCACTCTTGATGCACGATGCCGCTGTTGCCGGCATCGTTCTCGCCGTGCGGCGTTTCCCAGTGCGGGATGCGGCCGGTCATTTCGAGGATCTTGAATGAGATCATCAGCCGCAGACGGACATCCGGATCGTCGAGATCCAGCGCGAGGATGTCCTGGATCTTCTGAATGCGGTAGATGACGCTGTTGCGGTGCATGTGCACATGCTTGGCGGTCAGTGAGATATTGCGCTCCGAGCACAGGAAGTAATACAGGAGCTTGATGTTGCTGCAGACGCTGTTGTTATCGTCCATGAGCCGGTCCAGATAGTGCGTATAGGTGTCTTCGAGGGGCATGGTGTCGGCATAATGCTCGAGCATGTCCTCCAGATAGTATTTCGAGTAGAAATAGGCGGTGCCGTCCGTATCACGGCGCTTGCCGATATTCGATGCGGCTTCGGCCTGCCGGTAGCCGACGTAGAGCTTCGTGACGTCGCTGAACAGCAGGCTGATGCCCATGCAGGCCTTGTTCTGCCGCAGGGTGGTCAGCAGGGCGTTCCAGTCCTCGGAAAAGCCGGACTGCGTGCGCACGTTTGCGTCGTTCCAGTCGCGGAAGAGGATGATGACAGACGAGCCGTACTGGAACACGCCGTAGTTTGCCAGCGGGCAGTGGGCGCGGAGCTGATTGGAGATGTGTGAGACTTTGAACAGGGTCGAGCTCTCGCACTGCACGAGGCCGATGCGGAACGTGCCCTGATAGGGAATGTTCAGCTGCGCGCAGCGGTCGTGGAAATATTCCGGCGAGTTCTGCTTCGGCCGGATCAGATCGTCGAGCAGCTGCTGCTGTTTGCCGAGCATGCCGGCGTCAAAAATGCCGTTGACTTTATAGTAATTTTCCAGCTCCTGCGTCAGGCAGGTGTAGAGCGAGATGTCGCGCTGCGTCGGCGGCACATCGAGAAAATAGCAGCCGATGAAGCAGTAGGCCGCGCCGTGATTCTTGTAGGAGCGGACGAGAAACGGGTACCCGCAGATGGTCTTTTCCGCCGGGTAGAGCACCGGCTGGACGCACTTGCGCTCGTCCTCATAGTAGCCCCAGCTTGCGATTTGGTTCATATCCTCGCGGCTGTAATAGCCGCGCTGGAGCAGGTCGCGGAAATAGGGGATGTCATCGACGGAGCTGCGCGTGGAGCACACGATGTTGTATGCCGAGTCCGTGACGACGATCAGACAGTGCGGGAACGACTTTTTGGCGATCTCAAAAAACGGCTCGTAGCCGCGCCGTTCGAGAGAGGCCTCCTTGATGGCAAACTCAAAGGCGTGAAACTGTGTAAAGAGGGTAATGAGCCGGTTGACGACCTCGTTGAGGTCGGTGTTTTCGTCAAGCAGGATGCCGTGCAGCGCATGATGGCACTGCAGCTGGGACGGCTTGGCCTTGAAAACGAAGCAGTGGTTTTCAAAAAGCTGCTTTTTCAGCCTTGGGAGCACTTTCGGTGTGCAGACATACAGCGTGTCCGGCTCCAGAATATCCGTGGGAGAGGTCAGGATCTGTACGCCGGTGAAGGCGAAATCGCCGTCGGTCTCTATCAGTTGTGCGCCGTATTCCGTCAGGGTTTCCAGGATCAGTTGCAAAGACAATTTCATTCAGAATCCACCACACTTCCATTTTTCTGTCCCCGGGACGGGGGCTGATTGCTGATTTGCAAAAAGGGGTGCCGTCCGGCACCCCTTTGGCCGGTCGTCCGGCAGTGATCTGCTTACTTGCTGAATTCCGCGAACAGCGCGTCGTTGTCCGCGCCGATGGATTTGCTCTGCGCGAAGTAGTTCTGCACGCCGACGCTCTCCATGTAGATCGGGATCTGCGGCTGATAGTAGTGCTTGCCGCTCTCGTAGGTGCCCTCGCCGAGGTAGCCGTTGGACAGGCACTGGTCGAGCTGCTCCTGCTCTTTGTACTTGTCGCCGATGCCGCGCAGCACGGTGCAGGGCACGTTGCCGGCCTGGAGCACGCTCATGATCTCGTCGGCGGTCTTTTTCTTTGCTTCCTCGATGCAGCGCGCCACGATGATGGCACAGTTGCCGTTGACGTTCAGCGCCGGGCGCGTGTTCACACGCTCGTCGTCGAGCATGTCCTCGATGTTGAAGGCTTTGCAGAAGACGGGGAAGTAGCGCTCGTACTCATTGACGAAGATCTGCACGAACTTGCCGTCCTTCGTCTCGAACGCCTGGCCCATGGGGCTCTGCGTGAAGCGGGAGCGCGGCCAGGGGTTGAAGTACTGCGTGCCGGAGTTGATCGCAGATGTGACCCAGTTGCCGGTGCCGTAGAGAGAGGCGGACACATAATCGCCCTTACCGGTACGCTCGCGGGCAAACAGCGCCGTCATGATCGCGCCGAACAGCGGCATGCCGGTCGTCAGGTCGCCCATGCCGGTCGGCGGGCAGATCGGGGAGTCGTCCGGATTCAGGCGCAGGTCGGAGATCAGGCCGTTCATGGCGAAGAATGCCACGGCGTCCAGGCCGGGGGCAGCGGACAGCGGGCCGTCCTTGCAGCCGTAGCCGGTGGCGTGCGCCATGACCAGGCGCGGGTATTTCTCTTTCAGGGTGTCATAGTCCAGGTTGTGCTTTTTCAGACCGCCGAGACGCATGCTCGTCAGGAACACGTCTGCCTTGGCGAGCATGTTGTGCAGCACGCGCTCGTGCTCGGGATCGTTGAGATCCATGTGCATGAATTCCTTGCCGCCGTTGAAGAGGTCGAACGAGGGGTTCTCGTTCGCTTCGATCGGCATGCCGCAGGTGCGGCCCCAGTAGCGAACCGAGTCGCCCGCTTTGCCGGTCTCGATCTTGACGACTCTGGCGCCGAGGCAGCGCAGAAACTCACCTGCGGAGGGGGCGGCCCAATAGGTCGTCAGCTCCACGACGAAAAGACCTTCGAGTGGTTTATTCATATTGTATCAACCTCCTGTATTTTTCAGTCCATCCTCATCGCACGCACGAAAGACAACAAAAATGCGCGAAAGTGACGAATGACTGTTTTTTAACAATTCCAATTATACAGGTGGCCGACTGCAAACGAAAAGGGCAGGAGTTACGAAAAAAGTGTGCGTATTTGCACAAAACCTGTGCAGAAACGACGATTGCATATCCCCGGGAACGCTTGAAATTCCAACAAAAAGCGCGACTGTGCAATCGCTCCGAAAACGTCGCCGTGAAAGTGACGATTTATGTGCAAAAACAACGACGGTCGTTTCTGGTGGAATGACGGTGTGCGTTTTTTCCAAGCACGTTAAAATATAAACGTTAAATCCGAAACGCGCAAGTAGGCTTTTCCCATTTTGGCCGTTTCGGGAGATAATTCACAATTTTATAAAGAATAGAACCATGAAAAAGAGGATCGGAGGGATCACCCATGCGGGAAATTGCTCAGAAGCTTTCACGGTGCAGCAGCTTTGGCGCGCTCATGGACGATGCGTTCGCGCGCTGCCCGGAGCGCGAGGCCATTGTATACGAGGACTGGCGGCTGACCTATGGCGACCTGGAGCGCTACATCCACCAGACGGCGCACTATCTGCGGCACCTCGGCGTGCGCAAGGGCAGCCGGGTCGCGATCCTGTCGCGCAACTGCCCGGAGTGGATCATTGCCGAGTTTGCGCTCTATCAGCTCGGCGCCATTGTGGTCAAGATCAACTGGCGGCTCACGCCGCCGGAGCAGGCGCGCATGCTCGCGCGCAATCAGGTGTCGGTCGCCTTCCTCAAGGCGGAGAAGCCGGAGTGGGGCGCGGAGCTCGAGCGGCTGTGCGCGGACAGCGTACGCCTGATCCGGCTGGAACCGGTCGACGGCCGCTCGGCGCTGTGCGCGCTCGTCAACGGCGAGCCGGACACGCCGCCGGACGTGCCGGTCTCGCGTGACGATGTCGCCTGCCGCCTGCACACGAGTGGCACGACGGGGGAGCCGAAGTGCGTCGTCTACACGCACGGCGGCATGCTCCACGAGATCGTGAGCATGCTACAGGTCTATCCCTACCCGGACGGGCAGCGGTATCAGTTCATTGCGCAGCTGTTCCACTCGGCCGCCATCGGTGCGCACCTGTCGCTTGCGACCGGCGGCACGATGGTGCTCAAGGATCATTTCGCGCTTGAGGATTACATGCACACGCTCGTGTCCGAGCGCATCGAGTCCATCAGTGTCGTGCCGACGGTGCTCAAGTGGATCCTCGACGAGACGGACAACGAGGACTATGATCTCTCGCACCTCAAGACCGTCAACTATTCCACCTGCCCGATCCCAAAGGCGCTGCTGCAGCGCGCGATCGAGAAGCTGCACTGCAGCTTCTATCAGTCCTACGGCATGACGGAAATGGGCAGCACCGTCACGGCGCTGCTGCCGGAAGACCACCTGCGCGACGGCGGTAAGTACCTCTCGTCCGTCGGCCGGCCGATCCCCGGCGCGGCCGTGCGCATCGTCGCGCCGGACGGCAGCGATTGCCCGGCAGGCACCGCGGGTGAGATCTATGTGCGCGGCCCGGGCCGGATGCTGGAATATCTGGATGCGCCCGAGACGACGCACGCGGCGCTGGTCGGCGGCTGGTACCGCACGAAAGACATGGGCATGCTCGACGCGCAGGGGTACCTGTTCCTGAGCGGCCGTGCCGACGATCTCATTATTTCCGGCGGCGAGAACATCTATCCCGGAGAGGTCACCAATGTCATCATGCAGCTTTGCGACGACGTGGCCGAGGTCGCGGTCTACGGCGTGCCGGACGAGACCTGGGGCGAGCACGTGAAAGCGAGCGTTGTGCTCATGCCGGGCAGCCGGCTCACGGCGGAGGCGCTGCGCCAGTATTGCCGCGCGCATATGCCGACGTTCCGCGCGCCGAAAGAGATCGAGATCGTGCCGGAGCTGCCCAAGGGCGCGACCGGAAAAGTGCTCACGGCCGTGCTGCGCGCGCGCAGTGTCCAGGCAAGCTGACGCGCGCATCTTGTAGGCCGTGCCCATCCGGCGCACGGCGGCAACTGCTGTTTTTTGGAGAAATCAGCGTTGTGAAGCGACTGACGGTTTGCTATTGTGAAATCACAAACAACCAGACGCCGCACAGCGGCACACGTGAATATTTCAGGAGGTAATACCTATGATCCGTACCAAACTTACCGAAATGCTGGGGATCGAATACCCCATCGTGCAGGGCTGCATGCAGTGGATTTCCCGCGCACCGCTGGTCGCCGCCGTGTCGGAGGCCGGCGGCTTGGGGCTGCTGTCGTCGAGCACGTTTTCCTCGGCCGATGAGCTACAGGCGGAGATCCGCAAGATCAAGTCCATGACGAGCAAGCCCTTTGCCGTCAACCTCACGCTCATGCCGTCGCTCGTCGTGCCGGACTATGCGGGCTACATCCGCGTCTGCGCCGAAGAGGGCGTCAAGGTCATGGAGACCGCCGGCCGTCCGCCGAAGGACGACATGGTGCGCGCCATCAAGGACGCCGGCATGGTGCTCATCCACAAGTGCACCACCGTCAAGCACGCGCTCAAGGCGCAGTCGCTCGGCGCGGACATGGTCGTTGCCGACGGCTTTGAGTGCGCCGGCCACCCGGGCGAGAACGATCTCGGCACCATGGTGCTCACGCCGCGCTGTGTGGAGGCGCTTGACATTCCGGTCATCTGCGCCGGCGGCGTTTCGACCGGCCGCCAAATGGCAGCCGCGCTCATGCTCGGCGCCGAAGGCGTGTACATGGGCACCCGCTTCCTGCTGTCCGAGGAGTGCCCCGTGCTCCCGGCCGTGAAAAACTACCTCGTCGAGCACGCCAACGAGATGGAGACGATCCTGCTTCTGCGCTCGTTCCAGAACTCCACGCGCATGTATAAGAGCGAAGTCGCCAAGCGCGTCTTTGCCAAGGAGCAGGCCGGCTGCGAATTCAAGGATGTGGCCGAGGACATGGCCGGCAAGACGGCCTGCAAGATGTTCTTCGAGAACGCGGACGTGGAAAACTGCGGCGTCATCTGCTGCGGCCAGACGTCCGGCCTGATCCACGATGTGCTGCCCGTGCAGACCATCATCGGCCAGATGATGCACGAGTGCGAGGCGACCATCGCAAAGTTCGCCTGACTTTGGTAATCCCCCCATTCCCTTCTTTTTTCTTTGGAGCGGCTCGGCCCCCGGGCCGGGTCGCTCCCCCCTTATTATCAGAAATGGAGATCCGATCATGTTCTATTCGTTTCATGGAAAATGCCCGCGCGTCGATCCCACGGCGTTTGTCAGCGCCAGCGCCGAGCTTATCGGCGATGTGACGGTTGGCCCGCGGTGCTATATCGGTCCCGGCGCCGTGATCCGCGGCGATGCCGCCGAGATCATTCTCGAGGAGGAGGTCGCGGTGGAAGACGGCGTCATCATCCATGCCGGCGGGGCGGACAAGCGCTGCCTGCTGTCCCGGCGTGTGACCATCGGTCACGGGGCGATCGTCCATGCGCGCTATCTCGGCCCGGAGGCCAGCATCGGCATGGGCGCGGTGCTCAGCCTTGGGTGCGCGATCGGTGCCGGCAGCGTCGTGGCGGAGTCCGCGCTCGTGCCGCAGGGCAAGTCCGTTCCGCCGGAGACGCTCGTTGCCGGCATCCCGGCCAAGCCTCTGCGCCCGCTCACGCAGGCGGACCGCGAGAGCTGGCAGGCCACGAAGGACTGGTATGTCCGGCTCACGGCAGCGTACCTGGATCCGAATCATTTCTTTCCCGTTGCACGGCGGGAGGCGTGAGCACGATGGATTGGCGTGAGATCTATGCGCGCAGGCTCTGCACGCCGGAGCAGGCGGCGGCGCTGATCGCGCCCGGCGACCGCATCTTTGCCGGCGGCGCCGGCAGCTTCCCGGCCGTGCTGATCGACGCGGTGAGCGACCGCGCGGAGCTGCGCGGCATCCCGGTCGTGACCGTCGTCAACGGCACGGAGAGCCGCGCCCTGTCCGACCCGGCCTGCTTTGCGCGCACGCCGTATCACTCCCTGTTTCTCGGCCGCGCCGACCGAAAGTTTCAGCAGCGCGGCGGCCTGCACGAAAACTCCGTGCAGTTTCACCAGACCGTGCGCGCAGCGCGCGAGGTCTACCGTGTCAATACGCTGATGCTCGAGGTGTCCGAGCCGGATGCGGACGGGTATCTGTATTACGGCCCGCGCGGCACGGCCTGGAGTTCGCTCGATACACAGGTCGAAAAGCGCATCTATCAGGTCAACGCCTTTCAGCAGCGCACCCGCGGTGAGCACCATCGCATCCATGTCTCGGAGGTCACGGCGCTCTGCCGCGCGGATCATCCGCTCAATACCTATCATTATAAAGCGCCCGATGCACTCGATGCGCGCATTGCCGCGCATATCCTGCCGCTCGTCCGGGACGGCGATACGCTGCAGGTCGGCATCGGCGGCATTCCCAACGCCGTCGCCTACGGGCTGCACGGACGCAAACGGCTCGGGATTTACACGGAGGTGCTCACACAGGCGCAGCTGCGCCTGATGGCCAGCGGCGCGGTCGATCTCGATCGGGTCGAAGCGTCCATCGTGCTCGACGCGGCGGGGCATCTGGATGATTTTGCGCTTGCGCACATCCGCATGATCCCAGTGGACGTGCTCAACGATCCGTTCCGTGCCGCGCAGCAGCCGGGGCTTATCTCGGTCAACGGCTGTCTGATGGCCGATCTGACCGGGCAGGTCTGCGCCGAGGCCATTGACGGCCGGCAGTATTCCGGCGTCGGCGGTCAGCTCGATTTTGTCCGCGCCGCGGCGCGTTCTGCCGGCGGACGGAGTTTTCTGTGCCTGCACTCCACGCACGAAGCGCCCGACGGGACGCTCACGTCCAACATTCGCGCGCATCTTCCGTCCGGCGCAGTCGTCACGACGCCGCGCAGCGATGTCATGTACATCGTTACGGAGTGGGGCGCGGCCGATCTGCACAATCAACCGCTGGAGACGCGCATCTGCGCCATGATCCGCATCGCGCATCCGCGTTTTCGCTGCTCGCTCGCACAGGAGGCAGTCGCCTGGGGACAACTGTCACCGGAGTGCGCCGCACAATTTGATACACAACCCGAACCAGAGAAGGAGGAAACCACATGAACCCCGCATACGAACCGCTGTTTACACCGTTTTCGATCCGCAATACGCGCATTAAAAACCGCTACTTCATGGCCGCCATGGGCACCGTCACGCACAATGATGAGGACGGTGCCTACCTGCCGGACGCCGTGGACTATTTCGTCCGCCGCGCCGCCGGCGGCGTCGGCCTGATCATCACGGGCGCCAACTGGGTGGACAACAACATTGAGGTCCACAGCCCCGGTTCTTTCCCGTGCCCGACGATCTGCCCCGGGAAATACATCAAGGCCGCGCGCGAGCTGACCGACCGCGTGCACGCCTTTGACACCAAGATCTTCGTGCAGCTCACGGCCGGCCTTGGCCGCAGCGCCATGCCCGCCATGATCCATGACCGCAAGTTTGTCGCGCCGAGTACGATCAGCAACCGCTGGAACCCGCGCATCGAGTGCCGCGAGCTGACGACGGAGGAGGTCGAGCGGCTCGTGGAGCAGTTCGGCGTGTCGGCCGCTATCGCCAAAAAGTGCGGATATGACGGCGTTGAGGTGCATGCCGTGCACGAGGGCTATCTGCTCGACTGCTTTGCCATGTCGCTGTTCAACAAGCGCACGGACAAGTACGGCGGCGATCTCAACGGCCGCCTGCGCTTCGCCATCGAGATCGTGCAGAAGATCAAGCAGTACTGCGGCGAGGATTTCCCGGTCATCCTGCGCTTTTCGCTCAAGAGCTATATCAAGGATCTGTGTCAGGGCGCGGTGCCGGGTGAGACGTTCACCGAGCTCGGCCGCGATACGGACGAGGGCCTGCAGGCGGCCAGGATCCTGGTCGATGCGGGCTACGACGCGCTCGATGTCGATGCCGGCACCTACGATAGCTGGTACTGGGCGCATCCGCCGATGTACTTTGACAAGGGCGTCTATCTGCCGTTTGCCGAGCAGGTCAAGCAGGTCGTGGACGTGCCGGTGCTGGCTGCCGGACGCATGGACGATCCGGATCTGGCGGCGCAGGCGCTGCGAGACGGCCGCTGCGACATGATCGGTCTGGCGCGTCCGCTCCTGACCGAGCCTGACTACGTCCACAAGGTGCGCAACGACGAGCTCGCGCTCATCCGTCCGTGCCTGTGCTGCCACGAGGGCTGCTTCGGCCGCGCGTTTGACGGCGCGGTCGGCTCCTGCGCGGTCAACCCCGAGTGCGCGCGCGAGCGGCTCGTCGGCATCACGCCCGCAGCGGAGAAAAAGCGCGTAGTCGTTGTCGGCGGCGGGCCTGCCGGCCTAGAGGCGGCGCGCGTGAGTGCGCTGCGCGGCCATGATGTCACGCTGCTCGAAGCGAGCGATGCCCTCGGCGGCGCACTCAAGCCGGCCGGTGTGCCGCACTTCAAGCAGGCGGATCGTGATCTTGTTGCCTGGTATGCCGCCACGCTTGCACATCTGGGCGTGGACGTGCGCCTGAATACACGCGCGGATAAGGCGCTGCTCGATTCCCTCAAGCCGCAGACGGTGTTCGTCGCCGAGGGCAGCACGCCCAGAACGCTGGCATTGCCCGGTGCGGACGGAGACAATGTGGTCAGCGCGCTCGACGTGCTCGAGGGCAAGGCGAAAGCCGGCAAGTCGGTCGTCATCATCGGCGCGGGACTCGTCGCCTGCGAACTGGCGCTGCACCTGGTGCAAAACGGCCACACTGTCACGCTGCTCGCCCGGCGCAAGCTCCTGCGCTCGGCCAAGCTGCCGGCCATGAATGAGCTCATGCTGCGCGACCTGCTCGTGTTCCACGGCGTGCACATCGTCGAGGGCGCGGCGCTGGAATCCGTCGATGCCAAGGGTGTTTATTACGAGGTCGAGGGCGTGCCCGCGCTGGCGGAGGGTGACACGGTCATCACTGCGGTCGGCATGGAGGCCAACCATGCGCTCTTTGACGCGATCCGCGATGACTATGAGACCGTGCTCGCGCTCGGCGACGGCCGCCGTGTGCGCAACATCTTCGGCGCCATCTGGGATGGCTACGAGGCGGCACGCAGTCTGTAATTGCGATCCGAATACGTTTGCCCGGGCAGGTTTCTCCTGCCCGGGCGTTGTGCTTGTATCCGGCGGCTGTGCATGATAAAATCATACATCTTTTATTTGAATGGAGAGACCATTATGCTCTATACCTTTGGCGGGAAAGCCCCGCAGGTCGACCCGACAGCGTTCGTCAGTGCGAGCGCGGAGCTCATCGGCGATGTGATCGTCGGCCCGCGCTGCTATATCGGCCCTTATGCCGTCATCCGCGCCGACGCCTCGCGCATCGTCCTCGAGGAGGAGGTCGCGGTCGAGGACGGCGTCATCATCCACACCGGCGGGGAAGATCCCGTCGTGACCATTTCGCGCCGCGTGACCATCGGCCACGGCGCGATCATCCACGCGCGTGTGATCGGGCCGGAGACCAGCATCGGCATGGGCGCGGTGCTCAGCCTCTGCAGCGAGATTGGCGCGGGCAGCATCGTGGCCGAGTCGGCGCTCGTGCCGCAGGGCAAGATCATTCCGCCGGAGACGCTCGTCGCGGGCGTGCCCGCAAGGCCGCTGCGCGAGCTGACCGACAAAGACCGCACCGACTGGCGCGAGACGAAGGACTGGTACGTGCGCATGGCGGCACAGTATCTCGACCCGGACAACTATCATCCGGTCAAGTGACGGCTTGAAATGCCCGGGCACCCATGCTATAATAAACTGCTATGTCAGCCGCGGCCGCGGCTGGGAAACGAAGGAGATGCTCGGATCTATGAAACTCGGTATCGAGGGCGATTCACCTGATTCTATATCTCAATAGTACTCCATAAATACCGATAATTCTTGATTTCAGCGTATTTTCTGCACAAATGTCCACTATATAACTTCATGCAATTCCATACTACTCCACGCCGAAATGGTGTAAAAATGGTGTATGGAAAATCGGATTGCAGACGCGAAAATGACACACTACTACCGCCCCCCAAAAATCGAATGAAAGCTCTGATGGAACACACAGCCATCGGCATGACCGTCCAACGGATATGCCGATGGTTGTTTCATTTTCTGCTGCATTTCGGGGCGAATATGGAGAAAAATATCGCCAGTACGTCGCTTGGATTTCCTGCCTATCTTGCCACTCCGCCTTGTGATAACGGCATTTCGTGTGCCAATAAAGGGTGGAATCTTACCTTTGCAGGGCTTTGCTTGAATAGCAAAGCCTTATCTGAAATCATTTGTCGAATTTTGTATTTTATCAGTTATAACTTATATTTTTGTAATTTCCCCATTGAGTTTCAATCGTAAATGTGATATACTGTGGTCAGCCACGGAAGGAGGGTGAAGTTTTATGATTAAACGCGAACTGTATATGAGCCGTATCCGTCCGTTCATCGGAACGGAGCTGGTCAAGGTCATGACCGGTATCCGCCGCTGCGGAAAGTCGGTCATGTTGGAGCTGATTCAGCAGGAGCTTGCGGAGTCCGGCGTCAGCCGGGCGCAGTTTATCTCCATCAACTTTGAAGATATGAGCTATTCCCACCTACAAACCGCGCAGGCTTTGCATGATGAGATCACCGCAAGAGCCGCAGAAATAGAAGGCAAGGTCTATCTCTTTTTCGATGAGATCCAGGAGGTCAAGGACTGGGAGAAGTGCATCAACTCTTTCCGCGTCTCATTGGACTGTGACATCTACATCACCGGCTCCAATGCAAAGCTGCTGTCCGGTGAGCTTGCGACCTATTTAGGTGGACGCTATGTGGAGTTTGTGATCTATCCGTTCTCATTTGGGGAGTTCATGGAGCTTTACCGTTCGATTGCGCCTGATGCGTCCATCCAGCAGTGTTTCCAAAAGTACCTGCTTGCCGGAGGGATGCCCTATCTTGCAAATCTCCGATATGCGGATGCGCCGTCCAAGCAATATCTTCACGATCTATTCAACTCTGTCCAGCTCAAGGACATCGTGAAGCGGAATAAAATCCGGGATGTAGATTTGCTGGAACGGATCATTGCCTATGTGATCGCCAATGTGGGAACGACCTTCTCGGCGACCTCTCTTGCAAAGTTCCTGAAAAACGAGCAGCGCACCGTCGCCCCGGAAACAATTCTGAACTATATCAAATACTGCTGCGAGGCGTACCTTTTTTATCAGGTGAAGCGGGAGGACTTGCAGGGCAAACAGATCCTTGCCTCCAATGAGAAGTACTATATTGCCGATCACGGCATCCGCGAGGCGGTCTTCGGTGGCAATATGCGGGACATCAACCCCATTTTGGAAAACATCGTCTATCTGGAGCTGCTGCGCCGGGGCTATGAAGTGACTGTCGGCAGAACAGGCGATAAGGAAATTGATTTTGTATGCGACAAGCGCGGCGAAAAGCTGTATGTTCAGGTGTGCTACCTGCTGGCGTCGGAAGAAACGGTGAGCCGCGAGTTCGGCGCGTATGACAGCATCCGCGATAACTTCCCCAAATATGTTGTTTCTCTCGATGAGTTTGACATGAGCCGAAACGGTATCAAACACCGAAATATCCGCGATTTTCTCTTAGCTGAGGAATGGAATTAAGTAAGAAGCCCAGCATCGCGCCGTTTGGCGTGATGCTGGGCTTCTTAAAACTCAAAATGGCAAATCCAAATGATAGGCATCTTTGACTTTTTGCAATTCCTCCATAATCTTATGGGGACAATTAAAAAGGAGTTCCTGTAGAGAAGGGAATAAAGTATACTCTCGCGGATTTCCATAGCTTGTCCAACTGCTTGCATATACAAGCTCATTTTGAACAAAAAATTCAAGGCAACTTCCATAGTTGTTTGAAAGTGTGGAATCAAGTGTGTTTTTGCTCTCCCACTGCCTTATATTTTCGATTTCTCCTTCTGCCATCCAACGGTCACCAAACGCGCGCATTCTCTCTTCCACGATATAAGCAATAAACAGCCGTATATTAATGTCAAGCGTGTCATCTGACCAGATTTTTTTGAATATGTTGACGGCTAATTCAATATGCTGATCTACGCATTTTTTAAGTGGTGGAAGTATCTGTGCTGCGTTTGCAGAGTATTTGCGAAAAGTGTCGATGCCAAATTCCAGAGTATCGTTATTCAAAGCCCCGTTATCAAAAGATGACAGCAGATCAAACGCGTTATCGACATTTACGCCACGGATTTCGCATTTGTTTAACCAGCTTGAAACAGTAGATTTAGAGACTTTTCGAACATTTTCATGAAGTATGTAGTATAGCACGATTCGTTCATCGTCAGTGGTTATTTCTGCAATAGTATCTGCGATGGAATTATCAGAACCACCCAGGGGCAATTCTCTCGCTTTCAAATATTCTGCATACCTTGTTCTAAGTTTATTATTCTCGTATGTGATAAGACTGGCTTTTGTGTGCGGAGCCGATACCGCTTCGCTCACAGTATCATAAATGTATGAAATATCTGTATCGGAATCCAACCGTCTTAACTTATATTCGTTATTTAGGAATCCGTACATGTTGCCCGAATTAATTTCCGGCAAGGCAACTGGAATTACAGGAACGTCCTCATACCAGAGCACCCCCGCTTCATTCAGGCAATAGGCACTCTGATAGTAATCATGCGAAAGAATCGCAATGCTAACTGCGCTGCTTTTCAGCGCAGATCTGACTTCATCAGAAATGCGTTCATTTATGTCGTTGCCCGGCAGAGAAGAGCAGAAAACCGTTTCCTTAGAAATTCCGGTTCCTGCAAAAAAGTCAACAAGCATATCCGCAATACCTTTATCAGTTGATCGGTGGCTTATGAAAATTGTATTTCTCACCTTTTTCCCTTGTGTTGCATTGATGGGGTTATGCGCGTTATACTCAGCCAATCGTTCACTATATGTTCTTGCAGAATTATTTAGAATGACAAAGTATGGCTCATTATCAGCCCATTTAACATCAATATAGCCGAGTCCTTTTAGCTCTCTTATGATACCGTCAAGTTCTTGCTCTTGTTGCATAGAAAGCCCGTTGTATTGTTCCCGCAATACCTGCGTAGGGTTTTCTGAACAGACCAGCTTTAACAGTAACCCTTCAGAATTAGATGGAAGTTTTCTAAAATCCATAGATTCTCCTCATAATTGTGGTTTGTCCAACACATACATCAACTGACTTGCCAGCATAATCTGCTCCATAGCCTCACGTTTTTCATATTGAAGATTAGCATGAGCCGCAGGATTGCGATAGGCTGCCATGATTCCTTCAAACAGAGATTGGATTCCGCGTCCAGACAGACAGTATGCCATATAAGTGAAAATCATTGATTTTAAGGCATTTTCAGGAACTATCAACCACTAAAATCTATATGAAAACAAATTAAAAATGCAATAAAAATGCAATCGAAGTACATTCAGATTTTATAAGATAGACCAGCAAACCTCAATATCATCCCAAAATAGACGTTCAACAATGGGCGTCTATTTTTTGTTTCAAAATTAAATGGGGCTGAAAACAGCCCCGATGGGAATTGGAGATTTGACCCTCCCGGATTCTTCATGTCATGCCAGCCGTAATTTTTTCCATTGCCCCTGCACACTTTAGCAAAAATTCCCAGAAATTCCGTCGCCCACCATAATGCTTTTTACAGTTGTTATTATTGTCATAAGCGTACCTCCTGATATTATAAATCTCCACTGAAATCTACTTTTAAGTTGTTGGGAGTACATGACAGAGCTACATGAAAAAACACAAGCTAACAATCCTAACCATGACGATTTAATTTTTAACACCTAGATAATATCACAACCCTGTAATTTCTTCAATAGTCCCAGAAAGGATGTGATACCACGAAGAAATCACCACCGCCGGAGCGTTCACCTCCGACTTTCAAACCGGAACCTAAAACTAACCATCAAACACAACATTCAGAAAGGACAGGTATATCTATATGGAATTAAAATTCGTTATCCCCAACATGGAAAAGACATTCGGCAACTTGGAGTTTGCCGGAGAAGACAAGACAGAACAGAGAAGAATCAATGGACGCATGACGGTACTCTCCCGCAGCTTCAATCTTTATTCAGACGTACAGAGGGCGGATGATATTGTGGTTATCCTCCCTGCCGAAGCCGGAGAGAAACATTTTGACTTTGAGGAACGTGTGAAGCTCGTCAATCCACGTATCACCGCAGAGGGCTATAAAATCGGCACAAGGGGCTTTACCAACTACATTTTGCACGCTGACGATATGGTAAAAGCATAAGGAAAAGGAGGACATCAGACTATGAGATTAGCAAACGGAATCGTGATTGACAAGGAAGCAACTTTCGGGGCATTGAAATTTTCTGCCCTCCGCCGTGAGGTTCACCTCCAGAATGAAGACGGCTCGGTATCAGAAGAAATCAAGGAGCGTACCTATGACTTAAAATCCAGAGGACAGGGGCGTATGATTCAGGTTTCCATCCCTGCCAGCGTGCCATTAAAGGAGTTCGATTACAATGCAGAGGTGGAACTTATCAATCCTGTGGCAGATACCGTGGCAACGGCTACCTTTCAGGGAGCAGAGGTAGACTGGTACATCAAGGCGGAGGATATTGTTCTGAAAAAAGGGGCTGCCATGAATCCGCAGCCACCAAAGAAAGACGTTCCCCCTGCAAAATAACAGGAACATAAAAAAACGAAAGGAGGATTGTTCCTATGAAGCAGCTTTTCCCCCGTGGAAAACGTATCCGTCCCACGGATAAAGACCTTGTATTCTATACTGCCCTTGCTTCTCTGCTCCCTGTCTTCCTGCTGGTTGTCCTGCTGTTTCATATCGGGCAGATTGCCGGAACCAACTGGCAGGAAGTGTCCCTCTCCCAGATAGTACAGGATGTAAATATCCCTTATCTGCTATTTAGCATGGGCGTGGCAGGGCTGGTGTGCCTTACAGCAGTTCTTCTGTTCTGGCGATACCGCAGGGATGAAGTAAAGCAGCTCATCCACCGCCAAAAGCTGGCAAGGATGGTGTTGGAAAACAAGTGGTATGAATCGGAGCAGAGAAAGGAGGACGCTTTTTTCAAGGACTTGTCTTCCAGCCGTTCCAAAGAAACCATCACTTACTTTCCCAAAATCTACTACCGGATGAAACAAGGCTTGCTCCATATCCGTGTGGAAATCACCTTGGGGAAATATCAGGAACAGCTCTTAAACTTGGAGAGAAAGCTGGAAAGCGGCTTGTACTGTGAGCTGACGGATAAGGAATTAAAGGATTCCTATGTGGAGTACACCCTGCTCTATGATACCATTGCGAACCGTATCTCCATTGAGGATGTACAGGCAAAGGACGGCAGGCTCCGGCTCATGGAAAATGTCTGGTGGGAGTATGACAAGCTCCCCCATATGCTCATTGCCGGAGGAACCGGCGGCGGAAAGACCTACTTCATCCTGACCCTCATTGAAGCCCTGCTCCGCACCAACGCCGTCCTGTTCGTGTTAGACCCAAAGAACGCCGACCTTGCGGATTTACAGGCGGTTATGCCGGATGTGTACTACAAAAAGGAAGATATGCTCGACTGCATTGACCGTTTCTATGAAGAAATGATGAAACGCAGCGAAGACATGAAGCTCATGGAGAATTACCGGACAGGGGAAAATTACGCTTATCTGGGGCTTCCTGCAAATTTCCTTATCTTTGATGAATATGTGGCATTTATGGAAATGCTCGGCACAAAGGAAAATGCCGCTGTCCTCAACAAATTAAAACAAATCGTTATGCTTGGGCGGCAGGCTGGCTTCTTCCTGATTCTCGCCTGCCAGCGTCCAGACGCAAAGTATCTGGGGGACGGAATCCGTGACCAGTTTAATTTCCGTGTGGCTCTGGGGCGGATGTCGGAAATGGGCTATGGGATGATGTTCGGGGAAACCACAAAGGATTTCTTCCTAAAGCAGATAAAAGGGCGTGGCTATGTGGATGTGGGAACCAGCGTTATCTCGGAATTTTACACGCCCCTTGTGCCAAAAGGACACGATTTCCTCAAAGAAATAAAAAAACTGATAGACAGCAGGCAGGAAGTGCAGGCGGCGTGCGAAGCGAAAGCCGCAGAAACGGACTGACCTGCTGTGGCTGGTGTGCCGCAAGGCACGCCAGCATGAACCCCTCGTATCTAACAGAGGGGTACAAATCGACAGGCAACAATCAAACAACAGGGCAGAATCCCACGATACACAAGGGATTCTCCCATATCCGGCGTATGTCAACAAGACTCTGAAAGTTGACATACGCTTTTTTAGACAGGAGGGATTTTCACTGAATGAAGAAACATGGGTACAGGACATCAAAGAAAAACGGGAAGTTTACGGCATCTCACAACAGAAACTTGCGTTAGCTGCCGGAATCACCCGTCCGTACCTGAGCGATATTGAAACGAGCAAGGCTCACCCATCCGAAGCATTACAGGAAGCCATCTCAGAAGCTCTGGAACGCTTCAATCCAGACAATCCCCTTGAAATGCTCTTTGACTATGTTCGGATTCGCTTTCCTACTACGGATGTGAAGCATATCGTGGAAGACGTGCTGCGGTTAAAACTCCCCTACTTTATCCATGAAGACTACGGCTTCTACTCTTACACAGAGCATTACTATCTGGGGGATATTTTCGTTCTAGTATCGCCGGAGCTGGAAAAAGGGGTGCTGCTGGAACTGAAAGGGCGTGGCTGCCGCCAGTTTGAAAGCTATCTGCTGGCACAGGAACGGAGCTGGTATGAGTTTTTTATGGACGTTCTCATGGAGGACGGCGTGATGAAGCGGCTTGACCTTGCCATCAATGACAAAACAGGAATCCTGAACATTCCCCATCTGACAGAGAAGTGCCGGAATGAGGAATGTATCTCGGTCTTCCGCAGCTTCAAAAGCTACCGCAGCGGCGAACTGGTACGGAGTGGGGAAAAAGAATGTATGGGGAACACCCTGTATATCGGCTCCCTCCAAAGTGAGGTGTACTTCTGCATTTATGAAAAAGACTATGAGCAGTACAAAAAGCACGATATTCCCATTGCGGACGCAGAGGTAAAGAACCGCTTTGAAATCCGGCTGAAAAATGAGCGTGCCTTTTACGCCATCCGTGACCTGTTAGAACATGACAATCCAGAACGGACAGCGTTTCAAATCATCAACCGCTATGTCCGGTTCGTGGACAGGGACGATACGAAGCCCCGTTCTGACTGGCGTATCAATGAGGAATGGGCGTGGTTTATGGGGGAACACAGGGGAAGCCTGAAACTGACAACCAAACCGGAACCCTATTCCTTTGAACGCACCCTGCACTGGCTCTCCCATCAGGTAGCCCCCACGTTAAAGCTGGCTCTCCGTCTGGATAAGATGAACCACACCCAGATTGTCCATGACATCATCACCCATGCAAGGCTGACGGAGAAGCATGAAAAAATCCTGAAGCAGCAAGCCGCCGCTGCAAAGGAGGTGGTGCTTTAACGGCGGCAATTTTAGAACCTAAGAAATCTTACAGGAAAGAAAGGAGCTTTTATGAATTTCGGACAGAATCTTTACAACTGGTTTTTATCCAACGCCCAGTCCCTTGTGCTGCTGGCAATCGTGGTGATTGGACTGTACCTCGGATTTAAGAGGGAATTTTCCAAACTTATCGGCTTTTTAGTAGTTTCCCTCGTAGCGGTCGGTCTGGTCTTCAATGCGGACGGTGTAAAGGACATCTTACTGGAACTGTTCAATAAGATTATCGGTGCATAGGAAACCCATTTTACACTTCCGTTATGGAGCAAGCTCTGATTGCTTCATGGCGGAAGTCCACTAGGGGCTTGGGGAGCGTAACTCCCCAAAAGAAAGAAGATGTAATATGATAGTGTATGATAATTGAGATAAACTAAGAATGGTGGTATAATTTCTTTAATAGTAATTGAAAGTGGAGGAAATGTATGAAGGATTTTATTGATTTTTTGAAATTACCACCGAACATTTTAGGAGCTTTATCTATTGCCAGTGGTACATTATTATTATTGCCTCAAAAGTTAGCCCAAAAGTTTTATATTATAAATTTTCGAGAAAAATATGGTTTTACAATAGGCATTGTTTTTGTGATTTCCACAGCTTTACTAATCGTTTTATTACTATCTAAAATTTTTCATTTCTTTTATGACAAGTATGCTTCTAAGAGATTAGGAACTGCTCAGATTAAATATTTGAAAAATATGACACCAGAACAGGTGACAATCATTCGGGAGTTTTTACGTGAACCAACTCACACCCTGCCATTACCCATGAACAATGGATTAGTAATAGAACTTCAACATTTACAAATATTAACCCCTGCCGGACAAACTCATTTAGTAAGTATGTTAGACCCACAAATCAATTATTTTTTACAACCTTGGGTAATTAAAAAAATCAATAGTGATGAAGAATTAAAGCGAATATTTTATTAGAAAAATGGCAACTGACAAACAAAGTTAGTTGCCATTTTTTGTTCTAAGAAAGGACGTGATACTGATTGAGGAAATGAGAATCTACATCCTGAACACCACACGGTTTTACCATGAAGATTTTGAGGAATATCCTGGGGCATGGTTTTCCTGCCCTGTGGATTTTGAAGAAATCAGGGAACGTCTTGGGGTTCAGAGTGAGGAAGAAATCGAAATTGAAGACTATGAGCTGCCCTTTCCATTGGAGGGCAACACAAGGCTCTGGGAAATCAACGCCCTTTGCCGGATGGTACAGGAAATGCAGGGAACGCCCCTCTATTATGAAATGGATGTGGTACAAAAGCGGTGGTTTCCCAGCTTTACGGAATTTATCGACCACAAAGACCAGATACGCTGCTATCCGGTGCAGGACGGGGAATCCCTCGCCCGTTATCTGGTGCAGGAGGTACAGCTATTTGGAGAAGTACATCCAGACCTGTTGAACCATATCGACTACGCTGCCATTGGTCGGGAACTGGAAACCAGCGAAAACTACCTGTTTACGGACAATGGTATCTTTTATTACCGCTAAAAGGAGGTAGAAGAACTTGGAGGAAATGCGGATTTACATTGCCAACTTAGGAAAATACAATGAGGGCGAACTGGTCGGGGCATGGTTCACGCCGCCTGTGGACTTTGAGGAAGTCAAGGAACGTATCGGTTTGAATGATGAATATGAGGAATACGCCATCCATGATTATGAGCTGCCCTTTGAGATTGACGAATATACCCCCATTGAAGAAGTCAACCGCCTGTGTGAAATGGTAGAGGACTTACCGGAGTACATTCAGGAGGAACTATCAGAGCTGCAATCCTACTTTGGCAGTATCGAAGAACTCTGTGAGCATGAAGACGATATTATCTGCCATTCCGGCTGTGATGATATGGCGGATGTGGCTCGCTGCTATCTGGAAGAAAGCGGACAGCTTGGCGAACTTCCGGCACACTTACAAAACTATATCGACTACGCCGCCTATGGGCGTGACATGGAATTGGAGGGAACCTTTGTTGTCACAAACCACGGCGTATATGAAATCTTACGGTAGACCCGTCTGTATCTCTTTCAGGAAATACAGGCGGATTTTTTGATTCAGGGGCAGCTCGTTTGCTGCCCCCATCTTTTAGAAAGGACGGACAACATGAAGAAAATACGAAGCTATACCAGTATCTGGTCGGTGGAAAAGGTACTCTATTCCATCAATGATTCTAGCCGCCATTCCCCATCACATTTACGCAGATGGCGTGGTTCGTGGTATCGGTGTTTGCAGTGATACTCTTAGGGAACCTCCCTCCCCTTTCGTTCATTGACGGGGCATTTTTGAAATACTTCGGCGTACCCTTTGCCCTCACTTGGTTCATGTGCCAGAAAACCTTTGACGGGAAAAAGCCTTATGGCTTCCTGAAATCCGTACTGGCATATCTGGTACGCCCGAAACTGACCTATGCAGGAAAGCCCGTGAAGCTGGAAAAGGAATATCCGGCACAGCCCATCACGGCAGTAAGGAGTGATATTTATGGCATATCCGATTAAGTATATCGAAAATAACCTTGTGTTCAACCATGACGGTGAGTGCTTCGCTTACTATGAACTGCTTCCCTACAACTATTCCTTTTTAAGCCCTGAACAGAAGTATCAGGTACACGATTCATTCCGGCAGCTTATCGCCCAGAACAGGGACGGGAAGATTCACGCCCTGCAAATCAGCACGGAATCCAGCATACGGGCGGCACAGGAACGCTCCAAACAGGAAGTGACAGGCAAGCTAAAGGACGTTGCCTGTGCAAAGATTGACGCACAGACCGAAGCCCTCATTTCCATGATAGGGGAAAATCAGGTGGACTACCGTTTTTTTATCGGCTTTAAGCTGCTTGTCAATGAGCAGGAAGTCACCATGAAGCAGTTTCGCAGGGAAGCAAAGACCGCTGTTTCCGACTTCCTCCATGAAGTCAACCACAAGCTCATGGGGAATTTTGTTTCCATGAGCAATGAGGAAATCTGGCGGTTTCAGAAGATGGAAAAACTGCTGGAAAATAAAATCTCACGCCGCTTTAAAGTCCGGCGGCTTGATAAGGACGATTTTGGCTATCTGATTGAGCATTTATACGGGCAGACCGGAACCGCCTACGAAGATTATGAGTATTACCTGCCGAAGAAGCGGTTTCAGGAGGAAACGCTGGTGAAATACTATGACCTCATCAAACCCACCCGTTGTCTGATAGAGGAAAACCAGCGGTATCTGAAAATCGAACAGGAAGACGGGACAGTTTATGCCGCCTACTTTACCATCAACAGCATTGTGGGGGAACTGGACTTTCCATCCTCGGAAATCTTTTACTATCAGCAGCAGCAATTTACCTTTCCCATTGATACCTCTATGAATGTGGAGATTGTCACAAACCGGAAAGCCCTCTCCACGGTACGGAACAAGAAAAAAGAGCTGAAAGATTTGGACAACCACGCATGGCAGAATGACAGTGAAACCAGTACAAACGTGGTGGACGCTTTAGACAGCGTAAATGAACTGGAATCCACCTTAGACCAGAGCAAGGAATCCATGTACAAACTGTCCTATGTAGTGCGTGTGACGGCTCCCGACTTGGAGGAACTGAAACGCCGCTGCAATGAGGTGAAAGATTTTTATGATGATTTGAACGTGAAGCTGGTTCGCCCCTTTGGGGATATGCTGGGGCTGCATGGGGAATTTCTCCCTGCCAGCAAACGGTATCTGAACGATTACATCCAGTATGTCACCAGCGACTTCCTCGCTGGTCTTGGATTTGGGGCAACCCAGATGTTGGGGGAACCGGAGGGTATTTATATTGGGTACAGCCTTGATACAGGAAGAAATGTGTACTTAAAGCCTGCCCTTGCCAGTCAAGGGGTAAAAGGCTCCGTCACCAACGCCCTTGCTGCCGCTTTTGTCGGCTCCCTCGGCGGCGGAAAATCATTCAGCAACAACATGATAGTCTATTATTCCGTATTGTTTGGGGCACAGGCACTCATTGTTGACCCGAAAGCGGAACGGGGACGCTGGAAAGAAACCCTGCCGGAAATCGCCCATGAAATCAATATCGTAAACCTGACTTCGGAGGAACAGAACAGGGGCTTACTCGACCCGTATGTGATTATGGAGAACCCAAAGGATTCCGAATCACTGGCAATCGACATCCTGACCTTTTTAACGGGCATTTCCAGCCGTGACGGGGAAAAGTTCCCTGTTCTTCGGAAAGCCATTCGTGCGGTGACAAACAGTGAGGAACGGGGACTTTTCAAAGTGATTGAGGAACTTCGGGCGGAGGGAACCACCATCAGCACCAGCATAGCCGACCATATCGAATCCTTTACGGACTATGACTTTGCACACCTGCTCTTTTCGGATGGGGATGTCACACAGTCCATCAGCCTTGAAAAGCAGCTCAATATCATTCAGGTAGCGGATTTGGTGCTGCCGGATAAGGAAACCTCATTTGAAGAATACACCACAATGGAGCTGCTTTCCGTGGCAATGCTCATTGTAATCAGCACCTTTGCCCTCGACTTCATCCACACCGACCGCAGCGTGTTTAAGATTGTGGATTTGGACGAAGCATGGAGCTTCTTACAGGTAGCACAGGGCAAGACCCTCTCTATGAAGCTGGTTCGTGCCGGACGTGCCATGAACGCAGGCGTTTACTTTGTCACCCAGAACACGGACGATTTGCTGGATGAAAAGCTGAAAAACAATCTGGGCTTGAAGTTTGCGTTCCGTTCCACGGACATCAACGAAATCAAGAAGACCCTCGCCTTTTTCGGGGTAGATTCCGAAGATGAAAACAACCAGAAGCGGCTCCGTGACTTGGAAAACGGACAGTGCCTTATCAGTGATTTGTACGGGCGTGTAGGAGTGATACAGTTCCATCCTATCTTTGAAGACCTGTTCCATGCCTTTGATACCAGACCGCCCGTGAGAAAAGAGGTGGAATGATGGTGATACATAGAACTTCCAACGGGCAGCAACTCCCTGTTCCCCATCACGCAAAAAAGAGATTGTCTTGGAAGATGGCAGGAAAAGTGATTGGCAGGGTGCTTCTGGCACTCCTGCTCATCCTCCTGCTGCTGGCAGTCTTCGGCACAGCCGCCCATGCTGCCGGACTGGTGGATGATACGGTGGACGCTGCCAACGAATACAGCAAATATCCTCTGGACAACTACCAGCTTGATTTTTATGTGGACAGCGGATGGGACTGGCTCCCGTGGAACTGGCTGGACGGTATCGGAAAACAGGTGATGTACGGGCTGTATGCCATCACAAATTTTATCTGGACAATCAGCCTGTACCTTTCCAACGCCACGGGGTATCTGATTCAGGAAGCCTACTCGCTGGACTTCATTTCCTCTACGGCGGATTCCATTGGGAAAAATATGCAGACCCTTGCAGGCGTTACCACAGGCGGCATGTCCTCGGAGGGATTTTATATCGGGTTCCTGCTGATTCTCATTCTGGTGGTGGGGATTTACGTTGCCTACACAGGGCTTATCAAACGGGAAACCACAAAAGCCATCCATGCCGTTGTGAATTTCGTGGTGGTGTTCGTGCTGTCCGCTGCCTTTATCGCTTATGCTCCTGATTATATCGGGAAAATCAATGAATTTTCCGCAGACATCAGCAATGCCAGCCTGACCCTTGGCACAAAGATTGTGCTGCCGAACTCGGAAAGTCAAGGAAAAGACAGCGTAGATTTGATACGGGACAGCCTGTTTTCCATACAGGTCAAGCAGCCGTGGCTCCTGCTGCAATACGGCAACTCGGATGTGGAAAACCTTGGGGCTGACCGCGTGGAACGCCTGCTCTCAACCAGCCCAGACGAAAACAACGGGCAGGACAGGGAAGAAATCGTGGTGGAGGAAATCGAAGACAGGGAAAACACCAACCTTACCATCACAAAAACCATCAACCGCTTGGGAACCGTATTCTTCCTGTTTATGTTCAATATCGGTATCTCCGTTTTTGTATTCCTGCTCACGGGGATAATGATTTTTTCACAGGTGCTTTTTATCATCTACGCCATGTTCCTGCCTGTGAGCTTCCTCCTCAGCATGGTTCCCTCTTTTGAGGGGATGTCCAAACGTGCCATTACAAAACTGTTCAATACCATCCTTACCAGAGCCGGAATCACCCTGATTATCACGGTAGCGTTCAGCATTTCCACCATGCTCTACAACCTGTCTGGGGAATATCCGTTCTTCCTAACGGCGTTCTTGCAGATAGTGACCTTTGCCGGAATTTATTTCAAGCTGGGGGATTTGATGGGGATGTTCTCCTTACAAAGTGGGGATTCCCAAAGCATGGGGAGCCGTATCATGCGAAGACCCCGTATGCTCATGCACGCCCATATGCACCGTTTACAGCATAAGTTAGGACGTTCTGTGGCGGCTCTTGGGGCTGGTACGGCTGCCTACCACGCAGGAAAACAGGCTGGCTCAGACCAGAGAACTGCTTCCAGCTCCGGTTCTTCCAAACGGACACAGGCAGACCACAGCAGACCAGATGGGCAGGCAGCACCGGAAAAGGAATCCACATGGAAACGGGCTGGTTCTGCGGTAGGTGCGGTGGCAGATACCAAAGATAAGATAGCCGATACTGCCGGACAGCTTCGGGAGCAGGCAAAGGATTTGCCTGTCAATGCAAAGTACGCTCTTTACCACGGGAAAACACAGGTATCAGAGGGAGTACGGGATTTTACTTCCAGCGTGACCCAGACCCGAACTGCCAGAACCGAACAGCGGAACGCACAGGCAGAAAGCCGCAGACAGACCATTGCAGAACGCAGGGCGGAACTGAAACAGGCAAAACAGCCACAACAAAGAGCTTCCGAATCCCCCAAAGGGACGGCTCCTGTCCATGAACGCCCTGTTACTGCAAAGCAGCCGGAAGATTTCCGAAACCATACCATTCATGCAGGAAAACCAGCCATGCAGCCAGCTTCCCTATCCATCAGGGAACAGGGACAGGTTCCTGATGGGGGAACTGTGGCAGAACGTTCTTCGGTTCCGGTAGTAAAGGCAGCTTCCATCCACCATGAACAGATACCGTCTGTAAGGACAGAACGCCAGATAGTCCCTCCGGCTTCCCCAGACAAACCAGAGGAAAGACAAAAGACAACTACTACACCTGCTGCTCCCCATCCGGCAAGACCTGTCCAGAACGATACGGCTCCTGTGATACCGGAAAGAAAACGGGCTGCCCCTGTGGTAAAAGAATCGAACTTTACCATCCGGCGTACCACCGCCAGAAAGGAGTGGACAAAAGCAGTAACAGCGGCTGACAAACAAAAGAAAGGGGAAAAACCATGAAGTTAAGACACCTTTTCTTTGCCTGTTCCGGCGTGTTCGTGATGATGTTCTTCCTGCTCCTTTTGGTGGTGATTGTCTTCTCGGATGAGGAAGACGGCGGAAACCTTATCTATGGGGGCGTGAGCGTATCACAGGAAGTCCTCGCCCATAAGCCTATGCTGGAAAAGTATGCAAGGGAATATGGCATAGAGGAATACTTAAATGTGCTGCTCGCCATCATTCAAGTGGAATCCGGCGGCACACTGGAAGACGTTATGCAGTCCTCGGAATCTCTAGGGCTTCCCCCAAACTCCCTTAGTACAGAAGAATCCATCAAACAGGGCTGCAAGTATTTCTCGGAACTGCTCGCAGCGGCAGAAACAAAGGGCTGTGACTTAAACAGTGTGATTCAATCCTATAATTACGGCGGCGGTTTCCTAGACTATGTGGCAGGACACGGAAAAAAATACACCTTTGAACTGGCAGAGAGCTTCGCAAGGGATAAATCCGGCGGAAAGAAAGTCACCTACACCAACCCTGTTGCGGTAGAGAAAAACGGGGGCTGGCGGTATTCCTACGGGAATATGTTCTATGTCCTCTTGGTATCGCAATATCTGACCGTGGGACAGTTTGATGATGAAACGGTACAGGCTATCATGGACGAAGCCTTAAAGTATGAGGGCTGGACGTATGTGTACGGGGGCGATTCCCCCTCCACTTCCTTTGACTGTTCGGGACTGGTGCAGTGGTGCTATGGCAAGGCAGGAATCGCCCTGCCACGGACAGCACAGGAGCAGTACAATGTGACGCAGCACATCCCCCTGTCCGAAGCAAAAGCAGGGGATTTAGTCTTTTTCCACTCCACCTACAACGCCGGAACCTACATCACCCATGTGGGGCTGTATGTGGGAAATAACCGGATGTACCATGCCGGAAATCCCATTGGTTACACAGACCTGACAGGCTCTTACTGGCAACAGCACCTTGCCGGAGCCGGACGAATCAAACAATAAGAAAGGATGAACCGATATGATTCAGATTAGAAAAGAGGAAAACCAGAAAAAGCAGAAAGAAAAGAAACTGAAAGTCTACAAAGTCAATACCCATAAAAAAACCGTGATTGCCCTGTGGGTGCTGCTGGCAGTGAGCTTCCTGTTTGCCGTCTATAAGAATTTCACGGCAATAGACATTCATACTGTCCATGAAACCAAAGTAATTGAGGAAACCATCCTCGACACCCACAAGATAGAGAATTTTGTGGAGAATTTCGCAGAAGTCTACTATTCATGGGAACAGTCCGCTGCTTCCATTGATAACCGGACAAATGCTTTAAAAGGGTATCTTACCGGAGAACTGCAAGCCCTGAATGTAGATACTGTCCGAAAGGACATCCCCGTATCGTCTGCCCTGACCGATTTTCAGATATGGGAAATCACAGAAGAAAAGGAGCAGCATTATCAAGTGACCTATACGGTGGAACAGCGTATCACAGAGGGAGAATCCAGTAAAACCGTCCGTTCCGCCTATCAGGTAACGGTCTATGTGGACGGCTCTGGAAACCTGACGATTATCCAAAACCCTACCATCACCAGCGTTCCCGTAAAATCCGGCTACACCCCAAAAGCAGTACAAAGTGACGGTACGGTGGATTCCATCACCACGGAGGAAATCAACGAATTTCTCACTACCTTTTTCAAGCTGTACCCTACGGCAACCGCAAAGGAGCTGACCTATTATGTAAATGAGGGTGTGCTGAAACCTGTGGGAAAAGAGTATATTTTCTCGGAACTGGTAAATCCGGTCTACAACCGAAACGGAAATCAGGTGACCGCTTCCCTTGCAGTAAAATATCTGGACAACCAGACCATGACAACACAGGTATCGCAGTTTGACCTTGTGCTGGAAAAGAACGGAGAAAACTGGAAGATTGTGAAATAGCTCTTGACTTTGCGACACAAATGTCGCATAATTATCAAAAGGGACATATGTGTCGCAAAGGAGGTTATAGTAGTGAGTGCTAAAGGCGATAAGACCAAAGAACTTATTTGTTCAGAAGCATACAAATTATTTGCAGAAAAGGGATTTAAAGAAGTCACAATGAAAGATATATGTGAAAAAACCGGACTTAGTCGAGGTGGTCTTTATAGACACTATTCAAGTACCGAAGCAATTTTTTCTCATATCATTAACTCTCTTATGCAAACACAAGAAAATGAAGTTTTAAACAAAATCGAAAGTCTAGTTCCTGCTAAACAAATTCTATTAGAACTATTAAATCGCTATCAAATAGAAATGTTAGATAGTAGTAATTGTTTAACTTTAGCAATTTATGAATTTTTTAGTACTTTACAGCGTAAAGGCAATGAAAGTCTGCTATATGAGCAATATTTATTAAGTAAAAAAACTTGGGAATCTTTAATTGCTTATGGAATAAAAACAAAAGAATTTAACGAAGTAAATGCCGAAGCAATTATTGATATAATTATATTTTCTTATCAAGGAGTACGGCTGTATAGCAACCTTATGCTTATAAGTCCTCAAATACCCGAAAACATCTTGTATATTATAAAAAATATTCTTTTAAAATAATTTGGAAAGGATGTGTAGAATATGGATACTACTATTTTTCAGAAATTCTATGAAGAAAAAACAGCGTTAATCAATCCCACAGATTGTACAAAGCCCATTGATAATTTCCCCGAAGTATGTATTTCCACATTTTCCAAAAACATTATTGATAAATTTATCTCTTTGAACTCCGTTCAAAAAATTGCAGAATTATATACAGCAAATGGAGTAAATCCGGTATATAAAATCAATTATAAAGGAAAAGAAATAGCTTTTTATTTATCATTAGTTGGTGCGTCTGCTTGTGTATCTGGCTTAGAGGAAATTATTGCATTAGGAGCAAAAAAAATTATTCTTTTTGGAAGTTGTGGTATTTTAAATGATTCCGTGAAAGATAAAATCATTATCCCCACCTCTGCGGTTAGAGATGAGGGAACAAGCTATCACTATATTCCTGCAAATCAGGAATTATCAGTAAACCCAGAATACATAAATACATTAATTTCATGTTTAGACAAGTATAACTGCCCTTATATAACAGGAAAAAGTTGGACTACTGATGGAATATATAGAGAAACTTTAGGTATTATCAATGACCGAAAAGCTCAAGGCTGTATTACTGTTGAATTAGAATTTTCAGCAGCTTTAGCTGTTTGTACATTTAGGAATATTCCTTTTCTTCAATTTTTATATGGAGCTGATTGTTTAGATAATGATACTTGGGATATTAGAGATTTGTGTGAATATGGGCTAAGTAAAGCAGAAAAACTTATGTTCCTAGCCTTAGAATGTGGCATCGCTTTATAAATAACACTCTTTCAATTCTATTTTCAGCTATTCCATAAGGCAGGTGATTTTTATGGCAGAACAACAAATATGGGTACTTTGTCCTGTCTGTAACAACAAGACACGAACTAAAATACGCAAAGACACGGAACTGGTAAATTTCCCTCTCTTTTGTCCAAAATGCAAAAAAGAAAATTTAGTGACAATAAAAAACGGAATTACAACCATTATCAAAGAGCCAGACGCTTAGATGCAGAGCCGATAATTTATAAGCTATACAGCTTATAGAC
>ENA-OUOW01000075-OUOW01000075.1-human-gut-metagenome-genome-assembly--contig:-NODE-75-length-108303-cov-9.876543_pt1 | contig 108303 bp, 95 predicted proteins | sample MGYA00237938_ERZ548769 | MGnify/ENA primary metagenome ERZ548769 (study PRJEB26490, sample SAMN05356870) | human gut metagenome | biome: terrestrial biome; feature: human-associated habitat; material... | reverse complement strand
AGCTCGTAAATACGAGCTTTTCGAGGTGTGCATCTATTTTATTGCACAAGTATGGTGGGAGAAGGTGGATTCGAACCACCGAAGCTAGAAGCAACAGATTTACAGTCTGCCCCCTTTGGCCACTCGGGAATTCTCCCATATGAATGAAAACAAAATAATGGAGCTGGTGGACGGACTCGAACCCCCGACCTGCTGATTACAAATCAGCTGCTCTACCAACTGAGCTATACCAGCACAACACCGGCCTATGTATCATAGCAAAACGGACTATGTTTGTCAACAAAAATTTTCGAAAAATCAAATGTTTTTGGAGGAAACGGATGCAACTGAAGGAACTTGCGGCGCAATACCGCGCCACGGGCTGCGCGCTGCGTGCGCGTGCGGCCGAACTGCGGCTGGAGCTGGCGGCGATGCCGCGCTCCGGCCGCGCCCGGCGTGAGCTCTCCGAGCGGATCGCGCGGCTGGAAGAGATGGCGGGCGAGACCCTGTACACGGCGGGCTATCTCGCACATTATTACGACCCCAACAGCCGCGCACCGTGCGCGGATTGCGTTCCGGCGCGGGGTGTGCTATACTGGCGGCATGAAACACACAGATAGAAACAGAAAGAATATCGGCAATTGCAATTGGCTGCGCCGCGCGCTGCCCGTTGTGCTCAGCGCGCTGCTGCTCTGCTCGCTGACGGGCTGCTCCGTGCGCGACCTGCACATCGGTCAGGTCGAGGTCAACACCGGCATCGCCACCGCGTGGATCACACCGGCAAAGGGTGTGGACAAATTTGCGATCGCGGCGGGGGACTTCTCCGTCCGCGACGACGGCACCGTGACCTATACCGGCACGGCCTACCGCGCGCTGCAGGGCATCGACGTGTCCACCTTCCAGCAGGAGATCGACTGGCAAGCCGTCGCGGACTCCGGCATCGACTTCGCCTTCATCCGCGCGGGCTACCGCGGCTACGGCAAGGGCGGCATCGTCGAGGACGACCGCTTCCGCCAGAACGCCGCCGGGGCGCGTGCTGCCGGGCTGCGCGTGGGGCTGTACTTCTTCTCGCAGGCGATCACGCCCGAGGAGGCGGTCGAGGAGGCGCAGTGGCTGGTCGATGCGGCACAGGACTTCCGGATCGACATGCCGCTCGTGTTCGACTGGGAGAACATCGACCCGAGCTCGGTCGCGTCCGGCGACACGGTGCGCACGGCGGAGATGACCGGTGAGGACGTCACGGCCTGTGCCGCCGCATTCTGCGCCGCGGTCAAGGCCGCGGGCTACGACGCCGCCGTCTACGGCAACCGCTGGCAGGGATACTATGACTACGACTTCACGCAGCTCAAGGACTATGCCTTCTGGGTGAGCGCGCCGGGCACGGCGGACGATTTTTACTATGCGCACGACTTCTGGCAGTACAGCTATCGGGGCACGGTTCCCGGCATCACCGGCCACGTCGACCGCGACCTGTGGTTCGTGCCGATCACGACGTGAGGGGGCGCGAAATGAAAAAACGGTTTTTGACCCTGCTGCTCGCGCTTGCGCTTTTGTGCTCGCTGACGCTGCCGGCGGCTGCTCTGCAGACGCAGCCCGTCGAGGTCGGCAGCGCGCTGGAGCTGGCGCAGGCAATGGCGGCACCGGCGTCGCCGCGCCGCGGCCTGTTTCGCGCGCGCCGCGCCGCGGCCGAGCCCACGCGTGTGATCGCCTTTGCAGGCACGCTCGCCGGCGGCTACGGTGCCGAGCGCGTGCTGCATCTGGCGGCGTGGCAGGAATATGTGCTTGAATTTTCCGACGCGCAGACCGCGCAGCGTGCGCTGGCGCAGCTGCGCACAGATCCCAATGTGACGGACTGTTTCCTCGACGAGACGTTCTCGGCGGAGGAGACGCTGTCCGGCCTCTGGGACGAGACGCCCAGCTATTCCTGGGGCGGCCGCACCATGGGCTTTACGACGCTGCGCCATCAGGCGCAGCTGCTGCTCCCGGCCGGCAGCGGCGTCACGGTCGCCGTTATCGACACGGGCGCGGACTGCACGCACGCGATGCTTCAGGGGCGCGTGTCGGCCGCCAGCTATGACTTCGCCAACGCCACGGCAGACGTCACGGACATCAACGGCCACGGCACGGCCACGGCCGGGCTCGTTGCCGATCTCACGCCCGACGCGGTGGACGTGATGGTGCTGCGCGTGTATGATGACAACAATATGTCGAAGGCATCGCGCGTGCTCACGGCGCTCGAGTATGCGCTGGAAAACGGCGCGGCCGTCGTCAACCTCAGCCTCGGCTGGACGAACGCCATCGAAAAGGGCTATTCCTTTTTAAATAACGTCCTCGCGCAGGCGTATGCGTCCGGTGTGGTCGTGGTCGCGGCGGCGGGCAACCGCGGCCAGAGCAATCCCGCCGGCAATGCCGACGACGTCTACCCGGCCAATCAGGAGGCGGTGCTCACGGTCTCGGGCGTGAACCGCAGCCGCGCGTTTGACAGCAGCTATTCCTCCTCCGGTACGGCGGTGGACCTGTGCGCGCCGGGCTCGAACGTCGTGGTCGCGGCGCCGGGCGGCGGCACGTCCGTGCGCAGCGGCACGTCGTTTGCCGCACCGCATATCGCGGCGGCAGCGGCCTGCGTCCGGCTTGCACAGCCGGGGCTGAGCGCTGCGGGCGTGCGCCAGATGCTCTATCGCTATGCCGATGATCTCGGCGATCCCGGCCGGGACGATGCCTACGGCTACGGCCTGCCGGTACTCACGCGGTATTTTCACGACCGGCTGTGCCCGGGGCAGCGCTTTCGCGATATGCCCGCGTCGGACATCTGGTCGCATGAGGGGCTGGACTACTGCATTGCCGCAGGGCTGATATCCGGCACGTCGGAGGTCACCGTCTCGCCGGATATGCTCGCCACGCGCGCGCAGATCGTGCAGCTGCTCTGGGCGGCAGCCGGCAGCCCGGAGACTGCGGGCACGCTGCCGTTTACCGACGTCAGCACCGACGCGTGGTTTTATCCGGCGGTGCGCTGGGCGTATCGCACGGGCCTCGTGTCCGGCACGTCGGAGACGACCTTTGACCCCGAGGCACCGATCACGCGGCAGGATTTTGCGCTCATCCTCTATACGCAGTCCGGCAGCCCGGCGATGACCGGCAGTGTGCTCAGGAACTTCCCGGACGTGGAGCAGGTTTCCGGCTATGCCTATGCTGCGCTCACGTGGGCGGTCGAGCAGGGGCTGATCAACGGCGTCGGCACGCCGGAGGGCGCGCTGCTCGCGCCGCACGGCTACGCCAGCCGCGCACAGGTCGCGACCATCCTCATGGCCTACTGCGACCGGTAAACAGCATAAGAACAGCCCCCGCTTCCAGACGGAAGCGGGGGCTGTTCTGTTTTGCCCTTTCGTGCTTATTCCTCCGGGGCGGGCTCCTCGGTCACTTCGACCTCAATGTCCTGCGGGTCGATGACCTCCTCCGCGTCGATGGTGTGCAGATCTGGCGCGGGACGGTATTCCCGCGCGGCGGCGCGCAGCTCGTCCATCTGCGCCTCCATCTCGGCGACGTGGGCGTTGGCGTCCGTCACCTGCTGGCAGAGCTTGGCGAGGAAGGCGTCGGCCGTGTCGCGGTAGTTTTCGTAGTACAGGCGGCCGATCTCGGTGTAGGTGCGCTTGATGCGCTCGAGCTCGGCGTTGCAGTCCACGGTCAGGCGCGTCATGCGCGAGGCGTACTTGGCGCGTTCGCCCACGGCCTGTGCAGCACCGGCGACCTTGTCGCGCATCTCGTCGCTGACGGCCTTGCCGGCCACGTCGACAACCTTGTCCTTGAGGCTGCTGAGCATATCACGGTAGTCTTTCATGGATCAAAACCTCCTGATGTATGAATGGAAAGGATATTGAGAAGGTCAGGCATCCTGCTGCGCCTCGCCGCTCTCGCGGTCGACGTAGCGCGGCGGATGCCGGAGCTTGCCTGTGTAGAGCAGCGCGAGCACGACGGCGGCGGCCGCCGCCGACACACCGGCCAGCAGCTGGCTGACGCGGATGCCCGTGCCGGTGATATAGAGACTGTCGGTGCGCAGCCCCTCGATGAGCGCGCGGCCGATGCCGTACCACACGGCGTAGAGCAGGATGAGCTCGCCGTCAAACTTCCGCTCGTGCTTCCGGAACCAGAAGTGCAGCATCAGAAAGCCCGCGAAGTTCCACAGGCTCTCGTACAGGAACGTCGGATGCACGTACACGGTTTCCTGGCCGGGCAGCGTCAGCCCCATGCGGGAGAAGGCCGCCGTCTCGCGGCCGAAGGCCTCGCGGTTGATGAAGTTGCCCCAGCGGCCGATGCACTGCCCGATGAGCAGACCGGGTGCGCAGACGTCCGCCATCGCGCCGAAGGGGATCTTCCGCTTCCGGCACCAGACGATGCCGGTCAGGATGCCCGCGATCACGCCGCCGTAGATGGCGAGCCCGCCCTCCCAGATCTTGAACGCGTTGAGCGGGTGCTCGCGGTAGTCGCTCCACTGGAAGATGACGTAGTACAGCCGCGCGCCGATGATGGCCAGCGGGATCATCCAGATGAGAAAGTCATAGAGTGTGTCCGGCTTGATGCCGCAGCGGCGGCAGTGCCGCGCACAGTAGAGCATCGCCAGGATGAAGCCCACGGCGATGATCGCGCCGTACCAGTAAAACGTGTGGCCGAAGAGCGTGAACGACGCGCTTGGGTCAATGCTCCAGTCGCCGAGCATGGGAAAGCTGATGGTGGCATCACGCATCATCGTCGGCATCGCCGTCACCTCCTTTCGGTGTCACGACCGAGAGCGCCAGACGCTCGGGTGCAAACGTCTCGGTCAGCCAGGCGGCGCATTCCGCCGCCGTAATCTCCGGCAGGAGCGGAAACGCGTCCATCATCTCATATCCGCCGAAGAGCCCCTCGGCCATGTCGATGCACACGCTGCGGAACTGATCCAGACCGCACAGCAGCTTGCCGTACATGGCGCGGCGTACCCGCTCGAAGGCGGCGGGGTCGAAGCCGTCGCGCGCGATGTGTGCGGCGGTCTCCCTGACGCGCGCGTACACGGCGTCGGGCTCCCTGCTCTCACCGCCGAGCACGGCCAGCGCGATCGGGCCGCAAAACTGCGCGCCGCAGGAATAGCTGCGTCCGAGCAGCCCCGCGCGGTAGAGATCGTTATAAAACGGGCTCGATCTGCCGAAGGCGGCCTGCACGGCGAGCCTGGCCGTGAGATCCTGCCGCAGGCGGTCGGCGCCCTTTTGCGCCGGACGGAACTTCGCACCCAGCAGCATCTGCGGCGCGGACACCGCGAGCTGCACGCGCATATGTACCTCGGCGGGGGTCATTTCCTCCGGCGCACCGTGATCGGTGACCGGGACGGGGGCAAGCTCCGGCGGCAGCAGCTGCCCGGCGATGGCGGCCACGCGCTCCGGTGCAGTCTGACACACCGCGCACAGCACCATGTTCGACGGCGCGTAAAACGCACGGTGGCAGGTGTAGAGCGTCTCGGGCGTGATCTGCGCGATGCTCTCGACCGTACCGGCCACGGCGTCGCGCGCGCCGTCGCGCGCCATCAGGCAGCGCATCAGGTTGCGCCATACGGCGCGGTTGGGGTCGTCGTCCCCCATGCGGATCTCCTGCGCGATGATGCCCTGCTCCTTGGCCACGCTCGCATCGGTGAAATACGGCGTCGACACAAAGCGCAGCAGTGTGTGCAGGTTCTCCTCAAAGTGGTCCGTGCAGGAAAAATAGTATGCCGTCATGTTGGCCGACGTGAAGGCGTTCGGGCTGGCGCCGCTGCCGCAGAGCGCTGTCAGCGCGTCCGAGCCGTCGGGCATGTCGAAGAGCTTGTGTTCAAGATAGTGCGCGACGCCGGCGGGCGTGTCCGTCCACGTATCGCCCACGCGAAAGCGCCGGTCGGCTCCGCCGTAGCAGGCCGCAAGCACGGCGTAGCTGCGCTGAAAGTCGGGCTTGCAGAGCACGCGCACGCGCAGGCCGTTCGGCAGCGTCGTGGCCCAGACATTTTCGGGTCGTTCATTTGTCATCGGCAGCCGCCTCCGTTCCCTTGAGCAGATATACACAGTCGCACACGATGCCGGCGGCGGCGGACATCACGTCGTCGCGCGTGACCTCCTCCACGAGCGCGGCCATTTCCGGCGGGTCAATGTCCAGCCCCTGTACCGTGCGGTTGAGCCAGTACCACGCCAGCGTGTCGGGTGCGTCGGCTCTGGCGCGCAGATCGCCGGCCGCGCTGCGGATGGCGCAGCGCAGCTCCTCGTCCGTAAAGTCACCGCTGCGCACGGCGTCGAGCTGTGCGGTGATCTCGGAGAGCGCGCGCTCGTAATGATTTGCGGCGATGCCGCTCGTCACGGTCAGAAGTCCCTTGTGCGTGTCCAGCTGCGAGCCGACGGAGTAGCACAGGCTGAGCCGCTCACGCAGGTTCAAAAACAGTTTCGACGTCACGCAGCCGCCGTAGAGCGCGTTCAAAACGAACAGTACCGGCAGGTCGGGGTCTTCCATGCATGTGCCGAGGCGATAGCCCACGGCGAGCTGCGCCTGCGCGACCGGGAGCGTCTCGGTCACATAGCGCGGCTGCTCCTCGAGCGCGTTCATGCGGATGTCCGTGCCGATGTCCTCGTCAAGCGCTCCGCGCGGCATCGTGGCGAGCACATCCGTGAGGATGCGCGCAACGCGCTTTCCGTCTATGGAGCCGCAGTAGAAGATCTCTACCGGGCTCGTCGAGAGCAGGTCATGGTAGCGCATCGTCAGCTTGCGGTAGTGGATGCGCTCGGCGTCCGCCTCCTCACCGAGGCGGGGCACGGCGAAATCCTCGCAGCAGCACATATGGGTGTACAGGCGCTCACGTGCATAGCTGCGCTTGTTGTTCACGGCCGCGCGGATGCGCGCGATCAGCTGCGTGCGCTCACTGTCAACGATGTCCGGCCGCAGCAGGCCGCCGCGCGTGTTCGGGTGCAGCAGCAGGTCGGCCACATCGGCCGCGAGCCGGGGAAATATTTCCTCGCCGAGTGCGCCGTCGTCGGCAAAATCGGCCTCGAAGCCAACGGCCTGGATTTCTCCCAGCTTGTGCACGACCGGCGTGATGTGCGCGCCGTAGAGCCCGTCGAGCTCGGCTGCAATCGCCTCCAGATCGGGCAGGCGCGTGCAGCCGCGCCGCAGCACATACGGCAGCACGGCCGTGCAGGCGGCCGTTTCGCGCCGCAGCTGCGTCAGCAGATTCACGCTCAGCCACGCGGTCTTGAATTTCTCCGTGCGCAGGGCGGTCAGCCACACGCCGGGCAGGATCTCCGTGCGGATGCGTTGCATAATTGCGCTCCTTTCCCAGATGGGTGTTTCCGTTTTTCCGGAATACATTATTATATCATGCCTTACCTATCTTGGGAATAGGGTTTCGGCCGTTTTTTGCCGATGCCGCCGCCGTCGTAGAGCTTTTCGTCCACGGTCACACCGTCCGGCCGCAGGCGGATCGTGTGCAGCAGCCCGGCGCCGTCGCGCCAGCGCACGGCGCACTCCGGCCAGCCGGCCGGCAGCCGCGGCTCGGGGTAGAGCACGCCGCCGCGCAGATGCAGCCCCAGCAGCTCCTCCGCCGCGATGCGCAGATACCAGCCCGCCGCGCCGGTATACCATGTCCAGCCGGCCGCACCGGCGTTGTCCCCGGCGGCGACGTCGGCCGCGAGCACATACGGCTCGCCCTCGTAGCGCGCCGGGTCGTGCGCCGCGGGCAGCACCGCGCGCAGGATCTGCACGCCCTCGTCCGTGCGGCCCGTGCGCAGCAGCGCCATGGCCAGCCACAGCGCGCCGTGGGTGTACTGCCCGCCGTTTTCGCGCAGCCCCGCGCCGTAGCTGCGCACGTAGCCCGTCTCGGGCGTGCGCCGTGTGATGGGCGGGTCAAACAGCCGCACGACGTTGTGCTCCCGGTCAAAGAGCTGCTCCACGGCGCTCGTGAGCGCACAGTGCACGTGCGCGGGGTCGGCGTGCGTGTCAAAGGCCGCGAACGCCTGCGCGATCGCGTCGATGCGGCACTCGCCGCTTTTTTCAGAGCCGAGCGGCTGCCCGTCGTCATAGTAGCCGCGGCGATACCACGCGCCGTCCCACGCGGCCTCGGCTGCGCGCGTGCAGCGGTCGGCGGCAAGGGCGAGCTGTTCGGCCGCGTGTCCGCCGATGAGGGCGGCAAATTTCCGCGCCGTGACGGCGAAAAACCACGTCAGCCACACGCTCTCGCCCCGTCCCTGCGCGCCCACACGGTCGAAGGCGTCGTTCCAGTCGCCGGTGCCGATGTGCAGCAGGCCGTGCGCGCCCACGCCCCGCGCGAGCACGCGCATAAAGGCGCGTCGGCAGTGCTCGAGCACCGTGCCGGTCTCCGCCCCCGGTGTGAGCGGCTGGTAGCGGTCGCGCTCGTTTTCCTCAAGCTCCTCGCCCGCAAGGAAGGGGTACTCCGCGCTCAGGATCTGCGTGTCGCCGGTCTTTTGTGCATACTCGCACACAGCCCACGGCAGCCACAGCAGGTCGTCCGAGATGCGCGTGCGCACGCCGTGCTCGACCCCGAAACCCGCGTGCCACCAGTGGCACACGTCCCCGGCGGAAAACTGGTGCGCGCACGCGCACCCGATCTGCTCGCGCGCGGGCTTGCTGTCGAGCAGCAGCAGATTCACCGCGTCCTGAAGCTGGTCGCGGAAGCCGAATGCGCCGCCGTTCTGGTACAGGCTCGTGCGCGCCATCAGCCGGCAGCACAGCGTCTGATATGCCGCCCAGCCGCCGAGATAGCGGTTCATGGCTTCGTCCGGCGTCGTGATCCACAGGCGCGACACCGCGCCCAGCCACCGCTCACGCACACGGTGCAGCGCGTGCACGGCCTCGTCCGGCTGCGTCAGACGCAGGAGGTTTGCGCGCGTATCGCAGCCGCACACGAGCACGCCCTGCCGCTCGACGACGCCCTCGAGCGCAAAGCAGGGGCTCCGCCCCGCGCCCGCGCGCCGGTCCATCTGACCGCGCAGGAACGAAAACCGGTCGCACGTCCACCCCGTGAGCGGCATACCCGCCGCCGCGCAGACGCGCAGGGGTGTGTCTGCGCGCGCGTTTTCGGCCGTGAACACGCCGCCGGAATACGCCGTCACCACGGCGGGGGCGTCCGCGTCGTGCGCGGCGCAGACGAGGTCGGTGTGCCATGTGATGCGTGCACGCCCCGCGCACTCGATGAGCAGCACGCGCGCGTTCGCATCCTCGGGCACGAACGCCGTCACGTGCACGGACATCCCGTCCACGGTGCGCTCCCACGCCGCCCAGCCGAAGCCGTATTCCACCCGTGCGCGCCCGTCGTCGTTAAAGAGCGATACCGCGCCCGCGCGTGTTGTCATGCGCAGCGTCTCCGTGCCGCGCAGTACCCACGGGTCGCACAGCCAGCGGTTGATGCGCCCGGTGTGCGCGTTGCGATACCACAGATGCCCCGTGCCCGCGTCGGTCGCAAGAAAGCCGAAGCGCCCGTTCGTGAGCACGTTGCTCCACGCGCGCGGCGGCAGTCCGGTGAAGGATACCGTGCCGTCGGCGTCCCAGTGCACGTCGCTGCCGGTTGGCATTGTCCGCCGGTCGCCCGGCGGGGGCAGCAGCGGCAGCGTGCAGCGCGTGTGCGCCATGCCGGGACGGATGGCAGCGGCCGCCGCCACGTCTGCGAAGGCCTCCTCCGGCACGAGGTGTACGCCGCCGGGCGTGTCCGGACAGTGCGCGAGATCGAGCGCCGCGAGCGCTCCGCGCACCTTTGTGCGCGTTGGCTGGAGGTAGTCTCCGCCGTCGGAGGTGCACAGCGCGAGGTCGCACCCGATGCCGAGCGCACGCAGCAGCGCCCACTGCCGCAGCACGTGCGCTTCCGGGCGCGCGCACCAGACAGGCAGATCGCCGGAGATGCCGTGCGCCCAGAGTGCCGGGCGCTTGAGCTGCTCCGCTGCTGCATCCGGCGCGGCGGTCGCAAACAGCAGCGGTGAGATGTGCGCCATCGCGCCCTCAAGCTCTGCGTCCGTCATGCCGTACTGTGCCGCCAGCGCCCCCGGCAGCGCCGCCGCCGATTCCGGCGGCAGCACGAGCGCGCGCTGCGCCGCCGCAAACGCATCGTCCTCGTGCGCGCCCACACCGAGCGCAAAGCGCACGCGCCACGGCGTGTCCGGCGGCGTGTGCACCGCAACGCGCACCTGCACATACCCGGCGCGCAGCCAGCCGGGGATCGCCCCTTCGGCGCGAAAGTCCGCCTGCCGGTCGCATGCGGCGCACAGCCATGTCTCCGGCTTCCCGCCGCGCCCGAGCCGGCGCAGCAGCAGCGCATTGCGCCGCAGCACGCTCTGAAAGCCGAGCCGCGCGAACGCCGGATGGTTGACATAATCCTCCCACGGTGCGAGCACGGCCTCAAATGTGAGCCGTACCGTGCCGTCGATCCCGTCGGGGGACGAGAGCGTCAGCGCGCGCACCTCGCCGTTGACACGCTCCGGTACGGTGAAGGTCTGCACGGCGGTCACGCTGTCGTGACGCGTTGAAAACTGCGCCGCGCGCACCGTAAAGCGCCACCGCGCTGCGTCGGCCGTGCCCGGCAGCAGCGGCGTGCACGTGCCGCCGGTCTCGAGCGACAGCATCGGCGCGGCGGCGGGGTCGCTGCGTGTCCCCCGGCGGCAGACGCTCAGCGCGTGCCAGCGTGCAAAGCTTTGCCCGGCCTCGGTCACGGCGAGGCAGTACGTGCCGTTGGAGAGCAGCGTGCAGCGCGGCGCCTCTGCGTCCACGCCCGTGCCCTCGACCGTGTAGTCCGGCAGGGCGCGGCGGCGGGGCTTGCTGCGCTGCGCCTCCGGACGCCGGCGCAGCGCCGGTGCGCCAAGCGGCAGGCGCTCGGACAGCAGGCTCATGTGCGCGCGCATGGCGGGGTCTGCCAGAAACCAGCGCTGCACCTGCCCGCCGCACAGCGCGTTGCACGCTGACAGCAGGCTCATGCCCTGATGGTGCGCCATCACGCAGTGCACGATCTGCCCGCCGCCGCCCGTGCGTGCGCGCGTGCAGTCGAGCGCCTCCCGGAAGCCGTATTGCCCCAGCAGACCGCGCGCAGCGAATCTGCGCAGATCGCGCACCGCCGCACGCGGTGCGACGGCCAGCGCGAGAAAGGCGCTGTACGGCGAGAGCACGAGCTCACGGTCCATGTCCGGCTGCATGGCCAGCGCCGCGCAGCCGTGCGCCTTGTAGCGGTAGCTCAGGGCGCTGTCGAGCGCAAAGTACGCGCTCTCCGACACGCCCCACGGCTGCCCCGTGCGCACGCGCCGCCGCTGTACGCGCAGACAGAATTTTGCGCTCTCCCACAGCAGGGAATCGCGCTGCGGCGGCAAAAACAGCTCCGGCATCAGATACTCGAACACCGACCCCGACCACGACACGCAGCCGCGGTAGCGCTCGTGCTGCACCTGTGCGCGGGAAAGGGCGCGCCAGTGCTCACGCGGCACGTCGCCGCGCGCCACGGCAAAATATGACGTCAGGCGCGCCTCGCTCTCGAGCAGGTCGTAATACCCCTCGGAGCGCTTGCCGCTGCCGGTGTCGATGCCGATGTGCATCAGGCGGCGCTGCGGGTCGTAGAGCAGGGCAAAGTCCATGCCGTCACACAGCGCCTGTGCCCGCGCCGCAAGCTCGCCCTGCCCCCAGCCGCGCAGGGCGTTTGCCGCCGCGAGCAGGGCGGCGGCGCAGTTGCCGCTGTCCACCGTGGACACATACAGCGGCGGCATCGGCCGCAGCGTGCACGTGTGATACCAATTGTAAAAGTGTCCGTTCCAGCGCGAAAGCTGCTCCATGGTCGTGAGCATCCGCTCTGCCAAAGCCAAGCCGCGCCCGTTGTCAATGCCCAGCGCGTGTGCGCCGAGCGCGGACAAGAGCGCAAAGCCCATGTTCGTCGGCGATGTGCGGTGCGCCGTGCCGGTCGGCGGCTGGGTCTGCACGTTGTCCGGCGGCAGATAGTGCTCCCCGGCGGTGCAGAACGTCTCAAAATACTGCCACGTCGCCTTTGCCCAGCCCAGCAGCTCCCGCTGCGCCGCGTGCTGCAGCGGCGCTGCACCGGGTGCGTTCGGCGCGCCGAGCGCCGCGAGCACGAACGGGGAGAGCGTCCACACGATGCCGGCTGCCAGCCCCGTTGGGCTCGGCGTGAGCACGGCCGTGAGCAGCCCGAGCGCACTTGCCGGCCAGAGCGCGCGCAGATACGCGCCCAGCCCGTCGCGCTTTGCCGCCCGCTGCGCCGCCGTCTGCCATTGCAGGAGATCCCGGTGCGAGACCGTCATGCGCCAGAGCGCCGTCACGATGGCGGAGGCGTTCAGGACCGCCTCCCACGGCAGCAGGATCAGCCGCAGCACCGTCTGCACCACGGCGGCGGCGAGCCCCGGCAGAACGCTGCTGTGATAGCGCACGCGCGCGTCCGCCGGGTGCACGATCGGATGACCGAGCGCAAAGATGAGCCCCTGCGCCAGCGCCAGCAGCGCGGCATATGCCGCCAGCCGCAGCCCCGGCCAGCGCAGCACGCAGCCGAGGAAGACGGCTGCCCACGTCGCCGGGGCGATGAGCGAGCGCCGCAGGCTGTCCGCCAGCCGGAACCGGTCGATCGGGTGCAGCGCCCGTGCGCGCCGGGAGAAGATCCACGGCGCGTTTTGCCAGTCGCCGCGGATCCACCGGTGCGCCCGCGCGCCCCATGCAAGCGGCGCGGCGGGGAAGGTGTCCGTGAGCTCCACGTCGCCGAGAAAGCCGCCGTGCAGGTAGGCGCCCTCGAGCGCGTCGTGGCTGAGGATGCGCTGCTCGGGTAGGGCATCGCCGCCGCAGCAGGCGAGCAGCGCGCGCACGTCGAGGATGCCCTTGCCCGAAAAGCCGCCGCGGTCGAAGCAGTCCATATACAGCTCCCCGCATACGCCGCCGTAGGGGTCGCTGCCGCCGGGACCTGCGAATACGCGCGCCCAGTCGGTGGCGTTCGCGCTTTCCAGCTCGGTCGCCATGCGCGGGTGCAGCAGACCGTAGCCGTGCGTGACCACACCGCGCTGCGCGTCCACGACCGGGCGGTTGAGCGGATGGAGCATCGCGCCCGCGAGCGCGCGTGCAGCGCCCGGCGTCAGGCGCGTGTCGGCGTCGAGCGTGAGCAGATACGCCGTGCCGCGCAGCGCCGCCGCATCGCCGGCGGCACAGTGCATCGCGTCCGCCTCCCCGCACAGAAGCTGCGCGAGCCGGAGCAGCGCGCCGCGCTTGCGCTCCCACGCGCTCCATTTCCCGTCGGGTGTCTGCACCCGCTCGCGCGTGAAGAGGTAAAACCGCCCGCCATAGCGTGCGTTGAGCGCCTCGATCTCCTCGCGCGCCGCGTGCAGGATGGCGGGGTCGATGGGCGCGTGCTCCATGTCCGCCTCCGGCAGATCTGCCAGCAGCCCGAACAGGAGCTGCTCGCCCGCGTCGCGGTTGCACAGCGCGTATTCCTCCAGACGCGCGGCGAGCGTGTGCGCATCGCCGGGGCAGGTGAGCAGCGCCGCGATCACGCACAGGGTCTTGCCCTCCGGCGGGATGCCGCGCCGCAGCGCCAGCCGCGGCACGAAGCGCGGCTTCGTCACGCGCAGAAGCACCGCGTCCAGCAGCCCTTTGACGGCTTCCGACACCGGGATGAGCAGCAGCACCGCGCCCGACACGCTCCCGGTCGCAAAGCCCAGCAGCAGCGACAAAGCCAGCGTCCCCACTATGACGGCTGCGATGTACCACGCACCGTCACGGCGCTTTTCCGGTGCGCCGAGCACCTCGCGCAGCAAAAACCAGCCCACGTGCCGCCGCGCCCCCTCGCCGCTTTGCGCGCGCGTGAGCACGTCCTCGGCGATGTCGATCTCCGTCCGGCCCGTGCGCCGCGCAAGCTGCGCCACGGTCTGCCGGTAGCGGGTGCGTGTGGCTGCGTCCATCGCGGGGTAGACGCCCGCCGGATCGCGCGCGAGGATGCGCCCCACGCGATCGCACCGCTCGGTGAGCGCTGCCCACGCGGCCGTGCCGAGCGCACGCAGCGATGTGAAGAGCGCGGGCGCGGCAGCTCCGTCGTGTGCATAGGTGTCTGCCAGCGCGCAGACTGTCACCGCCTGCAGCCCCGGTACGAGCAGCGCAAGCTCTGCCGTCTCGAGCGGCAGCACATCCTGAAAGCCCGCGAGATATGCCTGCGCAGCCTTGGGCGTGAGCGCGTTGCCGCAGGCGCGCAGCAGCCCCGCACAGCAGACGTGCAGCACGGTCTGTGCGCCGGATGCACGCAGCGTATGCGCATGGCGCAGCGCGGCTGCGGCGTCGCTTGCGGCGGTGCGGGCAAGGGTCTGGTTGTCGCGCAGCCATGCGCCGTCCGGCGTCTCGGGCGTGACGGCTTTCGCCGTGCGCGTGAGCGCTTTTACCGCCCGCCGGATGCTGCCGGTGTGTGCGCGGCGGCGTCCGGTCACGGTCAGGGCTTGGGCATCGCGCCGCCCCGCCTCACACAGGGCGCCGGCGTTGGTATCGGCCATGTAGGTCCCTCCAAAAACGGTTTGCAGTACCAAAATGTTGCCCGCACGGAAAAGAAACTATGCGGTGACAAGAAAAAATACTTGACACCCGCGCGGCGGTGGCGTATACTACCCATGCTGTAAAGGGAAAACGGTTTACAGCGGGGAGGGACTTGCAATGCCGGACGAGACCGTGTGGCGCACGATGCTGTTCGATTTTTACGGCGAGCTGCTCACGGAAAAGCAGCGCGAGTATTACGACCTCCATTATAATCAGGACCTCTCTCTGGCGGAGATCGCCGCCAGCAGCGGCATTTCGCGTCAGGGCGTGTGGGACAACATCCGCCGTGCGGACGCCGCGCTGCGCGATGCTGAGTCCAGGCTCGGTCTGGTGCAGCGCTTTGCCGCGCAGCGCACGGCCGCGGCCGCGCTGGAGGATACGCTCACGAAGCTGCGCGACTGTGTCGGCGGCGACGCCCGGCCGCTGGCCGAGCAGGCGCTGCGGCAGCTTCAGGATCTGAAAGGATAGATACCATGGCATTTGAATCCCTGTCGGACAAGCTGACCGAGGCGTTCAAACGCCTGCGCGGCAAGGGTCGACTCACGGAGGCCGACGTCAAGGAGGCCATGCGTGAGGTCAAGCTCGCGCTGCTCGAGGCGGACGTGAACTTCAAGGTCGTCAAGGACTTTGTGCGCAAGGTGACCGAGCGCGCGACGGGTGCGGATGTGCTCGAGAGCCTCTCGCCCGCGCAGATGGTCATCAAGATCGTCAACGAAGAGCTCACCGCCCTCATGGGCAGCGAGAATCAGAAGCTGAACATCAGCTCCCATTCGCCGAGCGTCGTCATGCTCGTCGGCCTGCAGGGTGCGGGCAAGACCACCAACGGCGCCAAGCTCGCCGGCCTCATGCGCAAGCAGGGCAAGCGCCCGCTGCTCGTCGCGTGCGACGTGTACCGCCCGGCTGCCATCCAGCAGCTTGAGACCGTCGGCCGCCAGCTTGATATTCCCGTGTTCCAGATGGGGCAGGGCGATCCGGTCGCGATCGCCAAGGCCGGCATCGAGCACGCGAAAAAATACGGCAACGACCTTGTCTTTCTCGACACGGCCGGCCGTCTGCACATTGATGAGGCGCTCATGACCGAGCTGCAGAACATCAAGGCCGCCGTCGATCCGGCGGAGATCCTGCTCGTCATCGACGCGATGATCGGTCAGGACGCGGTCGCGACCGCGCAGGCCTTTGACGATGCGCTCGACATCACCGGCGTCATGCTCACCAAACTTGACGGTGACGCCCGCGGCGGCGCGGCGCTGTCGATCAAGGCGCTGACCGGCAAGCCCATCAAGTTCGCCGGCATCGGCGAGAAGCTCGACCAGATCGAGCCCTTCCACCCCGACCGCATGGCCGGGCGCATCCTCGGCATGGGCGATGTGCTCACGCTCATCGAAAAGGCCGAGCAGAACCTCGACCAGAAAAAGGCCGAGGAGATGGCGGAGCGTCTGCGGCAAAACCGCTTCACGCTCACCGATTACTATGACCAGCTCCAGCAGCTCAAGGGCATGGGTTCCTTGCAGGATATCGCCGGCATGATCCCCGGCATGGACGCCAAGGCGCTCTCGGGCGCGAACGTCGACGAGAAGGCCATGGGCCGCATCGAGGCGATCATCCAGTCCATGACCCCCGGCGAGCGCGACAACCCGGGCATCCTCAACTCCAGCCGCAAAAAGCGCATCGCGGCGGGCGCGGGTACGAGCGTGGTCGAGATCAATAAGCTGCTCAAGCAGTTTGATCTCATGCAGCAGCTGGTGCGCCAGATGTCCGGCAACAGCAAGGCCATGAAGCGCATGAAGCGCGGCGGCCGCGGCGGTCTCGGCGGTCTGGGCAATCTGTTCGGCGGCGGCGGTGGCCGTCCCTTCGGATTCTGAAACCGATTCCATGCTCCCGCAGGGGGCTGGAGATACAGAGATTATTGATGGAGGTGAAGATACATGGTCAAGATCAGACTTCGCAGAATGGGCGCTAAGAAGGCTCCCTTTTACCGCATCGTGGTGGCGGATTCCCGTTTCGCACGTGACGGCAGATGCATTGAGGAGATCGGCACTTACGATCCGCTGAGCGCAGACAAGAAGATCGTCGTCGACGCCGAGCGCGCCAACTACTGGCTCGCCAACGGTGCACAGCCGACGGATACCGTTCGTGTGCTGCTCAAGAAGGCCCTCGCAGCCGAATAAGGAGAGACCCCAAAGATGAAAGAACTTCTGACCTATATTGTGCAGAACCTCGTGGAAAAACCGGACGAGGTCTCTGTGACCGAGCGCGAGGCCAACGGCGAGACCGTGTTTGAAGTGCGCGTCGCCGACGGCGATATGGGCAAGGTCATCGGCCGTCAGGGACGGATCGTCAAAGAGATCCGCATCCTGATGAAGGCTGTCGCCCAGAGAAAGGGCAAGAAAGTCTCCGTGGAGATCATGGATTGACGCAGGAAACGCGCTGCACCCGTGCAGTGCGTTTTTTGCACCTACACCCAAAAAGGGGGGCAATGCATATGCAAAAACCGTATCTGGAGGCAGGAAAAATCGTCAACACGCACGGTGTGCGCGGCGAGGTGCGCATCCAGCCGTGGGCGGATGACGCGGCGTTCCTGCTCGGCTTCCGGACGTTTTATATCGACGGCGCACCCGTGCACGTCGCGCACAGCCGCGTGCACAAGGGGATGCTCGTCGTCAAGTTTGCGGACTATGACGATGTCAACGCCGCCATGACGCTCAAAAACCGCGTCGTGTCCATCGCGCGCGCGGATGTCACGCTGTCGGACGGGCAGTATTTTCAGCAGGATCTGATCGGCATCGCCGTCGAGACCGATGCGGGCGAGCCGCTCGGCACGCTGCGCGAGATCCTCGACCTGCCGCGCGGCAGCGTCTATGTCGTGCAGGGTGCGCGCGAGGTGCTCATCCCCGACCGGCCGGAGTTCGTGTGCAGCATCGACCCGGCTGCCGGGCGCATGGTCGTGCACCTGATCGAAGGGATGTGAGCGCGTGCGCATCGACATTCTCACGCTCTTTCCCGACACGATGCGCGCCATGCTCGGTGAGAGCATCCTCGGCCGGGCGCAGGCGCGCGGTCTGCTCGACATCCGCTGCCACCAGATCCGCGACTATACCGAAAACCGCCAGAAGCAGGTCGACGACTACCCGTATGGCGGCGGCTGGGGTCAGGTCATGATGGCGCAGCCGCTCAAGAGCTGCCTCGACGCGGCGCTTGCGGATTCCGCCGTGCCCGCGCCGCGCCGCCGCGTGATCTACCTCTCCCCGCAGGGGCAGACGTTCACGCAGGCAAAGGCGCGCCAGCTCAAGGCCGACTATGACCAGCTCGTGCTCGTCTGCGGCCACTATGAGGGCGTGGATGAGCGCTTCATCGAGGCCTGTGTGGACGAGGAGCTGTCCATCGGCGACTTTGTGCTCACAGGCGGTGAGCTCGGCGCGATGGTCGTCACGGACTGTGTCTGCCGCATGGTGCCGGGCGTGCTGTCGGACACCGAGTGCTACACCGGCGAGAGCCATTGGGCGGGCCGGCTCGAGTACCCGCAGTATACCCGTCCCGAGACGTGGGAGGGGCGCACCGTGCCCGAGGTGCTGCGCGGCGGCAATCACGCCGAAATTGAAGCGTGGCGCACGCGGCAGAGTCTGGAGCGCACACTCGTAAAGCGGCCGGAGCTCTTTCGGGAAACACCGCCGACACCGGACGAGCAGCGCCTGCTCGATAAGATCCGGCGCGACCGCAGCCGTCCGCAGCTCACAGAGCTGCCCGTCTGCCGCCCGGCTGCGGCGGATGACCTCCCGGCCATCCTCGCCATCGCGCAGCAGGCGCGCAACTACCTGCGCCGCCACCGCGTCGACCAGTGGCAGGGCGATTACCCGAACGCGGACACGTTTTCCGCCGACATCGCGGCCGGGACGTGCCATGTGCTCACGTATCAGGGCGCTGTCGCCGCCGTGTTCACGCTCAGCCGCACGCCTGACCCCGCCTATGACGCGCTCACGGACGGGCGCTGGCGCTCGGACCGTGACCATGCTGCCGTGCTGCACCGCAACGCCGTTGCAGCCGATTGGCGCGGCACGGGCATGGCCGACCACCTCATGCAGGCGGCGGAGCAGCTCGCGCGCGAAAGCGGCGCGCACGCCATCCGCGTCGACACGCACCGGCACAACGGCGCGCAGAAAAAGCTCCTCGAGCGCCACGGCTACCGCTTCTGCGGCAACATCCTGTGTGACGAGCCGGGGCACGATCCGCGCCGTCAGGCGTTTGAGAAGCTGCTGAGGTGAGGTGCGTATGGAGCTGACGAATCCTGCGGACATCCGTGCACTGCTCGCGCGGCATGATTTTCGCTTTTCCAAGTCCATGGGGCAGAATTTTCTGACGGCCGCATGGGTCCCGTCCGACATCGCCGACGCCTCCGGCGCGGACGCGCACACCGGCGTGCTCGAGGTCGGCCCCGGCATCGGCTGCCTGACCGAGCAGCTCGCGCAGCGCGCGGCCAAGGTCGTCTCGGTCGAGCTGGACGAGCGGCTGCGCCCCGTGCTGGCCGAGACGCTCGCCGCCTATCCGAACGTGGAGCTCGTCTTTGGCGATGTGCTCGCGCTCGATCTGCGGCGGTTCGCGGCGGAGCACTTTCCGGGGCTGCGCCCGGTCGTGTGCGCAAACCTGCCGTATAACGTCACGACGCCGCTGATCACGGCGTTTCTCACCGCCGGATGCTTCGACACCGTCACGGTCATGATCCAGCGCGAGGCCGCACACCGGCTCTGCGCCCGGCCGGGAACGGCGGACTACGGTCTGCTGACCGTGCTGACCGCGTGGTATGCCGAGCTTGAGCTTCTGTTCGATGTGCCGCCGCACTGCTTCGTTCCCGCGCCGAAGGTCACGAGCACCGTCGTGCGGCTGCGTATGCGGAGCGCACCGCCTGCGGACGTGCAGGATGAAGCGCTGCTGTTCGCCGTCGTGCGCGCGGCGTTCAGCCAGCGCCGCAAGACGCTCATCAATGCGCTCGCGGCCGGCGTTCCCGGCTGCGACAAGGCGCGCGCCGCCGCGGCGGTCGCCGCCTGCGGCTTCGATGCGCGTGTGCGCGGCGAGACGCTCGAGCTGGCGCAGTTTGCCGCGCTGAGCAATGCGCTGCGTGCGGAGCTTGGTTGACATAACAAAAACAAATCAGGGCGCCACATCGCGGGACGCCCTGATTTTCTGCGGATACAGTTTTAATATGGTTTACATAACGAACATAGTTGGCGGTTTTTCCTGCATACCGCCGGCTGCGCGCGCATACTGTGGTAGCAAACGCAGCAGGAGGGGGAGCGCCATGCCATATGAGGACAAAAAGGCCGTGCCGCAGCGCCGGCCGCACGCGGTCACGCTCGACGAGCGCAGCCATCTGACCGTTACGGGAGTGGACGAGGTCGTGCGCTTTGACGACACGGAGGTGTCCATGCGCACGTCGCGCGGGATGCTCACCGTGCACGGCGAGGGGCTGCGCGTCGGCCGGCTTGCGATCGACACGGGGGAGCTTGCGATCGACGGCGCGTTTGACGCGCTCGATTACACGGAGGAGACGGTGTCCGGCGGCGGCTTCTGGTCGCGCCTGTTCGGAGGATGAAGCTGCCGCTGCTCGGTCAGCTTGCGCAGCTCATGCTCGGGCTTGGGCTCGGCGCGGCGCTCGGGCTGGCGTTCGACATGCTGCGCGTGCCGCGCCGCCATGCGCGCAGCGCGGTTTTCCGCGCGCTGCTCGACGGCGCGTTTTGCCTGCTTGCGCTCGCGAGCGTGTTCCTGCTTGGCATGACGGCCGGCGACGGGCAGGTGCGCCTGTTTCTGTTCGCGGCCATCGCCGGCGGCTGGACGTGCTACTTTCTCTGGCTCAGCGGGCATATTTTCCCGCAGCTGGAGCGATCTGGCCGCCTGTGCGCGCGAAAAATGCGCCAGATCACGGCTCCGGGAAGACAATTCATAAAAAAAGTTCTGTTTTTTGCAAAAAAACACTTCCAATCTCGCCGCAGATGTTTTAGAATAGACTGTATTACTGGACGCAGATACGATCCGGGGGGAGGTACTGCCGACCGTGAAATTCAAGAAGGCAAGCATATTTACCAAACTGGTCATCGCGGCGCTGATGGTGTACGCACTCATCAGTCTGGTCGTCGTGCATCAGCGCACGGCACAGCTTCAGGACCGCGCCGCGGCACTGCAGCAGCAGGTGTCCGAGATGACCCAGTCCAATGCCGAGCTGCAATATCAGATCGACCACAGCGACGACGATGACATGCGCGAATCGGTCGCGCGGGAAAAACTCGGTCTGGTCAAGCCCGGTGAGAAGATTTTTTACGACACGAGTGATTGAGCAAGGAGAAACGAACCGTATGCAGGTGGAAGTCGGAGCAGTTGTGGAAGGTACCGTTACCGGTATCACGAAGTTTGGCGCGTTTGTGAGTCTGCCGGACGGCAAGAGCGGTCTGGTGCACATATCCGAGATCGCCAACACCTACGTCAGCGATGTCAACGAATTTTTGAAGCTGGGCGACAAGGTGAAGGTGCGCGTGCTGGCCGTGACGCCGGACGGGAAGATCAACCTGTCCATCAAGAAGGCGGAGGAAGCGCCCGCCCGTCCGAACAACCGCCCGATGAACGGCGGACGCCCCGGCGGCAGCCGCCCCAATAACGGCGGCGCACCGCGCGCTGCGCGCCCCAACCGTCCGGCCCAGCCGGCGGGCCAGGTCAGCGGCCCGAGCGGGGACGCCGCGTTCGAGGACCGGCTCAAGCAGTTCATGCAGGAGTCGGACAGCCGCATGGCCGGCAACCGCCTCTATAACGACCGTTCGCGCGGCCGCCGCCGCGGCGGAAACGGCCGCAGCTAAATGCCGCGCCGGAGCGTTAATACATGAAATATGAAAGCTCCTCCGTATGCAGCAGACATACGGAGGAGTTTTTTGCGCTTTGAACGCTTTGCTCCCGAAGGTTTCGTCTTGCCTCACTGACACCGGTGTAGTATGATCGTGTTCAGATCTGCGGTCACAGAGGCTGACCGTTTCCCATCTGTACCCGGGAGGCATACATTGTGGAAGTTTATCTGAGTGAACACATTGCGCCGTCGGCGTATGCAAGACTGGCGCACCATTTTGAGATCGTGGACAATTTCGACCACCCCGAGCGGCTCGCCGCCATGGTCATCCGCCGCGCGGTCGTGCCGCGCGCGGTCATCGCGCACGCGCCGAATCTGAAGGTCATCGCCATGCACGGCGTCAGCCGCGACACGATCGACACCGCTGCTGCCGCCGAGTTCGGCGTGCCGGTGCCGAATGTGCCGGGCCTCGGCGCACCGGCTGTCGCGGAGCTGGCCGTGGCGGAGCTGCTGGCGCTCAACCGGCAGCTGAAATTTGTCAACAACGGCCTGTGCGCCGGACGCTTCGACCACTTCGGCGCGGAGGAATTCGTCTGCCACGAGATGACCGGCCGCACACTTGGCCTTGTCGGCACGGGCAACATCGCCCACCGCGTGGCGGACATTCTGCGCGCGGCGTTCGATGTGCGCGTCCTGTGCTGGAATCCGCGCCGCACGGCCGCTGAATGCGCCGCGTGGGGCTATGAACAGGTCGGGACCCTGCCGGAGCTTTTCCGTCGCTCCGACTTCGTGAACGTGAGCATCACGCTCTGCGATGCCACGCGCGACCTCATCAACGCGCCGGTGTTCGCCGCGGCGAATCCGGAGCTGCTGCTCGTCAACACCTCGCGCGGCGGCATCGTCAACGAGCACGATCTCTACGTCGCGCTCACCACGGGCCAGATCCGCGCTGCGGCGAGTGACGTGTTCGCGCACGAGCCGCCGGCGAGTGATGATCCGCTCATCCATCTGGACAATTTCATCGCCACCTTCCACATCGGCGGCAGCACATACGAGTCGCTCGAGCGCGTGAGCAACCGCGCCGTGGACTATGTGTTCCAATACACCGGCGTCGCAGAGCGGTGAGGCTGTCGGCGCTTCCGGGAGTGGGCAAACACTATAAAAACACCCGAGGCCGCAGCCTCGGGTGTCCAGCTTGTCAAAACCTCGTAGCCTTTCACCAACGGTGCGGCGAAAGAAAATCCAATCATTTTCTCAGGCGACATGTGCGGCTGAGAAAATACCGCTCGGCCTGCAAACGTGCGCGCCGTCCGCCTCCGGCGGAGGGCGCGTGCGCTGCTGTCAGGCCGCAACTCCCTTGTCAAAAAGGAATACTTTTTGACAGGCTCAAAGCGCCCGAAGCTTTCGCTTCGGGCGCTCCTTTGGTTTACAGGTTACACGGACATCCAGCCGGGCAGTGCGTTGGCGATCGCGTCCACGATTTCCTTTGCCTTTTCTTCGCCGCAGCGCTCAAGGATGTCGGAGGCGAGGTCGAGGCCGATATGGATGGGTCCTCTGAATTCGGTCATGTTACTTTACCCCTTTCGTCAGATTTCCGCCGCCGTCCCACACAACAGACGGCACCGGATGGTTGGTATTGCCGGTTACAGGTAATACTGTAACGGAAAAAGTGTCAAAACGCAAGTGACAAATCTTGCAGAGTGTAACACTTTGAGCATTTTCGTCCAATTTTCCGAAACCGCTTTGTTTCTGGTTGAAATATCTCAACCAGCACCGCGTAATCCGACAAAATGTTGCATAATTGCGCACCGGTCGACGGCCTTCACAGGGCGAAACGGCATTATGGAAACCGGTTCTCCACATTACCAACAGACTTTTCAACACAAACGGGGTGCAATTAACGATGTTATGTTAACTACGGATTGGTTTTCCCATTTTTCGGTGCTGTTCTTCCCTGCGCGCACAAGTGTACGGCGAAGCGGCATCCTGCTGCGCGTTTGCCCTGCACGCGCCCAGACCCGCCGCCCGCTTTGTGTTCTGCAAGTGCACAAAACCCCGGGAGCAGAACGCTCCCGGGGCAGGTGTATGGCTTTTGCGGGTCGGCGGTGCGTCGGTCACAGGCCGGTGAGGCGGCAGTAGCGCATCATGATGGCTGCGATCTGCGCGCGTGTGGCACCGCCGCTCGGGGCCAGATAGTCGGCGCCATTGCTCGCGATGCCGGAGATGAGACCGTTGCCGACGGCCCAGCTCATGGCGGCGTATGCCCAGTTGGAGACGCTGGCGGCATCGGGGAAGCCGTTGAGGGATGCTGCGCCGCCGAGGTAGGCCGGCGCATACTTTTCGGTGTAGCCGTAGAGGAGAACGGCCATCTGCTCGCGGGTGATGAGGCCGTCGGGCGCGAAGGTCGTCGTGCTCATACCGGCGACGATGTCTTTGTCGTAGCCCCAGGCGACGGCGTTGTAGTACCATGTGCTGGGCCTGACATCCGTGAACGGCACGTAATATTTGCTGTAGTCGGTCGTGTCGCCGGAGAGGTTATAGAGGATCATCACGATCTGTGCGCGCGTGCTGACCGTGTCGGGCGAGAACGTCGTCGCGTCGAAGCCGCTCATCAGACCGTGGCGCACGCAGTAGTCGATGCCCTCGTGCGCCCAGTTGGACGGGGCGGGCACATCGCGGAAACGGAAGCTCGGGCACGCGGCGCCGCCCGGACAGACCGCAGAGCCGGTGGCGGGGATGATCTCGGTTCTGGTCTGGCCGCAGACGGTGCAGGTGTAGGTGCGGACGCCGGGCGTGGTCTCCGTCGGCGCGACGGTCACGGTGCCCTCGTCCCAGACGTGGGTGTGCGGGCCGGTGGCGGGGATGACCTCGGTCTTGGTCGCGCCGCAGACGGTGCAGGTATAGGTCATGGTGCCGGGGTCGGTCTCGGTCGGCTCCGTGGTCACGGTGCCGCTGTCCCACTTATGGCCGAGCGCGGGCTTGACATTGCGCTGTTCGCTCGCGCCGCAGTCTCTGCAGGTGTAGAGGTCATAGCCTGCCTCCGTGCAGCTGGGTGCGACGTTCTTGGTGAAAACGAAAGTGTGCGCACCCGTAGCGGGGATGACCTCGGTCTTGGTCTGGCTGCAGACGGCGCAGGTGAACGTGCGCACGCCGGGGGTGGTCTCGGTCGGCTCGGTGGTCACGGTGCCGTTGTCCCACGTGTGCGCGCCGGTGGCGGGGATGACCTCGGTCGCAATGACGTCGCCGCAGTTGGCGCAGATGGTGTCGATGCGGCCGTCGGCCCCACAGGTGGCGGGCACGGTGTTTTTCGTCGTGCCGTAGCCGGTGTGCAGACACGCGCCCTTGCTGCTGACCTTGTAGCCCTGCCATGTGCCGTCCGCATCAAACGTCCAGCCGTAGACCGGGTCGGGGTTATAGTGGATGGTGACGATGCCGGGCTCAAAGCTGTGCTCGGCCGCGCCGCCGGGCTGGACCGTCGGGGGCGCGCCGTAGCAGCGCACGTCTTTGAGTGCCTTACAGCCGGTGAAGGCATTGTGGCCGACGCTCGTCACGGTGCCGGGCAGCTTCATGTCCGTCAGCGCGGTGCAGCCCTGGAAGCAAGCGTCGGGGACGGCGGTCACGCCGCCGGGCAGCGTCACATCCGTCAGCGCGATGCAGCCATTGAAGGCGGAGTTGCCGAGCGCCGTCACGGCCGCGGGGATGGGCGCCTTGGTGAGCGACTTGCAGCCCTCAAACGCGCGCTCGCCGATGGCGGTCACCTCGCCCTTATAGTCGACGGTCAGCAGCTTCGTGCAGTCGTTAAAGCATTTGTCGGGCACGGCGGTAATGGCGGCCGGCAGGGTCATGCCGCTGAGACTCGCGCAGGCGTCAAACGCGCCGCGGCCGAGGGCCTGCAGCCCATCGGGCAGCGAGACGGCGGTGAAGCTGTTGCCGGCGAGACCGAAATCGCCGATGGCGGTCACGGCCCTGGGCAGGGAGATCCCGTTGAGCTTGGAGCACAGGGCAATGCCGTAGCGGCCGATGCTCGTCACGCTTTCCGGCAGCGTGATCTGCGTGGCGGCCGGCAGGAAGAACAGCGCATAGTTGCTCACGTTCGTGACGCCGTCCTTGATGACGACCTTCTTCAGCTCGCCCTCAAGCTTGAAGTTGCCGAAGCTCGTGAGCATACCCAGCGCCTCATAGTTCCACCACGGGGCGAGGTTGCCCTCGGGGAAGTTGAAGTCGGGCATGGCCCCGGTGCCGGAGATGGTCAGCGTCTTGCCGCTGAGAACACCGGTGGAGACCTCCCAGTGCAGGCAGTTGTTCTCACCGAAGTCGCCCGAGGTGGCCGCGGCGCCAAAGCTGCTGAGGATCGCATCCATGTCCAGATCGGGGATCTCAAACTCCTCCTTGAACTGCTCGATCTTCTCTTTGATGAGTTTTTCGGCAATCTCTTTTTTCAGATCGTCGATTTTGCCGGCCGATGCGTTCACGGTCAGGCCGGAGAACAGTCCCACGACCAGAACGAGACACAGCGCCAGCGAGAGCAGGCGTTTTTTCATAGTTTCTTCCTCCTTGCGGTAATGTTCCTGTGTACAACGGGAATATCTCTCTGTTGAAAATATAGCATACTCCCGGCAAAGTGTGCAATGGATAGGACGCAAAAACCGACGGATTTGTTACGAAACCACAAATCTGAGCAAGAATTTTACACGTTTTTTTGCCTGTGAACGCTTTCGGGCTGTTGCAATGGCGGGGCGCGTCCTGTATACTTGCTCTGTAGACATGTTTTTTGAAGTGTCGGATCCAGGAGGGAGGAACCTTATGAAAAAACGAGTGTTGTCGCTGCTGTTGTGCTTTGTGCTCGCGGCGGGACTGCTGAGCGTGTGTGCTCCGCCGGCACAGGCGGGCACGATCGCGGACGCGTTTGAACTGTTTATCAAGCAGCCCGGTCAGATCAAAAAGCTCTTCGGCCGTGAGGTCGCCCACGGTGACTGCGGACCTGCCGGGGACGAGGCCAGCGTACATTATAAGATCTACGAAGTCACAAACCCCACCGTTGTGCAGGACAACCCCTTCCTGCAGCAGATCTGGCAGATCCATGATTACCGCGAGGACGCGCAGTATTACGGCGTGTACATCTTCGGCGACGGGAAAATGGCGGACTACGCGGCGACCGGCCAGAAAGCGCCGTGGATGGGCAACGTGGAGGTCACGGAGTATAACGACAAGGGACAGGTCCTCGGCACGACGGTCGTGGAAAACCTCGGCGAGGAGTATCTCGCGCTGGCCTACATCGCCGACGGCACCGACGAGGAGTGGGACGGCCGCACCGAGCGCTACTCCGGCGTTACGAATGTCGGCGCGTATGCGTTCAAGGACTGCCGCTATCTCACGTGTATGTTCCTCAATGACGACATCACCACCATCGGCGATCACGCATTTTATAAAGACGAGTACCTCTCGGCCATCAATATGCCGCGCAAGCTCGAGCTCATCGACAAGTACGCCTTCTACGGCTGCGACACGCTCACGTTCGTGCGCGCGCGCAACTGCAGCCGCCTGCGCCGCATCGAGGACCACGCGTTCTACAGCTGCACCATGCTTGCCGAGCTGCGCCTGCCGGAAGGCCTGACGTATATCGGCCCGTGGGCGTTCGCGTGGGACCGCATCCTCGGTCAGGAGGATACGACGCTCGGTCTGCCGTCGAGCCTGCAGACGATCAGCACGGGTGCGTTCGCGTTCGTCAACCACCACAAGAACCTCAACATTCCGGCCAATGTCACGAGCATCGGTGACTACGCGTTCATGTGCGATTACTACATGAACAACCTCACCTTCAGCCCCGGTGACAAGAAGCTCACCATCGGCGTGGCCGCGTTTGCCGGCGATAACCACATGAAGTCCGTCGATCTCTCCAACCGCGTCGCGCAGATCGATAAGTGCGCCTTTGCCGGCTGCGAGCTGCTCGAGGAGGCTTACTTCGGCGACAAGATCGACACGATTCAGGCCCGCGCCTTCACCAGTGTGGACGCCGCGCTGCAGTTCGCCATCAAGACTGTCCTCAACGGGATTCTCGACCCGGACAATCCGGATGGGAACGAAGAGCACGCGGATGATATTGCTGCGGGCCTGACCCAGATCGCAAAGGTCACGCAGCTCAAGCGCGCCGTCTTCAAGAACGACCCCGCCAAGAGCATCTACGCCGCGGCGGACTCCAACCGCTCCTTCCCGGATGACTGCGTGGTCTATTATCCGCAGGGCAGCTACACCTGGGCCGCCGAGCTCAAGGACGACGGCACGTGGCAGGGCTACAAGACCGGCTTCTGGCACGGCGACCACATCGCCCAGTTCGCCGACACGGTCGTCGCACCCACCTGCACGGAGCAGGGCTATACGCACCACGTCTGCACGGTGAAGGGCTGCACCTATGCCCCCGTGGACGACACTTATGTCGCCGCCACCGACCACACCTGGGTCAAGACGCAGACGAACCCGCCCACCTGCACCGAGCAGGGCACGGCGTTTTATAAATGCTCGGCCTGCGGCGCGACCCGCACCGAGAAGATCGCCGCGCTCGGCCATGACCTGAGCCGCTGCGACCTCGTCCCGGACGCCACGTGCACGCAGCCCGGCCGCGCCGTCGGCACGTGCGCGCGCTGCGGTGTGCAGATCGATGAGGTCATCCCCGCCAAGGGCCATGACTACAGCTATAAGTCCGCCTCCAGCACGGAGCCGACCTGCACCGAGTCCGGCCACTATCAGGGCACCTGCCCGCGCTGCTATCAGGATTATAACGATACCATCCCCGCCCTCGGCCACGACTGGGGTGAGTGGGTCACGTCGATCGAGCCGACCGTCTCGACCGTCGGCTACCGCTATCATGTCTGCAACCGCGACGGCTGCGGCTACCGCGAGGGGGAGGACATCCCGAAGCTGCACACCCACACGTGGGATGCCGGCGTCGTGACGCAAAAGCCCACTGCGGCCGAGCCCGGCGTCAGGACCTATACCTGCACCGTCTGCGGCCAGACCAGGACGGAGGCCATCCCCGCAACCGGCGTGCCGGAGACCTGCAACGGCGGCCCGGCCTGCCCGGGCTACGCCTTCCGCGATATGCCCGCGCCGAGCATCTGGTCGCACGCGGGGCTGGATTACTGTATCGATCATGGCTATATTGCCGGCACGTCGGCAACGACCGTCACGCCGGACGGCGAATGCACGCGCGCCATGATCGTGAGCATCCTCTACCGCGTGCAGGGCGAGCCCGCGAAGGTCAACGGTTATGAGCTCAAAAAGCTCGCGGCGCCGTTTGACGACGTGGAGCGCGGCCGCTGGTATACCGACGCCATCTGGTGGGCGAAGCTCACGGGCGTTGTCTCCGGCATGAGCCCGAGCACCTTTGCGCCCGACGATCCGATCACGCGCGCGCAGCTTGCGGTCATCCTCTATAACTATACCAAGCAGTTTGCGCCCGAGAGCCTGACGGAGACGGGCTCGCTCGCCGGCTTCCCGGATGCGGGCAGCGTCCCGTCGTGGGCGCGCACGGCGATGGCGTGGGCCGTCGGCAACGGCCTGATCTCCGGCGTCGGTGAAAACGGCGTCTCGTACCTCAGACCGGAGGGCTGCGCTACGCGCGCGCAGGTCGCGACCATTCTCATGAACTACGACAAGGCGCTGGGCTGAGGCGCAGCCAATACCGATAGAAATAAATAGAAACAAAAACAGCTCCGGAAGCGTCTACCGCTTCCGGAGCTGTTTGCCGCCTGTGAAGTTTACATAATTCAAAATTGTTTTATTTAATCTGCGTAGATGCTGCGCTTTTCGTTCTTCTGATTTACATAATCATTATCCTTTCCTGCCGCGCAGCATCGCCGCGATCGTCACGGCGCTGTATCCGCTCTGCTGCCAGAGGTCGTCGGGCACCGTGCCGCCGTTGCGCAAAATGAGCGCGATCTGGCGCCGCGCATCGCTGCGCGCGGCCGTCTGTGCCTTGTCGCGCGCAGCCTTTTCCTTTTCGGCTGCGGTCTGCGCGGCCTTGGCTTTCTTGTCGGCGGCGGCCTTGGCAGCGGCAGCGTCCCTGGCCTGCTGCTGCAGCTTGCTGTCCGCGCGGTCGTAGGCGGCGTCGTCCATGTCGAGCAACGCCGCAATCTGCGCCTTCGTCACGCCGTCACGGCTGTCGGCGGCGTCGAGCATCCGGTCAATGGCGCTCAGGCGTGTCTTGTGCTCGCTGCTGTAGCGCTCGTAGGCCAGCTGCGCCAGCTCCGGCAGCTTGCCTGCGAGCATGGCGCGGTAATAGCCGCCCGCCTGCTGCGCCGCCGCCACGGCCGCCGTCGAGGCTTGACCGCCCGTCAGCGCGGCCGCCTTGCCGAGGGCGTTTTCTGCCGCGAGCTCCGCCTGCCGCTCGTATTGCTGCCGGTAGGCGGCGTAGAGCTTGTCCGACGCGGGGTCGTAGTCAAACTGCTCGCCGAGCAGTGCGTCGAGCATCCGGTCGATCTGTTCGCGGCGGTCTGCCGTGCCGCGCCCGGTCAGCAGTGCCTCGGCCTCGCGGCGGTGTGTGTCGTCATAGTCCGGCACATCTTCGATGGGCAGGTACTGCGCATAGTCACTCGTCTGTTCCTGACCGGCCATGCCCTCGCCGCGGATCTTCGCGTTGCGCTGCTGCTCATAGACGGCGGCAGTCGCGTTGTCACCGCGCCGGGCCGCCTGCTCCATGAGCGCGGCGTAGTCGGTGTCCTTGTCGTATTTGTATTTTGTCGCCATAGGTTCTCCTTTCCTCAGTGCTGCGGTCCGGCGGCGGCCTCCGTGCGCGTGAGCGATAAAAGCCGCCACGCCCCCGTGCCCGTCATCCGCAGGCGAAAGTGGTCGCATCGGCGCGGCAGTACCGGCAGGGTGAACGAACGCTTTGCACCCGCCGTCACGTTTGCAAGCGTGTGCCACTGTCCGTCGGAGTCATACTGCGCCGCCGCCGTGATGCTTGCGCCCGCCTCAGCCTCCAGCCGAAGCTGCACGCGCAGCAGCCGCTTGCAGTCCGGGCTGCCGCTGGTAAAGTCGCCCGTTTCGAGCAGGCTCTCCATCTGTGCCGTGCTGCCCGCGCCGAAGCGCCACACGCCGCGCGTATCCTGCGCATAGAGCGCGCCGCCGCACTGCGCAAAGCCGCGCGCGTTAAAATCGTCCTCACGGCTCCACAGGCCGCTGCGTGTGTCGTATACGAATAGATGCCGTCCGCCCTGCTCGTCGCGCGCCGAGAGATACCAGCGCGTCCCGTCCGTGCCGGCGACGCCGTGCGTGAGCGTGCGCCCGAGCGCATCGCCGATGCGTACCGGCCGTCCGCCCGCCGTGCGCGCCGCGCCGACGGGGGAGAGGTAGTAGAGCGTCTCGGCCGCCGTCACGAGCGAGCGGCCGGAGTCCTGCTCCGCGCCGAGCGCGGCCGAGGCCACGAGCTGGAAGTTTGTAGGCCGCGTGCCGTAGAGCCGCCAGAGCCCGCCGGGCTTGAGAAACACCACGCCGCTGCCCGTCGCCGCGCAGCCGGAAAAATCCCCCGGCGCGCCGGCGTCCACGCTCCATGCGGCCGTAGCGACCGCGTCGTTTTCGTCCGCCTCGTACCAGAACCAGCTCAGCGGATCGCCGAGCTTTGTGCACCACACGCTGTCGTGCGCGCACGCCCAGAGGCGGTTGCCGTAGCTGCACGCGTGCTGCGCGTCGGGCACGCGCCGCGTGATCGTGACGCCGTTGACTGCGCCCGCGCGCACGAATGTGTCCGGGTCAAAGCGCAGCCGCGCCCCGTCGATGCCGCGCAGGATGTATGTGCCGTTGTTGCGCACGTCGCCGAAGCCGCTGAGCGTCACGGCATCGCCGGTGCGAAAGTCTGTGCCCGCGCCGTCGGCCACGAGGATGCTCGCGCGCCCGTCGCCATCCGTGTCTGCGCCCGCAAGCGTCACGCTGCCGCTCCAGCTTGTCTCTGCGCTGCCGAATGTGCCGTCCGCCGGCCGGAACCAGACCTTGTCCGGCCAGATGAGCACCGTACCGCCGAGCGCTGCGAATACCTTCGGCGTGTCCGTGAGCGTGCAGCCAGGCACGGCCTTTCCGTTATAATACAGAGTCGTGCCGGCGCACCAGAGCAGCCCGTCTCCGGCTGCGAACAGGCCGTTCGGCGTGCCGCTGCACGGGTAGATGCGCCTGCGTCCGGGGCGTGTCGAGAACAGGGGGCTGTCCGCTGCCGAGCCGTTGGTCATCTCGTAGATGCCGCCCTCGGGGCAGGACGGGCGGTGGTCGTAGCCGCGAAAGTCCGTCTGCACATGGCGGACGGCAGCCATGCGCCGCGGAAATGTTGGTAGATACATGCCTTGCCTCCTTACAGGTTGAGCGGCTTGCCGTTGTGATACAGCTCGCCGCACAGGTCGATCTTCCCGGCCGAGAGCATCAGCTCCGGCAGATCGCCGCGCGTCGCGGAGATCACCGCGCCGCTCTTGTGAAAGATGAGATATTTGCGCTCGAGGCTGTTCTGGCTGCCGATGTGCAGCGTGTCGGCCACGGTCGTGATGCCGTTGAGGTCGATCTTGTCGGCCGAGAGCGCGATGCTGCTGTCGCCGTTGTTGATGGCGGCGACGATGGCCGCCGCGTTCACGCCGTCGGCATCGGTCACGAGCGCGATGCGTGCGCCCTGATCGCTCACGGTCTGCTCGAGCGCGGCGACATTGCCCTCGGCCGACGTCAGGCGTGTCTGCAGGGTGCCGGCGTCGAGGCTCAGCTGTGTGATGCTGCCGTCCGCGCCGTCAATGCGCGCGCGGATCGGCGAGAGCAGCCGCGAGAGCGCCGCGGCGTTGAAGTTCTCCGCGCCGAGGTTCGACAGCGTGTACTGCAGCGCCTCCAGCAGCCGCGGCACGGTCTCCTCCAGCGCCGTGAGCCGCTGCTCGACGGTCTCCTGACCGGTGCGCTCCGGCAGGGAAAGCTCCAGCGGGGAATAGTCCGTCATGCGTCGTCATCCCCTCCGCCGTGCTGTGATATGTCTGCGCGCAGCACGGCGATCGCCCGCACGAGAAACTGCGGCAGCGGCGCGCCGAGCGCACCGGCGTTTTCGACCACACTGCCAAGCTCCGTCAGCAAATACCACGCCGTCACGAGCGGGCACAGCAGCACGTCATAGTGTGCGCCCAGTCCCGGCACACTGCCGAGCAGCGCCCGCAGTGCGAAGTCCAGCAGCGCCGCCACCAGCACGCCCGCCACGCTGCCCGCCTTGTGCCACAGTCCCTCGCGGGCGCAGCGGCTGCTCCATGTGCCTGCGCGCAGAGCGGCAGCGCTGCCGGTGGCATAGTCGAGCAGCATGGCCAGAAACCAAGCGGCCGCAAGCCACCCGGTCCAGCCCCAGAACGCCGTCAGCGCTGCGGCGGCCGCCGAGACCGCCGCTTTGATCGTTGTGAGTCTGTCCATTTATGTCTCCTTCTGTTCATCTACCATGCGCTGACACACGATCATCGTGCGCAGCATATCCTCCGACACGTCGAGTTTTCCGTCCGTGCTTCCCTGCAGTGCGCCGCGGTCGATGAGCCGCTGCGCGTCGGCGCGAGCCCATTGCGGCATCTCCGCCACGGAATCATAGCGCGGCATATCCAGCACCTCCTCCCGATCTTCCTTTGCCATTGCCTCGGCGACGTCGCGCCGAAAGCCGTCCATCGTGTAGCCCATATCATATGTGCGCCACAGCAGCTCCGGGTCTGCGTGGTTGCTTGCCGCGCCGCGCCGGTGTCCCTCGGCGTGCCCGATGAGGACGCCATCCTGTGCCGGGTCAAGTTCGTACTGTTTACACAGCTCAGCAAACAGCTCCACCACCGTGCGGTACGTGCCCGCGATCTGCTCCGCTGCCTCGCTGCGTGTCATGCCCGCGCTCGGCTCGGTCATCTCTACCCCGATGTGCGTAGAATTGGCGCTCCCGCCGCAGTGCCAGCCGCGCATCTCCCACGGCAGCGTCTGATATACCGTGCCGTCCGCCTGCGCGAACGCGTGCACGCAGACAGACACGCCGCCCGGCTGATACTGGTTAAAGCTGCGCGCAAACACCGCCGCCGATGGCTGCGGCGTTCCGACACTGTGCAGCATGATGCCGCGCGGCGTCAGCGGTGCGCCCGCCTGATAGCACTTGTTTTGCGTCACAAACGCCGGAATGATCTGCATTCCATCTCCTCCTTATTCGATCGGTTCGTCGAGCGTGATGATCAGGTTCTCGCCCTTGCCCATTGCGCTCACGCGAAAATACGCCGCAGAGGCGGGCACATTGCTCGCTGCTTCCGTCACCTGAAACGTCATGGCCGTGGTGCTCTCCGGGATGCTGCTCGGGAAATACACACTGACGTCGATCTTGTTTGCCGGAATGACGGTTTTAAGCAGCTGGAATGTGCTGTCATACCATCCAACGCGGCAATACGCTTCCGCCTTCGAGAACACGATCCCCTCACCGGCGATGCGGTAAACGTGCTTCGTCACATTGCCGGGCAGCGGAATGAATCCGCTTGTCACAAATCCGCTGTCACTCTGCGCGTTTCCGGACGATGATAGGTTGTATCCATTCTGATACGGCATGGACGCGCCGCTGCTGTCAACAGCCGTGGGTACAAGGTTTGTGTACGTCACAGGCTTTGACGCGGTCGCCGTGATGGTGATGTCCCCAGTCACGCGCGCGATGGACACCACGCCGGTCGCGGCATTGTATGCCGTCGCTGTGATGTCCGTACCGCCCATGCTGACCGTGACGGTGTCGAAGGTGTACCCGTTTTTCGGTGTCAGTGTGGTCGTGTATGCCGCGCCGTCTTCGACGGCGGCCGCGGCGTTGCTGCCGGAGCAGCCGGTGAGCGTTGTCTTGACGGCGCGCATGATCACCGCGAAATCGAACGACAGCGTGCGGTCGTAGCCCGCGCCGTAGCAGAACGAATAGATTTTTTTGTCTGCCGGATTGATGACGTTGACGGTGAACGCCGTGTCGGTCACGCCCGGTGCTTTGCTGTGGGTCGTCTCCTCGCCGAATTCGATCTGGTTGCTGTCCAGCCGGTTGTTATCGCCCACCTCGTTCGTCCGGTAGTAGTTGGCGGACGGGCAGCAGATGCGCAGCGCTGCCATCTGCTGCGTCGGCGGGTCGGACTGGGAAACGTTGTCCGGCACAACGTAGATCCTGGATGTCTTGAAGTTGTGCAGATGCCCATGGAAATTCCCGTAGCAGACAGCACCGTTTTTCCCCGCGAAGGAGACCGTCTTGCCGCCGATCGTGACGCTGCCGCCGTCCAGATACGCCTTGAGCACCTTGCCGCCCGCCCGTGCGCTGCCCCAGTCCAGCGGGTAGTGTCCGAGGATCACAAAGCCCCACGCCGCGCTGTCCGCCTTGCTGCCGAGGTCGGCAAGCGTCTGCGCGAACCACAGCAGCTGTGCCTCCGAGAGCGCGTCGGCCGCGGTTTCTCCGCCGGTGATCTCGCCCTCGACGGTGTTGAGATTGATGATGCGCAGCTTCTTTCCGGGAAGATCCCGGTAGCAGTATCCGGCCTCCGCGCTGCCGTAGACCGCGCCCGCGTTGTAGTCGGAAAAATACTTCCGGATCAGCGCCGCGCCGTACAGATTCGTGAGGCTTCCGGTCTCGGCTGCGAAGTATTCGCCCGTGTCGTGGTTTCCGGGCGTCCAGAGCTGCGGGATGCCGCGCAGGCCCTCCTCGATCCAGCGGTGAAACTCCCTGCACTGCGCCTCGAACTGCGCCGCCGTGGTCGTCTTGTACCCGAAGGTGAGATCGCCCAAAAACGCCGCGAAATCCAGTGGCGTCACGTGCGACAGCGCCTTGATCGCACGGCAGGCGTCCATGTTTCCGGCCTCGATGTTTGCCTTCCAGCCCGTGGTTTCGTCGGTCGCGTGGTGCGCATCAGCGACCGTCACAAAGACGATGCTCGACGCAGTCTTCACGGCCTGCACCTTCTGTGCCAGCGTGAGCACGCCGTCCTTGACGTAGTCCGGGATGTCAGCGTGGGCGATCTGATCGCCGCCCGGGATGCTGCGCACCGCCGCGCCCATCTGCGCGATCCTGTACGTTTCTGCACCGCCTGTTTTCTCGCGGATGGCGTCGGCGATGTCCTGCACGGAGGCTTCTTCGTAGAGCTTTTTCATCAGTAGCCCACCTCCGTGCCGTCGGCGATCGTCACGGTCTGCGCCGTGCTGCCGTCGTACATAACCGTCGTGCCGCCGATGCGGATCGTCAGCGCCTTCGGGTTCGGCAGCGCGGCGGGCGCGATGTTCTGCGTCATCAGCTCGATCCTGACCGGGACATCCCAGACATCGCTGGTCGTTTTCGCCTGAAGCTTGACGGCGCAGAACGTGTGCCGCTCGGAATCGGCCACAAGCGACGAGAATGTGAGGATGCCGTTCGTCGCGCCCTGATAGAGCATCAGAAAGTGCTCGCCTTGAAACTCGAGCTGCGCATAGACGCGGTGCGTCGGGTTTGCGCTGACGTAGGCGTACAGCTCGGCCGGCGTCATGTCGGCCGTCGTGCCGGACAGATCGCCGCCGACGTGGATGATCCGCGTCTGCTGCGCCATGCCGTCGAGCTTTTTCTTGTCCGCTGCCGACATCAGACCGGCTGCCGCCGGCGTTGCCTCCGCTTGTCCGGATTTTTGGTCCCACGCTGCCGCCCGCTCCGCCGTGATGCCGTCGAGCACGGCCTTGTTCGCGTGCCGGTGGCGCATGGCGGAGTTGATGGCGATCTGATGGCTCTGCCCCGGCGACGGGACGGCGGCGCCGTTCGTGCGCTGGTGCCACTTTGCGTATTCATCGAGTGCGGCGTTGAACAGCGCCATGCTGTCGGCGTAGTGCGCGGTCTCGTGCGCGGCGTAGTCGCACATGGCGATGACGTAGTACACGTACAGCCGGTCAAACGGCGCCGGCACGAGCAGCGGTGTGCCGCGCTCGGTGTCCGCGTCATAGGTCACGCACTGTTCGGGCGCTGCGTCGAGGATGCGCATCTGGATCATGTGCTCGCACTCGTTGAGCCACTGGATCTTCGCCGCGTCGTCCCATGCGTTCGGGCAGATCGCGTCGATGCGTGTGAGCGCCTGCTGAAGTGTCGCCATGCTCAGAGCCCCAGCGCGCCGCTCTCTGCGGCAAAGCGGGCGGTCTCGCGCTCGATGAGCGCGCCGGTGCGCGCATCCTGCGCCTCACCCTGCGCGAGCACGAGGGCAAAGCGGCGCGCGATCGTCACGTCCTCGCCGCGCGGGATGCGCACGGTCTCACCGTTGACGGTCACGATCTTATCCTCCTTGTAGCTGCCGTTGTCACGAAACAGGTGCACGGTCACGGGTTCGCTCAGCCAGGCCTCGGCGGCGCGGTCGGTCATTTTTCTGGTTGCCATAGTGTATTCCTCCTTGTGTGAATGCGTGCCTCCCGCCGCAAGGCGGGAGGCACGGGGTGGATTTCTTTACTCGGTGTAGGTGCTGCAGGTCTCGATGCGGCGGATGGCGCTGTCATCGAGGCGCACGGCGACCTTCGTGGCCTTCCAGCCGACGCTTGCGCGCTGGTTGAGCGGGTCGCCCGTACCGGCAGAGCCGAGCTGCTTGACGATGTGCTCGAGCCCGCCGCCGGTGATCTCGGTCGTGCCGTAGCCATCCGCGCCGAGCACGAGCGTGGCGTACACGTCGCGCCCCTGCGCGCCGGCCTCGCCGGGGTAGAGGATGGCGTTGTCCTCGACTGTGACCGGGGCGTCGACGGTCATGGAGCTTGCGGTGTTTTCCTTGACGGTCACGCAGGCATTGCCGATGAGCACCTGACGGCCGACGAGTGCGCCGGGCTTGACCGTGCCGCCGTCGAACGCGACGGTGGTCTTGCCGCTCACCGCGCCGTTTGCGAGCAGCGTGCGGCTGTCGGCGGCCAGATCTTCGGCGTGGAAGATCTTCGCCTCCGTGCTCTCAACGAAGCGGCATCCCTCGATCTTGCCGATCTCGCCCTCATACATATGCTCCGTGTCCACGTACTGGTGCGGCGCGAGCCACTTCGGGTCGTTCATGAGGTCGTATGCCACGTCGGGGTGGATGATGACCGGGAACGCGCCGTCGATGCGGCGGCAGTTGGCGTTTTTGAGTGCGCGCACGGCGCGGCGGATGCAGTCGACGGTCAGGTAGTTGTTGTCGGCAGCGCCGGCATTGCCGCCGCGCAGCAGGTAGCGGGCGGACACGGATTCGTCGGCGTACTGCACGTTGTCGCCGCCGACGAGCACCTCGCGCGTGATGGTGTCGAGCGTGCGTCCGGCCTGTGCGCCGAGCAGCTTTGTGGCCATGGTGAGGTTGTTGTCGATGGCGGTCAGCAGCAGCAGGTCGCTCATCTGGATGTAGCCGCCGTACTGACGCACGGCCGCCTCAACGGTGCTCATGCTCAGACTCTGCCCGTCGGGGGTCACGCCCTCGGTCAGAGCGGTCAGCGCCTTGCCGAGCGGGGCGAAGCGGCGAAACTGGATCGTCTTGCCGCCGTTTGCGGGGATGGGATGCTTCTGTGCGAACTGATCGTGCACGAGCTCGGGCTCGGCCGCGTCGATGAGGTAGTCCGAATAGAACGTCTTCATCTCCTCGGTCAGGCTCTGCTGGGTGGTCACCTGCGTGTTTGCGTCAAACAGGCGCAGGTCCATGCGGATGTTTTCCATACTCATGTCTCCTTTTTTCTCTGCTGTCCGCTTCCGGGGACAGCGCCGGGGCAGCACCCGGCCGCTGTGCTGCCGTTGGGTTCGTCCTGTGCGGGGGCGCGGCCGGTGTCCTCCGCAACGTGACCGGGGTAGGCTTCAGCGAGCTGCCGCAGGCCTGTCACGGCCACGGTAAACGCCGCGCGCACATCGGTCCGGTCGTCGGCTGCGATGGCTGCGTGTCCGGCGCTGAGCGTCCGCTGCACGCCCTGTGCGCCGAGCGTGTCGAGCGCACCCGCCAGCGCGCACATGAGTGCGGATGCCCCGGCGCACACGATGTCGCTGCCCGGGCAGTACGCCGCGTGACCGTCCGCGCGCAGCACGCACCGGCCGTTCCGGCAGATGTACGCGAAGCGGGTCACAGGCTCAGCTTCACGCGCTCGCCGCGCTCCGCGCGCGCGGCAAGCTCCGCACGGTCGGCGCGGCTCATGCGCGACACGTCCGGCCGCACCACGATGCCCGCGCCGCCGCTGCCCAGCCCGTTTTCGACCGGGCGCAGACCGCGGGCGCGGATGTGCTCGCTCACGCGCTGCTCGGCGCTGCGTCCGGCGCGCAGACAGGCCGTCTCCAGCAGCGCCTGCGCGTGCAGCGCAAACCATGCCGTGCGCACGTCTATGCCTGCGCGCAGCAGCGCGCAAAACCGGTCATCCTTCAGCGCCGCGCCCAGATCAAAGTCCGGGCACTGCGCCGTCAGCTCGTCCGCCTCGCGCGACCAGCGCGCGGCGGTCTGCTCGGCCGCGCGGCGCATGTTCTGCTCCTGCCTGCGCTCGATCGCGCCGCGCAGTGCGCCGACGGTCACGGTCTGTTCAGTGGCTTCCGCCGGCGCTTCGGTCTGTGCCGCAGCGGGGGCGGTCTGCCCGGCTGCGGTCATGTTGTTTTCATCCATGCTCTGCTCTCCCTTCTGCCCTCAGCGGGCACTTTCTGTGATGATGCGGTTTTTCTCCTCCTGCGCTTTTTGCAGCGCATCCGTGCCCGCGTCCGCTTCCGGTGTCTCCGGCTGCGGCGGCGCGATGCTGCCGCGCACGGCCTCAAGCACCTTGTCGCGCCCCGGAAACTGCATCATCTCCAGCATCGGCACGGCCTGCTGCGCGAAGGCGGGGTTAAAGACCCCGAGCTGGTACAGCTGCCGCGCCAGCTCGTTTTGCGATGCGGTCGCATACGGGCTCTCCTTTTGCGCGTGCACGGACACGTCAAAGGCCGGCGCGCGGCAAAGCGCCCCGCCATCTGCGTCCGTGCCCACGACGCGGGCGCGCAGCCCGGCGTTGGAGTAGGTGCAGAAGGTATAGCCCTGCGCGCCCGGCGCCGCCACGCGAAACGGGCGCGTCTCGGTGTAATAGGCACGGATGAGCTCGATCACGAGCTCGACCACGCGCTCAAACGCGCGGTAGCTCGCGCGCAGCGTGTCGCGGCTGGATTTGCTTCCGGCCTCCTGCAGCGCGGCAATGGCGCTCGCCGCCGTCACGCCGCCGGACACGCTGCCCTGCGTCACGTCGCGGCTGTTGCTCGTCTCCTTGAGCTCGTTGATCTTCAGCTGCAGCATATTCACCCACTGCCCGTCGAGGTTGTAGAGGCTGATCTGGCGCAGCCGCTCCTCGTCGATGCTGCCCTCGACCTCGACGAGCGGCTTCGACCAGTCGAGAAATTCCTGCGCATTCACGCCGCAGCCCTTTTTCACCCAGAAGCGTGGGGTGGAGGCCTTCATGCTCATCTCCAGCAGGTTGCCGCTCAGGCGGTCAATGTACTGCTGCGGATCTTTGCTCACGGCGATCATGCCGAAGCCGCACGGCGTGCCCGCCTCGGGGTAGAGCACGTCGAACACGACCGGGTACTGTCCGTGCGGGTAGAAGCCATCGGCCATGGCGGGGTCGTTCTCGCTCGCGTAGAGCAGGTCGCGCCCCGTGAATTTCACGAGGTGCAGCGCCGTTCCGCCGCCGGGCAGCGGCTTTTTGTAGTACCAGTCCACGACGATGCTCTTGCCCGAGGTGTCCACCGCGTCGTCGTACAGATACTGCGCCAGCTCCACGCCGCAGCTGCCGGGCCGCGCGTCGGGCCAGGCGGCGGAAATGTCGTCGTTGTCCATGAGCGCGCACACGAAGAGGTTGCGGCTGGCCTGAATGTCGGTGATGCCCGGCTCCCAGAACAGGTTCAGCAGGTCGAGCTGGCGCACGGCCACGTCGCCGAGACCGCCGCTGCCGGCGCTGTCCCAGAACACGCCGTAGGCCGCGCACCCGTGCTTGAGCTTATACCACCACGCGTCCGACCACACCTGCTCGAAGTGCGTCTTTTCCAGCACCGCCGACACGATGGCCGACAGCGCCTTCGCGTCCGGCTCATCCTGTTCGCTGCGCGGCAGGATCACCGCCTCCGGGAAGCTGTCCATCGCGTCGGCGTGCTTCGAGACGATGGCATTGAACAGCCACGCGCTCGTCGGTTCAACCACGTCGGCGCCCTGCTCGCGCCGCCGGTCGCGCAGATACTGCCAGTGCCGCAGCCGATACCACTGCTCGTCGGCGATGATGCGCGCCTCGAGTGCGCGCTTGCCGTCCTTGTAGCGGCGCAGCAGCTCCGTGCCGCGCGCAACGTCGTCGGGCGTGATCACGGGCTCACTCATGTCCGGCAGCCCTGCCTCTGCCGCCGCGCGGTAGGGCAGGGGATTCGTTTTTTCGTTTGTCATAGACGCTCCTTTGCTGCCGTTTCCGGCAAGTAGTTTACATAACATTTTGAATTTTGCGATAAAAATAGACTGCTACCGCAGTCTTTTTGCGTTTACATAATTAGTTGCTCAGAGGGTCGAATACTTTTGGAGTCCGCTGCACCGCCGGCCGCGGCGCAATGGGATCGGACTGGCACAGATACCGGATCTCGTCGGCGATGTGGTCCTCCTGCCGTGTGTCGACGTCCTCGGGCGCGTGCGCGTCGTAGCGCAGCAGCGGCAGCGTGCGCCGCGTGTCCCGGCAGTTGCGGAACACGTACAGCATCGGCAGTCCCGCCGCATCGAACGCGAGCCGGTAGTGCACCTGCATCCAGCCGGGCAGGCGCTGGTGGTCGCCGGGCTCGAAGTACACGCCGTACCGGTCGGCGATGTCGGCGATGCTGTCGCCGCGCGATGCGTCCCAGATCGCGGGGTCTGCCACACCCCGGATGTCCCGTCCGCGCAGATAGGGGTGCGTGGTCTCGGTGGCGCGGATCTGCGTGAAGATCTGCTCCGGCGTCCAGCGCACGCCGGTGTCCGGCTCGCCGGGCACGCAGCCGTACAGCTCGAGGATGCGGTACAGCCGCCCGTCGAAATCCACCGCCCACCAGCCCACGGAAAACGGCTTTGCATACCCGAAGTCGAAGCTGCGGTATACCCGCCATGTGTCCGGAATGTCGAACGGCTCGATCACGTGCGTCCACTTCCCATCGGCGTAGTGCGCGGGGTCGTCGCGCCATTCGGCGAATACCTGCCCCTCGTACACGTTCCAGTCGCCCTCGAGGTGCGCGCGCCGCTTAGCCGGCGGCAGCGCCTCGAGCCGCTTGAGATAGCCGGGGTCGTGCTGCATCAGCACCTGATTGTCGTAGACCTTCGCCGGGATGAACACGTAGTCCGCCGCGTCCTCGCCGTCGCGAAACGCGCGGTCGATGAACAGGCGCTTGATGTACGCGTGCCCCGGGCCGCCGGGGTTGCAGGTGTAGTAGATGCGCGGCGTGAAATCCGTGCGTGTCGTGCGCAGGCAGGTCGCAATGAAGGTCAGCCAGTCGGGCTCAAAGTTTGTTGCCTCCTCGAAGCCGATCACCTCGTACTCCTGCCCCTGATACTGCGCGCAGTCGCTGTCGTTGTCGCAGTAGCCCATCACGAGCCGCGACCCGTTCGGAAAGCGAAACGCGCGCTCGGTGCTGCTCCACGCGGCGTATCCCTCAAGCTCCCGCTGCAGCGGCAGGATGTGGTTTGCGCGCAGCTCCGGCAGCGTCCGGTGCAGCAGCAGGAGCTTCAGCCCCGGGTAGCGCATGGCGAGCATGACGAGCTTGCGCCGCATGGCCCAGCTCTTGCCGCCTCCGCGCGCCCCGCCGTAGGCGACGTTTGCCGCCTCTGCGCGGAAAAATTCCTGCTGGCGCGGACTCGGCGTCTCGCGCCGCAGTACCTTATAAATGTAAGGTTCGTTTTTGCGTGCCATTGCCTCACCTCACCGGCTCCATTGCTCGAGCGCGCCCTCAAAGCGCAGCACCTGCGGCTCTGCCTCGCCGGCGTCCTTGTCGCTCGCCTGACCGAGCACCATCCCCGCCGCCTTGAGCCGCAGCTCCGGCTTCACGGTCGTGTCGGCTGCCATCTCGGCCAGCTGCTCGAGGATGCGCGCCTTTTCGCCCTCAAGGTCCATCATGTCCCGCGCTCCCGGTACGAGAGCACGTAGTCCTCGCCCTCGGCCGCCGCCGCGAATTCGTAGCGCGTGAGTGCGTCGTGCACATCCTGCTTCGGCAGCCGCAGCGTGCCGCCGTCGCCCCGGCGCACGCACAGCGCCGCCATGATCGCGCTCGCGAGCCCCAACAGCTCCTCGTAGGCCGCGCGCTGCGTGCGCAGCTTGCGCCGCAGCGCCGCGTTTGTCTCCTGTCCCATGTACCATCCTCCTTTTGTGTTTTTCCGTCCGCCCAACCGCCGAGCGTCCGCCATCGCGCTGCCGGCTGCATACACCCATCTGTTGGCCTTACGCCTCTTCCGGTAAAAAGTTTACATAATGTCTCGCACAGCTTTCTTTTGCGGCTGTCGTGCGGTTTTTTGGCGGTCGTATTAGCACCATGCGGTGTGCACCCCTTCTATTTCCATTTTATTATGCATTTGCATATATGTCAAGTGAAACGTTATCTTATTATCGCTTTTTCGCGGATGCAGATTTCACCGGCTCGTGTCATAAGTCCGGAAATGCCCGGAGTTTTAGTTGACATAACGGCAAATTCTGCTTTCGCTTGTTTTCTTTTCGTCCCCACTTTGTGCGTCAAACCCGGTCAGAATTCACTGCTGCGCTCCACAAATGCTGGAAAGGAAAGCAAAAAAGGTTGCAATCTCGTAACACTTGGTGTAAAATATGCATCTGTGTGTGCGTGTTATGTCAACACTCAGCAAAATCCGGAACAGAGGGTATTATCTATGAAGAAACGAATTGTCAGTCTGGCGCTGACGCTGTGCCTGCTCGCGGGGCTGCTGCCCTGTTTGACGCTGGGCGCAGCGGCGGCCAGCCGGGTGGATGCCGCGCCGTATGCGAGCGTGGAATATGCGAAAAACTCCGGCGTGAAGACGGGCACGGTCCGCTATATCTGCCAGGTGCCGGCCTTTACCGATCTGTTCTGCCCCGAGTATTGGGGCAGCTATGTGGGCTATGCCAACCATGAGTGCTTCACGGCGTGCATCTCCATGGCCCTGTCCTACCTCGGCATCGATGCCACGCCCGGCGCGCTCGGCGACTATTGGCGCAGCCGCGGGCATTACGGCGCGCCCTTTGCCACGACGCCGGAGGATGTTGCTTTCAGCGGCGCGACGTACAGCAAGACCTCGCTCGCCGAGGCCATCGCGCGCTACGTCGGCGGCGAGGGCAGCTACAGCCCGCCGATCATCCACCTCAACAGCTACTCGGCCAACGGCCACTATGTCATGATTATCGGTCAGGTCTCAGCCACGGAGTACCGTGTGCTTGACCCGGCTCACCAGACGATCTATACCATGACGCTCACGAACGGCAGCACCGTGAACTATTTCAAGGGCAGCGAGCGCGTCACGGAGGCGGTGCAGTATTATTATCCCGTCCACCACTGGAGCGCCTGGACGGCCATCGAGACCGACGACGGTGCCGTGAACATGGAGCGCACCTGCTCCATCTGCGGCAAGACCGAGACGGCCAGGATCCCCGACCCCTGCATCGGCGATAAGTATTGCGCCGGGGGTGCCTTTGACGATATGGTCTCCGCCGACAGCTGGGCGCACAAGGGCATCGACTACTGTGTGCTCTTCGGCCTCATGAGCGGCGTCGGAAACGACCTGTTCGACCCCGACGGCATGACGACGCGCGCCATGCTTGTCTCGATCCTCTACCGTATGGCCGGGGAGCCGGACGTGTCCGAGCTGCCCGAGACGCCGTTTGAGGACGTCGGGCCGGATGCGTGGTACGCCGACGCGGTGCGCTGGGCATATGCAAACGAGGTCGCCGCCGGTATAGACGACACGCATTTTGCACCCGATGACCGCCTCACGCGCGCGCAGCTCGTTACGATGCTCTACCGTGCCTACGGGCCGGAAAAGGGCGTCCGCCCGCGCCCGATCGGCGGCTATACGGACTGGAACACGGTTCCCGAGTGGGCATACCCTGCTGCGACCTGGGCCGTCTCCATGGGCTTGCTCTACGGCACGAGCAGCTCGCAGCTGAGCCCGAATGCCGGCGCTAACCGTGCGCAGCTGGCCGCCTTCATGATGCGCACCTGTGAGCTGCAGAGCGAGCTGGATGCTTGAAAAATCGGACAAACGAGTAGATTGGTTTCGCAAAGTGTGCAAAAATGTTACAAACAGAACATAATGGCCAATGAATTATGGTGACAGGTGGGTTACTATAAGAACATTCAAAACAACGGGCCGGCCTCTGCCGGCAGCGAAACGGAGGCACACTTCATGAAGCAGAATCGGACGCGCATGGCGCTCGCAGACGCCTATCTGCGTCTGCTCAACGACTATACGATCGACCGCATCACGGTCAAGATGATCACGGATGCCGTTGGCTGCAGCCGCAAGACGTTCTATTATTATTTCACGGATGTGTACGTGCTCACGCAGTATGTATTCGAGCTGCGCGTGCAGCACTTCCTGAACACGAACGGCAATTTCGAGACCATGCGCGAGGGCTTTCTGACGCTCGCATCGAACCTCTCGAACGATCGTCAGGCCATCCTGAATATCTACCATGGCTACGGCAAGGAAGAGCTGGAGCGCTTCACGTGGGAGACGAGCGATTACTATGCCCGTCAGGTCATCACGCGCTACGCGCAGAACATGGACATCGCACCCGAGGATCTCGAGGCGATCATCCGCATGTATACGGACATGATGTTCGGTATGCTCATCGACTGGATCAACAACGGCATGGAAGGGGACTATTCCCGCAAGCTGGACATCGCGCTCACGGCGCTCATGCCGGTGCTGCGCGCCAACTGCCGCGGCGCGAAAGCCGCCGCCGTGCAGCCGTGATCCGATAAAAGCGTAAAACCGCGCAAAAAGCGCTCGGGCATTTTGCCCGAGCGCTTTTTGATTTGTCCGGTTTACTGTTCGCAAAATCCCATCACCACGGTCGCGACCTCTGCGCGCGTGCCGATCTTCTGCGGCGAGAGCGTGGTGGGGGACGTGCCGCAGACGATGCCCGTGCTCACGGCCCAGACCATTGCCTCCCGCGCCCAGGCCGACACGTTCGCCTGATCCCGATAGGGGGACAGCGCGCCCGCGTCGCCGGTGAGCTGCTCGCTGCGGCTTGCGTAGCCGTAGAGCATCGTCACCATCTGCTCGCGCGTGAGCGGCTCGTTCGGCGCAAACTCCGTTGCCGACACGCCTGCTGTCACGCCTGCGTTGTATGCCCAGATGACGGCGTCGGTGTACCAGCTGCCGCCGGCATCCGTCAGTGGGCAGCTCAGACCGCTGACGGACGGCGAGCCCTCCAGCGCGTAGAGCACCTGCACGAACATGGCGCGGGTCATCTGCGCGTCGGGCTGGAACAGGTTATTCCCGGTGCCGTACATCAGCCGGCCGTACTTGACGTAGTCCACGCCCGGCGCGTACCACGCGCTTGCGGCCACGTCGTCAAACAGTCCCGCGTAGCTGACGCGCTGTTTGTTGGTCATATATGTGTCCGACAGGCAGCGCATCCACGCCAGGCAGCTCTCGCCGAAATGTGCGCTCATGATCACGAGCAGGTTCGCCAGCAGCGTCATCGTCGTGCCGGGGTACTTGAGCGCCATCTTGGACAGGCGCGGAACGAGCGTTGCAAACGCGTCGCGGATGCCGTCAAGGTCATAGGTCACGATGCCGTTTTCCTTGAGCGCCTCGACCAGATACCCGGTGAGGAGCTTGACGGCGGTGCCGTTTTTGAGCATACCGGGGATGGTCAGCGAGTAGAAGAGCTTCTTGGCGTTGTCCTGCACCTTCTTGGCAAAGCTCTCCGCCACGCCGGAGGTGTCGCGGTCGGCAGCGCCGAAGATGTCGCCGAGCAGTGCGATGAGGTAATCCTGCAGATTGTCGGCATAGTCCTGCCGCGAGGAGACGAGGCACGTCGTGATCGCCTCACACAGGTCGGCGTAGAATTCCGCCTGTGTCATGTTGACCTTGAAGATCTTGCCGAGGTCGCCGCTCGTGATGTCCTTCGGGTCGATGCCCCACGCCTGGAAGTGGTCGGGCCAGTAGATGTTGCCGCCGTTGTTCGGGATGCGGTAGAACTCGTTGAGCATCTTCGCCTTGTAGTTGAGGTAGTTTGCATCGCCCTTCGTCGGCACGACGCGGTCGACACCGTAGCGGGCAAAGTCCCAGCTGTCGAACGCGACGTAGGTCACAAGGTCGTTGGTGTTGACGATGTTGTGGATGTTTTCATATACGCGCCCCTGCACTTCGTCCTTGGTTGCGCCCATGGGCGGCTCGTAGCAGTAGCAGTACAGGTCGTGCGGGCTGAGACTGACGCGCGCGCCGAGACTGCAGCCGTCGTCGAGCATACCGCCGACCATGTTGGCCACGGACGCGCTGCGGCTGTAGCCGCTGATCCAGAGCTTCACGCGGCCGGTGATGCCGGTCTCGGCGATGTATGCGCGCAGGTAGTCAAGCACCTGATCGCGGCCCATGGCGAAGCCTGCGTGCTCGCCGGAGGCACCGAGGCGTGCGTTGCCGCCCCACTCGGCGTGGTAGTTGTTGCCGCGCACGCCGACGGCGATGAGGGTGTATTGGCCGCCGTTGTCGCGGATGGTCTTGCTGGCGCAGTTGATACCGATCGAGTCGGTCTCGGCCGGCTGGGTCATCCACTTGTTGGAGCGGATGTTTTCAAAGCCGCACTGCTCGGCAAACGAGATGAAGTTGCGGTTGCTCGTTGCCAGCTGATCCTCATATTCGGAATCCTTGCTGGAAAATGCCGCGAAGGCGAGGCCCAGCGACATCTCCGCGAGATCCTGCCGGTACGTGTAGCCGCTCTTGGTGAACAGCTCGTCGCTGTAGGTAAAGGCCGCCGCGTAGTCATGGGTATTCACTCCGTGACCGGAGGCGTAGCGCACCGTGACGGTCTTGCTGTCGCTCGTGCTCGCCGCGGCCGCAGCCGGCATGAGCGATACGATCAAAACCAGACACAGCAGCAGGCTGATGATGCGTTTTTTCATGTTTTTTCCTCCCAATTTTGTAGTTTTGTATTCCAAATCCACCAAATCCAATTATACGGAACAAAGCCGCGCTTGGCAAGCGGCACTTTCCGCTGCGCCGCTCAAAAATAGAAGACAGATACAAAAACACCCCGCAGCGTGAGATGCTGCGGGGATGTGGATATCGGTCATGGTCACTGCCGGAACATGGTGTAGGCGCGTCCGTCGCCGACGGCGTCGGCGATCATCATGCGGCTGTTGAGCACGGAGAAGCGGTAGAACGCTGCGGCGCCCTCGTCCGCGCTGTCATAGATGGCGTTGCCGCGGATGGTGCAGTCTTTTTCGCCGAGACCGGGCAGAGAGCAGGTCACGCCCGCGTCGGATACGGTCAGCTCGCCCGCGTCGCTGCTCCAGCTTCCGGTCAGGAATACCTGCGCATAGCTGCCGTTGCTCATGAGGAGCTGGTTCGTGTCGGAAAAGCCGATGAGATCCAGAAGCTTCTGCGCCGCCTGTGCGTTGGTCATGTCGGATGCAAGCGCGAGCTGCTGCAAGCTTTCGCACAGGTGGGCGTTTGTGAGAAACAGGCGCTTTGCGCTGTCGGAATAGTTGCGCTCGGCGAGCACGGTGTACTCGGCCAGCGCGGTCTGATAATCCTGCGCGCTGTAGTCGTTTGCGGCCGCGGCGTAGATCTGCGGCAGGCTCTTGGCCTCCATGGCATCGAGTACGCCGCTGTAGACCACCAGCTCGCTGTCGGCGTAGTTTTCGTGCAGGTCGTCGATGTACATCAGCGTCTGCGTGTACTGTCCGGCCTGATAGAGCCGTCCGGTGCGGATGATCTCCGTGCGCAGGTCGTTGTCGCCTGCGGGAAAGAGTTTCACGTCGTGCCGTCGGGTCTCGGCGGTGTCGAACTGGAAGTTGCAGATGGCGTCCTTGACGCTGCGGTTGACGGCAGCGTCCTGTGAGGCGACGACAGCGAACCCCGCGCCGACGGCGACAAGCACAATGATGATCCCGATGAACAGTGCGCGCAGACGCTTGTTGTTCCAGATTTTTTCGTGCAGAATCGGTCGCCCGCAGTGCCGGCATCGGTGTGCGCCATGCGGCAGCTCCGCGTTGCACTCGCGGCATTTCATGTGCTTCCCCCCTCTTTATGCGATTGGCTGCGTCCGTTCGTTCCGGAACGAACGTGATGTTTATTATAGCCGATTTATGCCCGGCGCGCAAGTCGGCAAACAGGAAAAGCATAGGAATCCTGTCAGGACTCCGCTAAGAAACCGGCAGGAAACGCGTTTTTCGCCATCGTGCATGCCTTTGGGCGGCTGCGGAAGCTTGACATTGCGTATCATGCGCGTAAAATGTAAATAAACCGGTATTGCCGCCAACCATCCGCCGCCAATGTGTGTGTCGCGACGGAACGTAAAGAAAGGGGTAAAGAACCATGAATGCAAATGCTTTTGTCCACTGGGGGCTTGACCTTGCGTCCGAGATCCTCGACATCTGTCAGGAGGGAAAGGCCAAAGCGATCGTGGATGCGATCAACGACTGGTATCCCGAGCTCTTGTAAGCTGAAGCAAACGCAGGAATCCCGTCCCCGGAGCTCGTCTCCGGGGACTTTCTGTTTTCAGAAGCAAAGCACCTTCGGGAAAGAAACGTATGCCGCGGGGGAGCTCGAGGGGGCAAGGCCCGCCTCGAATCCGATCGACAGCCGCCGGGCGGCGGCGACGCGCAGTCCAAAAGTCCGTCCCGGATTTTTGGACAAGCAGTCGTCCCCGGAGCTCGTCTCCGGGGACTTTTTCGTGTCGAACCGTGCCGATTGGGTGAATAACCACGCACGCAAAGGTTGAAATCCGGCGCGCGGCGCGCTATACTATCGCCAGGCCAGACTCCGGCTGGTCACTGTTTTTCATAAGGAGATTGACCCATGCAAAGGTTTGAAAAGCACAGCCCGGTCGTCGTGACTGAGGTCACGACCAGGCACGAGCTGCGCCAGTTTATGCAGTATCCCAACCGACTCTATGCCGACAACCCGAACTATATCCCCTCGTTTTACGGTGACGACCTCGATGACTGGACCCCGGGCAAGAACCCCGCATTTGACTATTGCGAGGCGCGCTGCTGGCTGGCCCGGCGCGATGGGGAGATCGTCGGCCGCATCGGCGCGATCCTCAGCCACAAGGCCAACGAAAAGTTCGGCACGCACTGCATGCGCTTCAGTCAGGTGGACTTCGTGGATGATTCCGAGGTCTCGGCGGCGCTCTTCGGCACGGTCGAGCGCTGGGCGCGCGAGAAGGGGTGCGATCAGGTGCACGGCCCGCTCGGCTTCACGGACTGTGACCGCGAGGGCATGCTCGTCGACGGCTTTGACCGCCGCAGCCTGTTTTTCACGAACTACAACGCGCCGTACTATCCCGAGCATCTGACCCGCCTCGGCTACCGCAAGGACGTCGACTGGATCGAGTACCGCATTGCCGTGCCCGAACCGGGCGGAACGGAGGCCGAGCGTCTGCACAAGCTCTCGCAGTACATTCTCAAGCGCAAGAACCTGCACGTGGCCACGCTGCATCACAAGAGCGAGTACGGGCCCTATGTCCGTCAGGTCTTTGAACTCATCAATGCGGCCTATGCGCCGCTCTACGGCGTCGTGGAGCTCTCGGACGCGCAGATCGAGCGCTATGCCAAGAAATTCATCCCGCTCGTCGATCCGGAGTTTGTGTGCTTCGTGCTCGATGAGCAGGAAAACCTCGTCGCCTTCGGTGTCACGACGCTCGACCCCTCGGTCGCGCTCAAGCACTCCGACGGCCGCCTGTTCCCGTTCGGCTGGGCGGGCGTGCTCAATGACCTGCACCACGGCGACACGCTCATCATGCTGCTCACGGCCGTGCGGCCGGACCTGCAGACCGAGGGCATCAACGCCGTCATGATGGATCATGTCTGCCAGAGCTGCAACCGCCACGGCGTGCAGTTTGCCGAGACCGGTCCCATGCTCGAGAAGAACGACCACATCCTCGCGCAGTGGAAGCGCCTCGATAAGGAGCAGCACAAGCGCCGCCGCTGCTTCATCAAGGATCTGGATCACGATGTGAACGCGGCCAATGCCGCCGCTGCCGCCGCAGAGGAAGCGGAGCGCGCGCAATAAGAACGGACAGCAATGCGCAGCGCGCCGGCTCGTAAGAGCCGGCGCGCTGCTGCCCGCAAATAAAAAAAGACGCTGCCGGAAGCAGCGCCTTTTCGGCTTGTCAAAGAACCTCGTAGAGTTTCGCCGCCGCAGCGGCGAAAGAAAGTCCGATCATTTTCTTCGGCGACATGTGCGTCGAAGAAAATACTTCTCGGCCTGCAAACGTGCGCGCTGGCCGCCAAAGGTGGACGGCGCGTGCGCTGCAGCAGGCCGCAAACCCCTCTGTCAAAAAGGAATACTTTTTGACAGTCTAAAAAAAGACGCTGCCGGAGGCAGCGTCTTTTTTATGCATGCTTTTCTCAGCCCTTCGCGCGCTCGAGGTACTCACCCACGCGGGTGTCGACGCGGATACGGTCGCCGGGGTTGATGAACAGCGGCACCTTGATCTCGGCGCCGGTCTCCAGCGTGGCGGGCTTGGTGGCGTTGGTGGCGGTGTTGCCGGCAAAGCCCGGATCGGTCTCGGCCACTTCGAGCTCGACGAACGTGGGCGGCTCGACCTGGAACACCTTGCCCTTGTAGGAGCTGATGGTGCACTCCATGTTTTCCTTCACGAAGCGGAAGTTGCTGCCGAGGGCGCTCTCGTCGATGGGGACGAGATCATAGGTCTCGGGATCCATGAAGTAGTAGAGGTTGCCGTCGTTGTAGCTGTATTCCATCGTCTTGCGGTCGATGGTGGCGCTCTCGAACTTGGCGGTGGGGTTGAAGGACGTCTCGGTCACGGCGCCGGTGATGACGTTTTTCATCTTCGTGCGCACAAAGGCCGCGCCCTTGCCGGGCTTGACGTGCTGGAACTCGACGACCTGCATGACCTGGCCGTCCATCTCGAAAGTAACACCGTTGCGGAAATCACCTGCTGTAATCATATAGGAATCCTCCTCAAGAATAATTAGAATCAAAATCTTATATAGTTTACACGATATTGTCTGGTTTGACAAGCGGATATTTACAGAATGATCAGATTTTTCGGGCTTCGCGTGAGAATTTCCGCCCCATCGGTCGTCAGATGCAGCACATCCTCGATGCGCACGCCGAATTTGCCGGGCAGATAGATGCCGGGCTCTGCGGAGATGACGGTGTGCTCCGGCAGCTTTGCGTGCGCGCCGGGCGCGGCGATGGGGTGCTCGTGGATGTCGAGCCCGAGGCTGTGTCCGAAGCTGTGACCGAAGCAGTCCCCGTAGCCCGCATCGGTGATGACCTTGCGCGCGGCGGCGTCCACACGCTCGCCGGTCACGCCGGCCTTTGCCGCGGCAATGCCGGCCAGCTGCGCGTCGAGCACGGTCTGGTATACGGTGCGCATCTCGTCGCTCGGCATGCCGACGGCGACGGTGCGCGTCATGTCCGAGCAGTAGCCGTTTTTGCGGCAGCCGAAGTCCATCGTCACAAAGTCGCCCTCGGCCACGCGCCGGTCGCCGGGCACGCCGTGCGGCATGCTCGTGTCCGGTCCGGTGAGCACGATGGGGTCAAAGCTCGTGCCCTCCGCGCCGAGGCGCAGCATGCGGTAGATGAGCTCGGCCGCGATCTCCCGCTCGGTCATGCCGGGGCGGATGACGGTGCAGATCTGTGCAAACGTCTCGTCCGTGATCTGCTGCGCCTGATACATCATCGCCAGCTCCTCCGGCTGCTTGGATGCGCGCAGGGTGCGCAGGATGCTCTGCGCCGGCTGGAGCTTGAGCCCGAGCAGCTGCTCATAGGCCGTGAATTCGGCGTAACTCGTCGTCTGCTCCTCACCGCCGAGCAGCTGCACGTTTGCCTCGCGCAAAATCCCCTGCACGAGCGTGCGCATCGGTGCTTCGTGCGAACACAGCAGCACCTGTGCAATACCGGCCAGCGCGGCACGTGCGGCCTCGATGTAGCGGGAGTCGGTGATGAAAAATGCCTGATGCACCGTCACGATCACCGTGCCGTCCGAGGACGGGAAGCCGGTGGCGAACCGGCGGTCGTTTTCGTTGGTGAGCAGGATGGCGTCCAGATGCGCCTGTCTCAGCGCGCGCTGGATGCGGGCAATGTTGTTGAGCATGGGATATCCACCTCCATGGAATGTCGGTTATGGTGTGTCTGTGGCGGGGTCTGTCAGGGCAAGCTCGTCGGCGGTCGTCGGCGCGTGCAGCACGTCGCCGTCCGCTTCGGCAAGGCCGACGGCCGTCACGCCGTCGAGCGCCGTGCACGTCAGCACCAGACAGGCCAGCGCCTGTGTGCGCGTGATGCTGCTCACCGTCTCCGTTGCCGTCACCGTCAGCCAGAGCGTGCCGTCATCGTCTACGCGGCTGCCGTCGATCGTCAGCCAGTCGCGCACGGGGTTCGTGCACGTGCTGTCGCCCGGTTTTGCGCCGAGCGCATCAAGCGCGACCTGCACCGGGTCTGTGCCGCTGGGCACGGTGACCGTCTCCGGGTGCAGCAGGGCCGTTCCGCCGGTCTCAATGCGGTATACCGTCACGGTCTGCCGTTTTGTGCAGCCCGCGCAGCCGAGCGCAAGCATCGCCGCCAGCAGCAGGGGGAGCCATCGCCTCATGTCTCCGGCACCTCCTTTTGCACCTCGGGCGCGTTGTCCGCCTTCGCGCGCGGAAACGTCACGGTAAAGCGCGTGCCGTGCGGCTCCACGCCGTCCACGGTCACGGTGCCGCCGTAGAGCGCGGCCGCATCGTGTACGATCGACAGGCCGAGGCCGCTGCCGCCGTGCTCGCGCGAGCGCGCTTTGTCCACGCGGTAAAAGCGGTTGAAGATGTTCGGCCGGTCGGCCTCCGGGATACCGATGCCGGTATCGGCCACGGACAGGATGCTCTGCTCGCCGCGCGCCTCGACGCGCACGGTCACGCTTCCGCCCGGAAGGTTATACTTGATGGCGTTTTCCACGAGGTTAAAGACGATGTGGTAAATGTCGTCCTCCGATGCGCGCACGGTCGCGCCGTCGCTCATGAGACACGTGAGCGTCACGTCGCTCTTGGCCGCCAGCGGGCGCAGCAGATGCAGCGTCCCGTGCACGGCCTGCTGCAGATCGACGACCGTCACGTCCGACTGCACGCCGTCGTCGCGGCGCGACAGGTCGAGCAGCTTCTCGGTCGTGCGCTGCAGGCGCTCGGCCTCACTGCCGATGTCGGTCACGAATTCGCGCATCGTCTCGCTGTCCATGTCCGCGCTCTGCGAGATGCTGTCCGACAGCAGGCGGATCGATGCCAGCGGCGTCTTGAGCTCGTGCGATGCATCGGATACGAAGCGGCGGCGCTGCGCCTCGGTCGTCTCGAGGCGCTCGGTGAGGTTATTGAATTCGCGCCCGAGCTCGGTCAGCTCGTCGTCGCCCGCGAGCGTCAGGCGAAAGCTGTAGTCGCCGCGCTGCACGGTGCGCACGCCGTCGGCAAGCTGCGTGATGCGCCGCGTGAGCATCTTGATCGAAAACCACAGCACCACGAGCGCGGCCGCGCCGATGCCGATCGTGATGGTTGCGAGGCGGCGCTGGATGCTGCCGATGAGCGCCGCGCGCTCGCTGTCGCTCTCGCACACGTACACCGCGCCGACAGTCTTGCCGCCGCTCATGACGGGCATGGCCGCGCGGCTGAGAAACGCCTCGTTCGTGTAGTGCGAGTAGAATACGGCCTGTCCGTCGAGCGCGCGCACGAGCTCGGGATAGAGCGTGTACTTGCCGCGGATGTTGTTTTCGGCCGCGGAGTCATACACGGCCAGCCCCGTGCTGTCGGTCACGACGATGCGCGTCAGGTCGCGCAGATCGAGCAGCGCGAGCACCTGCCGGGTGTTGTCCGGCGTGAGGTTGTCGAGCAGCGACAGGGAGGAGGACACGACGGCGGCGCGGTTGGTGAGCGCGCTCTGCTTTTCGGCGAACACGATGTCGCGCGAGGCGCGCGTGGGGTAGGTGTTGATGAGCGTGAGCAGGATCGCCACGAGCACCGTGAACGTCACGGCGAAGCGAAACTGCACGCTCGATACCAGCTTGCGCGGCAGCCGGATGCGAAACGGATGCCCTTTCATCCGTCAGGCCTCGGCGAAGTAGTAGCCCACGCCCCATTTCGTGATGATGTATTCGGGGGCGGCGGGGTTGCGCTCGAGCTTTTCGCGCAGGCGGCGGATGTGCACGTCCACGGTGCGGATATCGCCCTGATAGTCGTAGCCCCACACGAGGTCGAGCAGCTGCTCGCGCGAGTAGACCTTGCCGGGGTTGCGCATGAGCAGCTCGATGAGGTCAAACTCCTTGAGCGTCAGCTCCACGTTCTGGCCGAAGCGGTGTGCGCTGCGGCGCTCGGGGTCGATCTCGATGTGGCCGCGCACGAGCTTGCCGCTGTCCGGCTCGGCGGGCGCTGCGGGCGCCATGCTCGAGCGGCGGATGAGCGCGCGGATGCGCGCCTTGAGCTCGAGGATGTTGAAGGGCTTGGTGATGTAGTCGTCCGCGCCGGATTCAAAGCCGATGAGCTTGTCCGCGTCCTCGCTGCGGGCGGTGAGCATGATGATCGGCACGGTGGAAAACTGCCGGATCCGCTGGCACGCGCCGAGCCCGTCGAGCTTCGGCATCATGAGATCGAGCAGGATCACGGCGTACTCGCCGTGGCGCGCCATGTCCACGGCGGTCTCGCCGTCGTAGCACACGTCGACCTGATAGCCCTCGTTTTCGAGGTTGAATTTGATGCCCTTGACGATGGTCTTTTCGTCGTCCACAACCAGAATTTTCATCGCAGCTCCTCCGTTTCGAGTCTTTTCGCGGAAATGGTTTGCTTTTCGCCGCCGGAATTATTATAATGGATCCGGATATCGCTTTTGTCCCGGACGTGCGGCTGTGCCGTCTCCGGCCGGATGTTTCATTATATCATAGTTCTATGGAGAAAGATATGAAAAAATATCGCATTTTGCCGCTGCTGCTCATCGTCTGCCTGCTGCTGACGGCGGCCTTCCCGGCGTTTGCCGCCAACAGCACCGCTTCGACTGCGGAGCAATCCCCCGAACCCACTGCAAACGCCGCGTCCGACGGCGTGCCGCAGAGCACGGTGCAGGCGCAGGAGGGCAGCTATGTCCTCGGCAGCGATGCGGTCAAGACCGCGCTCGATGAAAAGCTGCAGGCCAACTGTGTCATGCTCGTCGACGAGGACAGCGGCCAGTATTATTATACCCGCAACATTGACGCCAAGGCCTATCCCGCGAGCCTGACGAAGATCATGACGCTGCTGCTTGCGGTCGAGGCGGTCGAGCGCGGCGACGTGCATTTGGATGACACCGTCACCGCCTATGCTGACTGCAATGCCGACATGGTCGAGGGCGCGAGCAATGCCGACATCAAGGTCGGTGAGACCATGACGTTTGAGGACTTTCTCTACTGTGCCATGATCTCCTCGGCGAACGAGGCGTGCAACGTCGTTGCGGAGTATGTCTGCGGCAGCATCTCGGCGTTCGTGGAGCGCATGAACACGCGCGCGCAGGAGCTCGGCTGCACCGGCACGCACTTTGCCAACCCCCACGGCCTGCCGAAGGACGATCACTATACCACGGCGCATGACCTCTACCGCATCACGAAGGAAGCGCTCAGCCATGAGCTCTTTGCCACGATCTGCAACACGGTCAAGCATACCGTCCCGGCCACGAACCTGTCCGAGGAGCGCACGCTCTCGAACACGAACGGCCTCATCAATCCCGATTCTCCGATGTACCGCGGCTATTACTATGAATATGCCAAGGGCGTCAAGACCGGCCACACGGATGCCGCGGGCTACTGCCTCATCTCCACGGCGGAGAAGGACGGCGTGCGTCTGCTGTGCATCGTGCTCGGCGGCAAGGGCACGGCCCGCGCCAACGGCACGACGGATTTCGGCAGCTTTTCCGATACGCTCACGGCCTACCGCTGGGTGTTCTCCCACTATGGCTGGCGGGCGATCGTGAGCGCGAGCGATCTGATCTGTGAAGTGCCCGTGCGCTACGGGCGCGACGGCGACAGCGTCACCGTCCGTCCGGCGCAGACGGTTTCGGCCGTGCTGCCCGCCGCCGACAGTGACGGCGCGCCGCAGTTTGAGCAGCAGGTCACGATCTATTCCGAGCGCGACGGTAAGCCGCTCGAAGCGCCAATCAAGGCAGGGGACGAGGTTGGCGAGCTCACGGTGTCGTATAACGGCACGGTCTACGGCACGGTCAAGCTCGTCGCCGCGGTCGATGTCGCCGTGTCCAAGGGCGCGTATATCGCGGGGCATGTGGCCGCATTTTTCACCAATCCCATCGTGCTCGTCATTCTGCTGGCGATCGTGCTGGCACTGGTCGGCTACGTTCTGTGGCTGGTGCGCCGCCGCAAGCAGATCGAGGCCGAGCGCCGTCGCCGCCGCCGCGCGCAGATGGAGGCGGAGGAGGCGCGCCGCCGCGCGCTGGCGCACGAGACCCTGCGCGAATTTGACCGCGATCCTGCCGGCAGCCGCCGGCGCTGAGCGCGCACGCGCTCTCAAACGAGACCCGCTGCGCTGGGCTCTCGTTTGAAAAAGATGCGGCTCGCTGCAGCGCACGCATTGGACACCAGAGGTGCCCAATGCGCACGTTTGCGAGCTGAGCGGTATTTTCTCCGCCGTACATGCCGCCGGAGAAAATGATCGGGCTTTCTTTGCGCCTGCGGGCGCAAACTCTGCGAGGCTTTTTTGCATTTGCCCGTCTGAATCGCCTGCCGGTGTACCGGTGGGCGATTCTTTATCATTTGTTTACAATTGCGCCCCTCCGAACGGCCCGGACACATTGACCATTGCGGCACTTGATGCTATAATACACTGTCTAAGTATCACCATTCCGGCGCACACTGGAACTGCATGTTCCCGCCGCCGGACAAGAGGAGCAGCTATGTGGATTTCGGATTCTTGGCAGGACTTTGAGGTGCTCGACTGTTCGCGCGGCGAAAAGCTCGAGCGCTGGGGCAAGTATACCCTTGTGCGCCCGGACCCCCAGGCCATCTGGGACACGCCGCGCACCGACCCGCGCTGGCGCACGGCCGACGGGCGCTACAGCCGCAGCCATACCGGCGGCGGCAGCTGGGATAAACGTACCCTCCCGCAGAGCTGGGACATCCGTTATCGGGAGCTGACCTTCCGCGTCAAGCCCATGAACTTCAAGCACACGGGCATCTTCCCCGAGCAGGCCGCCAACTGGGACTACGCCATGGCGAAGATCCGCGCGGCCGGCCGCCCGGTCTCGGTGCTCAACCTCTTCGGCTACACGGGCGCGGCCACGGTCGCGTGCGCGGCCGCCGGGGCGAGCGTGTGCCATGTGGATGCGGCGAAGGGCATGGTCGCCTGGGGCAAGGAAAATGCCGCCGCCTCCGGCGTGGCCGACCGGCCGATCCGCTGGATCGTGGACGACTGTGCCAAATTCGTCGAGCGGGAGATCCGCCGCGGCCGCCGCTATGACGCCATCATCATGGACCCGCCGAGCTATGGGCGCGGTCCGGGCGGCGAGGTCTGGAAGCTTGAGACGAACCTCTGGCCGTTTGTGGAGCTGGTGTCCGGCGTGCTGTCGGACGATCCGCTCTTTGTCATCATCAATTCCTACACCACGGGCCTGAGCCCGTCGGTGCTCACGTATCTCTCGGAGAGCATCTTCACCCGGCGCTTCGGCGGCCGCAGCGAATCGCAGGAGCTGGGCCTGCCGGTCACGGCGTCCGGTCTCGCGCTGCCGTGCGGGGCGACCTGCCGCTGGGAGCGCTGAGCGGAAAGGAACACCATGGAACCGATCTTACGAACCGAACATCTGACCTTTACCTACCCCGGCGAGGAGCATCCCTCGCTCGGCGATCTCTCACTCGAGATCGCGCGCGGCTCGTTCGTGGCCATCCTCGGGCACAACGGCTCGGGCAAGAGCACACTGGCCAAGCTCTTCAATGCCATCCTGCTGCCGACCGGCGGCAAGGTGTATGTTGACGGCATGGACACGGCGGACGAAAATAACCTTCTGTCCGTGCGCGCCACGGTGGGCATGGTCTTTCAGAACCCCGATAACCAGATCGTCGCAAACGTCGTCGAGGACGATGTGGCCTTCGCGCCGGAGAACCTCGGCGTGCCGCCGCAGGAGATCCGCGCGCGTGTGGACGCAGCCCTCAGGCAGGTCGGCATGTATGACTTCCGCCTGCACGCGCCGCACCTGCTCTCCGGCGGACAAAAGCAGCGCGTCGCCATCGCGGGCGTCATCGCCATGCAGCCCAAGTGCATCGTGCTCGACGAGCCGACGGCCATGCTCGACCCGTCCGGACGGCGCGAGGTGATCGACACGGCGACAAAGCTCTGCCGTGAGCAGGGCATCACGGTCGTGCTCATCACACACCATATGGAGGAGTGCGTCGGCGCCGACCGCGTGATCGTGCTCTCCAACGGCGCCGTCGTTGCTGACGGTGCGCCGAAGCAGGTCTTCCCGCAGGTCGGCCTGCTGCAAAAAGAGGGGCTCACCGCGCCGGTCACGGTGCGGCTGCTCGATGCGCTGCGTGCCCACGGCATGGATGTGCCGATCGACGCGCTCACGGTCTCCGACTGCGCCGATGCCGTTGCCGCCGCCCTGAAAAAGTAACTACCGATCTTCACCGATAAAGGAAACGAAATTATGACGCCAATCATCCGGGTGGATCACCTCCGGCACACCTACAGTGCCGGGACACCTTTTGAAAAAGTCGCTATCGACGATATTGATCTCGCCATCCCCGCCGGACAGTTCGTGGGCATCATCGGCCACACGGGCTCCGGCAAAAGCACGTTCATCCAGCACCTCAACGGGCTGCTCGCGCCGACATCCGGCACCGTGTTTTTCGACGGGGAGGACATTCACCGCAGCAAGGAGGCCACGCGCGACGTGCGCTTTCAGGTCGGGCTTGTCTTTCAGTACCCCGAGCACCAGCTCTTTGAGGAGACGGTGTACCGGGACATCGCCTTCGGCCCGAAAAACGCCCGCCTCTCCGCCGAGGAGGTCGATGCGCGCGTGCGTGAGGCGGCGCGCTTTGTGGGCGTCGACGAGGCGCTCTTTGAGCGCTCGCCGCTCGAGCTCTCCGGCGGCCAAAAGCGCCGCATCGCCATCGCGGGCGTAATCGCCATGCGTCCCAAGGTGCTCATTCTCGACGAGCCCACCGCAGGCCTCGATCCCGCAGGCTGCCGCGGCGTGCTTGAAAACATCGCGGCCTACCGGCGCGAGACCGGCTCGGCCGTCCTGCTCGTCACGCACAGCATGGACGATGCCGCGCGCATCGCCGATCGCCTCATCGTCTTTCACGACGGGCACGTCGCCTTTGACGGCACACCGGCGGAGGTCTTTGCCCACACGCAGGCGCTGCTCGACATCGGCCTTGACGTGCCGCAGAGCGCGCGCATCGCGCAGGCGCTGCGCGACCGGGGCGTTGCGCTCCCGCCGTCGATCTACACGCTCGAGCAGCTCACAGATGCGCTGCTCACCGTCGGGAAGGAGGCGGGCGTATGCTGAAAGACGTCACCCTCGGTCAGTTTTTCCCCGGCACGAGCATCGTGCACCGGCTCGACCCGCGCTGCAAGCTGCTGATGACGGTCGTCTATATCGCGGCGCTGTTCACGGCGGAGAACTATGTGTCCTACGCTGCCATGCTCGTCGTCACGGGCGTGTGCATTGCGCTCTCGCGCATCCCGCTCAAGGTCATTCTTCGCGGTCTCAAGCCGCTGTGGATCATCATTGCGCTCACGGCCGTGCTCAATATGTTCTTCACGCCCGGCCGGGAGCTCGTGTCCTTCTGGAAGATCACGATCACCTATGAGGGTCTCGTGCGCGCCGTGTTCATGGTGCTGCGCATCACGATGCTCATCGCGGGCACGTTCCTGCTGACTTATACCACATCGCCCATCGCCCTCACGGATGCGATGGAGATCCTCTTCGGACCGCTCAAAAAGCTCAAAGTGCCTGTGCACGAGATGAGCATGATGATGTCCATGGCGCTGCGCTTTATCCCCACACTCATCGAGGAGACGGACAAGATCATGTCCGCGCAGAAAGCGCGCGGCGCGGATTTTGAGACCGGCAACCTCATCCAGCGCGCCAAGGCGCTGCTGCCGCTGCTCGTGCCGCTGTTCGTGTCGGCGTTCCGCCGCGCGGACGAGCTGGCCGTGGCCATGGAGTGCCGCTGCTATCACGGCGATCAGGGGCGCACGCGCATGAAGCAGCTCGAGTGGCGCATGCGCGATACGCTCGCCCTGCTCTGGGGCGCGCTCGTGCTCGCCGGCATGATCGTGCTCTCGAGGTTCGGGCTGTGAGGCGCAACATTGCCCTGCGCCTGCAGTATGACGGCACGGCCTATCACGGCTGGCAGGTGCAGAAGACGGACGTCACCGTCGCTGAAACGCTCGAGCGCGCGCTCACGAAGGTCTGCGGCGAGCCGATCAAGGTCGTTGGCTGCGGCCGCACGGACGCGGGCGTGCACGCGCGGCGCTACTGTGCCAATTTCCGCACCGACTGCACGATCCCGATTGACCGTGTACCGCTCGCGGTCAATGCCCGCCTCCCGGCGGACATCGCCGTGGTCGACGCTGTTGCCGCGCCGGAGGACTTCAACGCCATCGGCTCGTGCATTCAGAAAGAGTACGTCTATCAGATCTACAATTCCCGCATCCGCGATGCATTTTTGGAGCACCGCGTCTGCTTTTATCCCCAGCCGCTGGACTTTGCGCGGCTCGAGCGCGCCGGCCGCGCCTTTGAGGGCACGCACGACTTTGCCGCCGTGCGCTCCGTCGGCACCGAGACGCGCACGACCGTGCGCACGGTGCACTGGTGCCGTGCCGAGCGCGACGGGGCGATGATCTCCATCGCCGTGTGCGCCGACGGCTTTTTGTACAACATGGTGCGTGCCATCGTCGGCACGATGGTCTATGCGTCCTACGGCAAGATCGAGCCGGAGGATATCCCGGCGCTGCTGGCCACGCGCGACCGGCGGCTCACCGGGCCGACCATGCCCCCGCAGGGGCTGTATCTCAACCGCGTGTGGTACGACGGCGTCGTCGGCGATATGATGAATCAGGCCTGACGCTGCGTCCGCCGGGCGCGGACAGGGGAGGAATGTCCATGAACGATCGTGCAAAACCAAATCCCAGACTGCGTCAGGCGCTCATCGTCGCGGTGTGCGTGCTGGCCGTGCTGCTGTTTTTGTACCTGCTGCTGCGCGACCGGCCCGGCTCGGCGAACGACTATCTGGACGACAGCGCGCCCTATACCTTTGACTCCAGCGCCAACCGCACCTTCCGCACGGTGGACAGCCGCCTTGCGGTCGTATCCTCCAGCGGTCTGCAGCTGCTCGATGACAGCGGCAAGACTGTCCTGCACGAGATCTTCACGCTCGCGCAGCCGGGCATCTCCGTCGGCGGTGAGCGCGTGTGCGCCTATGACATCGGCGGCACGACGCTGTGCGTGGCGGATTTCAAGGGCAACAAGACCGACATCACTCCCTCCGGGGAGGTCATCAGTGCCGATCTGAGCGAGAGCGGCTATCTCGCCGTCTGCACGGAGGCCGCGGGCTATAAGGGCGCCGTCACGGTGTATGACGCCTCCGGCAAGGCTGTCTACGTCTGGTATTCCGGTACGGGCTACCTCGTGCGCGCCGCCGTGAGCCCGGACGGGAAGTATCTTGCCGCACTCTGCCTGCAGGATACCGGCAGCGCCGTGCATACCTTCACCCTCACGAGCGCCGATGAGCGCGGCGGCGCCGTATGCGCCGACGAGCTCTTTGCCGACCTCTTCTGGCGCGGCGGCAAGATCTGCTGCGTGTCGCAGTCGCGTCTCGCGTTTTTTGACGACAGCGCCAAGCTCGCCGACGAGTATCCGTTCGGCGACCTGTATCTGTATGACTACGCCGCCGAGGGCGACGGGTTTGTCACCCTTGCGCTCAGCCGCTACCGTTCGGGCAGCGCGGCGCAGCTCGTCACGGTCAATTCCGGCGGCAATGTCCTCGGTGAATGCACACCCACCGGCAGCGTCACGAGCCTGTCTGTCAACGGCAAGCAGGTGCTCGTGCAGTACAGTGACCGGCTCACGCTCTATAACCAGCAGCTTGATGAGATCAAGTCCGTCGAGCAGAATCTGCTCGGCGTCCGCCGCTCGGTGCTGCTGCGCCGGGGCGCGGCGCTGCTCGTGAGCGGCTCGAGCGCCGCGGTGCTCGCCTTCTGACCCCCGCAGCTTAGAGAGAAAGAACAGGGATACGCCTATGAAGATCGTCTTGACAGTGGTGCTCGCCGCCATCATTCTGGCCGCCGTTTGGGGCGGCTACCGCCGCGGCCTGATCCTCAGCGCCGCGCAGCTTGCCGCCATCGTCGTCGCGTTTTACGGCGCGGCGCTGCTCGCGGGGCAGGTTTCCGACCGCCTCCTGCCGGTGGCGGAGCCGTTTGCCGGCGGATATTTTGAGGGACAGCTCGACGTTGTCGCAGCCGGTCTCCCGGATAACGACGCCGGCCTCTCGGGGGAGGACTGGGTGGATGCGCACCCCGACACCGCGGAGGAATACACGCAGCAGTGCTTTGCCGCCGCCGGTGTTTCCGGCCGGGAGGGGCAGCGCATGGCGCGGCAGGCGCTCGCGCTGCGCGACGCGCAGGAGCTGCCGCTGCGCACAGCCATGACGCAGCTTTACTGCGCGCGGTTGTGCTACGTGCTTGTCACGGCGGTCGGTTTTCTGCTTTTGATGCTGATCCTTTCCGCAATCGGAAATTTACCGAATCTTACCTTCCGCATCCCGAACCGGGAGCGGCTCAACGACTTTGGCGGTGCCGCCATCGGCGCGGTCAACGGCGTGTGCTTTGGCATCCTGCTGTGCTGGGCATTGCAGTTTGCCGGGCCCGTCATCGGCTGCGACACGCTTGCGCACACCGCTCTGGCAAAAGCGCTGCAGGCCATCGACGTGCTCACGCTCGGCGCGAGCGTGTGACCTGCGCGCACGGAATCTATCGAACAGGAGAACCAGTCTATGCAGCCTACACTCTGCTCCCGCTGCAAGAAAAATGTAGCGGTGATCTTTATCACACGAATCGAAAACGGCGAGTCCCACAATGAGGGGCTGTGCCTGCGCTGCGCGCGCGAGCTGCACATCAAGCCCGTCGATGAGATGATGGAAAAGCTCGGCATCTCGGACGCCGACCTCGACAATCTCACCGGCGACGTGGCGGAGATGCTCGGCAGCATGGGTATGCTCGGCGGCGACGCGGACACGGACTCCGACGCCCCTGACGCCGACACGGACGAGGACGACGGCAAGACCGCGACGTTCCCGTTTTTGAACCGCCTCTTTAACCAGAACCCGCCCTCTGCGCCCGACGCGGAGACGCCGGAGCAGCCGCGGCAGGATGCCGCCGCTGCCGACAAGCGCGGCAGTGCGCCGCGCAAGCTGAAGTTTCTCACGAACTACTGCATCGATCTCACGCAGCGCGCCCGCGACGGCAAGCTCGATGCCATGATTGGCAGGGCAGAGGAGCTTGAGCGCGTCATCCAGATCCTCAACCGCCGCCAGAAGAACAATCCCTGTCTCATCGGCGAGCCCGGCGTCGGCAAGACGGCCATCGCCGAGGGGCTTGCCCAGCGCATCGCCGAGGGGAACGTGCCCTATAAGCTGCGCGACAAGCAGGTCTATCTGCTCGACCTCACGGCGCTCGTGGCAGGCACGCAGTTCCGCGGTCAGTTCGAGAGCCGCATGAAGGGTCTCATCGAGGAGATCCGCCGCGTCGGCAACATCATCCTCGTTATCGACGAGGTGCACAACATCGTCGGCGCGGGTGACGCTGAGGGCAGCATGAACGCCGCCAACATCCTCAAGCCCGCCCTCTCGCGCGGTGAGATCCAGGTCATCGGCGCGACGACGTTTGCCGAGTACCGCAAGCACATCGAAAAAGACGCGGCACTCGAGCGCCGCTTCCAGCCCGTCACGGTGGCCGAGCCGGGCATCGATGACAGCGTCGAGATCCTCAAGGGCGTGCGCCGCTATTATGAGGACTTTCACGGCGTCATCATCCCGGACGCCATGTGCCGCCTTGCCGTCGTGCTCAGCGAGCGCTATATCACCGACCGCTTCCTGCCCGACAAGGCCATCGACCTCATTGACGAGGCCTGTTCGGACGTGAACCTGAAAAATGCCGACCTCATCCGTGCCGACGAGGTCGAAAAGGAGATCGGTGACTATGCGCGCGAGCGCGAGCTGCTGGCCTCCGCGCCGCCGAAGAGCGGCGACGCGTATGACGATCAGGAGCTCGAGCACCGCTATGCGCGCATTGCCGAGCTGCGCAGCCGCGAGATGCAGCTGCAGACCGAGCTCGACGCGCTGCGCGCCAAGGGCCGCCCGGAGCTTACGGCGGATAACCTCGCGCGCATCATCGAGCTCTGGACGAAGATCCCGGCCGCGAGCATCCGCGCCGATGAGTTCGAGCAGCTCGCCGGTCTCGGCGACCGCCTGCGCGCGCACATCGTCGGGCAGGACGCGGCGATCGATACCGTCTGCGCCGCCATCCGCCGCAATCGCGTCGGCCTGCAGGCCAAGCGCAAGCCCGTGAGCTTCCTGTTCGTCGGCGGCACCGGCGTCGGCAAGACGGAGCTTGTCAAGCGCCTCGCCGACGAGCTCTTCCACGCGCCCGAGTCGCTCATCCGGCTCGATATGTCGGAGTTTATGGAGAAGTTTTCCGTCTCGCGCATGATCGGCTCGCCTCCGGGCTATGTCGGCTATGACGAGGCCGGCCAGCTCACGGAGAAGATCCGCCGCCGGCCGTACTCCGTCGTCCTCTTCGACGAGATCGAAAAGGCGCACCCGGACGTCATGAACCTGCTGCTGCAGATCCTGGACGACGGCCGCATCACGGACGCACAGGGGCGCACCGTGAACTTTGAGAACACCGTCATCATCCTGACCACGAACGCCGGCAGCAACACGCGCACCGGCACGCTCGGCTTCGGTCTGAGCGCGGACGATCAGAGCCGTGAGCGTGCGCAGCGCGCCCTCAACGAGTTCCTGCGGCCGGAGTTTCTCAACCGCCTCGACGAGATCGTCTACTTCAACCACCTCACGGAGGAGAACTTCCGTGCCATCGCATCCCTCATGCTCGGCGAGGTGCGCACCGCCATGGCCGAGCGCGGCATGACCCTGCACTGGACGCCTGCCGTCGTGGACTATCTGGTTCAAAAGGGCTACAGCGAGACGTATGGCGCGCGCAACCTGCGCCGCACCATCCAGCGCGACGTGGAGGACGCCATCGCCTCTGCCGTCGTCGCGCAGCGCAAGGCCGCCGGAGACGTCGCCATCGACGCGCAGAACGACCGCATCGTTGTCACCATCGACGGTAAGGAGGTAACTGCATGAACCGTTTCGAGATCATTCAGGGCAACATCACGAAATCTGATGTCGACGCCATCGTCAACGCCGCCAACTGCTCGCTGCTCGGTGGCGGCGGGGTAGACGGCGCCATCCACATGGCCGCCGGGACCGGCCTGCTCAATGAGTGCCGCGGTCTTAACGGCTGCCGTACTGGCGAGGCGAAGATCACCCGCGGCTATCGCCTGCCGGCGCGCCACGTCATCCACACGCCCGGCCCGCGCTGGCGCGACGGGCAGCACGGCGAGCCCGAGCTTCTGGCCAACTGCTACCGCAACAGCCTGCGCCTTGCGAGCGAAAACGACTGTCATACGGTCGATTTCCCGTCCATCAGCACGGGCGTCTACCGCTTCCCGCTCGATCAGGCGGCACAGATCGCCGTGCGCGAGATCACGCGCTATCTTGCCGACCATCCCGAAATGGAGCGCGTGCGCATGGTCTGCTTTGACAGCCGCACCTACGCGGCATATGCCGCCGCGCTGGCCGCGCAGGAATGCGCCGGCTGACGCTCACCGTCACGCCGGAGCAGGCAGGCCGCACGGTCAAGAGCCTGCTCCGGCGTGAGCTGCATATGGCCGACGGTGCGATCGCCCGCGTCAAGACCGTGCCGGACGGCATCTGCCGGAACGGCGTGCACGCCCGTACCGTTGACCGCGTCGCTGCAGGGGACGTGCTCACCGTGCGCATCGATGATAAGCGCTCCGGCGGCAAGTTCACGCCCGTGGCCGTGCCGCTGGACATTTTGTATGAAGACGCCGACCTGCTCGCACTCAACAAGCCCGCCGGCATGGCTGTGCACGGCGGGTACGACCGCGGCGAGCCCACGGTTGCAAACGCCCTTGCCGCCTATCTCGGACCGGACGCTGTGTTTCACCCCGTCAACCGGCTCGACCGCGGCACGTCGGGCGTCATGCTCGTCGCCCGCAGCGGTTACGTGCACGACCGGCTGCGCCGCGTGCTGCACACCGGTGATTTCCGGCGCACCTATCTCGCCGTCGCCTGCGGTACGGGGCTGCCGCCGCGCGGCACGATCGACCTGCCCATTGCCCGCGCGGACGACGGTTCGACCCGGCGCATCCCTGCGCCCGGCGGTCAGCCGTCCGTCACGGACTATACCATGCTTGCCGAGCGGGACGGCTGCACGCTCCTGCGCGTCGCGCCGCGCACCGGGCGCACGCATCAGATCCGCGTGCACTTTGCCGCCCTCGGCCATCCGCTGCTCGGCGACGCGCTCTACGGCGGCGATACCGCCCTGCTCACGCGCCCCGCGCTGCACTCCGCCGCGGCCGACTTTACGCAGCCCGTCACCGGGCAGAGTCTGCATATTACCGCGCCGGTCCCGGATGATCTGCGCGCGTTTGATTTTGAGAGGTACTTATGAAGAAACGCTCTATCACGATCCTGTATAATTCGCCCGTCATCCTCACATTTGCGCTGTTGAGCCTGCTCGCGCTCGGCCTCGGCAAGCTCACCGACGGCTGGACGACGCAAAACCTTTTTTGCGTCTACCGCTCGTCGCTGACGGATTGGCTGACCTACCCGCGCTTTTTCCTGCATGTGCTCGGCCATCCGGACTTCGCCGCCTATTGCAGCAACATCGTGATCCTGCTCGTCGTCGGCCCGATGGCGGAGGAGCGCTTCGGCGGCAAGCGCATCCTGCTTGCCATCGCGCTCACGGCACTCGTGACGGGGCTGGTGCTCTGGTTCTTCTTCCCGAACGGCGCGCTCATGGGCGCTTCCGGCGTCGTGTTCATGCTCATCGTGCTCGCGTCCTTTGCCGGCATGCGCACCGGCACCATCCCGCTCACGCTCATCCTCGTGCTCATCCTCTACCTCGGCGGTGAGATCTTTCAGGCCGTCACCGGCTCTGCCGGTCTCGCGCAGCTCACGCACATCGCAGGCGGCGTGCTCGGTATGATCTTCGGCTTCACGTGGAGCCGCGGAAAGCGCGGTGGACGATGAAACTGCTCGTCAGTGCATGTCTGCTCGGTGTCGCCTGCCGGTATGACGGCGCGTCCAAGGGACTCTCTGAGGACGTCCTGCGCGCGCTGATGGCGCGGCACACGCTCGTGCCCGTCTGCCCGGAGCAGCTCGGCGGACTGCCGACGCCGCGCGACGCGTCCGAGCGGCAGGGCAGCCGCGTCGTCATGCGTTCCGGCCGGGACGTTACGGACGCCTATGCGCGCGGCGCGCAGCAGGCGCTCGCCCTTGCGCAGCGCTTCGGCTGCACGGCCGCCCTGCTCAAGCAGCGCAGCCCCTCGTGCGGCCACGGGGAGATCTATGACGGCACGTTCACCGGCACGCGCGTTGCCGGCGACGGCGTCACCGCAGCGCTCCTCGGCGCGCACGGCATCCGCGTCTATGGGGAGGACGACATCGCGGAGCTCTTGAACGAATAATTATGTAAACCAAAAGCCCGAAAACAGAATCCTTTTCCGGCAGTCTTAAGCGCAGTCTTGTGAGGCTGCGCTTAAGACTGTCAAAAAAGCACTGCTTTTTTGACAAAGGGGTCTGCGGCCTGACTGCAGCGCACGCGCCGCCCGCTTTCTGCGGACGGCGCGCACGTTTGCAGGCCGAGAAGTATTTTCTTCGCCGCACATGTCGCCGAAGAAAATGATTGAACTGTCTTTGCGCCTGCGGGCGCAAACTCTACGAGGTTCTTTGACAAGCTGAGCAGCGCAGTCTTGTGAGGCTGCGCTGCTTTTTTTGCGCCGATGGCACAAAAGACTTAAATAATTTGAAATCTCTGCGAAAACCGTTGAAAAATCACAGCCTTCCGTTATAATGAAAACAGTCGAAATCCGCAGAAAACAATGGAGGAGAAAACCATGCGCAAACGCTTTTTGTCCCTGCTGCTCGTGCTCGTCTGCGTGCTGACGCTGGCCGCCGCGCCGGTCGCCGCTGCAGAACCGGACGCTGTGCAGTCCCCGACATCTACGACAGAGCCTGCCGTCCCCACGACGGAGCCGACAGCCCCGGTCGAACCCAGCACCGAGCCCAGTCCGGAGCCCAGCCCCGAGCCTACACCTACCGGCCCCTGGTATCAGGCGGCGATGGATTTTGCCTGTGCGCACGGCATCCTGCTCGGCGACGAGCACGGTGATCTGCTGCCGATGGGCAATGCCTCGCGCGCACAGATGGCTGCCATGCTCGTGCGCGTGTTCGGCTGCACGGCAGGGAAGGACATTGCGTTCTTTTCCGACGTGAACCGGGATGCGTGGTACTATCCGGAGCTGAGCACCGCCGTCCAGATGAATATCCTCAGCGGCTACGGTGACGGCACGATCGGCCCGAACCGCAGCATCACGCGCCAGGAGGCGATGTCCGTCTTCGCGCGCGCCTTTGCAGTCTCTGACGGCACGGCTGCAGACCTTCAGTCTTTCCCGGACGCCTCCGGTGTCAGCGGCTGGGCGGTCGCCTCCGTGGCCGGTCTGGTCAGGGCCGGCATTGTCAACGGCGATGATACCGGCCATCTGAATCCCACGGCCAGCATCACCCGCGCCGAGATCGCGCAGATGCTCTATGAGCTCGGCCTGCAGTTTTGCAGCGATGCCGACGCGCTGCCCGATTCCGGCCGCGTGATCTATACCGGCGCCGCGCCCCTGACGGCGGACGCCTTTACCGGCACGCTCTACCTCGGCGGTGCCGCCGGGCGCGATCTCGGCGCTCTGAACATCACCGGTACGCTGGTCGTGCGCACCGATCCGAACGGCACGGTCACCGTCGGCGGCGCGGTCGATGCGCTCACCGTTGCAGCCGAGGGCACGACGGTCGCGGGCAGCGGCCATGCCGGCCTTGTGCGCGTGCTTATGCGCGGCTGCACGGTCACGCTCGCAGCCGATAAGACCAGTCAGGAGTATGACATCATGCTTCAGGGTGTCGGCACGGTCGTGACCGATCCCGTGCCCGCGCTCTCGCCGGAGTGCCGCGCCATCGACCTGTACGTGACCTATCGCTATTTCCCCGCGGAATACAAAGCCGCCCCCGGCAAGGCGACGCTCGTCTGGTATGTTGACGGCGTGCAGCAGCCGACGCGCAGCTACACGCTCGACGGCAGCTCCATTACGCCGGGCTTCCACATTGCCGAGTCGGTCTGGAAGCGCGATATGCCCACGCAGCACACGGTGGAGATCCTGTTCTTGTGCGGCACGGATGCGATCCGCACGACGTTTGTCGTCCCGGTCAACAACTATTCGGACGCGGAGTATCAAAGCCTGCAGAGCGCGCAGTACCCGTATCAGCTCGAGGTCGTGCGCAACCAGTGCACGGTGCTGGTCTATGGTCTGGATAAGAGCGGAGAATACTCCATCCTCCATCACGCCTTCGTCTGCGGCCCCGGCCAGACCACGCCGATCGGCACGTTCCGCACGCCGTTCAAGGCGGCCTGGCATCCGCTGCAGGGCTGCTGGGGGCAGTACTGCACGCAGATCGTCGGCAACTATCTCTTCCACTCCTCGCCGTATAACAGCCCGAACAAGAATGACCTGTCCTACCGGCTGTATAACCAACTCGGCACGGTCTGCTCGCACGGCTGCGTGCGCCTGACGGTGGCGGATGCGAAGTGGATCTATGACAATTGCCCGCTCGGTACGACGGTGAAGATCTACAATGCCTCGTCCCTGCCCGTGCCGAAGCCGTCGGCTCCGTGGCTGGACATCACGAGCCCGAACCGCGGCTGGGATCCGACCGATCCCGACCCGGCGAACCCGTGGAGACAATAAAACGATTCCCCGGAGCGATCAGCTCCGGGGAATTTCTGTTCAGGTCTCAAAGCGGACGTCAGGTCTCAAAGCGGACGATCGTGCACAGCGTGTCCGCACTGTACAGACACACAAACGCGCCGTCGTCTGCGGCGGTATACTTGAGCGTGACGGTCTTTGTGTCCTTGACCGCCTTCGGATAGACGATGCGAAAGCCGCGAAACGCGTCGCAGCGCATGGTTTCCGGCAGCGCCTCAAGCGCGAACTCGAGATATCTCGTGTTGTGCACATGACCGTTAAAATCGATGTCGCAGCGTCGCAGCGGCAGCACCGTCTGCGTGTCAAAGACAGCGGGCGCGCGCAGCCGCGGCGCAGTGTCGGGGAAGACGCTGCGTGCCTCCGGCCGGTAGGACGCGAAGCGTTCGCGGTCGATGCGCACGATCTTTTCCGTGCGTAGGTCGAACAGGATCAGCCGCGATTCGGCGCGCACGAGCTCCGTTCCGCTCGTGTCCGTGATCGTGTAATCGCGGAAAACGCGTCCCACGGGGGCATTGTCGCGCACCCAAGTCGCGACCTGCAGGGGGGCTTTGCTCTGCGGCCGGCGCACGATCTCGACGCGCCAGTCGGTCAGCACCCATGTGATGCCGCGGCGGCTGCCGTCGATTACATCGTCGCCGGAGGAATCGGAGTGGCGGCTTGCGGTGTTTTCCAGAATGCGCAGGATCGCCTCATAGGCGAGCTTGCCGTCGCGGTCAAAATCGGCGACGCCGGGGCAGTAGGTCTCGGTGTAAAACATGGCGCACCTCCCTCAGACTTCCGGCAGACAGCCGTTTGCGAACATCCAGCTGTATGCCAGCGCCCACGAGCCGAACAGGTCCGTCTCGTGCAGGGCGCGCACCTGTGCGCGCGTGTACCAGCCGGATTCGATCTCCTCCATGGGGTCGCTGCTCGGGCGGAACGTTCCCTCGGCGATGCCGAACAGGCACACCGTGCGCTCGTCGCCGATGCCGACCGTGCACGCCGCCGGCGGCAGCACGTGCGTGATGGCGACCAGCCGCAGCCCCGTCTCCTCGCCCAGCTCGCGGCGCGCGGCCTCCTCGGGCGTTTCGCCCGGCTCGATGAGTCCGCCGGGCAGCCCGTAGATGCGCTGGCCGAGCTCCATGCGAAACTCGTGGTTGAGCGCCATGTGCTCGCGCTTTGCGTCTGTGAGCACCATGACGACCGCGTCCGTGCGGTGCTGCTGCAGGTGCGCGAGCGAGTCGATGTTCCGGTCACGGCTGACCATCTCATAGGTGCGCGGGCAGCCGGTGCGGTCAATATAATGCAGGTCATAGCGGTGCAGGTATGCGCCGCCGTCTTTTTTTTCAATGTCAACGAATTGCATGGGCTTCTCCTCTTTGCAGGTGATAGTCTAGCATACCACGTTTTGCGCCGCCCGACAACAAAAAAGATCAGAGCGGCGCCGGAAGCAGCGGCTGCTCTGATCTTTTTTGGGGGGGAAGAAAGAAGGGGCATCTCTGACGCGAACGGTCATCACGTCCCAATGACTGTAGCACAGCTTTCTTAAAATGTTGTGAGAGATCAGCCGCTTTCCGGCATGTCCACAATGCCGTGCGCGAGCTTGAGCTGCAAAATACGCAGCACGCTCTGATCGAGCGCCGCCTGCGTGAGCGTGCCGTCCACGAGCGCCTTTTCGATGGCCGCGACCGTGCCGGGTACGTCGCTGATCTCGAGCAGCATATCGTTTCCGGCGGCAAGGGCGAGCACGGCCTTCTCCCCGTCGGTGTACTGCGCGAGCGCCTGCATCTGCAGCCCGTCCGTGACGATCACGCCGCGAAAGCCGAGGTCGTAGCGCAGCAGATTCGTGACGATCTTGTGCGACACGGAGGCGGGCACATCGTCCATCGTCGGCACGGTCAGATGCCCGACCATGACCATGTCCGCTCCGGCGGCGATGCCGGAGACGAACGGCTTGAGATCCTCCTGCCGCAGCTGCGGCAGCGTCTTGTCGACTGTGGCGGCGCCGTCATGTGAGTCGGTTTTTGTGCTCCCGTGGCCGGGGAAGTGCTTCAGGCAGCAGATGACGCCCCCGTCGTGAAGACCCTTGACGGCGGCGGCGACAAGCTCTGCCGCCTCATCATAGTCGTCGCTGTAGGCGCGGTCGCCGATGGCGTTGCTGCGCTTGTTCGTCCAGACGTCGGCCACGGGCGCAAAGTCCGTGTTGAAGCCGTAGGCCGCGATGTCGCGCGCGATGGTCTGCGCATTGTCGTGCGCGCCCTGCGTACCCTGTGCGCGGTAGCTGTACATACTGCCGAGCTTCGTCGTGCCGACGGTGTTCATCAGCCGCGCGACGCGGCCGCCCTCCTCGTCGACCGAGATGAGCGGTGCCGTTTTGCACCCGTTCGAAAGCGCAGCGGTGAGCGCTGCAAGCTGTTCGCCGGAGGTCATGTTCCCCGCCGAGAGCAGCACACCGCCGACGGGGTAGGCACGCAGCGCAGCGGCGAGTTCGTCCGTCATGCCCGTGACGGTGCCGCCGCCGGTGAGCGCCTCCGGGTGTACGATCAGCAGCTGGCAGATCTTCTCGTGCGTGGTCATGCCGTCGAGCAGCGTCTGCGCCGCATCCTTCCGGACGGCGGCGGACGTGCGGGGCGTGGGCTCCGGCTGCGCGGCATCCTGTCCGCGCCGGACGCATATGACCACGAGCACGACCGCCAGCACCGTGAGCACGAGCAGGTAGACGAGTGCGCGCCAATTTTGTTTTGCAGTTATCCAAAAATCATTTCGTTTCATGCCGTCATTTTACCGCAGCGGCAGGAAAAACACAACACCGTTTCCTCGACGTGCCGGACTTGTTTCGTTCACAAATATGTGCTATAATAATGGACAAAATTTTGGGGTGTGACCCCAGACAGGAAGTGTTCGATTCTTATGACAAAAATTGATATTTTCTCCGGTTTTCTCGGTGCCGGCAAGACCACGCTGATCAAAAAGCTGATCGCCGAGGCGTACACGGGCGAAAAGATCGTGCTGATCGAAAACGAGTTCGGTGAGATCGCCATCGACGGCGGCTTCCTCAAGGACTCCGGCGTACAGATCAACGAGATGAACTCCGGCTGCATCTGCTGCAGCCTCGTGGGCGACTTTGCCGACGCGCTGCAGAAGGTGCTGGCACAGTTTCACCCCGACCGCATCCTCATCGAGCCCTCGGGCGTCGGCAAGCTCAGCGACGTCATCCGCGCGGTGCAGGGCGTGCAGTCCGATGAGCTGGTGCTCAACGGCTTCACGACTGTGGTCGATGCCAACAAGTGCAGGATGTATATGAAAAACTTCGGTGAGTTCTTCAACAACCAGGTCGAGAACGCGAGCGCCATCATCCTCTCGCGCACCGAGGGCATCCGCCCCGAGAAACTCGACGCCGCCGTGGCGCTGCTGCGCGAGAAGAACCCGACCGCGACCATCGTGACCACGCCCTGGACGGAGCTCGACGGCAAGCAGATCCTCCAGACGATGGAGCGCCGCGACACGCTGTCCGCCGAGCTCGAGCACCTCAAGGCCGAGGCCGCCGAGGAGGATGAGGACGAGCACGAGCACCATCACCATCATCACGACGATGATGACGATCACGCCTGCTGCTGCGGCCATCATCATGACCATGACGAAGATGATGACGATGAGCATGAGCATGAGCATCATCATGACCACGATGACCATGACCACTGCTGCGATCACGACCATGATCATCACGACCATGACCACGACCACTGCTGCGGCCACGATCATGACCACCATCATCACCACGCCGACGAGGTGTTCACGAGCTGGGGCACGGAGACGCCGCGCAAGTACACCGACGACGAGATCCGCACCGCGCTCGACGCGCTCATCAACGAGCACCGCTACGGCATCGTTCTGCGCGCCAAGGGCATCGTGCCCGCGACCGACGGCGGCTGGATCCACTTTGACTACGTGCCCGGCGAGTCCGATGTCCGCCGCGGCAGTGCGCAGGTCACCGGCCGCGTGTGCGTGATCGGGTCGCACCTGGCCGAGGATGCACTGAAGGAGCTGTTCCACATTGGCTGATAAAAAACAGCAGGCGCCGGACGTTCCGGTCTACCTCTTCACCGGCTTCCTCGAGGCCGGTAAAACGAAGTTCATTCAGGAGACGCTCGAGGACAACCGCTTCCACAAGGGCGAGCGCACGCTGCTGCTGCTGTGCGAGGACGGCGAGGAGGTCTACGAGCCGGACAGATTCTGCGCCGGAAATGTCTATGTGCGCAATGTCGACGAGGAGTCCGACCTCACGCGTGACTATCTGCTCGCGCTGCAGGACGAGCTGCACCCCGAGCGCGTGCTCGTGGAGTACAACGGTATGTGGATGCTCGACTCGCTCTACGGCAACCTGCCGGAAAACTGGGCGGTCGCACAGGAGTTTCTCTTCTGCGATGCGACGACGTTCGTGAGCTACAATGCGAATATGCGCCAGCTCACGGTCGACAAGCTCAAGAGCGCCGAGCTTGTCGTGCTCAACCGCTACAACGACAACATGGATCGCATGGAGATGCACCGCATCATCCGCGCCATCTCCCGCCGCTGCGACATCGCGTATGAGTACACCGACGGCAAGGTCGTCTATGACGACATCGAGGACCCGCTGCCGTTTGACATCGACGCGCCGGTCATCGAGATCGAGGACCGCGACTTCGCCCTCTGGTACCGCGACATGTCCGAGGAACCGAAGAAATACGACGGCAAGACCATCGAGGTCAAGTGCCGCTGCCTCGTGCGCAAGAACGTGCCGAAGGGCTGCTTCATCGCCGGCCGGCACATCATGACCTGCTGCGTGCAGGACATTCAGTTCGCGGGCGTCGTGTGCGTGTGGGAGCACGCCGATGAGATCCGCAACGACGAGTGGGCCATCATCACGGCCCGCATGGACTACAAGTTCCACCGCGCCTACGGCCGCAAGGGCCCGGTGCTCACGGTGCTGTCCGTGCAGGAGGTCGAAAAGCCGGAGGAACCGGTGGCCACGTTCTATTAAGTGCATAAACACAAAAAATCAGCCGCCCGCAGGGCGGCTGATTTTTCTTTTCCGGAATTCAGTTTTCCGTGCCCTCTGCCGTGGACAGCAGGACGCGGTCGTTGTCAAACGCCGTGCCCGCCTGAGCGGCAAAGGCATCGAGCAGGCCCTGCACGGTCATGCCCGCGCGCTGCGCCCCGGAGACGTCGAGCACGATGCGCCCGGCGTCCATCATGAGCGTGCGCGAGCCGAGCTCGAGCGCCTGGTGCATATTGTGCGTGATCATGAGGCAGGAGATGCTGCGCTCGGAGACGATGCTGCGCGTGAGCGCGAGCACCTTGTCGGCCGTCACGGGGTCGAGCGCTGCCGTGTGCTCATCGAGCAGCAGCAGCTCGGGCGTGACCATGGTGGCCATGAGCAGCGTCAGCGCCTGCCGCTGACCGCCGGAGAGCAGGCCGACGGGCGTGTTCATGCGCTCCTCGAGCCCCATGTCGAGCTGGGCGAGCGCATCGCGGAAGAATTCCCGGTCCTTGCGGCTGACGCGGCGCAGCTGCTTGTGCTTTTCCGGTGCGCGCAGATAGGCCACGGCGAGGTTTTCCTCGATGGTCATGTGCGGCGCAGTGCCCTTGAGCGGGTCCTGAAACAGGTGGCCGATGCGGCGGCTGCGCTTGTGCGGCGGCAGGAACGTGATGTCCCGCCCGTCGAGCCGGAGGATGCCGTCATCGACATAGAACATACCGGCGATGGCGTTGAAGAGCGTGCTCTTGCCCGCGCCGTTCGAGCCGACGATGGTGGCAAATTCTCCGTCGGCGAGCGTGAGCGACAGATCGCACAGGGCGCGCTTTTCGTTCACCGTTCCGGCGTTGAATGTCTTGCTGACGTGGGACAGCTCAAGCATCGGTCTCATCCCCCTTTCCGGACAGGGCGCGCAGCTTGCGCGCGTTGGAGCGGATCTTTGCCAGATGGACATAGTCCTTCATATTCGGCGCGGCAATGGCGACGGCGACGATGACGGCGGAGACGAGCTTGAAGTACTCGGCCGAGATGTTCAGCCGCAGCGCCAGCGCGATGATCAGGCGGTAGACGATGCTGCCGAGCACGACGCAGACGACGCGCTTGCCGATCCCGCCGCGGCGGCCGGCAAAGACCTCGCCGATGATCAGACTCGCCAGCGCGATCGTGACCATGCCTGTGCCGAGGTTGATGTCGCAAAACTTGTTGTACTCACCGATCAGGCAGCCGGCGAGCGCCGTGAGAGCGTTTGCGAGGCACAGACCGATCGTGATGGTGACCTTGGGGTTGATGGAGGAGGCGCTGACCATGTCGAGACTGTCGCCCGTCGCGCGGATGGAAAGTCCGAGCGACGTGCCGAAAAACCGGATGAGCACGACCGCGATCACGCCCAGCAGCAGCGCGAGCAGCACCAGCGTGCTCCACTGGCTGCCGCCGGTGAGCGCCTTAAAGAGCGAAAAGACCGTATCGCGCCCCGTGATGGACACGTTGGACGAAAAGCCCATGACCGCGAGGTTGATCGTGTACAGGCCGGTGTTCGAGATGATGCCGGCGAGGATGCTCTCCACGCCGAGGCGCGTCTGCAAAAAGGCGGTGATGAAGCCCGAGAGCATACCCGCGGCCATGGCCGCCGGCAGCGCCAGAAGCGGATGCCCCGCGATGGTGAGCATCGCGCCCACGGCACAGCCGAGCGTAAAGCAGCCGTCGGTCGAGAGGTCTGCAATGTTCAGGATCGAAAAGCTGATGAACAGCGCCAGCGCGACGAGGCCGTAAATCAGGCCGACCTCAAGCGCGGTCTTCAACACTGTCAGCATAAACGCCCCTCCTTCGGGATGTCAGATATCAGTCAAAATTCTGCTGCGTGGTCGTCTCGAGCACGGCGCTGCACTTGCCGTCAAACGCCTGCTTGACAGCCGCAAGGTCGTAGCCGAGCGCGGTGCAGCTGTCCGTATTGATCATGGCGATGCCGTTGTCGAAGGTCGCGACCGGCAGCGTGGCGGGGCTCTTGCCGTCGACCAGCACCTGCACGACCATGTCGGCCGTCATCTTGCCGAGCGCGGTGTAATCCACACCGTAGCCGACGAACGCGCCGTTGAGCGCGAAGGAGTCCGCGCCGCAGTACTGCGGGATCTTGGCGTTGAGGAACTTCTCATAGATGGCAAGCTCTGCGGTCATGACGGTGTTGTCGGTCGGGGTAAAGACGGCGTCGACCTTTTCGGCGATGAGCGCGTCAACGGCGGAGGTGATCTCGTCGGTGGTCGTGCCGGTCTTTTCCACGCAGCGGATGCCCTTGCCCTCGAGGTAGGCCTTCGCGTCCGCGATCGGCTGCTTGGACGAGTCCTCGCTCTTGGAGTAGAGCAGACCGACGGTCTTGGTGTCCGGGTTCTGGGCGAGCATCAGCTCGAGCAGGCCCTTGGTGTTGAGCGCGTCGCTCGTGCCGGTGATGCGGCCGCCGGGCGCGTCGAGTGCATCGACGATGCCGCTGCCGACGGGGTCAGACACGGCGGAGAACACGATGGGGATCTCGGTGTCCTCGGTGGCGGACTGCATGATCTTCACTGCTGGGGTCGCGATCGGTACGATCAGATCCACGCCCTTGCCGACGAGCTCTGCGCCGATCTGGTTGAGGGTCGTGGCGTCGCCCTGACCGTTGTAGAGCGTGTAATCGAAGGTCACGCCCAGCTCCTTGGCCTTGGCGTCGAGCTCGGCCTCGATGGCCGCCTCGATCTGGTTGAGGGACGCATCATCCACAAACTGCACGATGCCGACCTTGTAGGTCTTACCCTCGGCCTTGTCGCCTTCGGTCTTGCTGCCGCAGGCAGCCAGGCCCATGAGTGCGGTGACGGCGAGCGCGCCGCCGACGATCTTTCGGAACGTTTTATTCATAGCAAATTCTCCTTATATTTTATGAAACGGTTGGTTTGTGATGTCCGGATACGGTCTGACGCGGCAAAAATTCTCCGGCCGCCACGCCATCGCCTGTTCCTCCGTGTCATATGCATCCCTCCAGCGGTGATTTGAGCAATAAAAAAAGCCTCGTCCACGAAACGGTTCCTTCCGTTTCATGGGACAAGACTGTAACTCCTGCGGTGCCACCCATGTTGGCGCTCATGCGCCCACTTTGCACGTACGATCATACGCTCCGCCGGATAACGGCCGCGGCCACCGTCGCCCCTCATGCTGCTGCAATCGGTTTGCCCTCGCGAGTCCATTCGCCATTCGTCCGCTGCAGCGCTTCCACCGTCCGCTGCTCTCTGAAAGCTTCGTAAATGGGTACTCCTCTCGGTCATCGGTTTGTCGATGGTGTTACTCTACCACGTCCGGGAGCGGATTGCAAGCCCCATTTTCACGAAACTGCGCGGCCACGGCAAAAAAAGATTTGTGCAAGGCAAACAAACGTCCCTGACCGGCGGTCAGGGACGTTTCGGATGCCGTTAATTTCCGGCGTAGACAAAGGCGTTCGGCAGCGTCCGTCCGGCGGTGAGCGCGGGGTTGGAGCTGCGCATGATGTACTTGCCCTTGTACCAGATCATGGCGCTGGTGCCGCCGTCGAGGTTCATGGCCTGCATACAGTCGTGCTTGGCCATGATGGCCGCGCAGTCCGGCACGCTGATGCCGACCGACGTCGTGAGCCGGCCCTCGACGAGCAGGGCGATGATCTCGCCGTACTTCGACTGCCCGAGACAGGCGCGCGGCTGCAGGTCGGAGAAGCCGCTGCGGGCATTGACGACCGTCTCCCCGTCGATGATCATGGCGGGGGAGAACTCGACCGCGTCCGTCGTGTCGGACGAGACGGGGGAGGTGCTGTCGCGGATGTAGATGCGGTTGTCCGCATGCAGCTCGAGCCGCTTGTAGCCATAGCCCATGTGGTCGCCGTAGGCCCTGCCGTTGCACATGGCGTAGCCCGCGAGCGTGCCGCCGTTGCCGGTGCCGCCCGGATCGATGAAGCCCGAGCCGGTCATGCCGATGACGCCGCCGTGCGCCTGCGCGATCTGGCCGCAGTACTGGCCGATGCTGCCGAGCGTGGTCGCAGCGTGCAGACTCAGGCGCGACGGATCCTTCATCACGACAAGTACGCCGCGATAGGTGCTGCCCTTTTCGCGCACGATGAGGATCTCGTTTTGCGCATCGATCGCGAGCACCTGCTCGCCCTGGATGGTGCGGATGCTGGTGCCGTTATCCGTGAGCGCGGAGTGGTCGATGTTGATGCGGCTCCACCCGGCGGCGAGCGCGTCGGGGTGCTCCTTGACATACGCCTGCATGCTCGGCACGTCTACCTCCCAGAAGAGGTTGTAAAACGTGATCTCTTCCTTGCTCATGCCCTTGGTGTCGGTGAGCGTCGGGTTGCGGGACTCGATCTCTCCCTCGTCCCACTCACTGTTGACGCCGATCTGCGCCTCTCGCGCGGCCTCCATTTCGGCGACAACCTTGTCGATGACGCTGCGCGGTATGAAAGCCGTTGCCAGCCACTGGTGGCTGAGCGTGTTCATAGCCGTCTGGATGTAGGCCGTGCGCCATTTGGCGATGAACGGAATGTCAGAATAGACCGCCGTCAGATACAGCCCGGCGAGAATGGCCAGCACGAGAAAGAGAATGAGCAGCCTGCGGCCGACGCTTTTTTTCTTCTTCGGCTTTTTGGCTTTGCGTCCGCGCTTGCCGGTTTGCGGCTGTGCGGCCGGCTGTGCCCGGCGGGCGTTCGGCGCGCTGCGGCGCGGCTGCGCGGCGGCATTCTCCGTCCACATACCGGCGTCCTGCGGCTGCCGCTGGGCAGGTCTTTGCGCGGGACGCTGTTGTGCGGGGCGCTGCTGAACAGGGCGCTGCTGCGCGGGTCTCTGCTGGGCAGGACGCTGTTGTGCAGGTCTTTGCTGGGCAGGACGCTGCTGCGCGGGACGCTGCTGCGCGGGACGCTGCTGTGCAGGATGCTGCTGTGCAGGATGCTGCTGCGCGGGTCTCTGCTGCGCGTTATCGGTAGCCGGCCGCGGAGTCCCTGTGGGGCGCGGCGGCGAGGAAAACAGCTTCAAGGGGCAATTCCTCCTTTATGTGCGGGAGATTACGAAGGGCTTGACGTCCGGGCGCGGAAAAAGTTCCGCATTCGCCGAAAAAGCGGGAAGGCTCGTGCTGCGAACCTTCCCGAACGTATGCGGGTCCGCTCAGCAGAGCTGCGCACCGGCGGGCACGCTGTCATCCAGCATGAGCAGATGCGGCTTGCCGTCCTTCTCCGCCGAGAGGAGCATGCCGTTGGAGGGCATACCCATCATCTTGCGCGGCGGCAGGTTCAGGATGGCGACGACCGTCTTGCCCACGAGCTCCTCGGGGCGGTAGAACTTGGCGATGCCGGAGAGGATCTGCCGGTCGGTGCCGCTGCCGTCGTTGAGTGTGAAGCACAGAAGCTTGTCGGACTTTTTCACCGGCTCGCACTTGAGCACCTTGCACACGCGCATATCGCACTTGGCAAACTCGTCGATCGTCACATCCGGCAGCACGGGCGCGGCCTGCTGCGCGGCGGCAGCTTTCTTCGCCGCCTTGAGCGCCTCGAGCTCGGCGAGCTCCTTGGCCATGTCGATGCGCGGGAAGAGCGTCTCACCCTTTTGCACGGTGACGTCTGCCGGCAGCACGCCCCAGACGGCGGCGTTGTCCCATGTGGTCTGCTCGGCCGTCGCGCCGATCTGCGTGAAGGCCTTCGTGCAGCTGTCGGGCATGAACGGCAGCAGGAGCGTCACGGTGATGCGCAGCGTTTCCAGCAGGTTATACAGCACCGTTGCCAGACGCGCGCGCTTGCTCTCGTCCTTGGCGAGCACCCAGGGGGCGGTCTCGTCGATATACTTGTTGGCGCGGGAGATGACCTTGAACACCTCAATGAGCGCCTGCTGCGTGCCGAAGTTATCCATATAGCCGGCGTACGTTTCGCGCAGGGCGGATGCCATGGCGATGAGCTCGTCATCGAGCGCATCATGCTCGCGCTCTGCCGGCAGCGTGCCGCCGAAGTACTTGATGACCATGGCGACGGTGCGGCTCAGGAGGTTGCCGAGGTCGTTGGCAAGGTCGGTGTTGATGCGGGAGATGAGCAGCTCGTTGGAGAAGTTGCCGTCGCTGCCGAGCGGGAACTCGCGCAGCAGGTAGTAGCGCAGCGCGTCCACACCGTAGCGCTCGGCGAGCACGACGGGGTCGACGACGTTGCCCTTCGACTTCGACATCTTGCCGCCGCCGAGCAGCAGCCAGCCGTGGCCGAAGACCTTCTTCGGCAGGGGCATACCCATACTCATGAGCATGGCCGGCCAGATGATGGAGTGGAAGCGCACGATCTCCTTGCCGACCATGTGCACGTCGGCGGGCCAGAACTGGTCGTAATCGTTGTACTTGTCGTTCAGGAAGCCGAGCGCCGTGCAGTAGTTGAACAGCGCGTCGACCCAGACGTAGACGACGTGACCGGGGTCAAAGTCGACCGGGATGCCCCAGGTGAAGCTCGTGCGCGACACGCACAGATCCTCCAGACCGGGGTCGATGAAGTTTTTGATCATCTCGTTGACGCGGCTGGCCGGCTCCAGGAACGTGCCGCTGAGCAGCAGCTCGCGCACCGGCTCGGCATACTTCGACAGGCGGAAGAAGTACGCTTCCTCCTCAGCATAGTGCACCTCGCGGCCGCAGTCCGGGCACTTGCCGTCGACGAGCTGGCTCTCGGTCCAGAAGCTCTCGCACGGCGTGCAGTACATGCCGGAGTACTTGCCCTTGTAGATGTCGCCCTTATCGTACATCTTCTTGAAGATGCGCTGCACGGCCTCGACATGGTAGTCGTCCGTCGTGCGGATGAAGCGGTCGTTGGAGATGTTCATCAGCTTCCACAGCGCGCGCACGCCGCCGGGACCCTCGACGATGTTATCCACGAACTGCTTGGGCGTGACGCCGGCGGCCTCCGCCTTTTCTTCGATCTTCTGGCCGTGCTCGTCCGTGCCGGTCAGGAACATGACGTCATAGCCGCACAGACGCTTATAGCGCGCGATCGCATCGGTTGCGACCGTGCAGTAGGTGTGGCCGATGTGCAGTTTATCCGAGGGGTAATAGATCGGTGTCGTGATATAAAACTTTCCTTTGCTCATGCTGCATTCTCCTCTGTATTAGTCTTCACCGGCGTCACCGGGATCGTAGACCGACGGGTAGGGAGTCGGCTGCGGCTTCGGCGTGGGGGTGGGTGTCGGTGTGGGTGTGGCGCTGGGCGTGGGGGTGGGCGCCGGCGTGGTGTCGTGGGAGTGATAGGTGCTGTTGGCCTCAACGGTGCGGCTGATCTCGTTGCCGTCCTTGTCATAGACGGTGCGGTAGGTCGTGGCGCGCAGGCCGTTGGCGGTGTAGCTCATCTTGACGTAGCTGCCGTCCACATCCGTGCCCCAGATCTCGACCGTGATGCTGTTCTTTTCCACATAGGCCTTGATCTCGATGGGGTATTCGCGGCTGTTGGTGAACTTGAATTCCGGACCGCCCCAGCTGACCGTGGCGTCCATGCCGGGCTCGATATAGGCCACGGGGAAGTAGTGGCAGGTGCGGGTGTTGATCTTGAGATTGGAGACCATGGCGCAGTAGTACAGCGTGGACGACACCTGACAGATGCCGCCGCCGACCTCCTGCACGACCTGGCCGCCGGAGTAAGCGCCGGCCTCCTTGAAGCCGTTGGCCTTTGTGCGCTGGCCGAGCACGTCGTTATAAGAAAACGTCTGGCCGGGCTGGAGAATCACGCCGTTGATCTTCTCGGCGGCGAGCTTCACGTTCGTGATGCGATTGCTGCTGCTGCCGGAGAGGGAAGTGGTCTTGGTGGCGAGCTTGTCGGCCAGCAGATGCTTTTGCAGGCGCTCCTGCGTCATCTCCGGCTGTGTGAGCGTGGCCGGGATGGTGACGGTGTCGCCGGTAGAGGCCGCGTCCCACAGGGGCTGCGCCTCGGCCACGTCAAACGCGATGCCGACCTTGCTCTCCGTGGCGGACTGGGTCTCCGGGTCATAGCCCGCGTTGACCGGGTCGCCGCAGATGGCGTCGTGCAGCTCCTGCAGCGTCATCTTGTCATCGCCGCTCATATCGACCGGGTAGGCCGACGTGCCGAACTTGCCGCTGCGAATGTCGCTGAGCACCCGATCGGCGACGGCGGCGGGGTCGAGCGTGATCATGCTCGCGCCCTTGACGACGCGGATGGTACTGTGCTCCTCGTCGATCTCGACACTGCCGCCCGAGAGCTTGACATTGATCTCGGCGGCCTCGCGCTCGATGCGTGTGCGCAGGGCGTCGGTGTCCATGTCGGCGAGGTTATCAGCCGCCACATCGTGCCCCTTGAGCGCGCAGCGCAGCCACGTGAAGAAGTTCGTGAACGCATTTCCGCTGCGTCCGTAGGCGTAGGCTGCCTCGGCTGCGGCGTCGGGCGTCGCCTCAAAGCCGATCTCCGTCGCGGTGACGGTGATGGTCCGGTCGCCCGGGAAGGTCATCGTGAGCACCGGTGCGCTCGTATCGTCCCAACCGGCGGCGCGGATGGCGTCTGCCGCCTCGCTCTGTGTCATGCCGCCGACGTCGGTGCCGCAGACGGAGACGTTCGGGAAGATGGAATCCTTTTTCGCCACGAGCACCATGCCGACGGCGCCGGCCGCGATGATGACGGCCAGCACGATGAGTGCAGCGCGCAGGGCGATCTTACCGCCGCGGCCGCGGGGGTTTCTGGCTTTCGGCTGCGGCGTGCCCTGTGCGGGGTCTGCCTGCCGGGATACGGGCTGGCGCTGCGCCGTCTGCTTCGGCGCGGCGGCGCGGCGGGCGGCCGCCTCACTCTGTGCCGAGCGGGCGGAGGCGCTGCGGTGTGCCGAGCGCTCCTGCGCGGCGAAGTCCGCCGCCTCGCGCTTTGCAGCTGCGCTGCGTTTGGAAGTGTTGCCGTTAAGTTTCATGATTTTGGCTCCTGTCTGTCCCCGTCAAAATCGGATTATTTAAATAAGTATCGCGGAAAGCCTCCGCCTCACCGGGCGGGAGCTTGGTGCGCGGCTGCTTTTCGATCTGCGGCTTCATCCACGGGTTGTGCTCGGCCTTGCGGTCGGTCTGTGCCTCGAGCAGCTTGCCGATGAGCACGTTCGATAAGAGGAACCCCGAGGGCGTGAAGTGCCAGCGCTCGCCGTCCGCGACGGCCCAGCCGCGGCGGACGAACTCCTCGAGCTGCTGCGCGATGCCGGAAAAATCACTGCGGTAGAGCCGCTCATACTCCGCGCGCGACACACCGTGTACGGTGCGCATGCCGAGCATGAGATATTCGGCCGCGCGCTCAAAGTCGCCGATCGTCTCGTATTCGTCGATCATGTCCTCACCGTGGAGGACGCCCGCAAGATAGCGGTCAAGGTCGCGCACATAGCTGTAGCGCGTGCGGCCGATACACGAGTGCGCGCCCGGGCCGAAGCCCATATAGTCATCGAGCTGCCAATACTTCAGGTTGTGCCGGGACTCATAGCCCGGGATGCTGAAGTTGGAGATCTCGTACTGTTCGTAGCCATAGTGCCGCAGCTCCTCGACCATGCACAGGTACATATCCGCCTGCTCGTCGTCCGACGGGATGAGGGGCGAGTCCTTCAGGGCGTACATGGGCGTACCCTCCTCGAGCTTGAGCCCGTAGCCGGAGATGTGCTCCGGACGCAGGGCAAGCGCCTTGGCGAGCGTGTCCGCCCAGTCGCTGCGGGTCTGGCTGGGAAGACCGTAGATGAGGTCGAGGCTGATGTTGTCAAACCCGGCGGTGCGGGCATTTTCAACGGCCATCTCCACCTGCCGGTAGCTGTGGCGGCGGCCGATCATTTTCAGGATATCGTTGTTGGCCGACTGCATACCGATGCTCAGGCGGTTGAAGCCCGCCTTACGCAGGGCACGCAGGTCGTGCAGGCGGACGCTGTCCGGGTTGACCTCGACGGTCACCTCCGCGCGCTTGAGCAGGCGGCCGGTGGCCTTGACGGCGTCGAGCAGCTCAATGAGCCGCGCCGCGCCGTAAAAGCTCGGCGTGCCGCCGCCGAAATAGACCGTGTCGATGTACGCCGGCGCGATGCGCCCGGCGCTCTCTTCAATGTGCTCGAGCAGCGCCTGCTGATACTCCGCCATGCGCTCGGCAGCGCCGGCGCAGGAATAGAAGTCACAGTAGCCGCACTTGCTCGCGCAAAACGGGATGTGGATATAGATACCGAGACGCGGTTGCATAGACAGCTCCTTACTTGGGGTGCCCTGACCGCCGGGATGCGGCGGTCAGGGTTCAGATCAGATCGGTTCTCAGATAAGCGTGCACACGAGCTCCGAATACGCAGCCGGATCCTCGAGCGGCTCACCCGCGATGAGCAGCGCCTGCGCGTGCAGGATCTTGGCGATGCGTGCGGCCTTGTCCTTGTCGCCGGCGGTGAAGGCCTCCTTCATGGTCTGGTAGGCGTGGTGGTTGGCGTTGAGCTCCAGCACGCGCACGGCGCGGATGTCGGTCGGTGCGCCGGGCATGCTCCGGAAGTAGCGCTCCATCTCGAGCGTGACGCCGCCCTCGGTGCTCAGGCACACGGCGCTGGACACAAGCTTATTGGACAGGCGCACGGATGCGACCTGCTCGCCGAGCGTCTCCTTGACGAAGTCGAGCAGCTCCTTGTCCTCGGCCTGCTTTGCCTCGGTCTCTTTTTTCTCTTCCTCGCTCTCGAGGCCGAGATCGTCGGTCGCAATGTTGCAAAACGGCTTGTCGTCGTAGCTCTTCATGGTGTCGACGAAATACTCGTCGATCTGCGAGGTCATGCACAGGACGTCAAAACCCTTATCGCGCAGCTGCTCTGCCTGCGGCAGGCTCAGCAGACGCTTGACGTTGTCGCCGCACGCGAAGTAGATCTTCGCCTGCTCGGCGGGCATGGCGTCGACATATTCCTTGAGGGAGACGAGCTTGGTCTCGCTCGTGTGGTAGAGCAGCAGGTCCTTGATCTCGTCGACCTTGTCGCCCGTCTCGGTGACGGCGCCGGCGCGCAGCACCATGCCGAAGGCGGCGTGGAACTGCTCGTACTTCTCGCGGTCGTTGGTCATGAGCTTCGTCAGCTCGGACTTGATCTTCTTGCCGAGGTTTGCGGCGATGAGCTTGAGCTGGCGGTCATGCTGCAGCATCTCACGCGAGATGTTCAGCGACAGGTCGGGGGAGTCGACCACGCCGCGCGCGAACGCGTAGCACGGCGGCAGAAGGTCGGTGCATCTGTCCATGATCATGACGCCGGAGCTGTAGAGCTCGAGACCGGGATCGGCGTCGCGCGTGTACATATTTGCCGGGACCTTGGACGGGATGAACAGCAGCGCGCGGTAGGAGATCAGACCCTCGGCGTTGACGCGGATGACGGCCAGCGGGTCGTCATTGTCGTGGAACTTTTCCTTGTAAAACGCGATGCACTCCTCATCGGTTGCCTCCTTGCGGCTGCGCTGCCAGATGGGGATCATGCTGTTGACGGTCTGCTCCTCGGTCTTGGTGACCATCTCCATCTTCGGCTCGCCGTTTTCATCCTTCTCGCCGGAGTCGACCCAGTCGCTCTGCTCGACGTCCATGACGATCGGCCAGCGGACATAGTCGGAGTACTTGCGGATGAGCATCATGAGCTTCCAGTTTTCGAGGTAGGTGGAGTATTTCTCGCCCGTCTCGTCGGCCTTGATGTGCATGATGACGTCGGTGCCGACGGTATCCTTCTGCGCCTCGGTGATGGTGTAGCCGTCCGCGCCGGTGCTGACCCACTGATAGGCGGTGTCGCTGCCGTAGGCGCGGGTGATGACCGTGACCTTGTCGGCGACCATGAACGCGGAGTAGAAGCCGACGCCGAACTGACCGATGATGTCGATGGCGGCATCCTCCTGCGCGCTCTCGCCGAGATCGTCCTTGAACTTCAGCGAGCCGCTGCGCGCGATGACGCCGAGGTTGCTGTCGAGCTCCTCCTTGGTCATGCCGATGCCGTTGTCGGACACGGTGATCGTGCGCGCTTCCTTGTCGGGGATGACGCGGATCTTGAAGTCGCCGCGCGCCATGCCCACGTTTTCATCCGTGAGCGACTGGTAGCAGAGCTTGTCGATCGCGTCCGAGGCGTTCGAGATGATCTCGCGCAGGAAGATCTCCTTGTGCGTGTAGATCGAATTGATCATCATGTCGAGCAGCTTTTTGGATTCTGCTTTGAACTGTTTCTTTGCCATATCTATGCCTCCAAAATTTTAATTACACCTTTGGGTCCGTACCCGGCCTGCACGCAATAGCGGCCCACGGTACAGATTTTAATATTATAGCACATCGACCGTTTTTTTCAACACCCGCCGCCGGAATAATTGGGTTGTGCGGCGCGTTTTTTGTGGTATAATGAATCGTTAAGAAAAAAATAAGATTCTATGAGGTGGCTTCCATGAACGATATGAAAGACCTGCTCCATGCGCGCCTGTTCCTGCTGGATATGGACGGCACGCTCTACCTCGGGGACGATGTGTTTCCCGGCGCGGTCGACTTCATTCACACGCTGGCCGATACCGGACGGCAGTACATTTATCTGACCAACAACTCCTCGCGCGCCGGCACGGACTACATCACGCGCCTGCAGCGCCTGGGTTTCCCGTGCGAGGCGGAGAACGTGTTCACGTCCGGCATGGCGACGGCGCTGTATCTCAACCAGCACTATGCGGGCAAGCCCGTGTATTTGGTCGGTACGCAGGCGTTTCGCCGCGAGCTGCTCAGCTACGGCATCCCGCTCGTAGAAGAGGGCGCGGAGATCGTCGTCGCCGGCTTTGACACCGAGCTTGTGTATGAGAAGCTCGACCGCGCCGTGCACTATCTGCGCCGCGGCGCGACCTTCATCGCCGCCAATCCCGACTGGGTCTGCCCCATGCCGGCCGGCGAGGTGCTGCCCGACTGCGGGAGCATCTGTGCGCTGCTGACTGCCGCCTCCGGCGTCAAGCCGACTTACATCGGCAAGCCGAACCGCAACATGGTCGACGTCATCTCGGCGCAGACCGGCGTGCCGAACGAGCAGATCTGCTGCGTGGGCGACCGGCTGTATACCGACATTGCCGTGGCCGTGAATGCGGGCGCGCAGAGCGTGCTCGTCATGTCCGGCGAGACGGACGAGGCGATGCTCAGGGCGTCCGACGTGCAGCCGAAATACGTCCTGCGTGACGTGGCCGAGCTTGCGCAGATCCTGCGCGACGGCACGGTGTGAGAGAAAAAGTCAGGAAATTTTCGAAAAGCGCTTGACAAAGACGGACACAACTGTTAGGATATGTTCAGTAAACATCGTTTTGTGCGAATGGTGTTTGCGCCCCCCCTCGTTTGTGTTCTCTCTTCCATTTCAGCGTCCGGGTCTGCATCCGCCACGGACGCGCAGCACAGCAATCAACAGCCAACAGCCGAGCCGGCATTTGCCGGCTCGGCTGTTGGCTGTTTTTCACGCTCTTTTGCGAGCTCCTTTTGAGGTCTTTTCCTTGATGTAGAAGATTTTGACAAGCGATCATGCAGGCTCACATTTGAGACAGTGCCTTTCTCGTTGGTGTTTTCACTAATTTCTAATTGGATGCATCAATATACTGCCGAATAAGGGCTTTAATCTCGTCCTTGATGTGGGTTTCTTGTGCTGCGTCAGAATCGATGATATTGAACAAATCGAATGCCATCGCTTTTCTGGTGATCTCGCGAGTGATATCCTCATCCATTCTTTTTAACTTCCTTCTGTCTTGCTGCGGGCTGCCTTGGTCGTCCAATCAATTTGTGTCAGTCCTCTAATGTCCTTTGCAGATTATCAAGAATTCGGTTTATCTTTTTGAGCTTTATTTTTTCATCAGGCTCATTGGCGGCATCCCGCAAAGCGTCGATGACAAAACGCAAAAATGCTTTGAAAAGTCTGTCGGACGGTTCTTTGTTATCCATTTTATATCTTACATCCTTTCGTTTATGTTTCAGATGTCCGCGCGGAACCACGCGCCGGGACGGTAGTGCTCGAAGATGACGATGTCGTAGTCGCGCTCGTGCGTCCAGGCGCGGCTCGTCCAGCCGGCGCGCACGGCGCCCATGGCCTCGCACAGGCGCACGCTCAGCGGCTTCGGGCCGATCTTGTAGGCGATGAACTGCGGGCGCGCGATCACGTTCGTGAGCACATTGCCGACGATGGCGGCGGCCGGCTTGCTCAGCGCCGTGCCGTATTCCTTCGGCGGCTGGCTGAGCTGGCCGCGCAGGATGTCGGGCGCGTTGCGCCGAAACCATGCGACGATCGTGGGGTCGAAGCTCTCGACGCAGTAGGGACCGGTGTAGGTGCGCAGCGCTTCGAGCGTCAGCGCGCACAGGCGGCGGTTATCGTGCCCGCGCTTGACCTCGAGCAGCAGCGGCACGCGTCCGCCGAGCGCCTCGAGCGCCTCGGCAAACGTCGGGATGACGCAGTCGGTCTTTCCGAGACGCAGCGCGCGCAGCTCGGCGAGGGTGAAATCATCAATGACGCCCTGCACGCCGCACATGCGCTCGAGCGTGTCGTCGTGGAACACGACGAGCCGGTCGTCGGCCGTCAGGTGCACGTCCATCTCGACGGCATAGCCCGCCTCGGCCGCGGCGCGAAACGCAGGCAGCGAGTTTTCCGGCACGGAGCCGTCCTCGGTGTGCAGGCCGCGATGCGCGTAGTTGCGGCACAAAAACGGCGCCTTCTGCGCGCGCGTTGCGCGGCCCGGCGCGACCAGAAATGCAAACGCACCCGCGCAGGCTGCGGCCGGTGCGGCGATCTTACAAGCGGTTTTCCAATTCATAATGTGTCCTCCTTTTGGCGGCGGGAGCCGCCGGTCTGCCTGCTCATATTAAACAACAATTTCTGCATTTCGTCAAATGCCTGTTGAATTGCACGGCGAGGTATTGTAGAATGGTACGGATTTGAAACAAACTTGGAGGTAACCCTGTGAAGCTCAACTACAAACGCACCATCTGCGTTGGCTTTGCCTTTTTCCTGATCTGCGCGTTCTGGCAGGCCTACGACAACACCGTCCCGCTGATCCTGACCAACAAATTCGGTATGTCGCAGGCATGGTCCGGTGTCATCATGGCGCTCGACAACATCCTGGCGCTGTTTCTGCTGCCGCTGTTCGGCGCGATCTCGGATAAGCACACCGGCAAGCGCGGCCGCCGCACACCGTTTATCCTCATCGGCACGCTCGTCGCCGCCATCGCCTTCATCAGTCTGTCGCTCGTTGACGACGCGCAGCTGAAGAATCTCGACGGCGCTGCCGCGATCGATGATCCCGCCGCTCTGCGCATCGTCTATCAGAAGGAGGCGGACCGCACGCTCAAGACGCCCGACGGCGAGACCTTCGTGCTCGAGGATACCTTTACGGAGGATGAGTTTGCCGCCATCACGAGCCAGGTCACCAATGCCGAGGGCAAGACCGTCACGAACCACGACTACACGAATTATGTCGTGCCCGCGCGTCAGGCCTACGCCCATCAGACGACGCTGCAGCATCCGGGTGCGCTCATCGGCTTCATCGCGCTGCTGCTGGTCGTGCTCGTCGCCATGGCCACGTTCCGCTCTCCGGCCGTTGCGCTCATGCCTGATGTTACCATCAAGCCGCTGCGCAGTAAGGCGAATGCCGTCATCAACCTCATGGGCACCGGCGGCGGCATCCTCGTGCTGGCCATCGGCATGGGCTTCGCTACGAGCTCCGTGCGCAACTCGCTCATGAGCTACACTGCCTACTTCTCCGTGATCGCGGGGCTCATGGTGTTTGCGCTGCTGATCTTCCGCCTGACGGTCAACGAGCCGAAGTTTGTCGCCGAGATGCAGGCCGACAGCAAGCGCTTCGGCATCGACAACGGGGACGACGGCGACACGCCCGCCGCCTCCGGCAAGCTCGGCAAGGCCGAGCGCCGCTCGCTTATTTTCCTGCTGCTGTCGATCGTGCTGTGGTTCTTCGGCTACAACGCCGTGACGTCGAAATACTCCGTCTATGCGAGCAACATCCTGCACAAGGACTATAACCTCACGCTCATGCTCGCGCAGGCCGCCGCGATCGTGGCCTACCTGCCGGTCGGCATCGTTGCGTCCAAGATCGGCCGCAAAAAGACCATTCTCGGCGGCGTCGTGATGCTGGCCATCGCGTTCGGCGTGGCTGCGTTCCTCAATTCCGAGAGTCCCACGATGCTCATGAACGCGATGTTCTGCCTCGCCGGTATCGGCTGGGCGACCATCAACGTCAACTCCTTCCCGATGGTCGTCGAGATGTGCTCCGGCAGCGACGTCGGCCGCTACACCGGCTTCTACTACACGGCCAGCATGGCCGCGCAGGTCATCACGCCGATGTTCTCCGGCTTCCTGATGGACAAGGTCGGCATGACCGTGCTCTTCCCGTATGCCGCCATTTTCGTGGCCGGCGCGTTTGTGACCATGCTCTTCGTCCGCCATGGCGACAGCCGTCCCATTGCCGCCAAGGGTCTGGAAGCTCTCGACGTGGACGATTGATCAAGAATTCTAATTGGAGGTTGCTACTATGGAACGTCTGACCCGTAAACTCAAAAAGGGCGGCTACTCCGCCAACCGCCATCCCGCGGCACAGATCGATGAGCGCCTGAGCCAGCTCAAGGGCGTGCACAAGCAGTGGGTCGGGGATGTGTCGGACATGATCACCGGCATGAAGCAGAGCGAGGCCGCCGGACAGGCCGGCGCGCTCACGCTGGCGATGCTGCAGGCGAGCTACGCCGCGATCGTGCGCATCGGCCGCCGCTTTGAGGCCGTCTGCCCCGCCGAGGGCAACACCGACGACGCCGTCACGGCGCTCGGCAAGCTCGAGGATCTGTACGAGCAGTGCCTCTCCGAGCTCGAGGACGCCAAGGCTGGTCTGGATGAGTGCCGCGAAAACGGCTTCCAGGATGATCTCGCCTACGGTGAGCTCATGGTGACGAAGCTCGGCCTCACGCAACTGACCAAGCAGTTCGACATCGCCACCGGCTATGCCGAACCCGATCCGGAGCCGTACCAGTACCAGCCCAAGACGGACAAGCCGGCGCAGTAAGCCGCTGCCATAGAAAATAGAAAGAGGAGATTTCCGTATGAAACGCACATTTACGACCATTGTCTGCGCGCTGCTTCTTGTGGCCATGCTCGCCGGCTGCGGCAGCACCGGCAGCACCAACCCCTTCGACGCCAAAGCCAAGACCTTCTCCGACGATGGCATGCAGATCACGCTCACGACCGCCTTCAGCGAGGAAGACCTCGAGGGCTACACCGTTGGCTACGCTGCGGACACGGCGATCGTGCTCGCCCTCCATGAGACGAAGGCGGAGTTTGCCGACGCCGGCGCGGAAGACGTGACATTCGAGCAGTATGTCGAGTTCGTCAAGGGGGCCAATGAAGACAAAGCGATCGTCGACGGCGAGCCCATCGACGGCAACCCGACGCTGCTGTATGACTTCCTCAACGAGGAGCAGAACGTCACCTACCGCTACCTCACCGTTCTCTACGAGTCTGACGATGGGTTCTGGATGGTGCAGTTCGCGTCCCAGAAGAGCAACTTTGACGCCTATGAGCCGAGCTTCATCGAAGCTGCCAAGAGCGTCAGCTTCAGCGCCTAAGCGCGGGGATATCAAAGCCCCCGTCCGGCAGACCGCCGGACGGGGGCTCTTCGATTGCTGGAACAGATCCTTTTTGGACAGAAAAAGAGCAGACAGGATACGCCTGTCTGCTCTTTTCGCGAAAACTCAGTAGCGCACGTCGCTGACGGCGACGGTCGCGTTGTCATAGCGGTACACGCGGCGAACGCGGAAATGAATGTCCGCCGTGACGCCGCCGTTCGTGCCGTCCGGCAAGAGCGCCGCCAGCTCGTCGGCGGGGATGCACTGTCCGCCGTCCGCTCCGAGCAGCACAGCCTGATCGCCGACGGCAACATCGGGGATGTCCGTGACGTCGACCATGGTGAAGTCCATGCACGTCTTGCCGCGTACAGGCGCATACTTGCCATGCAGGAGCACCCGCGCCCGGTTGGAGAAGGCGCGGGAGTAGCCGTCGGCATAGCCGACCGACAGCACGGCCACACGCGTGGGACGCTCGGCGGTGAAGATGCGTCCGTAGCTGACGCTCTCGCCCGGCTCGACCGTGCGGATGTCAACGACCTTGGCGTACCATGTCAGAATGGGCTCAAGGGCGCATGCGCGCGCGCTTTCGGCGCTGTAGCTCATGCCGAGGGCGAACATGCCGGTGCGCACCATCTGGCAGCGGTATTCCGGATGCACAAGCAGACCGCCGGTGCTGGCGCAGTGGCGCAGACCGGGGTCGATGCCCAGTGCTTCCAGTCCGCTGCAGACCTCCTGAAAGGCTGCGAACTGCGCGTCCGTGAACGCACTGTCCGAGGGATCCGTCGAGTCGGCACAGGCGAAATGTGTATATATGCCAGTCACGTGCAGACGATCGAGCGCGCAGATCTGCGCGGCGTCCGAAACGGCCTGTGCGCAGTGCCCCGGCCGGGCATGGAGCCCGAGCCGGTTCATGCCGGTGTCTACCTTGATGTGCACATCGATCTGCAGATCCATCGGCTGCAGGAGCGCCTGCACATGGCTGGCATATTGGAGTGAGAACACGTTGATGGTCAGACCGTGCTGTGCCGCCTGAATGATCTCCGGGTCGAGCAGGCCGCCAAAGATGAGGATGGGCGTGTGCGGTGCGGCTGCACGCACGGCAAGTGCCTCTTCAAGCGTGGCGGCCGCAAACCAGTCGACATAGGGCGCGGCATACTCGGCGCATACGCGCAGGCCGTGGCCGTAGGCATCGGCTTTCATGACCTCCATGATGCGGCAGTCCGGCCCGATGAGCGCGCGCAGGCGCTGCAGGTTGCGCTGGAGCTTGTTGAGGTCGATCTCCGCGCAGGTACGGTAGGGATACTCGTGCATAAGGGAAGGGTCCTTTCTTTGCAAATCTCAGCGATGCTGCATCAGGATCCCGCGGATCGCCTGCACGATAGGGGAGAGCTCATGTGCCTGCAGGCACTGCGGGTTGATCACGATCTGATCCTGATAGAGGAAGGTGTAGATGCTCGGTTCGCCGTCGATCAGTGCCTGACGCAGCGCAGCAGCGGGCATGGTCAGCGGCCGCAGGAAGAGCCGGCGGATGCAGGCGGGCTGTACGCCGGGCTCGGTCGGAATGCCGATGGTCATCTCCAGACCCGGGCAGTCGGAAAGTCCTGCGCGGATCGTGTCCACATAGCTGTCCCACTGCGCCATGATCTGATCATAATCGCGCTGCACGAACAGCTCCACCGCCTTGACAAGGCCGCAGATGTTCTCTTTGTCGACCTTCATGGGGCGGCCAATGCCGTAGTTCGGGCAGCAGTTGAGCTCGCACGCGGCGATCAGCTCGCGGCTGCCGAGGATCATGCCCGAGGCCTGCGGACCGCGGATCTCCTTACCGCCGCTGAACACGACGAGGGACGCGCCGTCGTCGAGGTATTTGCGGATATTCGCCTTCGGCGGCAGCTCGGCCGCCGCATCGACGATGATGGGGATACCGTGCGCGCGGCAGAGCGCCGCGATCTCCGGCAGCGGGATCGAGCCACGCATGGTCTCGGCCTCGGACGTGTAGAAAAACGCCGCCGTGCGCTCGGTGATGCGGTCCTCGATCTGCTGCAAAAACGCCGATGACGTCACGCCAATCTCCACAAAGTGCGCGCCTGAGAGCAGCATGCCCTGATCGTAGAGGTCGCGGTGGCATTTGAGGCAGAGGATCTCGTCTTTCATGCCGGTGGTGTCCGGCAGCTGATAGGCATACGAGCGGCGTGTGCCCGTCATGCAGGCGGCCGCCGCAATGGCAAGCCCTGCAGCTGCGCCGCAGGTGACGCAGCAGGCTTCCACGCCGAGGAGGTCTGCGATGCGCCGGCCTGCTGCCGTGTGCAGCTCGCTCATGTCCACGAAGGCGCCGGCCGCTGACTGCATGGCCTGCAGCACCTCGGGCGCCATGAGCGAGCCGCCCAGCGCCGTGACCGTGCCCCAGGCATCAATGACTGTGCGGACGCCGAGCGATTCGTAAATACTTTCTGCCATGGTTCAGTCCGCCTTTGCATCGCCCGTGACGATGGGTGTGGTGAATGTGGACAGAAATTCGCGCAGTCGTGCCGTCGGGCGCTCCTCGAAGATCTCCTTCGGTGTGCCCATGGCATCAATCTTGCCCTTGTCCATGAAGATGACCTTGTCGGACACTTCATAGGCAAAGCGCATCTCATGTGTGACGAGGATCATCGTGGCGCCCTCCTTGGCGAGGCTGCGGATGACGTTGAGCACTTCGCCGACCAGCTCCGGGTCGAGTGCGGACGTGGCCTCGTCAAACAGCAGGATCTTCGGATTCATGGCCACGGCGCGTGCGATGGCCACACGCTGCTGCTGGCCGCCGGAGAGCTCGCTCGGAAGGTTGTCCATCTTGTCGCCCAGGCCAACGGCCGTGAGCCACTTTTCCGCCAGCGCCTCGGCCTCGGCCTTCGGCATTTTCTTTGTGTGGGTCAGACCGAGCATGACGTTTTTCTTCGCCGTCATGTGCGGGAACAGGTTGAACTGCTGGAAGACCATGCCCGTCATCGAGCGCTGCTGCGCGATGACCTTTTCCGGCACGCGCTTGCGCTTTCCGTTGACGTCGTGATAGCCGATCTCCTGGCCGTCGAGGATGATCTTGCCCGCCTCAAACGGCTCCAGCAGGTTGATGCAGCGCAGCAGGGTCGTCTTGCCCGAGCCGCTCGAGCCGATGATCGACACGACTTCCTTCTCGTGCACCTCCAGCGAGATGTCGGAGAATACTGTGAAGTCACCGTAGCTCTTCGTTACGTTTTCAAATCTCAACAGTGCGTCACTCATGGTAGTTACCTCTTAGCTTTCTGCAGATAGTTGAGCTTTTTGCTCAGTTTCTTGCCGGCGTACTCAATGAGCGTGTTGATGGCAAAGTAGAACACGCCGATGATCAGGTAGTACACCAGCGCCTCGCCGTATTTGGCGACGATCTGGCGCGTGACCAGCAGCAGATCCAGCACGCCGATCATGCCCAGCAGCGTCGACGCCTTGATCATCTCTGTGGCGGAGTTGATCCACGGCGGGATCATCTGCACCACCGCCTGCGGCAGCAGGATGTTGAAAAAGATTTGCGGGAACGTCAGGCCGATGGCGCGGCCGGCCTCGATCTGCCCCTTCGGGATGGCCTGCAGCGCGCCGCGCGTGAGCTCGGTCATCTGCGCGGCGGAGAACATCGTCAGCGCGACGGCGCCGGCCGTGTTCTGCTGCATCTGGAAGCCGAAGAACATTTTGAGCACGGCGTTGACAAAGTAATACACCACGAAGATCGTGACCAGAACCGGCAGACCGCGCATGATGTCCACGTAGATGCGGAACAGCCACTGCCAGCGCTTTTTGCAGTAGGTCAGCACGACGCCCATCGCAATGCCCAGAATGGTGCCGAGCACGATGGCGATCAGCGAGATGTAGACCGTGTTGCCGAGTGCCGTGAGGACGTTGCCCCAGAGATTGGATATGTTTTGGAAGTACTTCATACGGACCTCCCCTACAGGAACAGTTTCTCGACCCGACGCAGAATGAACGCGATCAGGTAGCAGGCCGCCACATACAAAATGCCCGTTGTCAGCCAGACTTCAAAGACACGGAACGTCTGCGTGGTGAGGACCTTCGAGATGTACGTCAGCTCGCCGACCGTGATGGCCGAGGCGATGGATGTGTCCTTAAACAGCGAAATAAGGTAGTTGCCCATGGACGGAAGGACTTTTTTCATCATGATGGGCAATTCAATTTCTATTTTAATAACCGTTCCGCTCAAACCGATGGCCTGACCGGCCTCGATGATCCCCTTCGGGATCGCTTCCAGTCCGGCGCGGAACACTTCCTCCATGTAGGCGGAGGAATACAGAGCCAACGTGATGACGAAAGAGGGGACCTTGGGGATGTTGATGCCGATCGTCGGCATACCGAAATAGGTGATGTAGACGAGGATCAGAATCGGCGTGTTTCGGAAGATCGTGACAAAGATCTGCACGAGCTTGCGGGCAATCTTGGATTTGGAGACAGCGGCAAAGGCCAGCAGCAGGCCGATGATGGTACCGACTGTGATCGCGATGATCGCCATGAGCAGGCCGAAGCCAAGACCCTCCAGCATGGGGACAATATTCTTTTCGATAACTGTCCAGTTAAAATTGTAATTCATAGCGTTCTCCATCCGAAGCTTTGGAAAAATGCGGATCGCAAGGGCGATCCGCACCTTCCAAAATTCTGTTTACATAGGGATGCGGCTGCGCTGTGCTCAGCAGTACATAGCCGGCTTGCCGGTCTTGGGCGGGTCGAGCTTCACGCCGAACCACTGCTCAAACGCGTCGATGTAGGACTGGTAGGTCGCACCGCTCATGGCGTCCTGCAGCACGGTGTTGACATAGTTGAGCCAGACCTGGTCGCCCTTCTGGACGCCGGCACCGTAGTTCTGCGGGCGGCCGGCGATGCCGGTGGCAATGTAGTTGCTGTCGAGGGAAGCCTGATACTTGGCGTTGGACATGTCGCACACGGCGACGTCGCAGCGGCCGGAGGCCAGCGCCTGATAAAGCAGCGCCTGATCCTCATACTGGTCGACGGTGTAGTTGTCGTGGCCGGCAAAGACGTCGGCGACGATGTCCTCGGCAAAGCTGTTCTGCAGGATGGCGACGGTCACCTTCGTGCCGCTGTCCATGGCTGCGAGCAGCTGCTCGCCGGTCTTGTACTTGCTGTTGGTGTGCAGCAGAGCCTCACAGCCCTCGGTGTAGTACGGGATAGTGAACTCGATCTGCTGGGCTCTCTCGGCGCTGATGGTCATGAACTGGAAGCAGATGTCCACGTTGCCGTTGACCAGGTTCGGAACGCGCTCGTCAGAGGACTGCTCGACGAACTTGACCTTTTCCGGATCGCCGAAGAGAGAGTTGGCAACGATCTTCGCCATGGAGACGTCGAAGCCGCAGAGGTTGCCGTTGTCGTCATAGAAGTGCCACGGGGCGTTGGTGCTGCCGGTGCCGACGATCAAATAACCGCGATCGAGGACTTCCTGCAGCTTGCTGCTGCCGCTGGCAGTGCCGCCGTTGCCGCCGCTGCCGCATGCCGTGCAGGCGGCGACCATCAGGATGGCCATGAGCAGCGCGAGAATGGATCTGAGCTTTTTCTTCATTTGTTTTCCTCCTATTTTTATAATATGAAGTGGTTTTCACATCATTTTCCTGTGTTTGCTCGTGGTTTTCGGGGTGTCGTGCCGGTTCAGAGCTTTTCGGCGATGATCTCGATCTCGACCGAGGCGTTCGTGGGCAGAGAGCCCACGCCGATGGCGCTTCTGGCATGGCGGCCGTGCTCACCGTAGAGCGCCTCCAGCAGCTCGGATGCACCGTTGACGACGGCGGGCTGGTCGCCGAAGTCGGGCACACCGTTGACCCAGCCGTGCACGCGCACGATGCGGATGCGGTCAAGGTCTGCCACCGTGGCGATCGCGCTCAGGCAATTGACCGCGCTGATCTTGGCGGATTCATAGGCGTCCGCGATGCTGACGTCGCCGCCGACCTTACCGGCGTAGAGCAGCTTGCCGTCGACCCAGGCCGTCTGGCCGGATGCATAGATCAGGTTTCCCGCCGTCTGCACCGGAAGATATGCTGCGACCGGCGCCGGGCATGCGGGCAGCTTCAGGCCCATGGCCTGGAGCTTTTGTTCCACATTGGACATTGGAATCGTCTCCTCTCTCAAGCCGTATAATACTTGGCGCAGAAGCGGCGGATGCGTGCGATCGCCTCCGTCAGATCCGCGTCGCTGCAGGTGTAGGCGATGCGCACGAAGCCCTCGCCGCATGCGCCGAAGGCGCTGCCGGGGATGCAGACGACGCGCTCCTCGTCAAGCAGACGGTTGCAGAAATCCTCGCTGCTCATGCCAAAGGCACGGATGTCGGCAAAGACATAGAATGCGCCCGTGGGGTCGTTGCTGTTCATGCCAGGAATGGCGGCCAGACCTTCCAGCAGCGTCGCGCGGCGGCGCGCGAAGATGTCGCGCAGCTGCGTGCACAGCTCCGGATGGTCAAGTGCGGCAACCGCGGCGTACTGACCGATGGCATTTGCGCAGGCATTGAAGTTTTCCTGACATTTGGTCATGCGGTCGACGATCTCCGCAGGGCCAGCCAGATAGCCGATGCGCCAGCCGGTCATGGCGTAGGATTTTGAGAAGCTGTTGATCACCACGCAGCGGTCCTTCATGCCGGGCAGCTCCGCGATGGACAGGTACGGCTCCGTGCCGTAGAGCAGGGTGTTGTAAACCTCGTCGGCGATGATGAGCAGGTCGTGCTTTTTGGCGATCGCGGCGATCTGCTCCATGTCCGCGCGGGACATGACGCTGCCGGTGGGGTTGTTGGGCGAATTGATCATGAGCGCCTTGGTGCGCGGGGTGATGCGCTGCTCGATGGCCTCGGGCTGCATCGTGAAATTGTGCTCCAGATCCGTCGGGACGCGCACGGCCTCACCGCCGCAGTAGCGCACCTGCGCCACATAGTTGAGCCACTGGGGATCCTGAATGAGCACCTCGTCGCCGGGATTGAGCAGCACCAGAAACAGCAGGGACAGCGCGCCCATGCCGCCGTTGGTGATGATGATCTCGGTCGTGGGATCGTAGCCGACGCCTTTCAGGTTCGACTTCTCCGCGATGGCGCGGCGCAAAGCCGGCGTGCCGGCGTTCGGCGTATAGTGCGTGATGCCCTTTTCGAGCGCCTCGTTTCCGGCGCGGCACACGAGCTCCGGCGTGGCCATGTCCGGCTCGCCGATGCCCATGCTGATGACATTGTCCATCGTGGAGGCCTTGTCAAACATGGCGCGGATGGCGCCCTGCCGGAGCGTTTTGGCCTTCTCATTGATCCAGTCCATCGGAATCGCCCTCCTCTCAGCGCTGCACGCGGCCGGTGCCGTCGCCGCCGGCCAGCTTCTCGACGTCGGAGACGTCGACGCGGTTGAAGTCGCCGATGACGCTGTGCTTGAGGCAGGAGGCCGCGACTGCGAACTCCAGCGCCTGCTGGCGGTCGGCGTAGTGGTTCAGGCCGTAGATCAGGCCGCCGGCAAACGAATCGCCGCCGCCGACACGGTCGATGATGTCGCGGATCTCGTATTTCTTCGAGACGTAGAAGTGCTCGCCGTCGTTCAGGCAGGCGGCCCAGCCGTTGTAGTCGGCGCTGTGGCTCTCGCGCAGCGTGATGGCGATCATCTTCATGTTCGGGAACGCGGAGAGCACCTTGCTGCCGAGCATACGGTATTTCTCGCGGTCGAGCGAGCCGGACTCGACGTCCACGTCCGCCGTGATGCCGAGCGACTTCTGCACGTCCTCCTCGTTTGCGATGGCGACGTCCACGGACTCGGCCAGCTTGTTCATGACCTCGGACGCGGCCTTGCCGTATTTCCAGAGATTCTTGCGGTAGTTAAGGTCGCAGGAGACGGTGATGCCGCGCTTTTTCGCCTCGGCGACCGATTCGAGCGAGAGCTCCATGGCTGTCTCCGAGATGGCCGGAGTGATGCCGGTGATGTGGAACCAGTCCACGCCGTCGAACGCCTTGTCCCAGTCGATGTCGCCGGGCTTGGCCAGCGCGATGGCGGAGTAGGCGCGGTCATAGACGACCTTGCTCGGCAGCTGGTTTGCACCGCCCTGCAGGTAGTAGATGCCCATACGGCCCTCGCCGCGCAGGATGCGGGAGGTGTCCACGCCGAAATAGCGCAGCTCGCGGATGCACGCCTCGGCAATGTCGTTTTTCGGCAGCACGGTCAAAAATGCGGCGTCCATTCCGTAGTTTGCCAGCGACACCGCCACGTTTGCCTCGCCGCCGCCGAACGTGGCCTCCAGACTCGGGCTCTGGAAGAAGCGCTCGTGGCCGGGCGCTTTCAGGCGCAGCATGATTTCACCGAATGTCAGTACCTTCATTTGATCTTCTCCTTATTTCTGCAGCAGGTGGACCGCGAAGCCGCCGAACTCCTCTTTGAGGTAGATGGCGGTCATGCGCTCGCCCTTGTATTTTGCGGTAGACGGATCGCACACGAAGCCGCGCTTTTCCAGCTCCGCCACGGCGGCCGGCAGCGCATTGGTGCGGATGGCAATGTGGCCGTTTCTGCCCAGATACATGGACTTCATGACCTCAATGCCGGTCGAGGCAAAGTTGGAGGAATTGCCGGCCTTGACCGGCAGACTGAACGCCCGGTTCAGCGCCTCGCAGACGGCCATGGAGGCGTCCGCGCTCTCACAGTTGATGCCGATGTGCGCGACCTCAAAGCCGAGCAGCGCTTCCTTCGCCTGCGCGCACAGCTCCGTGATCTTGTCAAAGTTACCGGCTGCGATATCCGCCTTCGGGCAGACCCAGCTGCCGCCGACCGCGTGCACATAGGGCGCCGCGATGAACTCGCCCAGATTCTGCGCGTTCACGCCGCCGGTCGGGATGAAGCGGATGCCGCCGAACGGGCCGGACAGAGACTTCATCGCCGTCAGACCGCCGTAGACATTTGCCGGGAAGAACTTCACCACGCGCAGCCCCAGCTTCATGGCTGCCATGATCTCCGTCGGCGTGACGCAGCCGGGCGTTACGGCGATGCCGTGCTCGACGCACCAGCTCACGACCTCCGGATCAAAGCCCGGCGCCACGATGAATTTCGCGCCGCACGCTACGGCCTGCTCGCACTGCGCGAGCGTGATGACCGTGCCCGCGCCGACGAGCATATCCGGGCACTGCTCACTCACTGCGCGGATCGAATCCGCCGCCGCCGCCGTGCGGAACGTGATCTCCATCACATCCACGCCGCCGGCCAGAAGCGCCCTGGCGGTGGGGACTGCATCTTTCGCGTCGTCCAGCACGACGACCGGCACGATGCCGCTCTGCTCCAGTCTCTTTAAAACGTCCATCAGGTTACACAGTCCTTTCACAAAAAATAAAAGAATTTTTGTAATTTTTGTATTTTAGAATCATGCTATAAATTTATTTAATCATTGTTTCTGACATTCGTCAATAAATTTTTAAGATAATATTCGTTGAATAAAAGTTTTTTTACTATGTGTTCAGAAAACAAGACGCTTTTTGTGGAAAATGTCTGTTTTCCGAACGATTTCGTTTACTATTTGTCAAGGCGTTGTGGACCATAAGACATTTTTTGTAGAGAGCACTATCTTTTTGCGCGAAAATGTGGTATAACGATTTCCGGGATTCAAAATTTTATTTTGGGGGAGAAGGACCAACGCATGCTTTCTTATCAGGCAAACAAAGAGTGGCTGCATAAACTGATGGATCTATTGGAGGCACATTTCGGGCCGGATGTCGAGTTTGTGCTCCACGATTTGACGCTCGATTATGAACACACGATCGTGGACATCCGCAACGGGCACATCACTGGGCGCGAGATCGGCGGCACCGGAGATATTCTGGGGCTGGAATACATCCGAAATGCGTCCGAGGATAACGGAACCTACTATAACTTCATTGAATATACCAAAGAGGGCAAGACGCTGCGCTCGTCGACGCTGTTTCTCCGCGATGAAGACGGCAATCCCTCTGTGTGCATCGCCATCAACGAGGATATCACCAAGAGTCTGGAACTCGAGCGCTATCTCCACAGCCGCAACCGGGTCAATACCGACCAACCGAATGAAGACAAATATCGCGGCGATGTCAACGATATGCTCCAGCACCTGATGGATCAGGCGCAGCTCATGGTGGGCAAAAACTCTGCCCACATGACCAAGGAGGATAAGCTCCGCTATCTGGAGTTTCTCGACAAGCATGGTGCATTTCTGATTACTTACTCCAATGCGCAGGTTTGCAAGGCGCTGAACATCTCGCAGTTTTCGCTCTATAATTACCTGCGTATGATCCGCGGCGGAAAAGACGGCGCGGCCGAGCCGCTGCCCATGGGCAAATGAATTGCAGACGCAAAAAACCGGCGGACAGCGATTTGCTGTCCGCCGGTTTTCCATTGCGGCAAAAAACCTCCGCGCCGGATGGCGCGGAGGTTTTTGCATCAGTATATAAGACCGAATTACTTGAGTTCGACAGAAGCGCCGACTTCCTCGAGCTTCTTCTTGAGCTCCTCGGCCTCGTCCTTGGAGACCTGCTCCTTGATGGCGCAGGGGATGCCCTCGACCTTCGCCTTGGCTTCCGCCAGGCCCAGGTTGGTGATCTCACGGACAGCCTTGATGACCTTGATCTTCTGATCGCCGAAGCCGGTCAGAACGACGTCAAACTCGGTCTTCTCCTCGGCGGCAGCAGCAGCGCCGGCCACCGGAGCGGCGGCAACAGCAGCAGCGGCGGAAACGCCGAACACATCTTCGATCTCGTGCACGAGCTCGGACAGCTCGAGGACGGACATAGCCTTGATCTCTTCGATCATAGCAGTGACTTTTTCGCTAGCCATGGTAATTTTCCTCCTAAATAGTTAAGTGAAGTGGTCGCCTTATTCGGCGGCGGGAGCTTCGGCCTCGGCAGCCGGTGCGGCAGCACCGCCCATCTGCTCGACGACCTGGTTCAGGCAAACGGCCAGACCCGTGATGGGTGCCAGCATCGTGCCCAGGACCTTGGAGTACAGCGCGTCCTTGTTCTGGAGCTGCGCGATCTCCGCGATCTCAGCGTCACTGAGGACCTTGCCCTCAAGGAACGCGCCCTTGACGATGAACTTATTGTCCTTCGCCATCTTTTCGCTCATGTCGTGGATCATGCGGATCGGGACGATCGGGTCTGCCGTGCTGGTAGCGAGCGAAGTCGTACCGTTGAGCAGATCGCTCATCGCCTCGAGGCCGGCGTCCTTGAGCGCAAAGCGGGTCAGGGTGTTTTTGACGACGGAATACTCCACGTCATTCTGACGCAGCTCGGTGCGCAGCTTGGTGTCTTCATCGACGGTGATGCCCTTGTAGTCGACGAACACGCCGGCGCTGGCGCTGTTGAGCCGTTCAGCCAGAGCGGCGACGATCGCCTGCTTCTCACTGAGAACTTTTGCGTTCGGCATAGTGTGTTTTCACCTCCGTGTGAAAGATACACGCCCAAAAAAAATTCCGCGGCCAAAGCCCCGGAAACAGAATAGAAACATCGTGATAGATGCATCCTCGGCAGGATTTCCGCGGTCAAGCCACCTGCTGTCTTTGGAGCGCTCCAATATAATACCAGACGTCTGCGCGCGTGTCAAGCATTTTTGCGGGCAAAAAATGCATTTTCTCAGCCGTGCGTGCGCATTTTAAAAAGCGAGATGGCCCCCGGAGGAGTACCGGAGACCATCTCAAAAATCCCACAAAAAACTTTTACCCTAAACTGCTGTGGTCAGTCTAACAAATATTCTCACAAAAGTCAAGCCTCACTTGTGACAAAGCGAGGCGTCTGCGCATTTTGCACACAGGCGTGTAAGTCTGCTGCATATGCCGCAAAACCGCACGTTTTTTCACCAGCGGATATCAGCAAGCCCCTCGCCGAGGGTCATACCGCAGCGGCCGTGGCCAGGATAGAGCGTGAGCTCGGGCGGCAGCGTGCGCAGAAACGGCACGGTCTGCTCGCCGAGCACGGCGGCGTCGCCGCCGCGCAGCCGCGTGATGACCGCGCAGCCCGGCACGATCGTGTCGCCGCTGAAAAATGCCTGCGCGCCGATGCGGTAGCATGCGCTGCCGCGCGAGTGCCCGGGCGTGGCGTAGCCCTCGATGTGCAGCGCACCCCAGTCGAGCGAGACGCGCTCGGCAAAGGTCATGTCGGGCTCATACGTCTCGGTCTTGAGGTGCAGCCCGCGCAGAAAATCGCGCGCCGGCGCGCCGCGGGACACGCTCAGCGCCGCGAGCAGCACGGGCGTCGTGTTGCCGGGATTGCGCAGCCAGGCGGTGCAGTGATCCTGCCAGAGGGTGCGCGCCGAGAGCGCGCGCTGCATCCGGCCGAGACCGGAGGTGTGGTCGACGTGCTCGTGTGTGAGCACCAGCAGCGCCCGATAGCCCTGCAGCCGCGCCATCGTCTCGGCGTCCGGCCACGGGTCGAGCACGATCGCGTCGCGCCCCTGCGTGACGATGTACATGTTCGAGCCGATCGGCGGGAAGGGGATACGTTGGATCTGCATACGGCTCAGTCCTCCGTAGGCAGGTCGAGCAGCCTGCGGCTGAGCGGCAGCTCCGACGGGAGACTGTTTTCGAGCGTGACGGTGCCGTGCGTGCCGCCGCGGATCCAGCCGCGGCGCACGAGCTGGCGCTGCGTCTCACGCGCCGTGCCGTCGCTGCCGTCGTAGAGCGCGACGCCGCCGAGGGCGGCGCGGATCGCGCGGCGGGCAAACGGGAAGTGTGTGCAGCCGAGCACGACTGCGTCCACATGTCCGGCGTAGGGGCCGAGCTGCCGCGCCAGATATGCCGTGAGCGCGGGGGAGTCGAGCTCGCCGCGCTCGACAAACTCGACCAGTTCCGGACACGGCAGCGGCAGGATCTCGGCGCTGGCGGCGCAGCGCTGCATGAGCGCCGCGAATTTCTCCTCCCGCAGCGTCAGCGGTGTCGCCAGCACGAGTACGTGCCGGTGCTGCGCCGCGGCGGGCTTGAGCGCCGGCTCGATGCCGATGACCGGGATGTCCGAAAAAGCGGCGCGCAGCGTGCCGATGGCAGCGCTTGTGGCCGTGTTGCAGGCGATGACGGCGGCCTTGATGCCGCGCGCATACAGCCGGGCGATGACGCTCTGCGTCAGCTCGCGCACCTCCGCGGCCGGGCGCACGCCGTAGGGCGCGTTTGCCGAGTCGCCGAAGTACAAAAAGTCCTCTCCCGGCATCCGCTGCACGAGTGCGCGCAGAACGCTGATGCCGCCGAGGCCGGAGTCAAATACCGCCACGGGGAGCTCCGTTCGCTCCATCACGCGCACCTCCTTTCAAAAATCAGCACAGAATGCCACCATTGTACCACAAACGGGATGATTATCAAGTCAGACCAGCGACAGTACCTGCCGCGCGGCATAGCCCTCGCTGCGCAGCGCGCCGTCGAGCAGCTCGTAGCGCGTGATGTCCAGACGCACCGCGTGCAGCATTGCGGGCATCTGCTGCAGCTGCTGCAGCTGCACGCCGCGCGCCTCGATCACGCTGCGGTACTCGTCGCTCAGCGGATCGATGTAGGCGGCCTTGCCTGTCATCTGCAGCCCGGCGAGCGAGTCCATGCCGTCGTAGCTGTCGTACACGGCGGCAGAGATCGCGCCGTTCCACCAGATGCCCTTGAATTTCAGGCCGCCTTCAGTGAGGATGTAGAGCGCGCCGTTCACGCGCAGATATTCCAGCGGGGTGCACCGCACCCAGTTGCCGCAGCCGGTCGCAAGCGCGAGCGTGTTGTGTGCGGCCAGAAAGTCGTCGATGCGCGCCCTGAGCGCGTCCGTCGGCATGGGCGCTTCCGGCGGGCAGAAGGCCTTGGCGATCAGCTCGGCGGCGGCGACGGTCTCGTCCTCGCCCTTGGGACGGAAGGTCACGCGCTTTTGCACGCCGGCGGTCACGACCGGGCCGCCCTCACCGGCGGCGACGGTGATGACATTTGCGTATCCGCTCCAGTCGCGCGGCGCGCGCTCGGCCGGGAAGAGCTTGCAGTTGCCGATGACCGTGCCGAGGATGTAGGCCGTTTTGCGCACGGCGGCGTCATAGATGATGGCGGTGATGTTCATATGCTTTGCCTCCAGAAAAAGAATCCTGCCAAGAGTATACCACGCAAAGAATGGATTGTAAAATTGAAAGGCGGATGTTACAATGAGTATATCCAAATACAGATAGAGAAAAGAGGTCTTGCCATGATCTGTCCAAAATGCGGCGCGCAGCTCTCTGACAGTGCCGTCATCTGCCGTGCCTGCGGTGCGATGCTTCCCGAGCATGCGCTCCCCTCGCAGCAGCCCTGCCGGCCGACGCAGCAGCCTGCGGGCAATGCCGCGCAGAATGTCTCCGATACTCCGCGCACGTGCGCGCAATGCGGCGCTCCGCTTGAAGACGGTATGCGTTTTTGCACCAACTGCGGCGCGCCCGTTCCCGAGCGGCCCGACCCGGCGCAGTCCGTGCCGCCCCGGCAGGACACGGCCGCTTCCTTTATTCCGGGCGTCTGCCCGCATTGCGGCAGCCGCCTGAACCCCGGTGCGCGTTTTTGCACCGTCTGCGGCACGCGCGTACCCGAAGCGCCTCAGGGTCAGACCGACTGGTATGCGTCCGCGCCCGGCGGCGCGGTCTCTTCGCCGGAGATCGGCGCCAAGCACAAGCCGAAAAAGCTGCTCATCGGTCTGCTGTGCGGCTTTGCCGCACTGGTCGTGATCGCGGCGGTCCTCATCGGCCTCTTTGCCGCGCACGGCGGCAGCCACGGCACGACCGGAAACACGGAGGTGGATCAGCTCATCGAGCGCTACTTCACGTATTTTGAAAACGACGATATCAGCGGCATGAACAAGATCTTCCTGCCGGAGGCGGTCGCCTTCATGCGGGATGATGACGACGGTCTGCTCACCGTTGAGGAGGCGATCGAGGAGCTCGATGACTGGTACGACGACTATGGGCGGACGATCGATGACTACGATATCTATGATTCCGACCAGCTCGACAAAGAGGATCTGACCCAGCTGGAGTGGGCGCTGGATGTGCGCATCGACGACAACCTTGTCGTCGCCTGTGACGTGACGTATGCAGGCGGCGCCGACGAGGACTTCTACTTTGAGTTTGTGCAGGTCAGCGGTCAGTGGTATCTGCTGTTTGCCATGGACTGACCCCCCAAATAACACCGCCCCCGGCAGCTTCGGCTGCCGGGGGCGGGGTGAGACTGTCAAAAAGTATTACTT